>JABAOF010000251.1_pt1 | contig 12615 bp, 10 predicted proteins | sample 7062171 | NCBI WGS metagenome assembly JABAOF01 (sample SAMN14538628, study PRJNA623070) | marine sediment metagenome | biome: marine biome [ENVO:00000428]; feature: marine pelagic biome [ENVO:01000023]; material: deep marine sediment [ENVO:00002113] | place: India: Gulf of Khambhat ... | reverse complement strand
GAAGGTACGCAGAACTTTCTATCGCCTCGAGTGCAATTCATTTAACAACAAGGCATTACTCCGTGGAACGCAGGATGTTCGGTTCGAAAGAAATTATGGAAATTCGTAAAAATTTTCGAATTTCTCACCGAAAACTGTAAGTTGATGTACAGACGCGCCTTAACCATCCCTATGCCTAAGATGTTGTTCAACAAAAGCTTGTAGTTGGTTTCGTCCGCGGTGTGCAAATTTTTGCCAATTTGGTATGACTTTTGCACCGATACACCATCGCATTTCTTTCCTTCTTTCAAGTAAAACAGCCCCTTCCAGGAGCCCCGCATCCTCGCGGGGCTCCTCGGACCCCAAAAGAGTCTCGTGAGGTGAATATTTGATTCTCCATTCTGTCAGTTCCTTTCACTACTTAAATCCAGAGAGCTAAAGGGCTTTTGTATTGACTTTCGTGGAGAGGGCGACTATAATTGTCCTTCAAAGACCAGACTGATAATAACATGAGCTTTCGTCTTGCTCTGAGGAGGTCAACAGGTGAATATCTTGGTAACTGGCGGAGCGGGTTTCATTGGATCGAACCTGGTGGATAGGTTTATTCAAGAAGGACACAAGGTAGCCGTCATTGACAACCTGTCCACTGGCCTGGAATCAAACCTCAACAAGAAGGCCAGATTCTACAAGGTGGACATCAGAAGTGCGGTCATAGACAGGATTTTCCAAAAGGCAAGGCCCGATGTCCTTTGCCACTACGCCGCCCAGATAGACGTCAGGAAATCGACACGCGATCCGATTTTCGATGCGGACGTCAATATAGTTGGCACCTTAAACCTACTCGACGCTTGCGTCAAACACAAAGCTAAGAAGGTTATCTTTGCCTCCACTGGTGGAGCCATTTATGGTGAGCAGGACTACTTCCCGGCCGACGAAAAGCATCCGGCCGATCCCCTCTCCCCTTACGGTGTGACCAAGCTAACCATCGAGAAGTACCTACACTTCTACCGGGAGACTTACGGTTTGGATTTTGTTTCTCTCCGTTACGCCAACATTTATGGGCCAAGACAGAATCCGTTCGGAGAGGCGGGAGTCGTAGCCATCTTCGCTGAAAGGCTTTTGGCCGGCAAAGAGGCGGTCATCAACGGGGACGGAACCCAAACCAGGGACTTCGTTTTCGTGGATGATGCGGTGAAATCAAATCTCCTGGCTCTGAACTACCCCGAGAGCGACATCTTCAACATCGGAACCGGCGCGGAGACCGACATAAACTCCATCTTTAGACTGCTCAAGAAGATGACCCGGTCAAATCAAAATGAGATTCATGCTCCGCCAAAGCCAGGAGAACAGCAAAGAAGCGTGCTGGACTACTCTAAGGCCAAAAGACTTCTCGGATGGAGGCCAAAGTATAGCCTCCAAGAAGGGATGGCAAAAACAGTTGAGTTTTTCGGCAAGCGAAAAAGTAAGTCCGGCAAATCGTGAGGCTAAAGCAAATGTGCCGATGCCAGATAACGGTGTTGGGTTCGTCTTCCGGTATGCCCTCGCCTTCGCGTTTCTGTTCGTCCTTTTTCTTTCACACGGAAAAGCTAGACTTCCTGGTTGATTGCGGGGAGGGAACCAGTTTCTCCCTTTTGAGAAATAACATTGATCCGGAACTGATAGACCACATTTTCATATCTCACTCTCACGTGGACCATCTGGGCGGACTTTTTCTCTTTATCCAGATGATGCACCTTCTTCAGAGTCGAGGTAGTCTGAAAATCTTTCTCCCGGAGGAAGCTATCCCGGGGGTGAAGGGTTTTCTGCAAACGTGTTACCTGTTCCCGGAGAAGATCACTCCGCAAGTAAGCTTGCATCCGGTTACGTCCGACTTCATGTTTGAGGGTCGGGGGATAACCGTCAAAGCTCAGGCTAATCGACATCTCATGGGAAATGAAATGGCAATCGACGAATCGGGATATCCCAACAGAATGCAAAGCTTTTGCTTCGTGCTAAATGTCTGCAACAAGAAGATCGTATATTCCGGCGACATCGAGTCCTCGAATGACTTAAGTGATATGATCCACGATGCCGATCTGCTCATCACCGAATGTTTCCATCCCCAGCTTGAGGAGTTGATTTCGTTAATGACGGACAAAGCGGTCAAATCGGCAGTGTTCACCCATATGGCTTCTGAATTCGAGCACAAAGATAGTGAAATCCTGGCAAAGGCTCGAAAGATGGGCTTTGCCAAACTTATGATGGCTCACGACGGCATGGTTATAGGCATCTGAATGACATAGCCTTCCGTCTGTCCGGGGAGAAAACAGATTGTCCCCTTGAACTGCCCCCTGAATCTCGCCCACAAGCCCCTATACTTCGTTTGATCATCTCAACCCTCCCGGAACCGGTTACGTTGGGAGCCTGCTCCAGCGTGGGCAGGGTTCGGGTCGAAGAAGGCCAGAGTAGTGCTTTAGCGTGCTCCGATAGCAACCGACTCAGGTGGTGACATAAGCGCTTGATAAAGAAGCTGTTATAGGCCCTTTCTTTGCCTGCCCGTTGGCCTCAAGAAGCCAACCCGAAGCCGCCAGAGAACAAGTGGTGAAGCTAACCTTTTGACGATAAATACATTAGTCGAAGGCCGGGAAATGGGCCTAGTCGGTCCAAGTTTTTTTAGGCAACCGCAAATCTCTCTTGACAAGGTGCGTTTTGTACCGTATAATTAACTTGGAAAGGAGTTGGTGATTTTGTGAGACAGAAAGGGGGTTTGAGATGAGATGACCAATGTCATAGTTCGGGACGACGAGACTTTCGAGAAGGCTTTGCGCAGGTTCAACAAATCCTGCGAGAAAGCTGGCATCCTGGCTGACGTCAAGAAGCATCAGCATTTTGAAAAGCCATCCGAACGCCGCAAGAGAAAGATGGCCGCGGCAAGAAGAAAGAATCGGCGGAGAGAAACATTCTAAACCATGTCGGACCAAGAGAAAAGCGACGGCGCCTCCTCTCTCAAACAAAGAATTGATCACGACTCGAAGGAAGCACTAAAAACGAAAGACTCTCTCAGGCTAAATGTCCTCCGCATGATAAAATCGGAGATCAGATACAAGGAGATAGAAAAACGCTCAGAGCTTTCCGACGACGACGTGATTTCAGTTCTATCTTCATCGATAAAAAAGCGCAGGGATTCGATTCAGCAATTCGAAAAAGGAGGAAGGGACGATCTGGCTTCCAAAGAGAAGATGGAGCTTGAGGTGATTTTGAAGTACATGCCCGAGCAGTTGACCGAAGAAGAGCTCAACCAGATCATCAGCCAGGCGATCAAAGATGTAGATGCCGCAGGTCCTCCCGACCTGGGCAAGGTCATGAAGCACATAATGCCAAATGTTCGGGGAAGGGCGGACGGAAAAAAGGTTAACCTGTTAGTCTCTTCTCGACTTCAAGCCATCTCAGACGAAGAATGAAAATGTTTGCTCAAAAAGAGAGCAGGACGATGTAACCTAAAGCAAACAGATTTTGCACAATTGCCCCTGGTGCAAAATGAAGACAAAAGAAAACTGTTATCCGAAAGATGGCACGTTGCCCGATCGAGAATCGCGGTGACGTGCCGTCTGTTTATGCCAAATCTATTTGCGGTGAAGTGGCTAAGGACAAAACCAGGGCGGAGGATGTATACCGATATTTAACTGCGGTTTCGTTAGTCGAAAAAGGGAGGGGGAGAGATGAATTGGATTGATTTTGTGTTAGTGGGCCTGCTTCTGGTGGCGATCATCATCGGTTCCAGAAGGGGGCTTTTCAGCGGACTGATGGGGATACTGGGACTGACCAGCGGGGTGATCTTTTCGGTCAACTATGTAGACCAGATTACGGCTAAGTTTCTTTCGCACATGCGAGTCTCCCCGGTTATGGTGGTATTTATGGGCATCGTGGTGGTGTTTGTGTTAGTCTACCTGTGCACCAAAATTCTGGGTTCCCTTTTCTACAAGTTCGCCTCGCTCAAACCCTTAGGTAACGCGGACAAGGTGGGAGGCGCAATAATGGGAGTCTTTCAGGGCTGGATCGTCCTGGGGGTATTTCTCTTCTTGCTGATATTCCTTCCGCTTCCCAGAGCTTTTGTCGACAAATTGGACGCTTCCTTCTTCGCTCCGGGGATGAGAGGAGTGGTCCCCATGATCTATGATGAAACTGCGTTCCTTCACCCGGAGAATCCCAGTCTGGTCGATAAGATGAAAACAGCTCTGCGGACCAAGCCAGGCAAATCATCTGGAGAGTGGGGCGGATTCTCGGAAGAAGGTCCCTCAGTCTCCAGAATTATCAGCATGATGGAGGCATATTTCGGAACTTAGATTTTAGCAGTTAAAATAGAGCAGGATATCATTCCCAACGGAGGAAAAGGACGTTATCTGGGTTGTGGAATTTTTCTGTTGGGATTTTATTTCTTCACGCAGACAAACCATACTGGGTCTGATGGACGAACACACATTAAGGGTATTGGAGTTCGATAAGATACGGGATAAACTCTCAAAGCATTGCCTCTCTGAGATGGGGAGGGAATTGGCTCTCTCCGTCTCTCCCACCAGCGATAAGGAGATTGCAGAGAAGGAGATAAGACAGACCACCGAGCTTAAGCAGATACTTCTGTACGAGGGGAGCTTCCCCCTTACATCCATGAGAGACATCCGGGGCTCACTAAGAAAGGCCGGGAAGGAAGGGTCAAGTTTAAGCACGGAAGAACTTCTGAGCTTTGCCCAGCTTCTGAATATCTCCAAATCCCTGATCAAGTTCCTCAAGGGCAGGAAAGATAAATATCCCGAAATAGATTCCTTGGTCTCTGATCTGAGGAGCTTTGATGAGATTCTTTCCGCCATAAACTCAGCGGTTGATCCATCAGGAGAAATCAAAGATTCTGCCTCGGGAAAGCTCTCCGACATCCGTCACCAAGAAAAGACCTTGCGGAACCGGATATTAGATAAGCTGGAGAAGATGATCGGAGCCCGCAAGGCCAAGGGCCCTCGTCAGGATGACATCATCACCATTCGGGACGGACGATACGTTATCCCCATGGATGAATCCGACTTCTTTCAGAGCAGAGGCATCATCCACGATCGCTCCAGAAGCGGTGCCACGGTCTTCGCGGAGCCGCTGGTGGTGGTGCGAATGAACAACCAGCTAAGGGAACTCACCTTGGAGGAAGATGCAGAGATCGAAAGGATCTTGACTGAAATAACGGACCTGATCAGGACGGAGATGATTGATCTGGACGTGATGGTGCGGATATTGCAGGAGCTGGATTTCATCCACGCCAAGGCCCAGCTCTCCTTTGCGTACGATGGCAACCCTCCCCTGCTGAACGAGCAGGGTATCATGAACTTGATGGAAGCGCGGCATCCCCTGCTTTATTCCCCGAAAGAAAAAAGGGAGGTGGTTCCACTTTCCCTATCCCTGGGCAAAGAATACTCAACCATAATCATCACCGGGCCAAACGCCGGCGGGAAAACTGTGGCACTCAAAACCGTAGGCCTTCTCACCCTGATGGCTCAGGCTGGGCTGCACATACCCGCCAAACCTTACTCAGAGGTCTCAGTCTTCAACCGAGTTTATGCCGACATCGGGGATGAGCAGTCCATTGAGATGTCCCTGTCCACCTTCTCTTCCCACATGCTCCACATAAAAGAAGCCGTGGAGAATTCTGACTCCGAGAGCCTGATCCTCCTGGATGAGCTGGGCGGAGGGACCGATCCCAAGGAGGGTGTGGCACTAGGAGAAGCCATTATTGATGAACTGGTAAAGAAGCAGGCTAGAGTGATCATCACCACCCACCACGGGGCGTTGAAGATACTGGCTCAGGAGTACCGGCAGATCCGAAATGCATCCATGGAGTTCGACAAGGAAACGCTAACTCCAACCTACCGCTTTCAGATGGGATATCCCGGATCAAGTTATGCTATTCAGATCGCTCAGAGGTTGGGTATGCCAGAAGAGATTATCCAGAAAGCTCACCAAGTCTTGGGAAGCGAGGAGCGGGATTTAGGAGCGCTCCTGGAGAGCCTGGAAAAAGACTTGAAAAAGGTGAGAGAAAACCGGCAGGCCCTGGAGGAGCAAAAAAAGGTCACCGAAGAGCTGATGCATCTGTACCAGGATCGGATGAACAAGCTAAAAGAGCGGGAAAAGGAGCTTAAAACCAAGGCTTTGCAGGAATCCAAGCTGATGGTAGAATCGACCAGAGCGGAGCTGGAGAGGCTGGTGGCGCAGATCAGGAAGACGCAGGCAGAGAAACAGGCGATCAAGGAGGCTCACCGGGTAATCGAGGAGAAGAGAGCTTCGTTGACCCAGGAATTGGAGAAGTTCCAAGAGAAGGTTACCAAGAAATTGGGGATAATCCAGCCCGGCGATTCCGTGTGGATCGAGCCTCTGGGGATAAGGGGAGAAGTTGTATCCAAGGATGAACAATCAAAGAAGTTTAAGGTTCTGGTGGGCAGCGTTACCTACGACGTGGAGGAGGAGAAACTGACCAGGATTGAGGAAAAAGAGAGAGTTGAGGCCGAGTCAGACTACGTGAGTACCTCCTCGTATACCGTGCCACAGGTGTCGCCAGAGATAGACTTGAGGGGCCTGTTGGCAGAAGAAGCCTATGACATCGTGGACAAGTACTTAGACGATGCTTATCTGGCAGGACTCGCGACCGTCTCTATCATTCACGGTAAAGGCACCGGAGCCCTTCGCAAAAAAATCGGCGAATTCTTGTCTCACCACCACCGGGTGGAAAACATCAGGCTGGGAGAATGGAACGAGGGTGGTGCTGGAGTTACCGTGGTAAAGCTTAGAGAGTGAACCGACAAAACCACAAGACAAAAGAAAAGCCCCAGTGCGCTTGGCGCTGGGGCGTCTGCATTTGCGTAGCAGAACAATCAGACGAAAAGCAACTAGCCGCCGGGCGGCGGTCCGTTCCTGAAAAGATAGTTTATCACATAGACCACATCAGCGGGCCCAACCGTGCCGTCACAATTGACATCTCCGGCCCCTAGAGGATCAGGCGGGGCACCCTCCCTGAATAGATAGTTTATCAGATAGACCACGTCGCCTGGCCCAACCACATCGTCTCCATTGGCATCGCCCAATAGATAATAGGTGCGGAAACTCCAGATTTGGTTGGACCACCTCTCCGCGCCGAAGTTGTCTTTGGCTCTGACCTTCCAATAATATGTGGCGTCAACATCCAGAATCACGACACTCTGGCTGATCGTTAAGTGGCTGTCTATCGTGGTCGAATCCGGATGGAATGCCATGGAGGTGCTTACGTAAAGATCATAGGAAATCTGGTCCGACAGATTGGGATCGTAGGCGGTGGCCCAGTCAAATTGAATTACGTCGGACAGACTATCGCCCTCTCCCGGTGAGAGAAGAGAAAAAGGATAAGGTGGCGAGTTACCGGGAATCTGGGTCAGGTTTCTCAAGATTGAGGCGCTGTGGCCAAATCCATTTGCCGCAGCCAAATCCATATCAGAATCCCCATCTAAGTCCGCGCAGAAAACAGAATACGGAGCATCCAGCGGACCGTAGTCCACTTTCGCTTGGAAAGTCCCGTCCCCGTTGTTTCTCAGGATGGACACATCGTTTGTGCCGAAATTCGCCAAAGCTAAGTCCAAATCTGTGTCTCCATCTAAATCCGCGGAGAACACGGACCACGGAGCCTCGCCCACTTCATAATCCACCTTAGATAGAAAAGTCCCGTCGCCGTTATTTTTCAGGATGGAGACGGTGTTGCCTGACCTTGCTGCCACAGTCAGGTCTAGATCCAGATCTGCGTCCAGATCCGCACAAAAAACGTACGTAGGGGCGAGTCCCACACCATAGTCCACCTCGGCCTGAAACGCGCCGTCTCCGTTGTTCTTCAGGATGGAGACTTTGTTAATATCCTCGTTTGTCACAGCCAGGTCCAGATCTGAATCTGCATCCAAATCCGCACAGAAAACGGAAGTTGGATTCTCGCCCGCTGGATAGTCTACGTTGGCTTCAAAAGTTCCATCGCCATTGTTTTTCAAGATGGAGACTGTATGGGCGTCACGATTGGCAACGGCTAAGTCCGGATCCGAATCTCCATCCAGATCTGCACAGAAAAGACAAACCGGAGTCACCCCTGAAGCATAGTCAACCTTAGCCTGAAAGGTCCCATTTCCGTTGTTCTTCAGGATGGAGATGGTGTTGCTGCAGGCATTTGGCACTGCCAGGTCCAAGCTCAGATCTCCATCTAAATCGGCACAAAAGACGAAAAAAGGGCCGCACGTCACAGCGTAGTCGGTCTTGGGCTGAAAGGTACCATCTCCGCAGTTCTTTAGTATGGAGATAGTGCCGTCACTAAAATTTGAAACGGCCAAGTCCAAGTCTAAATCTCCATCCAAGTCTGCACAAAAAACCCAGTGGGCAAACGTGCCTGCAAGATAGCTGACGGGCGGGGTAAATGGAATTGAATCCTGATTTGTCTGGATCGCCTGCCCAAAAGCGGGCGCAGACAGCAGAATCAGCATCAAAGCCACCAACACATTTGTTTGCATATCACTCCTCCCGCGTGGTCTGGTTCGGTAGAACGATCGCAGAACCCGGCGCCCAAGATTCTGAAGCAAAAACCCGAATCCCACAGCTGAAATCAAGGGCGCGAAATATCAATGGGGTCTAAGTAAAACATAATCTACATACCCATATATGTCAAGCCAAAAAGGCCTTCCCTGCATGAGATTTCAGCTTCCTGATCCGTTGCATATCCTAGCACCGGTCCTTACTTTCTCCGCTACTCGGACAAGGGGTCGGGTCAGGTTGATGTGCAACAGTCGCGCAACGGCTTGCCGTTGCCCCCTCCGCAGCCTCTCCAAGGAAAGGGTAAGGAATGGATTGTGCCATGACGGGTGGCCGTTACCTTTGAATGATCTAGTCCGTTGTCTCACTCTGCCTCACGTAAAAAAAGAGCCCTTCTCGAAGGGAAGGGCTCCTGCATTTGTGTCTGATTCAGCGGAAGTCAATCGATCGGTTGCGGAGGAGGACCTCCTCGATAGAGGTAGCTAATCAAATACACAACGTCTGACGCGGTTACTTCGCCGTCATTAGTCACATCCCCCTTCTCCAGAGGATCGGGAGGGGGTCCTGCTCTGAAAAGATAATTGATCAGGAAGATAATGTCGGAAGCATCGACCAGCCCATCTCCGGTCACGTCTCCCAACAGCCATGTCGGGGCTTTCGTTCCCACTCTTACGTCGTCGATGTAGAAACCCTCTCCGTCGTGAGAGTACTGGTAGTCGCTTGTAAAGGAGAACCTGACACTTAACGTCTTGCCGGGAGGAATGGCAGAAAGGTCGTAAGTATACTCGAGCCAATCATTGCCTGTATTCAAAACCGAATCCAGAGCACCCCCGGTCCCAATGAAGTCGAGCGTGTCGGGAACGCCACCTTCAGCATCTACGGTCTGCACGTGTATACCATCCACCCCGTAGTTGGTCACGTCGTACCACAGCCAAAAGGTAAGATAAGATTCAGGTTCCAAGACAAAAGGGGAGCTTTCCAGCCAGGTCTGCATATTATCGTTGAAATACCACGAGCCCTCCACACCATTATACCAGCTCGATTCGCCGGAGTGTTTCCTGTAACTGGTAAGATGCCACAGGTCTCCGGAGCCCCCGTGCGTCCAAAGCCCGGTGCCTGATTCCATGTCATCCTCAAATCCTCCTTCACCAACGCTTAGGATGAAGGTGTCTTGAAAAGAGCATCCTTCGCTGGCTTCCAGGCGGAGATACAGATGCGGGAAGTAAACGGAGGGACAACTCGGGAGAAGATAAATGTCTTCAAAAAATCCGTTGCACGTCTGGCCTGGGGGTATGTCTCCAAAGTTGGCCGTGCTGTCGGCGATGTTAAGATAGGGACTGGCAGTCGCAAGGTAGCCGGTGACACCACTTGCTGACTGCATCCCCGCATTCTTCACCGATACGTTCAGATCGAAAGTCTCACCCGGTTCCGGCTTGCCGTTGCCATTCCCTCCAGAGCCATCATCCACCCAATGATTGTAGTAGACCAAATCCGGAGTGAAAACGGTTATAGCTACCATGCTGGTCCAAGAGGCTCCGTATCCTTCGTTTATCTCCACGTCAAAGTAGATGACATGATTGTTGGGACAATCTGAGTCTATGCTGAAAACATAAGGCGCAAGGCTGACTGCCGTCTCACCGGGGTTGATGATTCCGAAATCCTGCACGCTGTCGACCAGGGAGACGTAGGGATCGCCAGTGGAGTGCAGGACGGCATAGACATCGGACTCCACCTCGGTTCCCCAGTTCTTCAAGATGACAGACATATTAATCGTCTCTCCGGGGTTAGGCATACCATCCCCATTGCCCGTGGAAGCGTCGTCAATGGTGTGTGCATCGTATAACACGTAACCTCCGGCAGCGATAACCATAACTGTATCCGTCTCATACAGAAAATTATGAGCGGTTACCGTAATGTACATCTCTCCCACGGTCGAAGGTGCGACATCAAGCAAAATCTGCCCCTGTTGATCCGTCAGTCCCCGCCCATAAACCTCATCTCCCTTCATAATGCAAACCAAAGCTTCTGACACCGGCTCCATGAGTGATGAGCTGAACACGGTGACAGGAAACTGACTGCTGCCGGCAATGACCGTGTCGGGATGTTCCACTGCCAGAATCTGAGGAGTGTCTGTCCAGATGGGCATCTCCGGATCGCCCAGTAAGTTTACCTGATACTGACACCAGCGATATACATTCTCCTGTCGGGAGAAAGGGACGTAGAATGACTTCATATCGGCCACAGTGGCCCCGATGCGATATATGTCTTTGACAAACAAAGAGGCATGGAACTGCTGATCAAATCGATCCGAGTATCCGTACTTAGGATTTCCAGGGGATCCCCAACCATACCTTGAGTTTCCAATGAATGCCACTCCTCCTCCATTGGGGTTATTGATGAAGCGTTCAGCTATGCAATCATAATCGATGGCGGCAGGCCAGCAACCGATGGAGAACAGGATGGAGTTCCGGGGATCATTATGCAGAGCATCCATGTCCTCACGGTCCAGCATGCCGTCTCCCACGCCCATGACGGTGTACCAGCAATGCCCGTCATGGTTTATGATGTTTTGCCCCTCATTCATGGCTGTCATGACCGTGGTCCAGTTCTCGTTTCCCAAGTCCTGATAAAGCTTGGTGATGGGATCGAACCGCGGGGGAACGTATTCTTCGTCAATCATGTCCTTGCTGAGCCCTGAGTTGGTGTAGGGGTTCGGCCACAGAATCTCGGCCAGAAAGAGCATCTTCGTAGTATAATCGGCCGGAGGATTCTTCTCGTAGGTCAAGAGCTTGTTCACCAGCGCCTGCGCCTTGGTGACGTCACTGCAGGAAGCCCTTCCCACGAAGACGTCAGGATACAGGTCAATCGAGTCCTCCACCTCTCCGTAGATGTGGTCTCCGTCAACGTCCCAGGTTCCATCAAGGTCGGAGAAATAGAGATCGCACCTTATTTCATTCTCATCGGGCATCATCCCGGCTTCACAATCCATAGCCCAAGCCGCTCTATCCGGGACCACGTTGGTATCGCCGCCAAGAAGAACCCATACGGTCCCCCAATTCTGATAAGCATCCTTGATGAAATTCCTGACCTTCTCGGCATTATCGTATCCCGTGTATTGAGAGTAAATCCATTGGGTAGTGACGATCTTCGCCGGCACGCCTTTTTGAGTCTTCCAATCTGCCAACGGCTGAAAGGTGGAGACGAAATTAGTGTCGGTGACGATCACATAGTCATGGTCTCCCGGAGTGAGCCTGGATCTTTTGACTTCCCTGGGTACGAAGTTCGTCCTAATCACCTGGGGATTCAAGGCAGCTTGTTTCAACATGATTTCATAGACTTGCGTGCCGATCGGTGACCTGCGAGTTAGAGGAATAGGGTGTTTTCCCCCCACAGAGTAGCGAATCTTGAATTCTATTCGGGAATAGAACTTGATCTTACCCTGGGCCGGAATATATTGAACCGGATAGACCAGTATATTCGCCAACGCGTATCCGCCTAAAAAGCCAGAGCCAGTGTATTTTACCAGCTCGCCGGGATATTCTACAGTCTGCCGATACACCTGGGCTGCGGGTTGAACCAGGGGGATAGGCTGACCCATCATAGAAAGAATCCAGGGAGGCTGGACTGGCAAGATCCGATGCAGACCCTCAATAAATGCCCCCTCAGCACTGGTGACCAACACATCCTCCACCACCGAGCCGGCAGGCAAAACCACCTGAACCTGCTTGACCGGAAGCTGAGGCTCTCCCACTTCATCGGTAATATCGCAGCCCTTAAGGTAGACCACGTCGAAGCCTTCTGACGAGGAAAAGGTTAAATATTGCTGGAAAAACGCCAGCCTCTGAGAAAGTTCAGCCGATTGTGTCTGGTTTGTTCCGAAGAGGAGGATCAATCCGACGAGGACCACAATTTTGATTCGCATCATGACTCCTTTGATTCAGAGGAGATACAAGAACAACCTTCAAAACAGGCTCAGGTGAATAAGAAATATCAAAATGGTTACTTCTTACCAGCAATATACACAAAAAACCCACTTTGTCAACCACGATAGTTGCTGGATCGGACGCAATTCTCTGCGGCCACTCCAAA
>JABAOF010001002.1_pt3 | contig 12620 bp, 9 predicted proteins | sample 7062171 | NCBI WGS metagenome assembly JABAOF01 (sample SAMN14538628, study PRJNA623070) | marine sediment metagenome | biome: marine biome [ENVO:00000428]; feature: marine pelagic biome [ENVO:01000023]; material: deep marine sediment [ENVO:00002113] | place: India: Gulf of Khambhat ... | reverse complement strand
CTGGTCCACATCGGCTCCCCTTTTGGCAGCGATGTAATAGGCAAAAAGCTGAAGAGGAAGAGTGGTTAAGAACGGTGTGAAAAGAGGATTGGCGGAAGGAACAGAGATGACCCTATCCACTTTTTCCTGAATTTCCTTGTCATTTTCAGAGGCAACGGCCAGTATGAACCCCACTCGTGTTTTAATCTCGGATATATTACTCAGCATCTTTTCATACACCTTATCTTTAGGAATGACAGTCATCGTCGGCATTTTTTCATCGATGAGGGCGATTGGCCCGTGCTTCATCTCCCCGCCTGGATAGCCTTCCGCATGAATATAGGATATCTCCTTGAGCTTCAGCGCCCCCTCTAAAGCCACTGGAAAATTGATGCCGCGTCCCAGGTAGAGGAAATGGGAGAAAGATACAAATTCCAGAGCGAGGTCTTCAATCTCTTTGGCTCGATTGAGAATCTTCTCCATCCCGTGAGGAATCCTCTGCAGGTCTTCGATCAAAGGCAGGCTGGCCTTCTCATCTATTTCCCCTTTGATCTGGGCCAGATAAAGCGCAAGGAGGGCCAGTGCCGCCATTTGAGCTGAAAAAGTTTTGGTGGCAGCCACACCAATTTCAGGGCCTGCGTGAGTGTAAAGAACTCCATCCGTTGTTCGAGCAATCGAAGACTTGACCACATTACAGACGGCGAGAGACAGAGGTTTCTGTTTTTTTGCAGCACGCAGCGCAGCCAGAGAATCGGCCGTCTCCCCAGATTGAGAAATGACGACCACAAGTGCATCTTTATCCAGGATAAAATCCTTGTACCGGTATTCAGAGGCATATTCCACATCCACTGGAATTCGGGCCAAAGTCTCGATAAAAGACTTGGCCACGAGTCCGGCATGGTAAGACGTTCCACAGGCGATAATCACAACCTTGTTAATTTTCTTTAAAGATTGCGGGGCTATCCCTGTCTCCTCCAAGAACACCTTCCCTGAATCAAGGGAGGTTCTTCCCTTTAGAGTGTCTCTCACGACCTGAGGTTGTTCGAAAATCTCTTTGAGCATGAAATGTTTGAAACCGCTCTTCTCGACCATCAGAGGACTCCAAGAGAGATGTTCGGCTTCTTTTTTCAGAGATTTCCCTTGAAAGCTTAAAAACTTCGTTCCCTCAGAATCCAGGACGGCGATTTCTCCGTCTTCAAGAAAAACGATTTTTTGAGTGTGGCAGAGAAGAGGATTGAGGTCAGAGGAAACGAAATACTCCCCTTCTCCCATACCGACAACAGCTGGGGGACCAATTTTGGCCACAACAATCTTCCCGATATCCTGTGTTGAAATGGCAGCAACCGCATAGGCTCCTTCAAGCTCTTGAACAGCCTGCTGAACAGCCTCTTCCAAGGAGCCATTAAAATATTTTTCGACAAGATGGGCAATCACTTCGGTATCTGTTTCTGTTCGGAATGTGTGCCCCTCTTCGATGAGTTTTTTCTTCAAGGAGAGATAATTCTCGATGATCCCGTTATGCACAACAACGAGCGAGCCCGTGCAATCCCGATGAGGATGAGCATTTTCCTCAGAGGGACGGCCGTGTGTTGCCCATCGAGTGTGACCCACTCCAAAGTTTCCATCGAGCGAGGAAGAGCCCAAACTCTTTTCTAGGTCGCTGATTTTCCCTTTAGCTCGTTTGAGATGGATCTGATTCTCATCCACCACCGCAATGCCGGCAGAATCGTATCCCCTGTATTCAAGCCTCTTTAAGCCTTCCACAAGGATGGGGACCACATCTTTGGGACCGATGTAGCCGATGATGCCGCACATTATTTTTTCCTGTTCTTTCGGGACCAATTCTTTTTTTCGACCTGTTGACTCCTGGAGACAGCTAACGCTTCGGGTGAGACGTCTTTGGTGATAGTCGAACCGGCTCCGATATAGGCTTTTTTTCCTATTTTTACAGGAGCGATCAATTCGGTTCCAGACCCGATAAATGCCCCTTCATCGATATAGGTCTTGTATTTCTTTTTGCCGTCATAGTTGCAGGTGATCGTGCCGGCTCCGACATTCACTTCACCCTTTACCTCCGTATCCCCCAAGTAGGAAAGGTGCATGGCCTTGGACTTTCTTCCCAAATCAGTGTTTTTCATCTCCACAAAATTTCCCACTTTCGCCTTCTTGCGGATGATTGAATCGGGCCTCAACCGGGAAAAAGGACCCACTCGAGCTTCATTCTCGATAACGCTATTTTCAATCATGGTTGAGCCAAGAATCTCGACACCACTCCCTAATCGTGAATCTCTTATGTGCGTAAAGGGATACAGCCGACACTCTCGACCGATAACAGAGCTTCCCTCAATCACCACGGATGGATAGATGACAGTGTCCAGGCCTATCTTGACATCCAGGTCAATCCAAGTTGTTTTGGGGTCTAAGACAGTCACGCCTTTTTCTGTCAGGTCTCTAATCTTTCTTTCTCGGAGTACTTCTATGGCCTGAGCCAGTTCATATCGGCTGTTCACTCCCACGAACTCCCCTGTGTTCGGAGTCTTATACGAGCTAATCTTTTTTCCTTCTTGAGCCATTATTCCTGTCACATCTGTCAAGTAATACTCTCTTTTCTTATTCTGATTCGATACCTTGGGCAGCGAGGCAAGAAGATCTCTCACTCTAAAAAGATAAACGCCAGTATTGACTTCTTTTATTTTTTTCACAGACGGTGAAGCGTCCTTTTCTTCAATAACCCTTATTTTCCCATCGGAGCGGATGATCCGTCCAAAACCCGTAGGATTTTCCAATTCAGCACTTAAAAATGTGAGAGAATTTCTTTGGTTACGGTGAAGAGTCAGCAGAGGTTTTAGAGTCTGCGGCCTGACTAGGGGAAGATCTGCGTTTATGATCAGGACATCGCTATTGATATCTTTCTTGAGAACACTGCTTGCGGCCATCACCGCATGAGCAGTCCCCAGTTGTTCCTTTTGATGAACGAGTGCCACTTTATCGGATTGAACTTCCTTCCTGATCTCATCTTTTTGATGGCCTACAACGACATACACTTTTTGAGGTTTCAGCCTGAGAACAGAATCCACCACCAGCTGCAGCATAGACTTCCCCAGTAAAGGATGCAGGACCTTGATTCTGTCTGATTTGAATCTGGTCCCCTTCCCTGCGGCTAAGATAAGAGCAAGAAATCCTTGACTCATGCCATTCGGGTTATCAGTTTAAATTTCTTATCCTCCCAAAGAGGTTCAAAGTCACTTTCGTTTTGAGCGAGTGTACTGAAAAACTTGTCAATCTGAATAGCTTTTCTCAAATGCTCTAAACACTTCTCTGTGTCCCCCTTCAGACAGTACAAATCGGCCATTAAATAAGGTATTTTTCCTTCTTTCGGCTTCATTTCTCGCGCCTTCTCCAACAGCTTCAAGGCTTCATCGTGATTCCGCTGGTTTATCAAGAAGATGCTGTACTGATAATAATCGTCGAATGTCTTTAGAGGCGGTTTCTCTTTTTGCGGTGCGGATTCGCAGATTTTGAGGTAGATTTGAGCCCGGTCCACGAGTTCCATTTCGGAAGCAAATTTGTCTATAAATGACTTGAGCAATTCTGATGCTCTTCCAAATTCTCTCTTGTGAAAGGCGTTAACTGCCTGATTGAATGCAGAAAGAGCTTTCTCGTAGTCGTCTTTTTTAATTTTCTCTTTTTCTTTTGTCACCATTAGCGTTCCTTGAATGTGGTATGAATTGTGATTTTGTCATTCTATCTCAGAAAAAGGACTTTGACAAGAAAAAACTGGAGCTAAAGCCTGGTCTTGATGTAGTCAGGGTTGTCCAGAAGAAAATGAATAGCTTTCAGATGAAGGTCATGTCCTGCTCTCCGAGCTTTGAAATGACCGATTAATGGAGAACCCATCAGAGAAAGGTCTCCAATCAGATCCAGGATTTTATGACGGACAAATTCATCAGGAAAGCGGAGGGTACCGCTGAGCAGGCCTTTATCGTCGAGAACAACAGCATTATCTAGCGATCCCCCCAATGCGAGATCCTGGGCTCTGAGCGCAGGAACATCCTTTAAGAATCCAAAAGTGCGCGAAGGAGCAATCTCTGACACAAAACTCTCCACATTCACGTTTAAACTCAACTCCTGTTTCTGAATAAGAGGATGATCATATTCAATACAATAGGTGATTTTGAAATCCGAATCCGGATAAAACGAAAGAGACGCATCTCCCTCTTCAAGGGAATAGGGCTTGAGAATTCGGATGAATCCTTTCCTCTCGGGGAGATGTCTGACCCCCGCTTCAAGGACCGCGTCAGCAAAAGGAGAAGCACTCCCATCCATGATGGGGACCTCATCGTTGTTCATCTCTATAACTAAGCTATCAATGCCGAAGACATAAAGAACGGCCAGCAGATGCTCGAGAGTCTGAATTTTGCATCCCTTTGTTTCCATGTATGTTGAATTCTTGGCTTTGACATTTCTTGGATCAAGATTCACTTCTAAATCCCCCAGGTCTGTCCGGCGAAAAATGATCTTTCCTGATGATGATGGCTTCAGCCGAAGCTCTACATCTTTTCCAGTATGAATGCCGATGCCCGAAAGCTGAATTTCTTTCTGAAGAGTGCTTTTGTTTCTCATCTGACTCGTGTATAGGACTCCCTTCTCTGTCGATTAGTTATCTTCAGATTCATCAATGATTCACGCCATCAGCGCTGCAAGACGTTTCTCAGTATAGCCTAAAACCATCACCCCCAGCAAATATATAATATAATGGGGTCAGACCTTAGTAACTTCAGTAATTTTATAAATACAAAGATTTGACAAAAAATTTCTTTTATCCAGCCTAGTTTACTTTGAGACTTATGCAAGTCATAAAGAGACGAAATTGGATACTGTTAGCCCACAAAACTACTGAAGTTACTAAGGTCTGACCCCATTATCTCTAGACGTTTTTCCTCTTATCTGTTAGAATCTGGCTCATGAAGTCCCTACTTGAGGAAGTTCTGGATAAAGTCCAAAAAGGAAAGCTCTCCACGAAAAAAGCCCTCGATATCCTCAAAGATTATCCCTATCAAGATTTGACCTTCGCCAAGATCGATCATCACCGAGAATTGAGGAAAGGCTACCCAGAAATAATATACGGGCTCGGAAAAACAGAAGAACAAATCATTAAAATTGCCCAGGAAATCATAAAAAAAAGGAGCAATCTTCTAATAACCAAGCTCGATGAAGAAACTTTCAAGAACGTAAAGAAAAAAATTCCCGACGCACAGTTCAATCCTCTTGCACGAATTGTCTATCTTATACAGAAAAAACCTTCCCCTGGAAAGGGAAAAATTATGATCATCACAGCCGGAACATCAGATATCCCTGTCGCCGAAGAGGCCGCTGTGACATGTGAAATATTAGGCAATGAAATCGATAAGGTCTACGACGTCGGAGTGGCTGGCCTTCACCGGTTCTTCGGAGAGTATGATAAAATAAAACAAGCTAGAGTTATCATAACTGTGGCAGGAATGGAAGGAGCTTTACCCAGCGTCGTCGCTGGAGTCGTCAATATTCCACTCATTGCAGTCCCCACCAGCGTGGGATACGGCGCCAGCATGAAAGGCCTAGCTGCTCTTCTCGCTATGCTCAACTCCTGCCCTGGTGGAGTGGGAGTTGTCAACATCGACAACGGATTCGGCGCTGGATACCTGGCCAGTCTAATAAACCACCTCTAAAAAAGGGGCCTGTCCCCTTTTTTATTTTTTGTAAAACTTTGTTTTTTAGTGACTTAGAGACTTGACAACGGGGCAACTCAAACCTATATTTACTGTTGATATTTTACGCCTATAAGATGATGGCATGGAAGTTATTGATCAAATAAGGCAAGCGTCTAGCATCATAGAGATCGCCTCTCAATACACCTCGTTGAGGCTGAGAGGCAAAAGGCATGTCGGACTCTGCCCTTTTCATTCAGAAAAGGCCCCATCTTTCACAGTCGATGAGGAAAAACAGCTCTATCATTGTTTCGGATGCGGAGCCGGCGGGGATATCTTCACCCTCATCATGGAAAAAGAAAATCTCAGCTTTCCTGAGGCCTTAAAATTCCTGGCAGAAAAGTACAATATACCACTCCCGGAAAGAAGAAAAATGTCTCCTCAATTAAAAAAATTGGAGGAGCAATTATCCAAAATAAACGAAGACACTCTCGCTTTTTTCAAGAAAAACCTGTTCAAAACCAAAGAGGGGGAAAAAGCTCTCGCCTATTTACAGAAGAGGAAAATTTCTTCAGAAATCATCCAGAAGCTCAAGATAGGCTACGCAATGAATTCCTGGGATTCTCTCATCTCTTTTTTTCAGGGAAAGGACATCCAGCCGAATCTTCTCGAAAAAGCCGGTTTGGCTCTCCACAGTGAAAAGAAAAAGGGCTATTACGACCGGTTCAGGGGCAGAATCATCTTCCCTATTTTTACCGAGTCAGGGAAACCTGTTGCTTTTGGAGGAAGAACCATTTTTGATGCAGAGCCGAAATATCTGAATTCTCCGGACACGCCCATTTACATCAAGGGCAAACTTCTCTATGGCATGAATTTCTGCAAGGACGCCATCCGGAAAAAAGGCTACACCATTCTTGTGGAAGGCTACACAGATTTTCTCGCCCTCTACCAGGCAGGAATACCCAATCTAGCCGCTTCTCTGGGGACAAGCCTAACTTCTGATCAAGTCTCCTTTGCTAAACGTTTTGCCTCTCGAATGATCGTCAGTTACGACGCTGACAAACCTGGCATTAAAGCCGCCGAACGCGCTATATCTCTCTGTTTTGAAAAAGGAGTTCAGATAAGAGTTTTAAACCTCCCTCAGGGATTCGATCCCGACAGTTTTGTCAATAAGTTCGGGGTGGATAAATTCAAGGAACTCGCTCAAAAAAGCACTCCTGGCCTCAAATTCCTGATTGATACCCAGCTTCAAGGAATAAAAGAGGAATCCGCTGAAGAGAAAGCGCAAATCGCTAAAAACATCGTCACTGAAATTGAAAAAATACCTGATCCTGTTGTTCGCAGCGAATACTTGAAACAGACATCCGAACAGCTTTCGATCGACGAAACCATTCTGAGATCGATGATCTCGAGAAAATCAACTGAAGAAAAAGAAGTGGAAATAGGAATCTTTCTGAATGCCGAAAAAAGACTCCTTCAGATCCTCCTCGAAGAAAAAGAAATCGCACCCTACATCTTCTCTGAGATCAAAGAAGAATATTTTCATGGCTTGAAGAGCAAACCCATTTTTAACGCATTATCAGAGAGTTTCAGGAAGGGAAAAAGCTCGAGTCTCCATGAACTAAAGCAAAAAGTGGACCCCTCCCTCGTCAACTCTTTATCGAAGGCCATGTTAGAAAAAGAGCAGAACGCAACCGTTGAAGAGGCTTTCGAGTGTCTCCATACACTCAAACAGCTCTCGCTTGAAAACCAAGCAAAAAAATTAAAAGCTGAACTCGCACTCCTTGAAAGAAAGGGAGAAAAGGAAAAAATACTTCCACTCATCAAGCAAATCCAAGAGACCAAGAAAGAATTATCCATCTTATCGAAACGAAATTATGAAAATCTGAGTTTTAATAATAGGGATGGTATGGAAACAGAGAGGAGTGAATAGTGTCTTCAGAAAATAAATCCCAAAAAGAAGGGATCCTTCAGCTTATTTCTAAAGGAAGAAAGCAGGGATATCTTCATTTTGACGAAATCGATAAGACATTCCATAAAAGTAAAGAGTCTAAGGGAGATTTTGATGAATTTCTCAGCTCAATGGATGACTATGGTATAAAAATCCTTGACTCTAAACAGAGAGAGATTGTTCCCAAAAAAAGAAGGAGTAACCTCGTTTCTCTCCAGGGGTTGGAAAGAACGACTGATCCTGTAAAGCTCTATTTAAGAGAAATGGGGAATATCTCGCTTCTCACGCGAGAGGGAGAGATAGCTATTGCGAGAGAAATCGAGAGGGGCGAAAAGTCCATAATCAAAGCCCTCTCCAAAACTCGGCTCGTTTTGAATGAAATTCTCTCTCTGGAAGAAAGGATAAAAGAAGAGCCAGACATCATCTATGAAATGTTCGAAATAGGCGAAGAAGACTTAGCTGAAGGGAAGCTCGAAGCGAAAAAGAAGCAGATTATGGCTAAAATAAAAAAAATCAGAGACCTCAGCATTGAATTGGACAAAGTTCCTTCTTTGCGAAAAAACACTCTGAAACGCGGACGCCTCATTGTTAAAATGAGCAGTCTCATCAGGGAATTGAACATTCGTCCTTTCCACCGAGAAATTGTGATTATTGAACTCCGCGAAAAATTAAGGGCTATTAACGAGTTAGAAGAAACAAAGGAAGAATTAAATCTTTCGCTCTCTCGTGTGAAAAGCAAAAAACAAGAGACACTCCTGAAACAGAAAGTCAAAGATGTCAACAAACTCATCAAGACTTACCAGAAAGAGATCGGGCTCGATTCTCAGGCTCTAAGAAAAACCATACGGGCCATTGCAACAGGTAAAAAAGTCAGTGATCAGGCTAAAAAGGAACTGGTGGCAGCCAATCTGAGGTTAGTCGTCTCTATTGCCAAAAAATACAGCAATCGTGGACTACAGTTTCTTGACCTAATCCAGGAAGGGAACATGGGTCTGATGAAAGCGGTGGATAAATTCGAATACAGAAGAGGGTATAAATTTTCGACTTATGCCACATGGTGGATCAGGCAGGCCATCACACGAGCCATCGCTGACCAAGCAAGAACAATCAGGATCCCAGTTCATATGATAGAGACAATAAATAAGTTGATCAGGGTTTCGAGAAGTCTTGTCCAGGAAATCGGAAGAGAACCTTCGAGCGAAGAAATAGCGAAGAAAATGGACATGTCAGTCCATAAAGTTAGAAAAATCATAAAAATCGCTCAAGAACCCATCTCACTCGAGACGCCAATCGGAGAAGAAGAAGACAGCCACCTGGGTGACTTCATCGAAGACAAGGTTCTCCCTTCGCCTCCTGAAACTGTGATTAACATCAACTTAAGAGAACAGATCGGAGATGCTTTAAAATCTCTCACTGAAAGAGAGGCAAAAGTCCTGAAGATGAGATTCGGGCTGGGAGATGGAAACGAACACACTTTAGAAGAAGTGGGGCAGCAGTTCAAGGTCACTCGTGAAAGAATCAGGCAAATCGAAGCCAAAGCGCTCCGAAAGCTCAAGCATCCCAGCCGAAGCCGGAAACTGAAATCTTTCACTGAAAACAACTAACCTGGATTATTCATAAAATCTGCCGACACCTTTTCACGGAAAATAATTCCTTCGCTCCTCATCTTGTATTTATCTTATTCAAACGTCTTATTTTTGATCTTCTGTAAGACTTGACAGTCCAATCTCTTGTTCTTTAAAATTGGCGCACACACTTTAGGAAGGAAAAATGATTGAAACACTCAGCCAGCTATTTTTTCATACTGTCAAGTCTTACATAAAAGATAATTTGATGCTTTATAAGAAGGAAGGACATTACGTCCCCATTTCTACTCATGAGCTTGCGGAAATGGTCAAACACTTTTCGCTTGGGTTGAAAGACCTGGGTTTAGTGACTGGGGACAAAATGATCATTCTCTCAGAGAACAGACCGGAGTGGGTCATTTCAGATATGGCATGTCTGTCTCTGGGAGGCATAACGGTTCCTATCTACACGACACTAGTTCCAGAGCAGGTCAAGTACATCATTGATGATTCGGATGCCAAGATTGTCATCTGTTCGAATCCTGAGCTTTGGGAAAAAATAGAGGCCATAAAAAGCCAATTAGTAAAAGTGACTCATTACATCAGTTTTGACCCAGGTGCACCGGAATGGGCGTTATCCATTGAAAAAGTTACGGAAAAAGGCAAACAGATGGACGAAGATAATCCCGAGCTTTTTGAGAAAATGGCTTCAGAGGTTAAGCCTGATAACCTAGCAACCATAATTTACACTTCTGGCACGACAGGGCCTCCCAAGGGAGTCATGCTCACTCATAACAATTTCGTCAGCAATGTCACATCCGCTGCACCTCTGCTCCCGTTTTCGGATAAGGACACGGGCATGGCTCTTTTGCCCTTATCTCACAGTTTTGAAAGAATGGTGACCTACTGTTACCTCTACAAAGGATGCACGATTGGCTATGCGGAGGGTTTCGATACTGTGGCTCAGAATTTTCAAGAATTACGGCCGCACATGATGGCTGTTGCGCCCCGGGTACTGGAAAAATTCTACTCCAGGGTTATGGATAATGTCCTGGCCAGTTCAGCGTTGAAGAAGAAGATTTTCTTCTGGGCTATGAAAGTGGGGAGAAAGTATGCTCAGAAAAAACTCGAAAAACAATCGATTCCAGGGATGTTGAATTTCAAGAAGAAAATTGCTCATAAGCTTGTATTTTCGAAGATTATCGCGAAAACAGGTGGAAGAGTCAGGTTCTTTGTCTCTGGCGCGGCCCCTTTATCCAAAGACATCGGAGAATTTTTCTATGCGATGGATCTCGTTATCATGGAAGGATATGGTTTGACTGAGACATCACCCGCTATATCACTCAATACATTTGAAAATCTGAAATTCGGGACAGTCGGGCCTCCAATCCCTGGAGTTGAAGTAAAGATTGCTGAGGATGGAGAAATATTTGCCAAAGGGCCGAATGTGATGAAAGGGTACTATAAAAAGGAAGAAGAGACGAAAGAAGTCTTCGAGGGAGAATGGTTCAAAACCGGTGATATCGGTCATATCGATGAGGGAGGTCGTCTGGTCATCACAGACAGAAAAAAAGATCTTATTGTGACCGCAGGCGGGAAGAATGTTGCTCCACAGCCGATTGAAAACCTCTTAAAGGCCAATCCTTATATCGAAAACGTATTGGCCATCGGAGATAGGAAAAAGTTTATTTCGGCTTTAGTTGTTCCCAATTTTGAAAAACTGGAGGAGTATGCCAAGTTTAACAATATTCCTTATGAGAAGATCGATGATTTGCTGGATAATGATAAAGTCTTGCATTTCATGGAAGGAGAGGTTGACCGGTCAACTCCGAATCTTGCTAATTATGAGAAAATAAAAAAAATCAGTCTTCTAGACAGAGATTTCGAGATGGACAAAGGAGAGATGACACCTACCTATAAAATCAAAAGAAATGTTGTTGAGGAGAAGTACAGAAACATTATTGACGCGATGTACAAGGAAAGTTGATATCGGCCTCTCAGAATACCTGAAGTTAGTCTTTTTTTTCGGGGAAGTAGAGGATTCTGCCGCAGTTTTCACAAGTGATAATTTTCTCATTCCCTTTTAATTCATTCAAAACCTGAGGCCGGATGCGCATATGACAGAGAGAGCAGAACTCACCGGTTATCGGGGAAAGAGCGATTCCATTCTTAGTTTTGAATATTTTTGAGTAGAGACCAGCCTGGTCATCCGGGATATTGGATATGAGTTTTTCTTTTTCATGAATCAACTTTTTTTTCTTATCTTCAGATTCTTTTTGGTTCTTTTTAAGAATATCCGTTTCTTTTGAGAATTCTTTTTCTACCTCGCTGTATTTTTGGGTGGCCTCTTTAATTTCCTCTTCGATTTCGTCAGCAATGAGCATTTCATTGATAATCTCATCTTCCATTTCGCTGACATTTTTCTGGGCTTCTTCTATTTCCTTGAGAAGAGATTTGTATTCTATGTTGGTTTTGACGTCATTGAGCTGCAGATTGTATTTTGATATCTTTGCCTTCACATCTTTGACTTCTGCTTCCAGGTCTCTTCGTTTTTTCTGGTTTTGGGACATTTTTTCTTTTGCCTGAGCGACGATTTGGGAGCTTTCTTCCTTTTTTCTGTTGATATCTTCGATTTGGTGGGGAATATTTTCAAGGAAGATAGAGGTATTCTTTATTTCAGCGTCAAGCTTTTGAAGTTGTATCAGTTTTTCGAACTCGAAATCCACATCTTTTCCTCTATACAAAAATGGGCCTACCAGGATTCGAACCTGGGACCTGCCGGTTATGAGCCGGTGGCTCTACCGCTGAGCTATAGGCCCTTCGTTTCTTATAGCAAATATCAAAAATCAAGTCAATTTGTAGGGAGATGGGTATCTAGCTAAGATGAGAAATATGTGGATTTGACGAATCAACCCCCAGGATATGGATGACGTCTTTTTTTAATTATCGTCTGTAAACGACTTCAGCTTCCGGCTGCGGCTTGGATGTTTTAGTTTTCTTAAAGCTTTAGCCTCGATCTGCCTGATTCTTTCACGAGTTACCTTGAATTGCTGACCGACTTCTTCCAAGGTATGCTCATTGCCGTCTCCTAAACCAAATCTCATCTTCAAGACCTTTGCTTCTCTTTCTGTTAGAGATTTTAAGGCTTCCCCAATTTGCTCTCTTAGATTGATGTTTATGACCGTTTCAGGAGGTGAAGGAATTACCTTATCTTCGATAAAGTCACCCAGATGGCTGTCCTCTTCTTCTCCGATAGGAGTCTCTAGTGAGATAGGCTCTTGGGCAATTTTTATTATTTTTCTTATCTTGTGGACCGACATGTCCATCTTTTTTGCTATCTCTTCGCTAGTGGGCTCTCTCCCTATTTCCTGGACAAGGCTTCTTGAGACTCTGATCAATTTGTTTATAGTTTCTATCATATGGACTGGAATTCTTATC
>JABAOF010002986.1_pt1 | contig 12621 bp, 9 predicted proteins | sample 7062171 | NCBI WGS metagenome assembly JABAOF01 (sample SAMN14538628, study PRJNA623070) | marine sediment metagenome | biome: marine biome [ENVO:00000428]; feature: marine pelagic biome [ENVO:01000023]; material: deep marine sediment [ENVO:00002113] | place: India: Gulf of Khambhat ... | reverse complement strand
GATATGATCCAGATGCGGAACCTCAACATCGATCCCGAATGGTATCTGAAAGAACTCAGGGATCCGAGAGCCCCGGGTATCGGGATTCCGAATATGCTCACCCTGTTTCGAAAGGCTTTTCCCCATCTGGTCATCGGCTATTTCAACCGGACCAAGGAATCTTTCCAAAAAAATGCTGAGGCCGGGTGAAGCAACCCAAACCTGAGTCCCCTCCACCTGGGCGTGCTCTGAAACCCATTGAGATTTCCATGAGAGATGGATGCAAAGACAATCTAGATGACCCCAATCCCTAGGGACAGGAAATCGCACGGGTGGGAAGATTTAGGGGTGGGGGTGCTTTCTCTGTTCAAAATACTTATCTAAATCCGGTTGTCTCTGAAAGGGAACCATCTTCCCTGGCGCCTCTAACAGCCTCCGCATCAGCCCTGAAAGGCCATCAGAGAGGGACACATAGGGAATTCCTTCTACCGCAGGCTCAGCAATCGTCCCTTTCACATAGAGATAGTAATGAATGAAACTTCCTCCATCGCCTGTGACGATCTCCCCAAAGATCGGCACCGCCCTGACGATCTTCCTCCCAGGACCCGCACGGCGGAGCCCAAGCCTGAGATCCAGACCGCCAGAGGGGATCTCGAGGTCTCCCACTGCAGATATCTTCATCGAATCACTGTCTAACAAGAGATCACTGGTCGAGGCCGTCCCATTCCTCAGTGTGACCTGTCCCGTGATGGTCTTATAGCCTATCCCCTCGTTCCCTGGATCCCGAGAATTACCACCCTCACCGTAAGAAGAGTCCACGAGGGACAATACCCTGGAAAAGACGGTGGATTGTCCGATCTTTCCCTCCTCGAGGGAAAAGCCAATCTCTCCGCTCAGTGACCGGGCAATCTCCTCGACTCCATTCCCGCTTCCTCTTATGACGCCACGTGCAGACCCTAGCCCGGTTAGTGCTCGCTTGCTCCCCTCACTCTGAAGGCTCGCAACAATCGGACTCGTCTGCAGTCTTATAAAATAAGGTCGAAACTCAAACGATACCTCACCGTCTTTCCCAACACGGAGCCATCCCATGATTAGACCCTGTCCCTCGGCAGAGAAGAAAATCACCTTTTCAAAGTTCATTACCGCTTCTTCAAGCCTCAGTCTTGCCTCAAGATCGGAAAAGGGAATCGCTCTGAAGCGCCCTCTTCCGATCCGAACTTGAACCGTCAACGGGGATCGGGTCTTTCGGCTGGAGAGAAAACCCTTCCGCCAAGGCCAGGAAAGAACTTTTTCGAAGTCGACCTCCTCGGCCCGGACAGAGAGAAAGGGCTCGAAATCCCCAGACCTTGTGGCTAGATCGCCTTGAATTTTCACGAAACTCGAATCATATTTTCCTTTCACATCAATCGTCTTGATGCCCCCTCCACCAAAAGAAACCCTTCCTTCCATACCGGTGAGAGAGGGGAAAACCGGCATATAGCGAGCCGTGGCCTCCTCGAAAGTAATCTGCCCATCCACGGTGTTCTCGTCATTACGCTTCCTATGGGTCACTTCCACAAACGCCCTTCCCCTTTGAAAATCAAAGGGTTTGAAAAACCTTTTCCAGGTTCTGAGGAGTCCGTGGTCGAATCTCTCTGATGCGATATCCCTGAGATCGAAAGCGCCCGAGAACTTCAGATCCGTGAGGAAGTTCGTCCCAGATCTTATCAACTCTGTGCTCAAGGCTACGTCCGAATTTTTCCATACCCCCTCTAATTTGGGAACCAAAATTCTGCCTTTGGAAAAGAGAATCTTACCACTCACCCCTTTGACAAGATACCCATTCCAGAGGTGAAAAGATCCTTCATGCACCGACAGTTCTCCACTCACGTCCAGGTTCTCGCCTGAACCGGGTCGACCTTTTATCGCCATAACGTAGTTCCCCTCGCCCGAGGGAGAGGGGATTTCTCGGAGGACCATGCGGATGTCAGTCGGGAAACCCTCCCATGAGGCCATTTCACCAAGGTTTTTCAGGTCGAGGCGTCCCTCGACTGAAAGATCGATCTCTGGGCGCTCCGAAAACGGAGCAACGATGGAACCGCTGGTCCTCATACTCGAATTCCGCCACCTACCTTGAACATCGCGAACAGAAAGCTCTGCAGAGGAGAACTCTACGACACCATTCAGTCTTCTAAACGTCCCGGGAAGGCTTCGGATCCGAATAGCCGCATCCTCCAGGGCCAGTCTACCGGCGAAGGCAGCTGGGACGGACAGTCCGAGAGATTTCTCGTATCTCAGATTCACATCCCCCTTGCCGGAAACCAGTTCCATACGCGATAGGGGAATGGCCAGGTCTTTGGGAACCAAACCCGTGGAAATCCATCCTGGAATCTCAGAGAGATTCAACTCGCCTTTGAGGGACATGTCGATTGACGGATTGCTGAACGGATTCGAGAGGGAAAAGTGAGAGATCTGCAGATCCGAACGGCCAAGGCGGAGACCGACGGCCTCACCGAAAATACGGCCCCCGTCGATTTTCACGGTACCTTTTTTGAACTCAACATTGTCTCTCCCCCAGGGAATAAGGATATTCCTGAACCCAATACTCCCGTTCCAGTGACGCAGAGACTCTTCATTTCCCGGAAATCCGACACTTTCGAGAGGACCCGTAAAACCCATTGACACGAGGGTCATCTCCCCCCCCTTGACCGATCTGAGAAAGGAACGAACATTTTCCGGAACAAAGGAAAAGGCCCTTTCGAGCCTCTCGATCGATACCCACGGGCAATCGACCTGAAAGGAGATCACAGGATTCTCCCGTTCGTGGCCTCGAATCAGGACCCGGCCTTCCAGGGGTATTGACGGAGTTTTGAGGCGAATCCTCTGGAACTCTAGCTCCTGGTTATCCCAGCTGAGCGTGTAATCGGCACTCAGCCTTTCCATCCCCTCCAAAAAACGAGCATCCGTGATGGTCACGGTTCCGGAGGACTTAAACCGACCTCTAATCACACCGTCAAAGGATCCCACGACGGTCAGTTTACTCCCAACGAGTTGCGGTGGAACCAACCGGGCCACTTGTTCTCCGAAACAAACGAAATCGACGCCTTTCGCTCGAATCTCTGCGGAGAGTTTAAGATCCGAGAGATCCCATTCGTCGGAGAGACGTTGAGCCAGTCCACGGGCGGAGATCGCAGCAGGCGATTCATTTCCCAGCTTCAGTGCGCCCCTTAACACAAACGGAAAGGGTCCGGACGTTGAAAGGTGGTCGAGAGAAACAAAGAAATCCTGGATTTCCCTGTCATTCCATGAAACCCTTCCGCTTCGAATCTCAAACCGATCGAACTGCGGGAGCATCGAGAGCAGATTCTCAGGGCGAAATTGCCCCCCCTCTCCGGACAACTCCACCACAGGATCCTCTAGTTCGAGGCTTTCCCACTTGAAGGATTTTGAAAAAACACTCCTCATTTTGGGTCTGACAATAACCCTTCTGACACGAAGCCAGACGGCTTCCTCTCCGCCGTCCCAAATGGACAACCCTCGGTATTCAATGCGAGGTCGACCCAACCAATGAATGACGGTCTTTGAAATGGTCGCCTTATTACCATAACCCGACTGAATCAGCTCTTTGAGGCCCTCCTCTGCCAACTTGGCCCCTAAATAGAAGCGGATATAGGCCGCTCCGATCCCGCAAAAGACGAGAATCACTAAGCCGGTCAGAAAGAGTGCGGAAGAGCGTCTTTTCAAGTTGATATTAAACCCTTTCCGGTATCATCGTAATGCAACCCTGCGATAATAGACCGGCGCGAGGATTGCTCATTTCAAAACCACCCTCTTGCTGATATAATGTTGTAGCAAAAATGACTGGACCGCGTGAAACAGGGCGGGGGCGTCTTTGAAGGTCGGAAGATCGTGATCCGACTTACCCAGTGGGTAGTCAAAGGCGTTTTTCAACAGACAATCCCGGCTGCAATTCGCCCATGGCAGGATCTGATTCCAGAGTGCCGTGCCAGTTTTCTCGGCGCATATTTCGCTGAAGCCGATCCCCAGTGTCATGGACTCTGGGGTTGCATGACAGCTGAAAGATTCGAAGTATCCAGAGAGTAGAATTAGATTTAACAAAAAAACCCCGAAAAAAGCAAGGAAATTCTCAGCGGAGTTTTCTGAATTTTCAAAACGATAAGTTTGTAAGCTTTTGATGTTTCAAGACAATTTTGAATTTTTTGGTTGGGCCCTCATATCCCTTCGTCCCCTTGCTCTCGCCTTGACCCTCGCGGGGCTCACAGGGTAATCAAAAGAAGGATCAAGGTCAAAGGACAAAGGAAAGAAGACCAAGAAGTGCAAATCGCTGATCCTTTGACCTTTCGCCTTTAACGCCGTGTTCGTAATGTTGATGCACCCATGAGCTACAAAGATAGACTGAGAACCCCAGAGCTTATTAACATAAATGCTCCCGCAAACGTCCCTCAGGGACATGAGTGTCCACAAAACTGAGGAAACTTCACAATTCTGAGTCTACAACTCTTAGATCATTCCCATGAAAGAAACGATTCTATCTGCCTGCACACTTGACTGCCCCGATGCTTGTTCCCTTCTGATCACGAGAGAGGATGGTCAAATCACAAGGATCAGGGGAAATCCAAATCACCCCTATACGGATGGCTACTGCTGCGCAAAAACGCAACGGTTCTGCAGTAGGCTCAACTCGCCGAGCAGAGTCAAAAAACCCATTCTCAGAGAGGGGAAAAAGTGGCGAGAAATCAATTGGGTGGAAGCAATCTCCCTTTGTGCCGAAAAAATTCAGAAATATCGTCAAGAACCCGGCTCGATCCTTCATCTCAGAGGAGGGGCTGCCAAGGGTGTGAGTAAGCTTGCTGAGGTCGTTTTTTTTGCTAAACTTGGCGCAAGCCGAATTGCTCACGATGGTGTCTGCGACAGTACAGGCATAGAAGCCTGCATTGAGGATTTTGGCGCCCTCCAGATGAATGATCCTTTAGATCTCCTGAACGCCAATGGAATTGTGATATGGGGAAAAAGCCTCGGAGTCAGCTCGGTCCATACAGGGGGTCTCGTAGGCAAGGCGAGGAACCGCGGGGCAGCGGTGTTCTCGATCTCCCCCCGGGGTAATGAAAACGGAAAATTCTCGGATAACACCGTTTGCATCAAACCGGGCAGCGACCGGTTTTTGGCAATTGCAGCGGCAAAGGAAACGGTTCAAAGATACGGCCTTTCTCCTCAAATTCAGGAAAATTCCCAAAACCTCGATCGTTTCCTGGCGCTCTTGGAGGGGTATTCTCTCTCAGAGCTCTCACAATTTTGCGATGTTCCCCTCCGGGATATCGAGGCCCTTGCCGAATTCTATCATCAACATTCTCCTTGTGCCACGGTTCTGGGTATGGGCCTTCAACGATATCCCCATGGAGCAGAAAGTGTCCGGGCCATTAATGCCTTGGCCTTCATGACCGGGAACATCGGATGCCGAGGAGGAGGAGTCTACTACAGCGTCCTTTCGGGACAAAACCTCAATCTCCAGTGGCTAGAGGAGGAAGGGTATTCGAGAACCTTTCCTGTGGCTCATATCGGTCGGTCCATCATCGACACATCAGATCCACCGATTCACATGGCCTGGATATCCATGTGGAACCCTGTTAATCAGACGCCGGAATCCCTGGTCCTTTCTGAGGCCCTGGCAAAGACGCCGTTTGTTGTCGTTGTTGACGCGTTTATGACAGATACGGCTGAGACCGCTGATTTGGTTCTGCCATGCACCATGATGTTCGAGGAGGAAGATGTCGTCGGGTCATGGGGTCACCACTTTGTCAACTACGTCCGTTCCGTGGTTCCACCGCCACCTGGAGTGAGGAGCGACCTGGAAATCCTCACCGATTTGGGGCACCGCCTGAACCCGCCGATCGAGCTCGAGACGCGGGAAGCCTATCTAGAGAGGAGTCTCAAAAGTCCCCTTCTCGATACCCTTCTCGAAGAGCTCCGAATGAAAGGAACCGTGCGGGCGCGCCGTCCCATCATCGCCTTTGAGGGGCATCACTTTGCCCATCGAGACGGGAAGTTCCAATTTCTCAATGGGATTTCACCGGATGAACCGATGGATGCGAACTATCCCATGACCCTCTTGACCCTCGTCAGAAAAGAGTTCTTGCATTCCCAGATCCTACCCGAGGAGCATGAATCCCTGATTCCGGAGGCGTTCTTGGCCCCATCAGCCCTTGAAAATCTGGGATTCAAGGCGGGAGATCAGGGGGCAATCATCTCGCCTCTCGGAGCGATCACGGTTCAACTTAAAGCTGAAAAAGGACTCCATCCCTCGGTGGTCGTTGTGGGTCGCGGGCCATGGTTGAAGTTTGGTTGGGGTAGCAATCGGCTGATCGAGGGAAAGTTCACCGATCGCCCGGATGGTGTTGCCTTCTACGGCCAGAGTGTGAGAGTGGAAAGACGCTGAGCTCTCTGGTACATCTCTTGCAAATTCTGAATGCCCATGTATCTCAGACCTTTTCTCCTGATTCAGGGCCTCGCCTTTCTGACCATCCAAATCTGGTCTTACTTTCGACTGAGAGCCTTTGGCTTCGAGTTCATGTCGAAATTGGAGACCCTGGCCACATCCGGGTATATCCCGATCCCTCTGCCCAGTGAGGTGTCAGATTATCTCCAGATGAGTTCACTCCTAAAGGCGGGGATTTTTTTCACTTTCACCCTCGGTTTTACATTTGGTGTAGTTGCCTTTGCTGGATCCCTCTGTTTAAGCCGTTTTCGCCTCCCAAACCCAATCCGTTTGGGATGGACTGTTCTCGTCTCAGCCTTGTTTTCTCTCCTTCTGGGATTTTCACCGATAGAGTTCCTCCTTTTTGTTGCCTTTTTTGGGGTGGCCATAGTCGCTGTGAAAATGCCCGATCCGTCCTTTCACAAGGTAGCGCTTTTCGTCCTCGTCCCCCTCGTCATGGTTTTCCTCCTTTTCCGGCAGGAGGGCTTCTTGGGGGTTCGAGATGATTTACTCCAGAATTCCTTGGGGCGAAAAGTGGTTAGCTTCTACTACCGATATTCCCCGATATCGGCCGAACTTATCACCCCTCCCAGAGAACGAACTCAAGTCTCGATTTGGACGGAGACACCTCTAAAACAAAGCGAGAAATCATGGCTTCTCAAGAAGGGTATCTACGTCGTTTCAACCCGGGATGCGGCCGATTTTGACCTTTCCAGCGAGCTGAGTGGTCCTGAGATTCTAAAGGCCGTCGAGAAACGGACCGGTTGGGAAAATACGCAAAGGCTGAGGATAACGATCCTCTATTCCATCCTCATTGCCTCACCGTTGGCCGTTCTGCTATTCGCCTTATTCGCTGTGGACCGCCTCCTAGCGATCTCAAAGTACTCGAGGATCATTTTGATCGTTTGTGTTGCCTCTCTTTCTGCCCTTCTGATTTACAACCTTTTTTCAAAAAATGCTTCGAAGTCCGGCGAGGGTTTTCCCACTGAAAACGCCGAGGAGATCCGCAAATGGGTGATCTCTGAGAACAAGACACGGAATCTTAAGCTAAGAGAGACCTTCATCGCGCACCTGGGCAGTACCAACCCGGCAGTTCGTTTGTGGGCAGCGACCGCCCTGGCCCATCTCCCATCCAAAGAAAACGTAGAGATACTGGCTACCGTGGCGCGCCAGGACCCCGTCACCATTGTCCGGTGCAAGGCCATATTTGCTCTTTCCTTTCAGGGAGACAGAAAGGTAGTCCCGTTTCTCGAATCCCGACTCAAGGGAAAAGAGGATTGGTACGTCAAACATTACCTCCTTCGGGCGCTCAGGAGATTTGGATGGAGCGGATAAAAGAGAGCGCATTGCTTGCCACCGCAGCTGCGCTGGTTGCCCTAGAGCTTGCAGTCGCTTTTTTGCAGCGCCTCGCCTTGGTGAGAGGCTTCAGTCCCCTTACCTGGATAGCTGCGGTCCGGTGTGCAGATATTATTCTGTTCTTTACGCTCTTCAGAATCCTATCCGTTCCTTTCTCGACGGCAGGCCTGAGGAGATTCGTGAGGGGTTCCCTCATGGGTATGGGAGTCTCTCTCGTCCTCGGATCGGGTTTCTTTTTGCTTCTCTATGTCGTCCAGGTGCTCTGGGGAGTGGATCTACGGGCTTTTGTCAACCCAGGGTTGAAGGTTCGGGGGGTTGTTCCCTTGGCGGTGCTCTGTCTCCTCGGGCCTTTTGTCGAAGAGATCTTTTTTCGCGGGCTCTGCTATACCCTGATCAGGGTTCACTGCGGGGTCTGGTTATCTGTAGTTCTTTCGGCTCTCATTTTCGCTGCCAGCCACCTTCTCGGCGCCGGAACCGTCGCTGTGGTTCTTGTCCCTTTGATGGGTGGAGTCATATTCGCCCTCCTATACGAGTATACAGACAGTCTCTTCGCCCCTTTTGTCTTGCATGGCGTTGGCAACTTCATCCTATTTTCAAGAATCATTTGATTCTAACGAAAACGTGCCGTATCTAGGGGACGTTGGTAGGAATTGAAGGTTATATTGACATGCTTTAAGCGAACGCGTCGCAGCGTGCCTGAAGGCTGAGACGTGCAAAGTTAGGCCTGTCCGGTGTATCACAGGAGGGACGTGATGGGCTACACGATAAAGAGCCAGGATATCTTTCGTGACGAAGAGGACCGGAAAGTCATGTTGTAGTGAAGAAGGAAAGAACCATTAACCTTCAAAACCTACCTACGTCCCCTAACCCCTTTCATTCTCGTTCAGAATTCTTTCATCAACATTCCATTGATCTCTTCAGGGAAAGCCATGCAAATCGGCTCATTGTAGAGGTTTCTGATAGCTCCAACGTCAGTTGCCCCTAAGGCCTGGTTGAAAAAGGTTCGTGGAGAGAAGAGCAAGTGAACCCGAGCATGGTCATCCCCCTTGGCGCCAGTGAAAAAGTTCATATTGAAACTATAGATTCCCATCTTGTCATAGGCTGCCATGGCTTTGGTTAGCCCTGTGGATAGATCCACCAGGTCATCGGCAGTGAGCTCAATGGTAGACCGAACGCCATCCACCACGGCAAGAACATCTCCTGCCACCCCTATGGGGGCATAGGCCGTCAGCCATGTGGTGCGGCCGATTCTACCAAGGTAGCGTTCTCCCTTTGCCTTTTCTGTCTCTGCAAGGTCGTCCCAGTAGTTGGTTCCGTTGGCCTCCGTGTATGTGCGGGCTGCCTCCAATTCTTCGCNNCATATAGTTCCAGTTAATCAGATGATAGACTGACTCTGGATTGCCGGTGCTGTGAACCTTGCCAAAGAATTCCATGGCGAGACCGAAGGCCTTTGCGATGAGCTCCGGCTTGATCTCGTTCATGGGAATGAAATGACGGCTCCCCATGGTGGCCACAGCACCCAGGCTGTCGTAAGGAGCAATATTGGGAAAAAGAACCATGTCATCCGACACGAGCCTCCCTTCGGAGAGGATCTCCTCTGGAAAGAAAGGCGTCACCTGAAGAACTTTATCGGGGCAGAAAGGGCACCACTCCTCCGTTCCATCGACAAGTTTCTCGAAATCAGGTTTTTCCCACTTCAACGCCATGAAATGGCAAATTCGTGAGTTCCGTCCGGTCAGCGGGTCCTTCCGGATCTCACTCGGAATGGTCCTGCGAGACATGTTGTTCTTTGGGTCGAGTATGAGGGTTTCCTTTTTGATGACTTCGAACTCCAAACCTTTCATGGGGCCTCCTCATTTCCTGTTGGGTTAAACTCTTCTACGCTAGACTTCCCGAAAAATCAATAGGGACTTCTTCGAGGGGTCCCTCCGGTTCCAATTCGACAAAAACGTCGAAATAATGCATTTCCGTCGAATGCCCATAACCCACTGAAAGCGAATCAAAAATACGGAGTCGGACCTCTCCAACTTCGACAATTTTGTCGAAAGGAACCGGTTCAAAAGATCATGCCTCGATCAACCTAGACCAAATAATCTATTGATATCAGATGCTTAGGGGAACTTCTCATCTTTGGCACACACATTGCGTTTTTGCATTAATAAATCGAACAACTCAAACCAAACAAGGAGGTAGAACGATGAGGAAAACGAAACGCACCATTTCAACCATTGCCGTGATCACGGCACTTGTCCTCACGAGTGGCTTGGCTTTTGCCCATGGTATGTGGGGGAAGCGGGGCTACGGGTCCCCTGGATCCGCCTATGGGGACTACGTGGATCTTTCGCCGGAACAACGGGAGAAGATCCAGGCCCAGGAGAAAAAGTTCTACGAGGAAACCATTGAACTCCGCCGGGAACTCTATCAGAAGCGGCTCGAATTGCAGGGTCTTTGGGCCGACCCGAAGAGTGATGCAGAAAAGATCAAGGCAAAGCAAAGAGAGGTCAGCGCGATACAGCAAAAGCTCGAGGAGAAAGCCCTTGAATATGGACTGGCCATGCGAGAAATCGCTCCCGAAGGTTACTTCTGCGGTGGTCCGGGGGGTCATGGTCCTGGCATGGGTCACGGTTTCATGCATGGAGGGGGGGGACACATGTGGGGGCCTGGTTCCGGCCATATGAGAGGCTACGGAGGCGGTTATTGATTGTAGTGTGGTGGGAAGGCATGGGATCAGGCCCGCAAGATTCGGTCTGATCCCATGCCTATTGATTTTCTGCATGGGTTGGGGTAATCAAGGTATGTAAGGCAAACACATGAAGTTCGGGGCTATTTTCTTCTTCTTACTGACCCTTTTCCTCCTTGTCAGTTCCCTCGGTTGGGCTCAATGGGTTCAGCCGCTCATTCCAGAGGGGAGAAGTCAGGGGGAACCTCGATCTTTACTCCCCAAAGATCTTAACCTCACAGACAAGCAGATAGAGCAGATGGGATCCACTCAGGATCAATATTTGAGGGACATGACCGCCCTGAGAAACGAACTCTTAAACAAGAGGTATGAATTGAGAAGGCTTCTTTCCGATCCCAAGTCGAAGGCATCTAAAATCAGATCGAAGCAAAAAGAGGTTTTTGCCTTAGAAAGCCAGGTCCAAGAAAGGATTCTCGATTACCAGCTCCAGATGAGAGATATCCTGACCCCCCAGCAGTTCGAACTCTGGGTCTCCAAGCATGGAATGCCTTTCGGCCATGGGATGCACCATGGGCCTGGGATGGGTCCCATGCATCACGGGTCTGGGATGGGCCCGAAGCATCAAGGATCGGGAAAGGGGAAGAAGCGTCCATAACACCCTCGGTCGACCATGAGGATGGCAAAAGAAAAGAACTCTGGCCTGTATAAGCTAACCATAGGCCCTATCCATTTCATTCTCATCTGTTGTCTCATCATCATCATTCTGGTTGTAAATAGCTTTTTCGAGCTCAACCGGACCCGGGAAAGCCTGAGAACCATTCTCGAAGATCAAGGGGCAAACCTTCTCAGCGGACTGGAGAGGGAAATCCAGAATTCGGTCTCTGTCATCGAGGTGATGGAGGGTGTTCCGGGAGCGCATCTTCTTAACATTTCCTCCTCGAGGAACTTTTTTGCCCTCGAAGACGATATCGTGGATTATCTCTTGGAAGTTGCGACATCGGTCGACCAGAACGATGCGATTCGGACCCTTTCCCCACCGGAATTGGGAAAGACGGCGCAGGCCAACGGACTCAAAAAAATCCAAATCCTCAGAGAACCCTCCCAGTCTCAAATCGCTGAAGAGAGCCTCTACTATTACCTTCCACTCTTAGAAGGGACTCGAAACATGGTGATCATTCCCTTTAAGAAATTCCTGCCGGACGAGGGAGACCTCTTCTCGGTCGCTATACGAAGAACAAACGGGGAGGGAGTCGTCGCCGTGAGTATCGATGACTCGCAGATGAGAAATCTCAGGCGCAGATTCGCCATCCAGAATGTTCTCGAAACCATGGGTTTCGCAGAAGGGGTCCTATACTTATCCGTTTTCGACCGTTTCCTCTCCCCTGTTGCACAGATCAAAAGTGAGGGAATCGGAGAAATTCCAGGATCGCCTCTCCTCTCTTCTGTTCAGGAGGCAAGCCAATTCGAATCCCGGCTCCAGTTCATATCCGGAAAGCAGAGGATATTCGAGGTAGCAAAGATCCTCCACCTCGATGAAAGCCCTTATGGAATTATCCAGGTTGGCCTATCCACCGGAGAGATTCAAAGGATTCTTTCTCTCTCGAGAAGGAATGTCGTCTTCTCAGTAGCAGTTCTCCTGGCCTTGAGTATGGCAGGGGTAGCCCTAATCTATGTCAATCAAACCCGACACCTCAGAAAACTGAGAGAGATGGAAGACAGGGCGCAAGTTGCCGAAAGACACCTGGCTATCGGAAAACTCGGGGCGGGACTCGCTCACGAAATCCGCAATCCTTTAAATGCCATTGCGATGGCCATTCAGCGACTGCAAAGGGAATTCCTTCCTCGAGAGCAAGACCAGGAAGAGGAATATGACCGTTTCTTGGGGGTCATTCGCGAGGAGATCAACAGACTCAACCAGATCGTCGATCAATTTGTTCTCTTTTCCAGCCCTTATAAGCTGACCCTCGCCTCCCTGTCTCTTACCGAGATTCTCGACAGCATTTCCGTTCTTTTCGCCGAGGAGTTCAAAACGCGATCGATTATGATGAAATATGAGTTTGACCCGAAACTGCCACCCTTGGAAATGGACAAGGGGAAGATGACCCAGGCCCTTATCAACATCGTGACCAACAGC
>JABAOF010011650.1_pt1 | contig 12627 bp, 15 predicted proteins | sample 7062171 | NCBI WGS metagenome assembly JABAOF01 (sample SAMN14538628, study PRJNA623070) | marine sediment metagenome | biome: marine biome [ENVO:00000428]; feature: marine pelagic biome [ENVO:01000023]; material: deep marine sediment [ENVO:00002113] | place: India: Gulf of Khambhat ... | reverse complement strand
AGAATTTCACAATAGCAACTGTTAGAGACGCCGTCGAGACTCTCAAGGACCGAATAGACATGGTGTTCTGGTGGGAGGATTTAGCGGAAAAGCATGGACCTTGCATCTCACCTAAACTCTACAGGGAGTTTTTCCTTCCACATTATAAGAAGGTCACAGGGTTTCTAAGGAAAAACAACATAGATCGAATACTGATGGACAGCGACGGAAACCTTAACCTATTATTAGACTTGGTCATCGAGGCAGGAATTACTGGTCTATGGCCACTCGAAGTCAACAGTGGGATGGACGCCGTGTCCGTAAGGAAGAAGTATGGAAACAAATTGTTCTTGGCAGGGAATCTAGACAAAAGAGAGCTAGCCAAAGGAGGAGAAGCGATGAGGAAGGAAGTCGACTCCAAAGTTCCATTATTAAAAGAAACAGGCGGTTATATCCCGGGAGTCGATCACTTAGTTCACGTCGAATTTACCCTTCAAAAGTTTCAAGAGTATGCGAAATACCTGAAAAAGTACTTATCCTATTAGCAGAGGAAACACTGAAAGAGACCCTAAATCTTTAGATAGAAGGATTTGTTTGATGAAGTATTATTAAACCCATGCTGGAAAAAGGTCTTAAAACTCTTATGTGAAGGGTCTAATTCTCGTCGCATAAGATCTATTTTCACGTATTGAAAGTAGATTAACGCTATAGTCACGAGCACGTTCAACCTCTATGAATTTGACCTCCTGGATTAGTTCCGTCAATTATGACGAAACGATTTACTTGATAATTTATGTGCGTTCTCGAACAACATATATGCATGCATGGCATTCGCGATAATTCTCAAGAATACCCGTTATTATGACATCCTTTCTGTATACGTTTGCCACTTTTTCTACAATGGATGGTTCAAAGGTTATAGGACTCACTCGCAAGCTTTCCATGTCAAAGAACCTAACATATGATAGACGGTCTTTTGGGGGCTTTACTCTCTCTCCTTTTCTGGCCCCATGCGCGCGCGCTCTGTCAGTATATAACATAGTATAACATAGTATTTTTCTTGTTTGGAATACAGTTGATTAAGAAATATGGAAGTTCAGTCTAGTTTGTGATCGTTTGAAACATTTTAAATTCTGCGAGCCTCAATAGATGGTTGGCGGTCACGTCCTTGAGCAATATGATCTATAACTTTCCCCCTGCCATACATTACGGATGGGGCGAAGCAAGAAGGATCGGCGGATATATCAGAGACCTACACGCAAACCAGGTTCTTATAGTGACGGATAAGGGCGTAGAACGGGCGGGGCTCCTCGCTAGGGTTGAGGCCTCCCTCTTGAGGGAGAGAATCAGCTTAGTCGTCTACAACAGCGTTCAGCCCAACCCTACCGACCGGAACGTGGAGGAGGGATTGAATGTATATAGGGAGAACGGCTGCGACGTTGTGGTCGCTGTTGGTGGCGGCAGCCCCATGGACGCCGCCAAGGGAATCGTCCTCACAGCGACCCACCCGGGTAGTCTTGGAGACTACTACAGGGATACCGAGCCGATGAGGTTGATCACGAGCGATGTCCCAGGATTCGTCGCGGTGCCAACTACCTCGGGTTCTGGAAGCGAGGTCTCCCGTGGAGCCATCATCACCGACACCACCCAAAACCGGAAGAGGAGCATCAGTAGCCGCTACCTGCTGCCTAAGGTAGTCGTTCTCGACCCCGAGCTAACCGTAAGCATGCCACCGATGCTCACTGCCCACACCGGGCTCGACGCCCTCTCCCACAGCATTGAGGCCTTCGCCGTGGACGTCTACGCTCCTCTCGCCGACGCGTTCGCCAGGGAAGGGATGAGGCTGGTTGCAGCCAGCCTGGTGAGGGCTTACGAGGACGGAAGCGACCGGCGAGCGAGGGAGGACATGATGATAGCCTCGACCCTTGGTGCCCTAGCCTTCCAGAAGGGGCTAGGAGCTGTCCACTCCCTCGCTCACCCGCTCTCCATCCAGACGGATATGTCCCACGGTGCCGCCTGCGGAATCCTACTCCCCCACGTGATACGGTTCAACATGGCTGAAGAACCCTCGAAGTCCCGAGTTACGAAGAAGTACGCCGAGATCGCCCGTATTCTCAGTGTAGACGTCTCGGGGAGAACTGTGAAGGAGGCGGCTGAGAAGGCGGCTGAGGCGGTGCAGAAGCTACTCGAACGCCTCTCCGTGCCCCTGCGCCTCCGAGATTGGGGTGTCAATGAGGAGAACATTAAAGTGATGGCGAGGAACGCGATGCTCGATCACTGCCACCCGAGGAACCCTCGAGCCTGCACAAAGGCTGACATAACCGCTCTTTACGAGGCAGCTTTCTAACCGAAAAAGGCTGAGCCAGGAGGTTTCTGCCCACGACAAGTCAAAAAAAGCGATTCTCGTCAAATCTTGATACGCATGAAGCCTTCGGAGCGACAAAGTGCGGCTAATACGGTAATTATAAAAAAAGTGAAGGGCCCGATATTTTTTCACTACTTCTCAGCTACAGCTGGCAGTTGGTCTAGCGGTGGTTTCAAGTCTGGAGGTAATGGAGACTTATATGTGAAGCTCTTCATTCTCTCCTTCCACTCCTCGTGAGCCTTCCTCAGTAGTTCATGCTTAGTTAGAAGGTCGATGACTGTGGCAGCTATGACCTTTGAGGCGAATATAGATGATTTTTGGCCAATGCTCATTCCTCCTGACGATACATTCTGCCATGAGTGCCCGGGAGCGCCCACAATAAACATGGCCGTGCCGAATTGCTGGTGTTTGCGTGTTCCAAGCCACATCAGCCACTTCTGAGGACGCCCCACCACGCTTATCTTCACCCCAAGGATCAAAGATGATGATGCTTAGGTCGACATCAATCAGGTCCATAGCATTTGGGAGACCACTTCTCCTGCGCGCGCGCAAAACATTTTAGAACCTTATACTTGATGCAAAAACCGATAAACGTTAGCTTGTTAGAGAATGTTAAACAGCGCTCTAATCACGATTGTTAATAAGATCAAAAAGAAACATTAACATTATTATGTTTCCGAGTTAAGTTATGAGGGCTAACAAATGAGGAAGCCGAAAGTTTATGTTACTTCCAGGTCGTTTGGTCTATATTCTGAAGGGGCTTTGGAGCTTGTTAAATCAGTTGCTGAAATAGAGCGGAGTCCATATGATAGGGCAATGAGTGAGGAAGAATTATTGAAAGTGGTCGAAGATGTTGATGGGCTTATTGTTGGGGGTGATAAAATTAATCGAAGAATTATTAAGCACGCCAAAAAACTGAAAATTATCGCTAGGCACGGTGTTGGTGTTGACAATATTGATTTAGAGGCTGCGACGGACAATGGTGTGATCGTTACCTGTACCCCCTACGCTAATGCTGAGGCAGTGGCAGATTTTACCATGGGATTGATATTGTCTACATCCAGGCGCATTCCACAGGCTTGCCTCTCTACGAAGCAAGGTAAATGGGAGGCAACAAAGTTCATGGGGGCCGAAGTCTATGGGAAAACTATAGGGATAATCGGGCTTGGTGTGATAGGATATAGGGTAGCTAAACGTGCTAGGGGATTTGATATGAGGATTCTATACTGGAGTAGAAGAAGAAAGATCGATTTAGAAAAAGAACTTAATGCTCAATATGTTAATCTTGAAACTTTGTTGAGGGCATCAGATTTTGTAACCCTGCACCTGGCCTTAACGGATGAAACCCGTGGCATGATTGGAGAGAAAGAATTCAGTCTTATGAAGAAAACTGCTTACTTTATCAACACAGCGAGAGGCCCTATTGTGGATGAAGAAGCCCTTTACAAAGCTTTAGGAGAGAAGAAAATTGCAGGTGCCGCTATTGATGTTTACAGTAAGGAACCGCCTAGCGCCGATTTCCCCCTATTTAGGCTTGATAATGTGGTTGTGTCTCCTCATATCGCCGCTTATAGTTTAGAGACGATCTACAGAATGGACATGATGAACGCAGAGGATATAGTAAAATTCTTTAAGGGAGAAGAACCTCAATATGTCGCTAACACTGAAGTACTAGAGAGAATTAGGTTGAAGTGATCGGGAGAACAGCCGTGGTCTTCTCAGCAAGGAGGGACGTCCACATCATGCATGCATGAGGAAGACGTGAAGAGCTTCATTCAAGATGAAAAGCTCATTCAAACTCAGTAACTACGCGCACTGAGAAGTCTACCAAAATCAGAACCTTTACGAAAGTCAAGCTGCTCATTGCGCAAGAGGTAAGGTTACTGGTTTTTCCTCTTTGAAAGATTTTGTCGCGGCTAGAACTGCTTCCAGTGCGGCTCTTCCATCCTCACCCGAGGCTATTGGTTTTCTATCGGTTATTATACAGTCTATGAAGTTTTTATCCTCTTCTAAGTACGCTTCCTTAAATCGGTTCCTCCAACTCGGGAATGTGGACGTGTAGACGCCGGTCTCCTTCTTGCAAATAACAACAGCTTGATATTTTAACTCGCCGATCAACATGATTCCTTCTGTTCCGAGAATCTCAACTCGGGCATCATATCCATACTTGACTGGACAGCTCCCATCTATTAATCCTAAGGAACCGTTTGCGAACCTTAAGGTCACGACAGCGTTGTCGTAAAAGTTTGGGTATTTGTCCTTCAGTTCTGGAACAGCAATGGTTTCAACCTCGGCGTAGACCCTCCTTATGTCACTTCCCATAAGCCACCTAACAGAGTCGAAGTCGTGGCTGTTTACTTCAGCGAGCATCCCTATTGCCATCTTGGGGTCGCAGGCCCACGGAGGTGGTATTCCAGGACCACGCCCAGTTGACTTTATGATCGAGAGCTTTCCGATGACCCCCTCCTCAATCTTTTGCTTTGCAACCTGAAACTCTGCGTCAAACCTCCGCATGAAGCCCATCTGAAGCTTAACACAGGCCTTGCGAGCAGCGGCTATCATCTTGTCGGCTTCCCTTAGCGTCAGGGCCATAGGCTTCTCGCAAAAGATGTGTTTTCCAGCTTCCGCAGCTTCGATGGCGATTTTTGCATGTGTGAAGGTTGGGGTTGATATAACAACAGCGTCTACGTCTTTCTGCTTCAGCGCCTCTCTATGGTCTGTGTACCAATTTTCTGCGCCGTATTCTTCAGCTGCATTCACAGCGGTTTCTCGAACCGTATCTACTACAGCGACTACCTTCGCGCCGACGATGGGTTCAGAGTAATTTTTAGCGTGGACAGCACCAGCTCGACCAGCGCCTACGAGACAAATTCCAACTCTTTTAGACAGCATAATCACCATCCTAGCAATCTGGATTATCCTTTATAACTGTCTTTTCATCCCGTTCTATGAATATTTTCACACACTTAAGCATAGACAAAATACTTCTCTAGTTATATGCATGCATAACGCGCGCGCAAAGGGACATACCCTGACCTAGCGAAGAGCTTAACCGAAAAGGTTTATTCCTCTTTCGCAAACAGGTATATCACGAGGTAGCTTTTTATGAAGGCTCTTAGGCTTCACGGCGCCAAAGACCTCCGGCTCGAAAACATTGAAAAGCCGACGGTTGGTCCTGACGAATTTCTTGTGAGGGTTAAGGCGGCAACTGTCTGCGCCAGCGACATTAGATGGTATACATATGGCAACGCTCGTTTTGAATTTCCACGAGTTTTAGGTCACGAGTTCGCTGGAGACGTTGAGAAGGTCGGCACAAACTTAACGAACTATCTTGAGGTTGGCATGAGGGTGACAGCTATTCCAAACATGTATTGCGGGAGATGCAGATATTGCGTGACCGGGAGGCATGAGCTTTGCGATTCAAGGTACGCTCTGGGGATCGACGTTGACGGAGCTTTCGCCGAGTATCTGAGAATTCCGCGTGAGGCTTTTAAGACGGGCGGCGTTTGCGAGGTGCCTGACAGCCTCTCGTATGAGGAGGCCGCGCTCGTTGAACCCCTTTCATGCTGTCTTCATGGGCAAGAATTAGCCCAAACAAGGGTTGGAGAGATAGTCACCATTATCGGCGCTGGATCAATAGGATTAATGCACGTTGCCTTGTCGAAGGCAATTGGTGCCTCAAAGGTTATTGTGAGCGAAATAGATAGTGAGAGGTTGAGAGAGGCCACTAATTTCGGAGCAGATTGCCTAATAAACCCATTGAAGGAGGACTTAGCTTCAAGAATTAGCGAATTCACGGATGGACACGGGGCAGACGTGGTTATCGTTGCTGTTGGCTCCCCAGCAGCACAGCAGCAAGCTCTATCTATAGCCGCCAAGGGCGGTAGAGTAAACTTCTTCGGCGGGCTTCCAGCTGGCAGGGAGATCGTTCCATTGAACGTTAACCTAATTCATTATAAAGAAGTTTTTGTCTTTGGGACGTCGGGCCAGTCGGTTTACGATTTTAGGAAGACGCTGGAGCTTGTTAGCACTGGCGTGCTGGACGTAAAACGCTTCATAACTCATCGTTTTCCGTTAGACGAGGCGCTCAAAGCCTTTGAAACAGCTTCCTCCAAAGCTGGCTGGAAGATTTGCATCAACCCTTGACACAGCTGTTGCTACTGATAATTGTCAGATCCATGTCTCGTTCGCGTCATGATCATTGGTCCCTCTCAGTCGAAGTGTAAAGCAATATGCATGCATGCATCAGTTAATTTTGCTTTTGTTGGAAAACCGGTATTTTTGTCCCATTCTGCACGCGCGCAAAATTAATATTTTACCAGCTTTGATCAATATTAAGCATGAAGCCATTTGAAAAAGAATTGAAAAGGATTAAAGAAAAGGGATTAATACCTATAGCAATTATCGAGGATCCAAAGAAAGTCGTTCCTCTTGGAAAAGCATTTCTTGACGTCGGTTTAGATATCATTGAAATTACTATGCGCACACAACGAGCGATTGAAGCCATAAAAGTTCTAAGAGGAGAGCTTCCAGAAATGCTAGTCGGGGCCGGTACGGTTTTCTCATTACAGACGGCTAAAGGAGTCATAAAAGCAGGCGCGCGCTTCATTGTTTCTCCTCACCTGGACGAAGAAATTGTTGCATATTGTGTTAAAAAGGATATTATTGTATGCCCAGGTGTTTATACGCCTACAGAAGTTAACCGGGCTATACAAGCAGCGGTTAAGGCTAAGGGAAATGAGTTTACAAATATGGAAGATTTGCCGCTTTTATTAAAGATTTTTCCCGCGTCTTCAGGCGGGCCGAAACACATCAAAGCCTTAAGCGCCGTCTTTCCAAACGTTAGGTTTATTCCTTTAGGAGGGATTAATGCAGAAAACTTGGCAGATTACATTAAGGCAGGAGCTTGGTCCATAGGCGGAACTTGGATCTGTAGGAAAGAGCTAATAGGTAAAGAAGAAATGGCGAAAATCTCAGAATTAACGAGTGAGGCTCTTCGAATAATAAAAGAGGCTAGGAAGGAAACTTCCAACATTCAATCTTGAGAATTTTAACATGTCACTAATATTTTGGTTGGCGTTCTCGCTTTTTTCCATAATAATTGGTGGTAGTTAATGAACAAGCGTTATAAAATTATAGATTTAAGTCACAAACTATACACAAATATGCCATCATATCCTACTCTACCATCATTTAGAATTGAATATTTGAAGACCGCAGCTAGGGATGGGTCCACAGTGAGTATAATTACGAGTATGCACACTCATTTAGGGACTCATATCGACTTACCGCTTCATGTTATACCTGATTCCAAATCTTTAGATGATTATACCTTAGAAGATCTCTCTGGCGAGGGTGTCGTAATAGATTTGAGTTATAAAAATGAGGGAGAAGCAATAACTGAGAAAGACCTCAATAAATATAGCGATCACATTAATGAGGGAGAGATTGTGTTTCTATTTACAGGCTGGTCTAATAAGCGAAGTCTTACACCTACATACTTATTCCGGTGGCCATATTTAGAAGAAAGTGCGGCTCATTTTTTGGTGAAGAAGGGTATTAGAATTCTAGGGATAGATGGGCTCAGTGTTGGAGGATGGAGCGGAAAAGTGCCTATGCAAGAACCAGTAACGAAAACATCATCACGTAAGGTACATAAAATATTGTTAGACGCAGGAATCTTATTGGTGGAGGAAATTGCGAATTTAGATAAAGTTTTAATGGGCAAAAAAGTTGCTAAATCATTCTTTGTTATATCTCCCCTTCCAATTAAGGGAGCTGAAGCCTCTCCATGCAGAGTTTTCTCTATGGTTCCCGATCTTTAAAATAAGGAAACACTTTACTCCCAAAAAACTCAATGAATTTATTTTGATCGGGACTTGTGCTTAAAAATTCTACTTCCGTTACTCCGAACTTGAAATAAAACTCAAGTTTTTTGATAGCTTCCTCCTCCGAAGTTACGATAAAGCGTCTTTTAATTACATCTTCCCTCTTTATTAATCGAGCTTTTTCCTCTATCTCCCTAGGATCATACACCTCAGCATCAAATATTCCCGGCAGCATAGTAGCATTCCAAAACNNACAATCTTCCTAATCTCTTGAGGGTTCCTACCGGCATCTTTGGCGCCCTTAGTTAGGGCAGGCAAAATTTCTGATTCAAATCTTTCTTCGAAGACACGGCCGCTCGTTAACAGACTATCAGCGTATTTACCTGCAACATATGCAGTGGATGGGCCGTTAGCCGCCACGTACAATGGAATACTGGTTTTAGGTTTGGTATACAAATTCGCTTTTTTTAAACGATAATACTTTCCCTCAAAATCTACGAAATCCTCTTTCCATAGTCTCTTAATTACGATTATTGCTTCTTCGAGTCTAGCCAGCCTTTCCCTATATGGCGGCCATTGTAACCCTAGTGGGACTTCATTCATAGATTCCCCTGTAGCTAAGCAGAGGAATATTCGGCCAGGGTATATGAAATTCAAGGTTGCAAATGCTTGAGCCACTATTCCGGGATGATGCCTTAAAAGCGGAGGTGTGACCGAGCCCAGGGAGACCTTCTCAGTTCTTTCGGCAGCGGAGGCCAGCCATACCCAAGCGAAGCCCGACTTTGCGTTAGTATGAGCCCATGGATGAAAGTGATCACTACTCCAGATAGTATCAAAGCCATATCTTTCCGCTTTAATGGCAAAATTCAACAGTTCGTTTGGGTCATATTGTTCATGCGCAGCGTAAAAGCCAAACATGCAGGTCATAAGATACCACTGATTTCACATTTGGGTTAAAGGTAATAGTAAAAGTCTATAAATGATTTTGCTTTAGAACTCATTATGGCTGGGGGTGAGATCACGGTCTCAAATTTTAAACCGGAATTAGTAACGCTTGATCTCAAAACATATGTCATGCAGCCATTTAGACGGGGAAAACAGATCAAGTTAAGCGACTTAAAGGAATATTTCAGTGATCCTGAAGCAGCTGATCAAATTCTTTCAGAGGGGAAAAATCCGATAATCTACGAATACTACGAATACGCCACGCCTGAAGCTGAAGGACATCTAACTTTTGGAGTTACAACAATCTACTTAGGGAAAGTGGGAAAGGAATACTACATGACTAGAGGACATTATCACGATAAAGACGCTGCCGAGATCTACATAGGCCTCTCCGGCAGGGGGCTGCTGCTCATGCAAACAAAGGAGGGCGAGGCAGTGTATCTCGATTTAAAGCCCGGCGGCATAGGTTATGTTCCACCAGGTTGGGGTCATCGAACAATCAATACTAGCGGCGAAAAGCTGGTATTCTTTTTTATATATCCATCAGACGCTGGCCATGACTATGAGCTCGTTAAGGAAAGGGGGTTTGCAAAAATAGTGATAGAGGAGAACGGTGTCCCTAAAGTCGTAGATAATCCCAGATTCTGAAATCCACATCTTTACGGATTTAATGTGACTTTCAATCCTTCGGTCTTAATCGCAACTGAAAAGGCTTTTAACCCATTCTTGAGCTCAAACCTATGGGTTATCAAGGTTTTCATTTCAATTAGCCCAGAAGCAATTATGTCAAGCGTCCTCTTGAAAATATAAATGGGATATATTCTCGTGTTACTTCAGAATTGACATTCCGCCGTCAACTGATAGCGGTTGACCTGTGCACCAGTCAGAGTCGTCACTAGCGAGGTAGAGTGCTGCTCCAGCTATGTCTTCTGGTTTTCCATACCTTCCAAGAGGGATGTATTTCTTTAAATCTTCATACTGATCCTTGGTCATCGCGCTGAATAGGATTGCCGTTTCTGTTGGCCCTGGGCATATTGCGTTCACGTTTACGTGGTATGGAGCTAGCTCGATTGCCATAGCTCTGGTTAAGGCTAGAACAGCACCTTTCGAGGCGCTGTATGCGGCATGTCCAGGTTCTCCTACGATCGCCGATTTCGAGGAGATGTTAATGATCTTGCCTTTTCTTCTCTTTATCATGTGTGGTACTACTGCTTGAGATGGAATGACTGTGCCTAACATGTTTACTTTGAATGTGCGTTCGTAGAATTCTAGCGGTTCCTCCCAGAAAGCCTTGCCAACGTATATCCCCGCGTTATTAACGAGTACATCTATGGTTCCGAGTTCCTCTAAGACTTGAGAAACTATTTCCTCTATTCTTTCCTTTGACGCAACATCTCCTTGAAATCCTAGGGCTTCTCCTCCCTCACCCTTGATCTTCTTCACGGCTTCTTTTGCATCTTCCTCCAGTATATCTATGATGACTACTTTTGCGCCTTCTGCTGCGAATCGAGATGCAATTGCGAAGCCCATTCCCCTAGCAGCGCCAGTAATTATGGCGACTTTGTTCTTTAACTTCATAATCATCCTGTGGGTTAGTCTAGGTATATTATTTAAAAATTCTCGTTCTGCATGCATGCATGTGGAATGATAACTTTTATTCACTCGGATCAGACAAATAACGCCTTAATAGAGCTCATGGAGAAAACTCGTTAAGAACCAATTAACATTCTGAAAGTTTGTAAAAGCGACGTAGAGCTGGTTGGCGCAGATATGAGAAAGGCGAATACTTAATTGCTGAGATGATTACGAGAGAAAATCAACGCAGTTTGTGAAGCCTGTATCCCGGGTTCAACAACATATTTTTATAGGTGGTTTAACGTCCCTTGTGTCCAAATCCTCTTTTACGGTGTCTATTCCAAGCATGACAGCAAATGTTGCTTTCTCCGTTATGGGAAATGGAGCCCAATGCCATGTTCCTTTTTTCATCACTATCCCCTTACTTCCATCCAAGAGAAAGGCTACCAACTCGTCTAAGGGAACCTTGGCCTTAGGATCCTCAACATCTCTTGGAGGAGTTAGCGGAAACACGCTTGTCCCCTCCAGAGGAATGAAGGCCTCTGTTAGTTTTACATGACGTTCTATCTTGTCTAGGCTAAAATCTCTCTTTTTCACGACAAGAAAACTTACTTGTGGTTTTTCCACATCTAGCTCGGTAAGCGCTCCCCAATAATCCAGTGCGCTGTTTGAAATCGTAGGTTTCGTGCTCGGAGGCTCAATAATTGTTCCGAAGGGTTCAAAGTGTTCTCTTGTTAGAATTTTTATCATTATCTCTTTCATTTTGTTTCACATGTGAAAGGGAAATACGGAAAGTTTTATTTTAGGTTTTGTGCTCCTTTCATTAGAACGACGGTATAACATTCTCAGCAAAGTGTTTTTTTCTTATTGTTTATTAAACTGGTTTCTGGACCATTCTTCCTCTGGTTCAGGGATTAATGGCTCCAGGAAATTTATTGCGCGCGCATTATTCTTCATCTTCATACACAATCATTTCCTTTCCGTCGGCGCACCCCCCTACAAGCCCCAAAGACCAAAAAGAATTAAAAGCACGAAGGTAACCACACCCTATTGTGTGTGGGTTGAAGAAAATGTCCTTCCTCAAAATGGAAAACATTCACAAGTTTTACGGTTCAGTCCACGCTCTTAAAGGAGTGGACTTTGAAGTAGGATCAAATGAAATTGTCGGATTGATTGGTGATAATGGCGCTGGGAAGTCAACTCTGGTAGAGATAATTGCTGGCAGCCTCTCAAAAAGCAAGGGAAAAATATTCGTGAAGGGTAAGGAAGTGGACATTTCTTCCGTAAAAGTAGCCCGGGATCTCGGAATCGAAATGGTCTACCAGGACCAAGCTGTTGTAGAGACTATTAGCGTAGCCAAAAACATTTTTCTGGGTAGGGAACTCCTCAGACCCGGTTTGATCAAATTATTAGATATGGGAAAGATGGAAAAAGAGGCCGAAGGGATTACAAAATCATTGGGTTTGGACATAGCTTCTCCCGATCAAGAGGTAAGATTTTGCTCTGGTGGGGAGAGACAGGGAGTTGCCATTTCAAGAGCCATGTATTTCAAGGCTGAACTCGTTATCTTGGATGAACCTACTGCGGCTCTATCAATCGTTGGAGTTCGAAAAGTATTGGAATTCATACGGCAGTTGAAAGATTCAGGTGCATCTTGTATATTCATTTCTCATAATCTTCATCACGTATATCCCATTGCAGATAGAATTGTCGTGCTTAGCAAAGGCAAAAAAGTGTATTCATGCTGCAAAGACGAGACCTCAATAGAAGAGCTAGAGCAGATACAGATATCAGCAAAATAAGCAGAGTCTCAAGTTAGTCCCCGCCGCCTCGGTGGGCGTTTTGCCAAGCGCCATGTGTTGTGATCGAGTAACCTCGTTCCTGATCCACTTTCTCGGCGGCGGGTTGTGAGGAGAGGATTAGGCGTTCATCGTC
>JABAOF010004147.1_pt1 | contig 12631 bp, 17 predicted proteins | sample 7062171 | NCBI WGS metagenome assembly JABAOF01 (sample SAMN14538628, study PRJNA623070) | marine sediment metagenome | biome: marine biome [ENVO:00000428]; feature: marine pelagic biome [ENVO:01000023]; material: deep marine sediment [ENVO:00002113] | place: India: Gulf of Khambhat ... | reverse complement strand
AACTAGGTAATAAGCGACGCAACGATTGCGATAGCGCCGATACATTTTCGCTGTTTTGTAAAGCAGTTCTATGAGTAGCCATGTAAACAAGGCTGCTGGAATGTACCAGGGTAGAAAGAATAGAGAAGCTATTGCGATGATTAGAGCAAAGCCTCGAATTATTAGGTTGAAACGAACAAACGACGGGTTGAAGCCATGTTTTGCGAATAGCTGACCCACTCCTATAAAATGGTGAAAGCATTTGTGCGTAGCTGCTCTCAATGTGGGAGATCCCTTAAACCAGATGACTGCTTCAGGCTCATAAAGTATCTTGTATCGTTGAGCTACCTTGTAAGTAAGTTCTGTGTCCTCTCCACGATGCAGCGTATCGTCAAAGCCGCCGACTTCGAGGACTACTTTGCGTCTGATGGCAAGGTTCATGGTAGGCGCTATTTTAACGTAATCGCGTTGTGTTGGCATTTCCATCCTACCGCCGACACAGGCGAGGAAATAGGCAACACCGCAGTCTGTGTTCCAAAGGCGTGTTTGACCCGTAACTCCTGCGATCTCTGGGTTGGTGAAGTGTTGCAGAACCTTTTCAATCCATTGGGGTTCTGCGTAACAGTCGGAATCAAGAAAGAAAATGATGTCTCCTTCACTTTTCTCAACACCGAGGTTACGTGCATGTCCGAAGCCTAAGCCGGGCTCCGAAACAAGTTTGACGGGATATTGCTTTACAATCTTTAAGGTGTCGTCCTTAGAACTTCCGTCAACAATCACCACCTCATCGGGTTTGCGGGTTTGTTTGAATATGGACTCAAGGCTCTTACGGACGGTTGCCGCAGAGTTCTTTGTTAAAATAACCACTGAAACCTTGTGGTCGTCGGTCTGCAAAGGTAGGCACCAACCCGAATGAAATGGAAAGAAGGCTATTCTTTGCTCTTTTTTACTTTCACTATGTTAAGACTCATGTCGAGTGCTTTTACGCTGTCAGTTATTTCTCCAAGACTGAGGATGTCGGCTCCGGCTTCTGCAAATTTGAGGATGTTCTGTTTGTTTATCCCGCCGCTGGCTTCGATCAAAACTTTGTTTCGAAGTTTCTCTCTCTTAAGCAATGCTATTGTTCCCTTTACTTGTTGGGGAGAAAAGTTGTCCAGCATAATAATGTCTGCTCCTGCTTTCGCTGCTTCTATTGCTTTGCCTTCCTTGGAAACCTCAACTTCAATTTTTTTAGAAAATGAAACAGCGCTCCTAACTTTTTTCACAGCTTGACCAACATCTCCAAGGATTGCTATATGATTGTCTTTTATGAGAACAAGATCATCCAAGTGAAGTCGATGAGTGTCGCCTCCACCGAGCATTACTGCCTTCTTGTCAAAATAGGAGAGTCCAGGTGCCACTTTTCGGGTGCAGGCTACTCGAGTTTTGTAGCCAGCGCTTCTAAGTTTTTCAACCAGTCGATGGGTTGTGGTGGCTATACCACTCATTCTCGTGAGGATGTTAAGGAGGGATCTTTCGATTGATAGTAACGTTCTGGCGTCTCCAATAATCTTCAATATGACTGTTTTTTTCTTAACCATGGATCCGTCAGGCACAGGGGTGCCAGCTTTAAGGTCAAAACTATTCAACAGTGTTAGTGCTTCTTCTATTCCAGCTATTATTCCGCTTTCATTTGCAATGATTTCAGCTTCAACAATTGTTCCAAGAGGGATGGTGAGGAGGGTGGTTATGTCGCCTTGCCCTATATCTTCCTCTACAAATCTGCGAATTTTTTCCTCCAACATTTTCTCAGGAAGAAACGTTGCAATTCCTCCTTTCTATTTACAATGAAGCTTTTTTTGCTTTATCTTACCTTTTGGAGAGACTTCCTCAAAGATTATTGCTTGAAACTTGTATATGGTTGTTCCTTCAAGCAGCCAATAATCTGGTGACAAACCGGCTTTAATGCAGCACTGACAGAGAAACTCTTCTGCATCCCAGTTCCATTCAATTGGAACTTGAGGTAAGAGGAGGCCTTTGTAATAGCTTTTCTCAACAATTAAGCCGTCTTGTCCCACTTTAATCTCTGAGGGATAGTCTGTGGGTTTTTTCACTTTAATGGGCTGGGGAGGAGTAAGAACACTGACCTCAAAAACAATGTGGTCGAGTTCTTCTGGAGAGACTGGAGGAAAACGGGGATCCTGCGTGGCGGATTTGATGGCTGATTCTATTACGGCGCGTGTCAAAGTGGTGGTTGGATAAGGATAACCAATGCAGCCTCTTAGCTGTTTTTTCTCGTGTTTAACGCTGTTTAACGTAACGAAAACTCCGCAGCGTTTCATTAGCTTTGGCGGTAGGTCTTTAGGTACATCCAAGGTTTTTCCGTTTTTGAGGTATTCCTCCACTGCTTTTCTGGCAAGTTTTACGAGGGACTCTCCTTCTTTGTTGGTTAGTTTAAATGGCACGTTGATTCCTCTATCTAAGTCAATCTGGAGCTAACTGTCAATTAGAGGTTTTGATTGAAAGCTTATTTATTTTTGCTGTGCGTTTCCCGTGGAAGCGTTAAAGTTTCATGGACTTTTCTTGAAGCCTTATAAACTGGAGAAGCCCCGCGATTTCCCTCTTTTCTGGGTTTTCACTGATGTTTTCTGAAAAACTCTGTTTTCAACATATCTTTTCGCTATATGATTCAAATATGAGCTGCGAGGGGATTGGAACCACTGACGGTGATGTCTATAGCAGTTTCTGGGAAAAATTTGTTTTCAGCATTCTGCTACTATTAAGAGCCAAATATACATGCGAGTTCGTACCTAAAACTTCATTGTTTTTTCTTGAATTCTCATGAAGTGAAAATATTTCCTGTGGACTTCCTTTTCTGGTTTCCATCCGTCTATGTTAATATCGCAAAGTATTTCTCCATTACTGAGGTTATGAAGTTCTAGTATCTATGTTACAGTTTAACTAGTATCGAAGAGTTTTGGATTTTTATCTTGAACTTTCTTAGAGGCTTATGTGTAACTGGACCCAATGATTTTCCAGTGCTGACATCGAATTTTGCATAATGAAAACCGCATGTTAACACTTTTCCTTCTAAGCTTCCCAAATACAGTGGATAACCCATGTGGGGACATCGATTATCCAATGCGTTGAATTTTCCTTCAACGTTTACTACAAGTATCTCATAGTTTTCCACTTTGAAGACTTTCATTTTGTTCTTTGGAATTTCGTGTGTTTCAGCTATCTTGACATATTTGCCCATCACTATACATCTTCTTAGTACCTATTCATATTAATTCCATTTTCAAGTAAAGAGACAATCTAGCAACATCATAATAACAAATCCAGTTATCAGTCCGAAGGTCGCCTCTCTCGCAAATCCTTTCCTGTGGCTTTCAGGAATCATTTCATCGCTAACTACGAAAAGCATGGCGCCTGCAGCAAAAGCAAGTCCCCAAGGCAGAATCGGTTGAGAAACGGAGACCAATGCAACACCCAACAAACCTCCAACAGGTTCAACTAAGCCAGTTAGTGTTCCGTACCATAGAGACTTGCCTCGGCTGTATCCTTCCCTTAACAAGGGCAACGCAACCGCAAGACCTTCAGGCATGTTTTGCAGTCCAATAGCCATGGCTATTACTAGACCTGCTGTCACATCTTCACTGCCGAAGCTGACGCCAACTACCAAACCTTCAGGAAAATTGTGGATGGTTATGGCGAGGACAAACAACCCTACTCGTGGCAACTTTGAAGGTGGTCCTTCAGCACCAATAAACGGGTGAAAATGAGGAATGAAACGATCAATTAGATGTAATACGAGGGCGCCTAATATTACCCCAAAAACAGCAACCCATGGTCCACTTAAATCGATAGCTGGAACTATCAAACTAAAAGAAGTAGCGGCCAGCATTACACCAGCCGAAAAACCAAGCATAATGTCTAGTAATCTATCTGAAATTCGTCTTGTAAACAACACTGGTACGGCTCCTGCACCAGTTGCCAACCCTGCGACTAAGCTGGCGATAGAACCGAGCCAAACGATTTCTGCGTTCATGGGCTCCCCCATAGCCAATCTATAATATAATCTACTATAATATTTTTGAATCTCCTACAGGAGGTGGAGGCGACTTCGTCTTGTTACTTTCTCTATTCAATATGTCGGAATTTCTGAGTGTAAGGACCTTCTCCAGGCGCTCTTCGTCTAAAGTGTCCTGAAGGTCTTCCTTCAAGGAGTTCTTGGAACCAAGCTTCATGCTCCACTTCTTCATGCAGAATAGCCAGCGACAAGTCGTAGGTTCTATGGTCTTTCCCGAAAGTCATGTTACATATTTCCGTGTAAACTCGCACGGCACATCTTTCCGCTTCAAGCAAAACCTTTAACACAGCTTTTAAGTCACCGGGGTCTTTGGGCAAATACGCGGCTGAACAAGCAGCATCGTCATGAAGCTCCTTGAGGTCTCTGTATAGGTCGCCACCAAGCTCATAGATGCGGGGAGCAATTGTCTCAAAATGGAGTCGGTCTTCGAGTCTAGCATCTTCCGCTATCTCTTTCACAGTTTCTCCCTCAAGCCCTGTGCAATGCATTCTAGGAAGCGTGTAATAATAATAGGTTGTGAACTCTGCCGCAGCAGCCTTCTTCAACTTGTCTATCAGAAGATCAACATTGACCCCAGCTTTCTCCACCATTTCCCTGCCAACATTCTTTGAATATTTTCTTTTCAGTTTTTTCACCTCCTTTTCAATTTTGCGTAATAATCAAAACGTTAAGTTATTTTTTATCTATGATGTTTAGGAACTTAACAGCCTTGTGTGCGCGTCAACTAATAGAAGCTGGTTTTGAATATGTAACTGAGATGGATGACATTGAAGTATTCAGAAAAAGAAAATGATTACCATTTATGGAATTGGTCTAGAACTTTGTGGATTCTTCTTTAATTCCGTCTTTGGTGATTGTGAGGAAGTCTACGCCATCACCACTCATGACGTCTCGACTTACAGCTGATTTTATAGCTCTGACTACAAGGTCTTTTGCCTCTTTAACACTCATGGTCTCTTTGTATCCTTCTTCTAGAACTCCGATAGCGATTTCAGCTCCTGAACCGACTGTTGCGTATTTGTCGGGTAGAAGTGATCCCAGTACGTCAAGTGAATATATTGATGGTCCTTCTTCGTCCATTCCGCCCACAACGGTTTGCGTGATTAATGGAAACAGTCTTCGACTGAAGAGAAGGTTGGACATAACTTTGGCTGCGGATTTCACGGGCATGGGTCTTCCAGTATCTAGTCTAAACAGGTTTGCGTAGGCTTCTACGTCTCGTATTAAAATTTGCATGTCGGAAACCAAACCTGCACAGGCAGCGCCTATTCGGTTGGTTACTTTGAAAACTTTCTTTCCAACTCTGCTGACTACCAAATGACCGTATGAAACTCTTTTCTCAGAGGCTAATATCACGCCATCAGAACAGACAACGCCCAGCGTGGTGGCGCCGGGAACAAACATGTATGGTGCTTGTGCTTGTTTATCCAACTTTAATTCCTCCAGTTCCAGTCAGTAATGTGTCGAGGGATTATTAAATGTAGCCATCAATTTTAAGTCTTCGGTTGAATGTGCATGTGCTGGTTCTAGTGTTTCTTAAGGGTAAGATTGGAAAAACTTTTGTAACAGCTGTTTTCCCTATTGAAATATGGTAAAAGAGATTGTAAGAAATGATAGAAGATATTATGTTTGTGAAGAATGCGGTTTTGCATATGAGGATAGGGTTTGGGCAGAAAAATGTGAAGATTTCTGTTCTAAACACCATGCATGTTCCGTTGAGATTATCAGCCACGCTGTTCAATTGAATTAAACATTAAATAAGATACTTTCAAGTCCAATTGGTAACAGTGCTGACTAAAACGCTAGGAAGGCTCAAGTTTTTTATCTCTTAAACTCCAACATTAACAGTCGGACAGATTCACATGATTCACCTCTATCATCAAGAAATAGACGAAGTATGGTACGGCGCCGCCATGAAAGATGAAAAAGTTTATGCAACACTCTTCGCATTTACTGAAAAAGAGGTTTTACAGTATTTGCTGGAAAGCCTCCCATATAATTTGCCTTTTCAATTGGCGGAAAAACCAAGTTCGCATTCTATGAAGCTTCTAAAAACTTTGAAAGCGATTTTCGACGGAAAGGATGTTACTTCTAATTTTGAAACTGTAATGGATTACATGCCAAAATACACGCGAAAAGTGCTCAAATGTGTAGGTATGGTTCCAGTTGGATACATAACCACTTACGGTGCAGTAGCTAAGGCTGTGGGCGGAAGTCCTAGAGCAGTGGGCAACGCCATGGCTTTTAATCCGTTTGCGTTGTTGATCCCGTGTCATAGGGTTGTGCGCGCAGATTTCAGTGTTGGCGGTTATGGTTTGAACGGTGGTGTCAAACGGAAACTTCTTCAGAGGGAAGATAGGGGTTGCAGGGAGGATGTGAAACTGAAAATAAACGGTGAAACTTTGTCTGTGTTTCCTGTGAAGCGTCTTAGGCAAGAATTAAGTTCTAGTGTGTGATATGCATTTTAGTCTTGGATGGGAAGAAATCATGGTCAAACGGGGACTTTTCGTGGGAAGGTTTCAGCCATTTCATAAGGGACATCTGAAGCCGTTGAAGGACATTTTAGAAAAGCTTGATGAACTGGTGATCGTGGTGGGTAGTTCCCAGTACAGCCACAAAATAGACAACCCGTTCACAGCTGGCGAACGCATCACAATGATTCGGCGAGCCTTAGAGGAAGAAGGAATTGCACCGTCAAAATACTGGATAATTCCCGTTCCTGACGTACATGTGCACATGACTTGGGTCTCCCATGTTGTAGGGTATGCTCCAAAATTCACTGTAGTTTACAGTAACGAGCCGCTTACTCGCAGACTATTCATTGAAGCCAGCTACAAGGTTGAACCTGTGCCTTTTCATAAGCGAGAAGTATATTCAGCAACTGAAATACGAAAACGAATGTTGAACGGACAAAATTGGGAGAAACTTGTTCCGAACAGCGTGGTTCAGTTCATTAAAGAAATCAGCGGTGTGGAGCGAATTCGAGATTTAGCCAAAACTGATATGTGACCCGTATTAGCAAAGTTGTTGAAGATGGAAACAACATTGAGAGTTACGCCCACCATCATATTGATAATTGCGAATCTAGGAGTTTACGCATTCACATCAGCGGCTGGCGGCAGTTTACTTTTCACAAGCCAAAACCTTATCGAAACATTTGGGCAAAACAACATTTCAGTCATAAACGGCTGGTATTGGCAACTTTTCACATCCATGTTTGTCCATGTTGACTTGCTTCACCTTTTCGGCAACATGTTTTTCCTTTTAATATTCGGCATTAGAGCTGAAGAACTTTTTAACAAAAAAGAGTTCTTTTTCATCTACTTTGCAAGCGGGCTGTCTGGCAACTTGCTGACTTTACTGATGCCTCCGTCAACACTTTCCGCTGGAGCTTCAGGAGCAATATTCGGAATGTTCAGCGCATCTGCAATATACTTAGGAAAAACGCTGGGGCAATCAATCATGGGGGCATTAATGTATTCGTTTTTTCTTTTGATACTAAGCGCTGGGAGGAATGTTAACTTATTCGCCCATTTCGGTGGGCTCGCAGCTGGATTGGTAATTGGTTATTCATTGGCTAAAAACCGAAAATTAACCAAATGGAACTTAACGTTTGAGACATAAATATTCGTTTGCAAAAACCCAGATGTATATTTGTTTTTCCTCATAAAATTTAATAGATAGGCGACTTTATGCTTCTAAGCAAACTCTGAGCAGAGGTTTCCATGTTGAAAGAAAAAAAGCATCTCTTAATGTTAGCTGGACCAACCAACGTTTCAAACCGAGTTATGCAAGCAATGACAAAACCCATAATTGGCCACAGAGGAACAGAGTTCCACGCTCTACATGAAAGCATACTGAATAATCTACGATACGTTTTCCAAACCAAAAACGACGTTTTCACGTTGACATCTTCAGGCACTGGCGGAGTTAACTGCGCTGTCAGCAATATGGTGAACCCTGGAGACAAAGTGGTCATTCCAGTTTTCGGCAGATTCGGTGAGAGAATGAGAGACAAAATTGTTCGCTGTGGCGGGAAGACAGTGGAGTTGCCGCTAGAGTGGGGTGAAGCTCCAACAGCACAGCAAATAGCGCAAATAGTGGATAAAGAAAAGGACGCGAAAGCCATAGCCATCGTTTACAACGAAACCTCCACTGGCGTCACTGTTCGTGACCTTCCGCAAATTGGTAAAATAGCGAGAGAAAACAACCTCCTCCTAGTCGTGGACGCCATTTCAGTGTTGGGAGGAGACAATCTGCCCATGGATAAATGGAACGTAGACATCTGTGTGGTGGGAAGCCAGAAGTGTTTGGCATGTCCACCTGGCTTAGCGATGGTTGCAGTGAACGATCGAGCTTGGGAAGTTATAGAAAAAACCGTGGCTAGACCCTACTATTTCGACTTAGTTCGCATGCGAGATTTCATTGCGAAAATTGAAACTCCGTTCACGCCCGCGATACCGCTTTTCTACGCGTTAGACGAAGCATTGAAGATGATACGTGAAGAGGGGCTAGAGAAACGATTTAAACGGCACGCAACTTGTGCAGAAGCTTTTTACAATGCTGTTGAAGCGTTGAAACTGAAGACTGTTTCCAACAAGAAAGTTCGTTCAAACACGGTTATCGCTGTTAGAATGCCGTCTGGAGTGAACAACACGGAGCTTCGAAAGATTATGAAGGAACAACACCATGTTTCAGTGTCTGGAGGTCAAGGTAAACTCAAAAAATTAATCATAAGAATCGGGTGTATGGGAATAATCTCTGAAACCGAAACCATTCGCACAGTTGATGCTCTCGAAAACGCGTTGAATGCTCTCCATTATCCAGTGCAGGTTGGAACAGGAACCAAAGCAGCACGACAAGTCTTTCACCCATAACCGCTCTTCGGTCTTCAAAATGTGGCTATCACGTACTATTACGTTGTATGTAGTACGCTGTTGCCAATGTCTACTTTGACGACAGAATCTTTTTCAATTTCTTTAACTCGGTTATGACAAAGTCTGGTTTTACATTATAGACTATCTTAGTGTCTAAGCCTAGGAGACAAGTTTTCATACCCGCCTTTTTGGCGCCATAAATATCTGCATAAGGATCATCGCCAACATGCATTGCCTCATTAGCTACAACTCGTAACCTCGAAAGCGTTTGTAAAAAGACCTTTTCATGAGGCTTTCTGAAACCTACTTCATCAGAGAATGAAACAGTATCAAAATCATTTAGCAAATTATAATTTCTAAGATATATTCGAACAACTCTTCCCGGTGTACGTCCAACATTCGAAATCAACCCAATTTTATACTTCATGTTTTTGATCGCGTTTATTGTTTCTTTAGCATCTTCCATCAGTCTAGGCACTTCTGTCATCGACACTTCTGCGTATGGCTTCTCTAGAGCGCTTAGAAGAAGTTCTTTGTTGTGTTTGTCTATTCCAAGGCACTGGAGAAAATAGGCTAACTGAGTTTTTGTATCTAATTCTATTAGACTCTTCCTGAATTCTTCGATTTTCTCTCCGGAGCGTTCATAAGCATTTGTGACCTCGTCAAGACTAAACGAATAACCAAGAGAAATCAGCCTATTTAGCATGCCTTCTGTCCTCAATCTCTTTCTTCTGGCTTCTTGTTCTGGATCTGAATAAGTAATCAAAGTTTTCCATAGATCGAATATTATCGCCTTGAGCATAACACCACAATTAGCTGTTCGGAAATATTTAGAGTTTATCAAGTAATTATTTGATATAAAATGCAGCCTAACCTCATGAATCTCTGGATACACCGTTGCCTATGAATCGAGGAGGTGGCGAAAGAAAAGAAAGATTACATGCGTTTAAGAGGCAGTTCATCCCTTTGATACGTTAGTACATTCCATTAAGGCGACTCTTCCTTGCGGCAAAACGAAACTGTACCCTTAAAGCAGCTCCTCGACGAAAAATACGGCAAAATAATCTGCTACCCAAAACATGATTTGAAGGAGCTGAGACGCCGCATCAAAGAGTTGAAAAAGCTTGGTGTGACGGCAGTAGAGTTTGCTGGAGACAAAAACGCTTTCAATGTGCCAGTTTTAGGCAAAGGCTGCGTAGGCGTCGTTGTAATCGCTTTCACTGACCAAGGAAAAGTGGCGCTGAAAGTTCGAAGGATGGACGCAGATCGAACTGGAATGCAGCATGAAGCTGAAATGTTGAGAAAGGCAAACGCCGTTGGTGTTGCACCACGTGTGCTGGATACCACTGAAAACTTCCTGCTCATGGAATTTATTAAGGGAAAGCTACTTCCCCAGTGGATTGAAACACTGAAGGGAAAAGAAAAAGAATCTAGAATTCGAAAAATTTTGCGAGCCATTTTGGAGCAGTGCTGGAAACTAGACGAGACCAACTTAGATCATGGGCAACTGAGCAGAGCCCCAAAACACATCATCGTAGATGAGAACGACAACCCGTACCTAATAGATTTTGAAACTGCCAGCCTCCACCGAAGGGTGTCCAACGTAACCTCCATCTGCCAATTTCTCTTCATAAGAAGCCAAGTTGCAAAAACGATAATAAAGAAACTTGGCGAAATCAGTCAGGAAGAGCTGATTAAAACTTTAAAGACCTACAAGCAACAGCGTACACGAGAAAACTTCGAAAAAATCTTGAGTGTATGTGGGCTCCACGGCGTTTAGGAAAGAGGTAGTTGATGAAACGAAAACTGCATGAGCCATCATTTGAGTATGAATTTTGGATTCATAATCTATTTAAAGCTTAGAAATCGAGATTTTGTGTGAATTAAATTGAAGCTAGTTTGGGTGGTAACACTATCGTTTTGCCTAGGCTTGGCGATTGTCTCAACTAAAGTACTCGCATCTGTCCTAGCCACTATTATTGGAGGAAATGTCACTGTAACCTAGCTTATTGTTTGATTTCTCCCACTATTTCTATTTCTTTAGCAATTACGCTTTCAGCTAAGCCACATTTTCAAGTTCAAATAAGTAATTACAATTTTGTTCTGAAAAAAGAGAAAATGATCTTTTGCGGAGCACATACCAATAATATGCGCACGAAACCTTCTGACGAATCTGCTGACGCATCGACGCATATGAGCATCTAGTAGTAGGGAAGAATCCGCTGGTATTCTTTATCCATTAAAGGCGATGATATCATGAAATCAGCAGATGCACGGTTACAAGCCACAGGTATGTTCCATACCACGCTCATGCGTAAAAGAGCCTTTACATCTGGATCATGTGGAAGAGGTTCTAGTGGATCCCAGAAGAAGATAAGAAAATCTATGTCTCCCCCCGCGATTTTTGCACCGATCTGCTGGTCACCTCCCAACGGGCCACTTTGCATTTTGGTAATTTTGACGTTAAGTTCCTCTTCCAATAGTTTGCCAGTCGTTCCAGTGGCAAACAATTCATGCTGAAGTAAAAGATCTCGATTGAACTTAGCCCATTCCAAGAGGTTGGCTTTCTTGTTATCGTGTGCAACCAGAGCAATCTTCTTCTTTTGTCCCATCGTGACTGTCTTGTCTTTCATACCTTTTCTTTCCTCCTAAAGCACATATTTATAACGCGTGTTTTTGTTCAACAATAGGGTGCGAGCTTCTATTTTAAGGCATACCATATGATTTAGTCAATAACTGAGATTAAAAAGCAGATCTAAAAAAGCCTTTTAACTGCAAATCAAATCTTATCTATTTCGATTAACATGGTAATTCAGAAGAACGCCTACGTGGACGTTAACCCTGTGATAATTGTCTCTGAGAACGAAATAATTCTTGCGAAGAGAACAACGAATATCGTTGGAGGAGGACAATGGCATTTACCTGGAGGAAGAGTGTTGTTTAATGAAACTTTTGAAACCACTCTAAAGAGAGTGGCTTTTGACAAAACCAATTTACGAATTAAACTTTTCTACCCATCATTAAAGGACAGCCTTGTTGGAATACACGATAACCCGAAAAGAGACCCAAGAGAACACGTCATGGGTCTTGCCTTTTTATGTAAAATTGTAAGCGGAGAGGCCAAACCAGGAAATAAGGTTGATGAAGTCAAAAGTTTTTCCGCGTTTGAAATTAAAGACTTACAAATTGCTTTTGATCACAGGAAAATGGTTGAGGACGCTTTCGTTATTCTGAAAGAACGAAAAACTCAGAAAACTAAAAGTTACCTACTATAATATACGCGCGCAAAACCAATAAGTAATTATGATTAATGCCTTTCAGGGAAGATGCTTCTTCACTGACATGGGGTCGTGGTCCAGTTTGGATGTACATCCCAATGGTGATGTCTCCCGCATTTCCCCTTTTTTTACACACCTTTATGCGTACACGTGTTCTAATACGGATTCTACAAACGTATAGCTACCATATTTTCATGTGTGTGCATCAAATAACTTTTGTGCATTTTTGACTTCCTGTACGAAATTGAAGTTGTGCTTGATTTCTTTTGGAGCCTGAAGTTTTCTGTAAAGAGCCTCTAAGATTATCTTTTCAATCACCTCTGCGCCAAATCCGAATATTTCCTTCAAGCCTTCATCAAAGGCTTCTGGATCGTCGATGTGGCGATCTGATCGAATTGACGCCGTCTTTTTCATGTATGAAAGCA
>JABAOF010023556.1_pt1 | contig 12633 bp, 8 predicted proteins | sample 7062171 | NCBI WGS metagenome assembly JABAOF01 (sample SAMN14538628, study PRJNA623070) | marine sediment metagenome | biome: marine biome [ENVO:00000428]; feature: marine pelagic biome [ENVO:01000023]; material: deep marine sediment [ENVO:00002113] | place: India: Gulf of Khambhat ... | reverse complement strand
GTACGAAAATCAAGTTTTTTTTAACCATTTTGGATAGATCAAGAACAAATTAATATTAAAAGAGCAAGCAATAAAAGAATTTATTTTGTGAAACTATGTTTTTTTAACGTATTTATTATACTTGTCCTGAATCTATAGTCTTCTTGCTGATTTTTCTGTGGTGCTGACAAATTTTTATATTATGATATCTATAGAATATATTATTTCTATATTAATAGTTGACTTAAAATATATAAATTGCTATACAATATTGAGATAGAACGAGACGGAGATAATTTAGATCAAACTCAGACGGAAGCTGAGTAATCGATTAAAAGGAGATTTCATATGCTTTTTCATGTGACCATGACTCATACCCATGAAGATTGTCCGGGCTACAATCCTGAGAAGATGCCCGAAATGCTGGCTGCTTTCGAGAGGCATGATAAGATAGCCGAGGAGCTGAATGTTAAGGTACATTTTATCGTCGATGGAGCGCCCGAGCACGTCGCCTATGCCTTGCTTGAGGCAGAGAGCCTTTCCTCAGTTATCGGCTATGTTACCTCATTTCCTTATCGGCAGAGCTTCAAGGTAACAGCAGTACAGCATTTGAGGGATTTGGTTGAATTTGCTAAAGCAATGGTCGAGCAGAAGTGAGTTCAATTATAGCTCTGCCAGAACGCAACCTAATAGCAAAATAAGTGATCGTCGGTTCTGTTGCGCTCTGTACAAGCAACATTGAGAGAGCCTGAATCAGTCCTGAAAAATGAATTTCTCAATGTGAAATGAAAATCTGATATGCAGTTCTCATATTGGAAAAGAAACGGTTCTATGAGGTTAGATAATTTTATCTCTTAGCAGGTCGAATTCTGTCTTTGGCTCTCGCATGTAGACTTCACTGTTGAAATGGCCAGGAACGCTATAGCATTTGCTGATTCCATGGAGAGCCTGTGTTACTGCAACGGGTGGACCGATTCCCTTGTTCACCTATTTTACCTAATTTGTGATTACGGGCTTCATAAACTAACTGATACGCGGTCATTCTTCTCAGTTACAAGCCGTAACATCCAAATAAAAGGTAGGGAAAAAAACAAAGGTCAATAAAATTGTGAGGTTTGAAATGAAATATAAATCTAAGCCTATGTACTCAGTTTTTTCTTTATTCCTCTATTTGATTTTATCTGTGATCTCCAGCTTTTCTCATGAGATAGAAGTAAATAGAAGCGTTGATGAGAGAGTCAAAAATTTTCTTGAAAGTCAACGCGGAAAATGGAGAGATTTGAATGTTCCTGAAGCTGATGGAAATGTGCTCTACGATCTTATTATCAAAAATAACTATAAAAAAGCGGTTGAAGTCGGAACATCGACAGGTCATTCGGCGATATGGATTGCATGGGCACTCAGTAAAACAGGAGGTAAGCTTATCACAATCGAAATAAATGAAACTCGTTATAAAAAGGCTCTCGCAAATTTTAAAAAGGCAGGTCTTAGTGAATATATAGATGCCAGATTGGCTGATGCCCATGACCTGGTTCCTCAACTTGAAGGACCTTTTGATTTTATTTTTTTAGATGCTGATAAGGAATGGTATACAAATTATCTAAAATCATTGCTACCGAAACTTGAAGTTGGAGGCTGTATCACAGCCCATAATGTATTGAATTTTGGACATACAAGCGGCATAAAGAATTTTCTGGAATATTTGAGAAGCTTGCCAAATTTTGAAACAACGATTGACAAGACAAGCAGCTCCGGCATTTCCATCAGTTATAAAAGGAGGGAGGAATAAAAAACATCGGAAATTCGTATTCCTGTCGCTTAATAACTTCACAATTTTTACTCGCTGATATGTTGGAATAGGGCCATCACACTGATAAAAGCCTGGTTAATGGAAGGAAAATAGGGAAGAGGAAAAGAAAAAGCCCGATAAGAGATGAGCTTAATAAGTCAGGATGGACTCCACCACAAATCCGCCCCCAAATATTGTATTATGAGTCTCTCAGAGATATTCTTATCTCTCCTCGGCTGCCATCAAGAGTTCCTGCTGGACGATCTGAGCTGGTGAAGAGCCTTTAGCTTGAAAAGATCAGCATAAGATGGCGGATGGCCTTATCGATGATTTTATAATATTCTATGAAGGCGATGATTCGCATCTGGTCTCCACAGCGATTACACAGCAGAGGATCTAACTCATAGAGCTTAAGGATCAACGCAGCCCAGCTTAGGATTGATATAATATGATGCGAATCTATAGCTCAGGGGATCAACGATTTAGTTCAAAGATATCTTTTCAGGTATCTAGCGGTGTGGGATTTCTTGGATTTGATGATCTCTTCAGGCGGGCCTTGAATCACGATTTCGCCGCCCTTCTCTCCGCCTTCTGGGCCTAAATCGATGACATGATCGGCACATTTGATCATATCCAGATTGTGTTCGATGACGACAACCGTGTGCCCCTCATCGATCAATTTCTGAAAGGTACGGAGGAGCACGGAGACATCATCTGGATGAAGACCTATAGTTGGTTCATCAAAGAGATAAAGGATTTTTTTCTCCCTCTGGTGGACAAGATGATAGGCCAGCTTTATTCTCTGCGACTCTCCTCCCGATAGAGTTGTGGTCGGCTGACCCAGCTTTAAATAGCCCAAGCCGACTTCAATCAGAGGAGCTAATTTTTGCCTGATTTTTGGTCGTTCAGAGAAGAAATCGCAGGCATCTAAGATAGACATATTCAACACATCATCAATATTCTTGCCTTTGTATTTGACTTCAAGAATTTCGCCTTTGAATCGTTTTCCTTTACAGGCCTCGCAGGTTAAAACCACATCGGAGAGAAACTGCATTTCCACAATTTGTTGGCCAGCGCCCTTACAGTCTTCGCATCTCCCTCCTGATGTATTGAAGGAGAAGAAGCCAGGCTTGTATCCGAGAGCTTTGGATTCTCTGGTCTGGCTGAATATCTCGCGTATCTCATCCATGGCTTTGGTGTATGTGGCAGGAATGGATCGAGGAGAAGTGCTGAGGGGAGATTGGTCGACCATGATGATCTTATCTATAAGCTCTGTGCCTTTTATCTCCTTAAATCCTTTGTTTGCCTCACCCCTCCATCCTTGGTAGAGAACATTGTAGAGGAGAGTGCTCTTTCCTGAGCCTGAAACCCCTGTGATGCAGCTGAAAATGCCGAGAGGAATTTTGATGTTGAGATGCTTTAAGTTATGTTTGGAGGCATCTTTTATTTCAATAAATTGGGAGGAAGGCCTCCTGTTTTCAGGGACATTGATCATTTTTTCTTTTCTCATGTACTGGGCAGTAAGGGATCGAGGAGCCCTTAAGAATTCTGCCATAAAGCCTGAAAAGATGACTTTACCTCCATCATCTCCGGCTCTTGGGCCCAAATCAATCAGATAGTCGGCTGATTTTATGATTTCTGGATCATGCTCGACGACCATCACCGTGTTGCCGATTTCTTTTAGAGACTTCAAGATCTTGATCAAGCGATGGTTGTCGCGGGCATGGAGGCCGATGCTCGGCTCATCCAGGACAAAGAGAGTACCGACCAAAGAAGCACTCAGGGCAGCAGCCAGGTTTATCCTCTGGGCCTCCCCTCCACTCAGAGTGAACGTCATGCGATCTAAGGTGATGTAATCAAGTCCAACCTCTAGGAGGAAGTTCAGTCGGGTCTGGATTTCAGCGATTAATTTTTCAGCGACCTGTTTTTGAAAAGGTGTCAAGGTCTGGGCAAGATTCTTAAAAAGTCTATGCGCTTCGTGGACTGTCATCTGGACGACCTGCCCGATAGAAAGCTGCTCGATCTTGACGCTCAGAGCCTGGGGATTGAGTCTCATCTGATGGCAGGCTGGGCAAGGTGTGTATTTTCGGTAACGGCTGAGGAAAACTCTGACCTGGACTTTGTATTTTTTGGCCTGAAGCCATTCAAAAAACCCTTTAATCCCGTAATAGCCGTCACCTCCGTCGAGGACAAATCTCTTCTCTTTTTCTTTCAAATTCTTGAAGGGAATGTCGGTTGGAATGCCTCTTTGCCGGGCTTCATAGATCATGTCTTCCATCATCCCCTTGGAGACAGGCTTTGTCCATGGCTCGACAGCGCCTTCTTCGAGCGATTTGTTTTTATCAGGAATGATTTTGTCTTCATCAATGGCAGCCAAATCTCCAAATCCATGGCAAGTGGGGCAGGCCCCTTGAGGGCTGTTGAATGAAAAAAGATTGGGATAGGGATCTTCATAGAGAATTCCACATTTTTTACACTCGAGTTTGTCGGAAAAGAGATATTCTTTGTTTTTATCTGTCTGGACTTTGATCTTTCCATCGCCTTTTTTTAAGGCCATCTCCAGAGAATCGACTAACCTTTCTCTTTCTTCTCTATCCAGGCTCATCCTGTCGACGAAGACATCGATGTCTTTGTTCTTTTCAAATTTGGCTTCATCGAGATTTAGGACTTTGCTGTTTTGAATGACGCGGAAAAAACCGTCTTTTTTAAGAGAGCTTAAACCGCTCTTCATAGGCCAGGAGAAGGAGATCCATATTTTTGTTTGAGGGGGTAGCTTGTAGAGAGTCTCAACAGTGGCATCGATGGTATCACGCTTGACAGGTTGGCCACACTTGAGGCAGTGGACAGTCCCTATGCGAGCATAAAGAACCCTAAGAAAGTCATAAATTTCTGTCACTGTAGCTACAGTAGAGCGGGGATTTTTGGTGACAGCTTTTTGCTGGATGGCGATGGCCGGAGTAATTCCCTCGATAATCTCGGCATCTGGTTTTTCCATCCTTTCTAAAAACTGGCGGGCATAGGCAGAGAGTGACTCTATGTAGCGGCGCTGTCCTTCAGCATAAAGGGTGTCAAAAGCGAGAGAGGATTTTCCTGAGCCTGACACACCTGTGACGATGATCAGTTTATTAAGGGGAATATCTAGATCGATGTTTTTCAGGTTGTGGACTCTGACTCCACGGAGTATGATTTTGTTTTTCATGTTTTTTCAGTTATTTTCTAAGATAAGAAACTTGAGAATAGAGACTTTGATCAACAGGTTCAAAACAATTTATTATAATGTATAATGCTTGAATGATAAACATGAAGATAGCTACAAGAAGTTCTATAAGAAGAAATCTGAGATGAATTTTTCTATTGTTTTGGCTCTCGCTTTCGCCTTAGCTATGGATGCTTTCGCTGTTTCTATGGGGCTAAGCTTGAGTCTTGGAAAGATGACAAGAAGCCAGACTTTTCGGCTCTCCTTTCATTTTGGTCTTTTCCAGTTTATGATGCCTGTTATAGGCTGGTTGATTGGGAAAAATCTCTTTAGATACATCCAGGCATTTGACCATTGGATTGCTTTTGGGCTTCTTTTGATCATTGGTGGGAAAATGATTTATGAGTCCTTTGCTCGGGGAGAAAGACGGGAAATGAGAAAGTCTGATCCCACAAGAGGCCTCTCCCTTATGATGCTTTCAGTGGCGACCAGCATGGATGCTTTGGCTGTAGGGTTGAGTCTTGCTGTAATTCACGCTGCTATCATTTATCCTGCGATAATCATTGGATTTGTGGCCTTTTTCATGACTCTTGTAGGAATTAAAATCGGTCCATTAATTGGTCTGATTGTCGGAAAAAGAGCAGAATTTCTAGGGGGATTAATCCTCGTTCTTATAGGAATTAAGATTCTTATAGATCATTTATAATAAAATCATTTTTTTACAAGGTTTCCCATAATCTCGTAAAAATAAAGAACAGCAATTAGCCTGAGGAAAATGGCAAATAACGATGCACCGATTTAGCCTCTGACCACAATGCAGAGCATGATTTTCTGCCACGTTACTGACAGGAATCTCAAAGCGGGGATTGCTTTTCTATGTCGAGGCTGACCACTTTTAGAAAGATATTGATTAGCAAGTTAAAATCTTAAACTATGTAGTGGTGAAGGTCTAACCTAAGCTAAAATAATAAGTTAAAACCCCCATAAACAGAAAAGCCGGGTGTTCCATAGCCTTTGGTCATCTCGTATTCTTCATCAAGGATATTATCGAGGCGCAGAAAAATCTGGGCATTAGGGATAATATCATAGGATAGAGCAGCGTTGAGAAGTGTGTAAGAAGGCATCGTGACCCTTGAGGCGGTCCAGCCGGTCCACTCCATATCTTCTCTTACACCTATATGGATCAAAGACAGAGCAATGTGGGCTTTTTCTTGAAAATCAAAATTCATCCTTGCGGTGAATTTATCTCTTGGCCGTCTCAAGAGATATTCATCTGTTTTCTTATCCCTGGCTTCTGTCCTTGTGTAAGAAGCGGTAAAAGACAGATGATCAAGGGGCCGGGCCTGAAGGAAGAATTCAGCTCCTTTAGAAGATGCCTTTAAGATATTGATGTAGCCTTGAGTGAGGTCGAAATCGATAAGGTTTTCATATCGACTGGAAAAGTAGGTTGCGTTCAATAGCATCTTATTTTGCCATAGACTCTGTTCGATCCCGACATCCCAACAAGAGGATTCTTCCGGCTTTAGGTTTTCATTTCCTATGGGACCCCAAGTCGTTCCAGGAGCATAGATCTGGTAGAGAGAAGGAGATTTAAACCCTGTTCCATAAGTAGCCTTTAATTTTGTACCTGTTTGTTCGATGAGGTAAGCAGGAGCGATGCGGTAGGTTATTGAAGTGCCAGCCTGGCTGTGGCGGTCGAGTCTTGCACCCAGTGTGGCGAAGAACCGATCGGCCAATCTGACTTGGTCCTGAATATAGGCTGCCGTATTGGAGGCTTTTTGATCAGGAAAGATACTAAAAAAAGGCCCCCAAACACTCTCGGAATGATATTCTGATTCGCCTTGTTCCCCCTGGTATTCCAAGCCAAAAGTTAGCGTATTTGTTTCATGCAAGAAAAGATTATTCTGCCAGTCCAATTTCCATTGTTTGCTTTTGAATAGGGAATTATCTGAATCAAAAGGATGAGATTCGTCGGTTGGATTATCGTAGTTCCGCTTATAATCCAGGAAGGAAATACTTAGCATTTGTTCCCATCTGTTCCTGAGAAAAAGCCCCCGGACTTTTCCTTTTAGGATGAGGGCATCATATTCCTGACCTGATTGTTGTTTGGATCATCACCATAGGCGCCGCCGAAATTATCGATATCTATTTCTGTATTTATGGCACGAATGACGATATCAAAATCGAGATTATCTATCGGATGAAATCCGAACCTTGCCGAGAAAGTCAGATTCTTATAGCCATCCTCTTCCTTGTTTCCTTGATAAAAAGTGCTAGCAGCCGAAAAACCATTTGTACGGCTATAAGATGTTCCAAGAGAATAGTGGATCCTGTCCTTACTGCCACTTATTTCAGCACTGCTGATAAAAGTCTTATAGGAGCCCCCTAGAGAGGAAAGATTAAACCTGGGTTTTCCTTCTCCTTTTTTGGTGATGATGTTTATGACTCCACCCAGAGCATCGGATCCATAAAGAGTGCTTTGAGGACCGCGAAGGATCTCGATGCGATCAATGTTATCCAGGGAGAAATGGGCAAGATCATAGGAGCGGGAGGGCGATATGGGATCATTAAGCTCGACTCCATCCATCATCACCAGTGTATGCTCTGAATTGGCTCCTCGAAGTAATACAGAGGCGGCACTGCCTAAAGGACCATTCTGGATGACGGTGATTCCTAAAACTTCCTGAAGGGCTTCAAGCACCGTTGATTTTTTTGTCCGTTCCAAATCTTCTCGTTTGATGACTGTCATCGAGCTTGCAATTTCCTTGGCCGGTGTCTCTATTCGTGTGGCTGTTACGACGATATCGTACTTAAGAGAATTTGCAGTGGATTCTTCTTTCTTTGGTTTTTCCTGACTCTCTTCAGAGGAGAGGCTTAGGGAGAGGATTGAAAAAGCGAGGACAAATAAGAAAATTTTTCTGCACATCTCGCGTGCCTCCAAGATTTTTGCCCCCGCTTTGATTTGTCTAAAAGAAAGTATTAATTTTTGAAATTTACTCTAGGGGAAGAGGCAAGTAAAAAAAATCAACCCTACCTTCCTCCCGAAGATGGGTTTGCAAGGTTAATAGGAGGTCTCCTGACTCTCGGATCATCCGCCTTCCATGCCTTCCCATCCTTGTATGCAGGATAGTGGCTTTTCTGGAATTTGTCCCCGATTACAGTAGCGGGGGCTGTGTCCGCTTTGCACGGACTTCCCTTCCCATTAAACCTGAAAACTCGATTGTCAAAGAAATAACAAGTTCGCTTTTAATGTAATAAAGCCTTCTCTCTCTTGTCAAGTCATTTTTTGGCAAGAGAATGGGGACGGTTCTATTTTTGATTTTATACTTTATTGCCAGATTATCTTTTCTTTAATTCCATCGAGCCAGAAGAACATTTTATAGAAAATTAGAAATGTCTCCAATTCTTAAAGAGCTCTCTTTTTTTGTGAGAGAAAGATAGAAAAAATAGACTGTTCCCTTTTATGCATTTTATTATAGTAGGCTGCCCTTTCATTGAGGAGAAAGGGACAGCCTAAAGGGGATGAATTAATGGGTTAGGAGATTTATTTTAAAATCCTCGTAAAAAGGAGGAGCAAAAAGGAGGAGTTTATTTGTTCTTGGTTCTTTACTCATTATTTCTAACCTTTTCACTAGAATATACGCTAGAAACAAGAAAAAGGTTGCAAAATTTTTCTAAAAATCTGTATTGTTTGGGATGGATTCAAAAGGATAAGATTTGATTAAAATTATTGAGAAGAAAACTTATGTGTTTTTATTAATCCCCTTTTTTGACTAACTATTATTATAACATAAATTAAAAATAAATTTCAACAAATTTTTAATAATTTTTAAAAATGAGCTTTTCTGAGTCTTTTATCACCCTTTTTTTGCCTTAATTTTGCGTTTTTTTACAGTTTTTTGTTATGAATGAAGAATTTTTCGATTCTTCCAGGGATTTTTGACTATTTAAAACGTATTTTTTAGAATGACCCCAAGCGATTTATGTGAAAGATTCACTTTTAATGAATGGTCGGGAGTTAAAAGATAAATAAAGAAGAATTCAAAAAATTCTGCTATAAATTCGTGGATTGGGTGGCAGATTACTTGGAAGAAGCAGGGAAGTATCTCGTTTGTTCTCCTGTCATACTGGGCCAAATACGGAATCAGCTTCCTCCTCAGGCCCAAGAGAAGAGAGAACCGATGGAAAAGATTTTTCAGGATTTTCAAAAGATCATACTCCCAGGAATTACCCACTGGCAGCATCCTTCCTGGTTTGCTTATTTTCCTGCCAATAACAGCCCTCCTTCCATTCTTGCTGAGTTGCTAACTGCAGGGATTGGAGCATAATGCATGATCTGGAAGACTTCTCCTCCATCACTGAACCTGCCCCTATTTCATTATTGTAAAAATCAACTAATCTTTAGCCCCCTCCTAACAAAATGAAAAGAGGAGCTTCATAAATCTCTATTTCCCGATATCCTTTCTCGGCCTTGTAGCTCACAATCTCAGCAAGCTGGTCCCACCTGGAGATTTGAACACCTTCAATAATTCTCACTATATCTAGAGTGCTCCAATCCCATGCTTTGGCTTCGTCTAGCTCACACACTCTGATCGTCCTATCATCCACGTCCAAAACTTTCAACCTAATTTTCAGCTCGGTTTCCTCTCGCTTACTAACACCAGCCCACGGCTCCACTAGCTGCCTAATAGCTTCGAAGTCAATTGAATGGTTACGAACATTAGATTTGTTATTCTTCTTTGACTTGCTTTCGAAGCCCCGATGCTGCTTGCAGAAATTCATATAATAATGTCTGCCTCTGTAGAGTCCACACACCCTGCACGAGCTATGTGTAAATGGGCAAAGCACATCAATTTTTATCATTCCGATCATTCTCCATTTTCTCTATAAGCTATTAATCTATGGAGCGGTTGTGCTCGAAATCTTGTCTAAGGCTTTAAGGGTAAGGTCAATCTCTTCCAATGTATTAAAGTATCCGGGGCTTAATCTAATAGTTCCTAGAGGATAAGTACCCAAAGTCTTATGAGCCACCGGGGCACAATGAAGCCCTGTTCTTACTTTAATATCAAACGCTTGATCAAGGATAGTTCCTACCTCTCCCGGCTCATACCTCCTAATGTTGAATGAGATAACTGGAACTTGCCGGGACTCATCCTTCGTCATATAGAGAGAGACTCCAGATATATGAAACAAACCTTCAGCTAGCCTCCTAGTTAAGTCTAGCTCATGGGCACGAATCTTATCCAGGCCCTCAGTGAAGATATATTTTAGCCCGGCGCCGAGCCCGCTTATCCCGGTGCTATTCAGTGTCCCACCTTCATATCGATATGGCAGTTCAAGCGGTTGCTCTTCCATTTCTGAATATGAACCTGTTCCTCCCTCACGCAAAGAATCAAGATTAACCCGCTTGCCCACGTAAAGCACTCCAGTTCCTGGGGGTCCAAGCAACCCTTTATGTCCGGAGAAGGCCAGCAGGTCAATGCTTCCAGCCTGGACATCAATCGGATATTTGCCGGCAGTCTGGGCTGCATCCACCATGAAAAAAAGTCCGTGCTTTCTAGCAATCGAACCATATTTCTCAATGGGTTGAATGACACCGGTCACGTTAGAAGCATGGGTAATTACCACCAGTTTAGTATCTTCTGTTATTTCTTTCTCAATATTTTGAACAGATACAACTCCGGTCGCTGTCGAAGGTGACAATCGTGTAATTTTAATACCTTGTTTCTCAAGTTTTGTCAGAGGGCGAACCACAGAATTATGTTCGAGACAGCTTGTTATCACATGATCCTTCGGCCTGAGAAGTCCCTTCAGCCCAAGATTTATAGCATCCGTGCCATTGAGAGTAAAAATAACTCTTTCCTTTTCCGGGGAATTAATAAGTCTTGCAACTAACAGCCTTGTTTCCTCGATTATTTCCTTTGCTGCTACTGCCATACTGTGGCTGCCACGCCCGGGATTACCCCCATTTTTTTTCAGGAACTCATCCATAGTTTGATAAACACTATCTGGCTTTGGCCAGGATGTCGCTGCATTATCTAAGTAAATCATTAAATGACCTTATGCTCCAATATACTTGGCATAAAGTGCACGTGCCAATGACTCGTTGTTGGTATTCTTAACGATCGCCCGTCCATCACGGAAAACAACCATCTCATGACCACCTACAGTTAATTGTAGCATGAAATCATTGTAACTCGCTTCTCCTATCAATCTAATTTGTGCTGCCAACCTCTCAAATGAAATCTCATTTATTTCAGGATTTATGACTTGAACCGCATTTTGCCCGCAAAGGGATGTGGTCTTTGTTCCAAACTTTCCCTCCAAGAACTCGTACTCGCCTTGACAGGTTAGACAGTCTGCACGATGACCAATCTCAAAACGGTTGAATTTTCCCTCCCAAACATCAATAATTACAAGTTCCCGATTGATATCCTTGGCTCCAACCAGTATTTTCATCGCTTCAGCAACTTGTAAGGAGCCAATGATAAAAGGAGCGGGACTGATTATCCCCGCTGTTTCACAAGTGCGAATCCTCGCCCCACTAGATAATTCAGGATTGAGACATCGCAAACAAGGTGTCTGACCAGGAATTATATTCATAGTCATTCCAGAAGAGGATATGGCTCCACCATAAATCCAGGGAATATTATGCTTCAGGGAGACATCGTTAATGAGAAGGCGAGTCTCAAAATTATCCAATCCGTCAAGGATTATATCCGCATCAGCGACTAACTTTTCAATGTTTGTGAAGTTTACATCAGCAACAATTCCTTCAATTTCAACTGAAGAGTTTACTTTCTTTAGATAACGCTCCGCTGCTATCGCTTTGGGTAACTGGTTCTGTATATCATCCTCATCGAAGATTATCTGGCGCTGCAGGTTGTGGTACTCAATAAAATCCCTATCTATAATCTTAACCCTGCCCACGCCAGCGCGGACCAAGGAAGATGAAATAATTGATCCCAGAGCTCCACACCCTATAATAACAGCACAGCTCTTACTTAATTTAATCTGTCCTTTCTTGCCAATTCCGGGGAAAATGATTTGTCTTGAATACCTATCGACAATTGCCATGATTTGTCTCCTTCTATATATGGATATATAGCTAAGAGCCGTTACATTCCGCTGAGTTAATCACATAATCAATAACTGCCTTTTTTTATTAATATTAAAGATATGATCACGCATCTCTTGTTATAACTCAAATAATTTCAATTGCTTAGCATATTCAGCCCGGTGAGTTGTGAAATCAAATTCTGTAAGGAGTTGATAAATAGAGAATTTCTCAAACACTGTAACACTCAAAATCTTTAGCAGAGCGCAGAGTGCCATGTTTAAATTCAAGTGTTTTTTAACGATGGCCAAATGTACATACGCCGAAAATACAATCCAAATCTAAGTTTTTATTGCCTTCTCTGAACTCCGATAAAATGATTTATACGCAGATGCTGTTTGATCCATCTTAAAGGAACTCAATCTGCCAACGACATTTATAAGCTGGGCTATAGTTGACGAGGGAAGAATAAAGTTATTCGATAAGAACGTCAAATTCTTTTTGCTCTCATTGTCAATGCCACGCAAAAACTTCCGGTTTTCTGCCACGCAAAAATTTCCGGTTTTACCATGGATTAAGTTTGCCTTTGTAATTATATTTTTTCCATGGATG
>JABAOF010002214.1_pt1 | contig 12634 bp, 11 predicted proteins | sample 7062171 | NCBI WGS metagenome assembly JABAOF01 (sample SAMN14538628, study PRJNA623070) | marine sediment metagenome | biome: marine biome [ENVO:00000428]; feature: marine pelagic biome [ENVO:01000023]; material: deep marine sediment [ENVO:00002113] | place: India: Gulf of Khambhat ... | reverse complement strand
GGAGGGCCTATGGCCCGCACAGTCGAAGATGCGGTAAGAATATTGGAAGTCATCGCCGGCTACGATCCGGCTGATCCAATCACTCAACGATGCGAAGATAAAATTCCTGAAAACTACACTCAGTTTTTAGATAAAAACGGACTTAAAGGAAAAAGAATCGGTGTGTTCCGCTATTATACGGACCGGCCCAAGACAGACGCACAGGTGATTGCCCTTACAGAAAAAGCGATTGAGGATATGAGGTCTCTTGGCGCCGAGATAGTCGACCCCTTCATCATTCCGGATTTCAAAGAACTCACAAAAGGTCTCTGGTGCGATATGTTCCGTCATGATGTCAATGACTATCTGGATTCTCTCGGCGACAGGGCGCCATACAAGAACCTGAGCGAGATCTTCAAATCCGGCCTCTATTCGCCTTATGTGGAACGGAGGCTCAAGCGGGCCTTGGAGGTACCTCTTGAAGATACCCCGAGATGCAAGGATTTATACAGCGAACCCCGCAACATTCAATTCCGCGAAGAAGTCTTAAAAGCGATGGAGGTGCACAAGTTGGATGCTTTTGTCTATCCCACCTGGAGCAATCCACCCCGAAAAATCGGTGACCTCAAGAGCCCGGCAGGGGATAACAGCCAGTTGATCCCGCCTCACACAGGTCTTCCGGGGGTGACTGTTCCCATGGGATTCACTTACCAGAATCTCCCTGCAGGACTTCAGATAGTGGGCAAGTTGTTTGGAGAGCCTGACCTGATACAAATCGCTTATGCCTTTGAACAGGCGACAAAACACCGCCGCTCCCCAATGAAATTTCCTGAACTCCGATAAACCAAAAACATATAAACCCATATTCCCCGTATTAAACACATAAATTTCTTAACAATATCACTCTAAGTTGTTATTATATAATAAGATAGAGGATAATGAAGAAAATGGTGGCGAATTGATACCAAAATTGCTTGGGAACTGCTTTATCATGCAAAAGAGAAGCTTAAGACTGGATTACAGAGCAATGGAATCTTGGCTATTCTTTTTCATAAAGTTGATATGGGAAATATTTATTTCTGTTCGAGTACGGACATTAAATGTTAATAAATGATACATGTATGTTTCATAAATGATAGAGAATCCCAAGAAGATGAAATTGGCATGTTATNNTTTAATACTAATAATGTATTTCACAGAAGGTTTGTTTTCTTCCACAATAATAAAAATGGGTTAATTGGAGATTATGGGAGGTTAATATGAGAGGTGGAATGAAAAAACAGTTTACCATGCATATTTTATTCATAATCTTTTTCTTCTATTCGTTCCTTTTGTCAGAGGATTTTGTTAAAGAGATAGACTTTGAACACATTGACTATTTAGAGAAGACGATCGATTCCAGGCCAATGGTTTCTCCACAGGCGAAAGGGACTTTATTCACAATCAATGGCGCATTTTCCGGACATTTGACCTCAAAAACAATCGATATCGAGATTTTCAAATTTCCTGCACAGGAAGATATCGTGGAAAAAGATATAGAACTCGTTTTCATCCCTCCGGGAGAATTCACTATGGGAACCCTTGAAAATGAATCCGGGAGGCAGAGAGATGAAGGCCCGATGCACAAAGTAACTATTAAATCGCCTTTTTATATCGGGAAATTCGAAGTTACCCAGGCACAGTACGAATCCATTATGGGCACCAATCCAAGTAAATTCAAAGGTGATGATTTGCCGGTGGATAGTATTACATGGAGTGAAGCTATAGAATTTTGCCGGAAAATGAGCGAATTGACCGGCAGCAAATATCGTTTGCCAACAGAGGCGGAATGGGAGTATGCGTGCCGCGCATCTACAAAAACAACTTTCTTCTGGGGGAATGACTTTGATGAATCTTATGGCTGGTACAGGAAAAACAGTGGTGGAACGTCACATCCTGTAGGACAGAAAAGTCCCAACGCCTGGGGTCTTTATGATATGTGTGGTAACATCGAAGAATGGTGTAGCGACTGGTATAAAAAGAGTTATAAAAATAAAGAACATGAAATAGATCCGCAAGGTCCTTCCAGCGGTACACTAAGAGTGCGGCGTGGTGGATGCTGGCAGCATTCTATCTTCTGTCTTCGTTCAGGCAACCGTTTTTATTTCGAGCCTGATGAAAGGTCAAGTCAGATAGGATTCAGAATAGTAAGAGAAGTCAACTTTTGAAAGCTCTTCTTATCCGATATGAATATTCTTTACATTTCCTTTGTGGCATCCTCTTTTGTTTTTTGCTGAATTATATAAACTAATACCGCATTAAAACAGTGGGGTAGAAATGAAAGAAAAGATTTTCAAAATCGGGATTGGCACATTGATTTCCATTATTGTAATTAATAGTGCTTTGTTTGCCCAAAAGAAAGTGTCCGAGATAGATAAATTAGTGCAAAAATATTATGAAAATGGACACTTCAATGGATCCGTCCTTATCGCTGAGAATGGTAAAGTTTTATTTAAAAGAGGGTACGGTTTAGCCAATATCGAGTGGAATGTACCGAATACACCAGATACGAAATTTCGAATCGGATCTATCACGAAATCCTTTACTGCGATGCTAATCATGCAATTTGCAGAAGAGGGTAAAATTCATTTAGAAGATAAGATCATCGATTACCTTCCGAATTATCGAAAAGATACAGGGACCAAGGTTGCCATTCATCACCTGTTATCACACACTTCCGGTCTTCCTAATTATACTGAGTTTCCCGAATATTTCTCAAAGATAAGCAGACTTCCCACCAATGTGGATGAATTCATAAAAGGTCACTGTGAAAATGATTTGGAATTCGACCCGGGAACAAAATACGCATACTCCAACACAGGATTTTTTCTCTTGGGAGCCATTGTAGAAAAAGTAAGCGGTAAGAACTATAGCGAAGTGTTAAATGAGAAGATTTTGGAACCATTGGACATGAAGAATACAGGCTTTGATGATAATGAGTCAATTATTACAAAGCGAGCAAACGGATACTTGCCTTTTTTTAAAGGATGTATCAATGCTCCCTATGTTGATATGTCGGTTCCTTTTTCTGCCGGAGGTATGTTTGCTACTGTAGAGGATTTGTTTTTATGGGATCAAGCATTATATACAGAAAAATTACTGACACAGGAATTTAAAAAGAAGCTTTTTACAAAGTACACTACTACTCCTGATGGATTCCCAGCTTTCGGATGGACGAAGGAGAATCTTCCCATTTTCGCTAATGGAGATAGTGTATATACTATCTCCAGGACTGGGGGAATCAATGGATTCTGGGGATTGATTACAAGAGTTATTGCAGACAAACATTCGGTTATTTTACTTAATAATACGGCCAGAACCGACCTTGACGAGATAACTGAAAACATATTGAGAATTATTTATGGCGAAACTTATGATATACCTAAAATATCAATTGCCAAAGCCATGTATGACAAAATGAACCAACAGAATATTCAATCGGCGATAGAATTATATTATGAGGCAAGAAATCAATCGCCATCCAATTACAATCTTGATGAAAGCGAATTCGGATTGTTGGGATTTAACTTAATTGTCGTCGAAAATAGAATTGATGAAGCAATAGAGATTTTTAAACTTAACACCAAAGCTTATCCCAAATCATTTATGGCGTATTTTTATCTAGGGGATGCCTATATGCGCAAGGGAGACAAAGAAAAGGCAATATTGAACTTAGAGAGATCTCTTGAACTGAATCCGGATAATAATCAAGCAAAAGAGATGTTGAAACGACTAAGAAGAAATAAACAATAATCTTCAATAATTGACTATCGATCGTGGCGTATTTATTTTTTCTTTTATGGAATGGTGATAATGTTTATGATTTTCCAATCGTCATCGACTCTTCTCACAGGCCATGTAATTTGACCTTTTACTCAATAATGCATCATAGAAAATCGGAACTTCTCAGTATGAATGTAGTCATCCGAAATCCAGGAGGTATATGAGAATGAGAAATTCTTTCGTTAAAACACTGTTCGCCAGTGCCATTTGTTTCGTTTTCTTGGCTTTTTGCACTAGCAAGAATCAAACGGTCGCCAATGATGGAAATCTATGGCCCGAAATCGAACCTTTTCAGACTGGCCACCTCAAAGTTTCAGATATCCATGAAATCTACTACGAACTTTGTGGGAATCCTGAAGGGAAACCTGTGTTCGTGCTCCATGGCGGCCCGGGTGCACAAATCACTCCCTATTACCGCCGCTTTTTCAATCCTGAGACTTACCTCATCGTGCTCCATGATCAGCGGGGCTGCGGACAGTCCAGACCTCTATTCGAACTTCGAGAGAATACCTCCCAGCATCTCGTGGAAGACATCGAACGCCTGAGAAAACACCTCAAACTGGATAAAATCATCCTTTTTGGCGGCTCCTGGGGGTCGACGCTAGGACTGGCCTACGCTGAGACTTATCCAGATAACACGGCGGCAATGGTGCTCCGCGGGATCTTTACTGCGGCTCAAGATGAAATGGACCATTTTTATAGGGGTGGAGTCCGCCCCTTTTTCCCGGAAATATACGAGAAGCTGGAAGAGGCATTCGGGAGGAACCCGACACCTCAAACCATATATGATAAAGTCAAAAGCGGGGATCCCGCTGAGAGGAGAAAATACGCCAGGGCCTGGTCCGGATATGAGGTCAAAATCGGCAGTCTCCACTTTCCTGACGAATGGCTGTATGGCTTCCTCACTTCTAAAGAGTATGCGGATGTCGTTGTTTCTCTAGCTCTGATTGAAAACTACTATATGGCAAACGGCTGTTTTTTTGAACAGGGACAGCTTCTTCGGGACACGGATAAGATCAAAGATATCCGAACGATCCTGGTCAACGGCCGTTACGATATGATCTGTCCGCCCATCAACGCCTTTCGTCTGCACAAAAGGTTGAATAATTCCAAACTAGTTATCGCTGAGGAATCCGGCCATTCTATGGATGAAAGAAATATCGAGCAGGCTCTTGTTCGCGCCATGCGAGAGCTCGAATAGCGCATGCGGTTTACTTTCTGTTTGTTATGCATTAATTCTCTGGTTTGAGTCCGCTAATTTGGAGGGCACATAAAAATACCTCTTTTTTCCAGTCAAATTTGTATTGTCTCCTGTAAATTCTAGTGATATTCTGTGTTTTACTGGGAAATAACCATAAAAATTGAGGCGTTTTTTGTAAACCATTACTGAGATGAGTTCGTCTAAAAGGGGTGAAAAAGAGATGCAGGCAAATGAGCAAGTTCTTGTTGACCGCTTCTGCGGTGGAGACAACGATGCTTTTCTTGAACTGGTCAGCCAGTACAAGAAAAAGATCTATTATCTCGCTTACGATATCATGGGAGACCATCAGGAAGCAGAGGATATTTCCCAGGAGGTATTCATAAAGATGTTTCGTTCATTGAAAAATTTTCGCCGGGATGCAAAGATGAGCTCCTGGCTTTACCAGATAACAGTCAACGCCAGTATTGACTCTCTCCGTAAAAAATCCTCAAAGCCAAAAAGATCCATCGATGAATTCGACCATCTCCACATCCAGGAAGGTTTGACCACAGGCGTGTCTCATAACTTCGATCCTGTATCCAGTGCTGAATCCTCCCAGATCCAGAACCACATCTCCCAGGCCCTGCAGAAGATTAGCCCGAAGGAGAGAACCGTGTTCGTTATGCGCCATTATAATGACCTTAAACTGAGTGAAATCGCAGAGATCCTCAACGTCACGATCGGAACGGTCAAAAGCCTTCTCTTTAGAGCCATTAAAAAGCTCCGCAAAGAGCTTTCAACATATATGGGAAATCCTGTATTGGAGGTAACCCATGAGTGACTGCAAAAAATGTCAGTCTTTATTTCTAGAAGCCTTTTATGAAGAGATGAATGCTGAACAGCAGCATTTCTTTAAAGATCATCTCTCAGCGTGTGAAAAATGCACATCTATCTTTGAAGAGATGAAGTCCACTCTCCAGTTCATGGACAAAAGAGTCCGTCCGGAACCAGGGAAGGCTTTCTGGGACTCATACGAAGAAAGACTCGCTCAAAGGATGGAAAAGGAGGAAATTCTCCAACCTGAGCGTGAATCATGGAGGAAAAAGTTCGCCCGAACGTTCACATCCGTCCCGAAATGGGCCTATCAAGCGGCCGCTGCTCTTGTTCTCATTATAGTCGGTGTCTTTATCGGAAGAATGCTATTCTTGCCTTCCACTTCGGAGATTCAGCAGGCTTCCCAACAGCCTGGAATCGTCTCCCCTGAGCAACAAGGAATAGAGCTTGTCCAACGCACTCAGAACTACATCGAGCGCTCCAAGCTGATCCTCCTCGCTCTGGTCAATTTTGATCCCGCCACAGAAGATCCTTACGCCTTAGACTTGCCTTTTCAGCAGCAGGTTTCAAAAGAGCTGGTGCAAGAGGCAAGCTATCTCAAAAGTGAGCTGGCAGAATCAGACCAGGAACGGCTCGAGGATCTCATCATCGACTTAGAAAGGGTTCTGCTTCAGATTGCCAACCTTGAATCCGAGAATGATTTCGAAGCCATCGAGCTTGTTAAAGAAGGCGTTAACAACCGGGGGATTCTAATGGAAATCAACCTTACAGACCTTCGCCGCTCTATAAGGCGAGGAAAGAGTTCGATGTCCCCCGATCATCCATCGCCAAAACCTCAGAATTTCTGAGAAAGGAGTATAAAATGAATAAAAAAAGATTGCGTGCGATTGAGATATGGATCGTCACTGTTTTTCTTTTTTCCGTATCTGTCTTTTCTCCTGCATTGAGTGCTGCCACCGCGCAGAGAGAAGATGCCAAAGCATATAAGCAGGCCTATAATCTTGTTCTCGAAGAAAAGTGGAAAGAGGCGCATAAGGCGTTGGAGAAATTTATTCAGAGCTACCGCCGCAGCGCCTGGATTGATGATGCTCGGTTCTGGCAGTGCTATGCCCGGGAAAAACTGGAATATGATCTTGAGCAAGTCTTCGATTGCTACCAGAACTTCATCAAAGCCTATCCCAAGAGCAAATGGGTCGATGATGCCAAGTCCAACATGGTCAGAATCGCCCATCGACTGGCAAGAGAAGGCAAGCCCAAATACGAAGCCATCGTCAAATCCATGAAAACAGACGAGGAGATAGAAGTCAAGATGGCGGCTTTGTATGCCCTTGAGGACATTGGTGATAAGGAATCTCTTGAAGCGGTCATAAGTCTGTACGACAGCACTACAGACACCAAATTCCGAACAAGAATCATCTACATCCTCGAGGATTTCGATTACCCTGAGGCCTTTGCTAAGGTGAAGGATATCGCTCTCAACGATCCCAACCTGACTCTTCGACGCAAAGCCCTCGAAACTCTTGAGGATATGAATGGGAAAGATATCGTTGAAATCTTGATAAAGGTTGCCCGCTCAGATTCAGATGCTAGGATGAAAAAAGTCGCGATTTACGAGCTGGGAGACCTGGAAGACGTGAGCGCTATCCCCGTCCTCACTGACATTGCTATCAATGAATCCGATGCCAACCTGGCCAAAGCTGCGGTCTACGCTCTCGAGGACATCGGCGGCAGGGAAGTGCTTCCTGCTATGCAAAAAATCCTGAAAGAAGCCAAGCATGACGAAGTGAAAAAAGTCGCGATTTACGAGCTGGGAGACCTGGAAGATGTGAGCGCTATCCCCTTCCTCTCTGACATTGCTATCAATGAATCCGATGCCAACCTGGCCAAAGCTGCGGTCTACGCTCTCGAGGACATCGGCGGCAGGGAGGTGCTCCCGGCTATGAAAAGAATCCTGAAAGAAGCCAAACATGCTGAAGTGAAAAAAGCGGCTCTTTACGAATTGGAAGACCTTGACGATCCAGCTGTTATACCATTTCTTAAAGACGTGGCCATGAATGAGCCGGATCTTGCGATGCGGAAGTATGCTATCTATGCTTTAGGTGACTTTGATGACAAAGCAGCTCTTATGGCCCTCAAGGAAATCCTGCCGACTATCGACAACCTGGCGCTTCAAAAGGCAGTGGTCTATGCGGTTGAAGACTTTGAGGGACCTGAGGCGACCAAGATCCTTTATGATATAGCCATGAGCACAACAAATGAAGAACTGGCCAAAGCCGCGGTCTATGGGCTCGAAGATGTGATGGATGAGGATGACCCGACAATGCTCATCGATATCTACAGAAAATCCAAATTCCTCTCTGTCCGAAAAGCCGCTCTTTATTCAATTGAAGATATGGCAGAAGAAGCCCCTATTGACCTTCTTGGACAGATGCTGAACGAGGAAAAAGAGCCTGCAATGAGAAGGATAATCGTTCAAGTCATGGGTGATACAGAGAGCGACGAAGCAGTCCCGATCCTGGAGAAAGTCGCGATGGAAGACCAAGACAAAAAAGTCCGCCTCGCAGCGATCGATGCCCTTGAAGATATCGGAACCGCTAAAGCCCGCGCAGCCCTGTTGAGAATTATCAAGAAAAAATAAAAGTTGGGGACTGTCCCCAAATAATTGGGGACAGTCCCCAAATAACGATCAAACAGGGGAGAGAACCATGCGCTTCTCAAAAAGAACCATCATAACCGCTATCCCGATCCTTTTGTTCACTGCCTTTCCCATTTTGAGCTTCTCCCAGGTTTATCATCATCCCAATCCTACTGCTAACCTTACCGAGCGCTGGGGCTGGGCTATGCAGGAAGCAGGAAAGTTAAAGCCCAAGAACGGCTTCTGGATCGGCTACAGCATCAAGCGTCTGATGTGGGAGCATCAGTATATCTGTTCCACAGATGAACACACCATAGCCAGTTCGCATTTTCCGAATTTTCTCAGGGGTGATCCACTCGAAAAAATCCTATCTGGAAAAGTCACATACACGCCGCTTTCTGATGAAGAAAAGGTCAGACTTGAAGCAAAAAGAGCCCTGGCCAGTCTGGAGAAAGAAGATAAACCGAGGCGAAAAGTCTGGAAGGAAGTGGCTATTCTCTATAAGTTTGCTTCAAGTTCTTCAAGAATTCCGGAGACTTTTCGAGCAGGCAACCTGTATCTTCCGTTCGATCCCGAAGGACTTCCTATATTCTGGCTGGATAAAGCTGAAGACGCACAAAGCATTCCCATCCTAAGTGAAATATATGAAAGTACGAACCGTGAGAATCTTAAAAGAAGAGTCTTAACAGTGGTTGGATTTCATGGAACCTCTGATCAAGCTGTTTCTTTTTTAGAAAAAGTGCTCAAGAGTAAAGAACCGGATACTCTTAGGGGAAGGGCTGCCTTAGTGCTCGGAGACCAGGATCATGAGCGAGCTGTAAAGCTTCTCCATCAAGCGGCTATAAACGACCGATCCTTTGAAGTGCGGAGAAGGTCTGTCTACGGATTAGAGGATGTTGAATTACCGAGCGCAGCCGATGCTCTCATAGACATCGCTCTAAACTGTAAAGAAGGGGAGATCCGCAAGAGAGCTATTGATTGCTTGGCAGATATAGCCTCAAAAAAGACTACAGCCGCCCTCAAGGATATTGCTTATAAAGATGGTGATACAGATATTCAGAAGAGAGCCGTTTATGCTCTAGAAGATCTTCCTCGAAACGAAGGAATTCCTTACCTCATTGATATCGCCAAAACCCACCACAAAGTGACTGTTCGGAAGGCCGCGATTTACTGCCTGGGAGACAGCAATGATCCTCGCGCCCTCCAGGCCCTCATCGACATCATCAAAAAATAAAATTGGGGACTGTCCCCAACTTTCCATTATTCGGTAGCGCCGATATACTGGTTTGAAGCTCTGAGCAAGTATGAATTAAAATTATTATAATTTTTAACTTTTACCACTACATCGACATAAATATCTGGCCCCCATTTCGGCCCATCTCTAGCAATTTTTACTAACTGATGCATGCGGTTGGAGTTTTGCGGTATCTCTTCATCAGAAAATTCTGTTTCCCAAACTTCCTGCCCATTGATAATCCAAAGTTTGTCTGCATCAACTTTTGCAGGGAAGGGGAGTTGGTCGATCGCAGTTACCCAGATCAAGGCAATCAGAGGCTCCCCATCTGGATGACTAGGAGGCATGAAATCTCGCCACAAATAAGTTTCCAGTCTGTATAAACGCGCATCAATCTGAATTTGCTCAGGAGCAGATAAGAGCATTTCCAATGTTAACGGATCAACAGAGAAAGGGCTATCGCAGCTCAAAGCGAGAATACAAACTGTGAAAATACCTATTTTTTTTAACAACTTGATTATGGCTCCCTAATTTAAGAATATTTGACGTCCTAAAAATTGTCAAGAAACAAGGAATGAAAATTGACAGCAAGATATTTACATTCTAAACTGAGTTTGGTAAAAGCAAAATAAAGGGAGCATCATTGAAACAAGATTCGCAAAAGATTCTCCAGAGTCTTGATGAAATCGTGAGGCGGGAATCAGTGAGAGCAGTGATTGATTCTCTTGTCCCACGAGTTGAACAGAAGCTCGAAAAAGACTCTGAAGCTTTATTAGCCTGGGAGCCTGTGCCTTTAGATACCTATGGCGAAGGTTTGCCCGACATGATTCGTTCAAGTTGGGTGTTCATTGTTCGGGCTCAAGCCGAATCAGGCGCAGAAAGGCATCCAAACAGCCATCAATACATGATGTCTTATAAAGGCTCTGGAGACCTTCAAGTCATGACCGACAAAAAATGGGACTCTAATCTTCTTGTCAGCGACCCGGAGGAGGGGATAGAAAGCAGATGGGTATCTATTCCACCGTACACATGGCATCAAGCTGTCAGTTCAAAAGAGAATTGGGTAGTTGTTTCATTCCATACAGCTCCAGAGGATGAACTCATCGAAGAACGTCCAGATTCAATTGATACTGAACTCACTCATCAGCGGCTTTATTCGGATGAATAAAGATAACATCAGCAAAGTTGTTACGAATAACAGAGGGATAAAGTGAAAAAGATAATCTATTTTATTTTAGTAATTTTTCTGTTTGTCTACTGTGGGCCTAAAGAAGGAAAAGTAGAAAAAATTATAGTCGATGGGGTGGTTCACATCATGAATCCCGAAAATCCATTAAAAGGAACAGTCTTGCTGGATGTGGAAAAAACCCGGGAAATCAATCCCTATATACACGAGGAAGTGGACCTTGGAGGATTTTATCATGTCCGGGATACAGACGGGGAGGTGATTCTGTTCAATGCGAATAAGACAGAGGCCCAGAGGTTCAACCATAACGGAGAGTACTTGGGGAGCCTGGTTCGAAAAGGCCAGGGACCCGGAGAATTCCCTGATATGCAGATGTTTTGGGTGTATTTCATGAATGGCCAGATTTGGGCGAGTGGAGCCAGGAAGATGGCGAAGTATGATAAAAGTGGTCAGTTTATAGATGAACGAAGAACAGGTTATTACCCTTCTGTTTTCGTGGACGAAAATACTTTTTTCATAAGTGAAAGAGACCGGAATGAAGAAGGATGGATAGGGAGAATTTCATTGGTCAATTTATCTCCAGATAAAGAAAAGGAGAGTTCTGAGGAAGATTTCTTTCGGGAGGAAAACACAGGTATGATCCAGAGAAAGGATGGAAGAGGAGGATTTGGGAGTGAATGGGGTATTCCTGACATCCGATTTGTTTATAATCAAGAAAATAAAAAACTCTATGTTGGGTTGAATTCAGAATATAAAATATATGTGAAGAATCTCAAGGGAGAACTCCAGCATGTAATCGAAAAAACCTATAAACATGTGAGAGTGAGCATGGAAGATAAAAAAAAGATTCTCTATTGGGCTAAAAATGACGAATTTGGGAAGTGGGCACTATCTGTTTATCCAGATACCTTAGTTGCCATAAAGGAAATAAAAATATTGCCTAAGGGCTACCTTGCTGTTTACAGAGTTTCAGGCGTCCAGACTTATGAAGTGGATGTGTTCGACCCAGAGGGGCAATTTGTATATATCATAAAACCTCCGGAAGGAATTTCTTTGGATGATGTAAAATTTTATGATTTTGGATTTGCCATTAGAGAGACTCAAGAGGATGAGTTTTTAGTCTATACGGAATACAGCATTAAAAACCTCCCCGATATTTTTGGAAAGTAATATTTTGAACCAACTTTTCAGGGTTGAAAAGAACAACCGAACAGATTGATGGATCATTGAATAGACCTTCAACACAATCGAAACTCTCAAAAATCGGGCCATTTTCTTTGAAATATTCAATTTTTTATGCAACATAATAAGAAATAATACGACATTTTGATAAAAATTCTTTACATATGCTCTTTGACTGTTTATGCTTTCTATCGAATTAGTTGTTTTTTTATAGCAATATAAAGAGCATTTAATAACTTATTAAGATTTCTTTTTAAAGTAGGAAGATAAGCATCACATAAAAGAATTGTTTTGGAGAACAATCACTGCATCAATTTTCAAGGATGAGATGGTTCAATCCGAGAAAAGTGGATGCGGTCCCAAAAGTGGAGGGATATTCCATGTCTCCATGTAAAATCCCTAACATAAAATTTAATCCCAATTTGGATTGGGATACAAAGGAGAACAATCGATGAAAGCCACTAAGCTCGAGCACTCGATCCATACATTAGACAAACAATTGGTTCTTCCATCAGGCGTTGAGCTCACGAAGAAGGCCCTGGATGAATTGATCGCAACCAATAAGGGCACATCATATGCGAG
>JABAOF010007731.1_pt1 | contig 12636 bp, 10 predicted proteins | sample 7062171 | NCBI WGS metagenome assembly JABAOF01 (sample SAMN14538628, study PRJNA623070) | marine sediment metagenome | biome: marine biome [ENVO:00000428]; feature: marine pelagic biome [ENVO:01000023]; material: deep marine sediment [ENVO:00002113] | place: India: Gulf of Khambhat ... | reverse complement strand
GGTCGCGCGGTCAGTCGGCCAAAGTGTTACACAAACACAACAATTCAAAACGGCCTGTGGTCGAGGTAAGACAAGTATCTGCCGCCACCAATCCATGATCGCCATGACGGACTGACCAAGGGATCCGGAGAAGAGATCAAAAGAAGAAGATCAAGAAGAAGAGATCAAAAGAAGGAATGTAGTCATGAAAATCAAGTGCAACCGAGCCAAGTTTTCCGAGGCTTTCCAAACGGTGGCCTCCGTGGCCCCCAGCCGCAGCCCTAAAACGATTCTGCAGAACGTCAAACTGGATGTGCATGGTGGCGAAGGGGTCCTATCGGCGACTGACCTGGAAGTGGGAATCCGCTGCACCGTGCCGGAGGTGGAGGTACAAGTTGAGGGGAGTGCCGTCCTGCCGGTCACCCGGTTTGGGGCGATCCTGCGAGAAGCGCCTGACGAACAGCTGGAGCTGGAAGCGGACCCGCAGGGGACGCGCGTGTTGGGGCAGCGGAGCGAGTTCAAACTGCCCAGCCAGGACCCGGCCGAGTTCCCGGATGTGGCCACGTTCGATAGTGACAAGTTTCACGAGGTGCCCGCCCGGTTCCTGCGGGAAGTTATTCGGCGGACCATTTTTGCGACAGACACTGACAGCAGCCGTTATGCGTTGGGGGGCGTGTTGTTCGAACTGACCGAGGACCATTTGACGGCCGTCGGTACCGACGGCCGCCGGCTGGCCAAGATGGAAGGCCCGGCATTGGCGGTTAACGGTCACCATACGACCGATCAAATGACGATCGTGCCGACACGCGCATTGCAATTGATGGAGCGGGCGTTGAGCGACGGGGATGCCGAAATCCAGCTGACCGTCCGCAGTAACGATCTGCTGGTTCGCAGTCCCTGGGTCACGATCTCCACCCGACTGGTCGAAGGCCGATATCCAAAGTGGCGGGATGTGTTCCCAGCCTCGAAGGATGGTGTGGCCATCGAGCTGCCGGTAGGACCGTTTTATTCGGCCGTCCGGCAGGCGGCCATCGTGACCAGCGAGGAGAGCCGTGGCATCGATTTTAAGTTTGGTAAAGGCAACGTCACGCTGGCAGCCCAAACCGCTGACACCGGTCAATCGCGGATCGAACTGCCCATCGGTTACCAAGGCGACGAAATCACCATCATGCTCGACCCCAAATACATCAACGATTTCCTCAAAGTCGTGGACGTAGATAAGACATTTACTTTGGAAATCCGCGATGCGAAGAGTGCTGCAGTCTGCAAAACGGACGACGGCTATGGCTATGTGATCATGCCCATGGCGCGGGAAAAATAAATGGCCTCTACCATGAAACCGACCGCTGCTGCCGGAAGAAACAGGCGCAAGCCGACCGCCCGAGGTCTGCAGCCAATCGGCAACGTGGTCAGCGAACTGATGACGCGTCACGGGATCGGTCGGCAGCTGGCCGCCCGACAGCGGGAGGAGGCGTGGCAACAAGCGGTTGGTCAGCGGTGGGCTGCGCATACCCGTTGTGGCAGCATCTACCGCCGCCGCTTGGAGGTGATCGTCGCCAGCTCGACACTGATGCAAGAATTAACCTTTCAAAAGCAGGAGATTTTACAGCGCTTACGCGAGAACGCCCCTGAGCTTTTGATTGAGGATATCCGGTTTAAACTGGGCGCCGTTTCGTAGACCGACAAGACAAGCGGTTGGCCATCTTTTTTTGGGTCGGTTCGGGAACCCTTTGCGATCCCCGCTCGAAGACCTGGAGAAGAAAAAAGACTTGCCAACCCTTTGTCTTTCCTTCCCAAACCATGAACCCCCAACCCTATGACTGACGAAGAAAAACCTGGCACAAATCGAAAAGGTGCACAGCAGCCGGATGCGGTCGACGGACCGGAATCGTTCGGTTTGCGAGGCGGCGAGTACACGGCGGAAGATTTACAGCATCTATCCGACCTGGAGCACGTCCGCGAGCGCCCCAGCATGTACATTGGCGACACGACGGCTCGCGGGTTGCATCACCTGGTCTTTGAAGTCGTCGATAATTCGATCGACGAAGCGATGGCCGGCTTTGCCACGAAGATCAGCGTGACGATCAACAACGACGGCTCGATCACCGTCGAAGACGACGGACGAGGGATCCCTGTCGAACGCCACGATCAACTTTCCGAGGAACTGGACCGCGAGGTCTCGACTTTGGAAGGCGTAATGACCGTGTTGAAGTTCGGTGGGAAGTTCGAAAAAGGCGCCTACCAGACATCGGGTGGTCTGCATGGGGTGGGGGTGACCGTGGTGAACTTCCTCTCGCAGTGGTGCGAAGTCGAGGTGTACCGCGACGGGCACGCCTATCAGCAGGAGTACGAGCGGGGCGTGCCGCAGGGCGAAGTTCGCAAGATTGGCAGCACCAAGAAACGGGGTACCAAAACCACTTTCAAACCCGATTCGCAGATTTTCCCCAATACCACGTTCGTCTACGACACGCTGCTCAAACGGTTGCAGGAACTGGCCTTTCTGAACCGCGGTGTGCGGATCGTATTTTTTGACGAACGGAACCATTCGGGTGACGAGTTCTGTTACGATCGGGGGATCATCGAGTTTGTAGAACATTTGAATCGCGCCAGTGAACAACTGCACGAAGATGTGATTTACATGTCGGGCGAAACCGAGAGCGTCGGTTACGAAATCGCCTTGCAGTATTCGGGGGAATATACAGAGAACCTGCATTCCTACGTCAATAACATCCATACCCACGAGGGCGGTACGCACGTTTCCGGATTCCGGGCGGCACTGACCCGGTCGCTGAACAACTATGGCCGCAAACAAAACCTGTTCAAAGACATTACCCCTTCCGGCGACGATTTTCGGGAAGGGCTGACGGTCGTGATCTCGATGCGGGTTCCCCATCCGCAATTCGAAGGGCAGACGAAAACCAAGCTGGGCAACAGCGAAGTAGAAGGCATAGTGACCTCGGCGATGGGCGACTTCCTCAACAACTACCTGGAAGAAAATCCCAAATCGGCCAAAACGATCGTCCGCAAGGGTATCCTGGCCGCCGAGGCCCGCGAGGCAGCCCGTAAAGCCAAGGCCCTCTTGCGCGATCGCAAAGGTGTCCTCTCCGGTGGCGGCCTGCCGGGCAAGCTGCGCGACTGTACCAGTAAAGAGGTCGACAAGTGCGAACTCTACCTGGTCGAAGGCGATTCGGCCGGCGGTAGTGCCGAAGGAGGGCGGCTGCGTGAATACCAGGCCATCCTCCCTTTACGCGGAAAGATCATCAACGCCTACAAGTCCCGCGAAGATAAAGTGCTGGCCAACGAAGAGGTCCGCAGCATGATCTCGGCGGTGGGGATCGGCATCGGCGAGGACCAGGATCTATCCAAGCGGCGTTACGACAAGATCGTGATTATGACCGACGCCGACGTGGATGGCTCGCATATCCGCACCCTGTTGCTGACCTTCTTTTACCGGCAGATGTACGACCTGGTCAGCCAGGGAAAGGTCTACGTCGCTCAGCCGCCACTGTTCCGCGTGCGGCAGAAAAAACACACTTACTACGTGCAGACCGAAGAAGAGATGAAGACCCAGCTGCTGGAGCTGGGGCTGAAGAATGCGAATTTCGATCCGCGCGACGGCCGCCAGATCCAGGGCAAAGAAATGGAACAGCTGTGCCGTGCCCTGGCTGCCCTGGAAGAACCGCTGACTGCCCTGGAACGACGGGGCATCAGCCTGAGGGCCCACGGGATGCGGCAGGATCCGGGAACCGGCAAGCTGCCGGTATACCATGTCTTCCTCGGCCAGCAGGATCACTGGTTCACCGACCGCGCGGAGTTGAACGAGTTCGTGCAACAGCAGGAAAAGGAAACGGGTGGCGAACTGGAAGTAGGAGAAAAATTGGATTCAGGCAACGGCAGCCCGGACGCGGCCAAGCGGCTGCACATTGTCGAATTGAATGAGGTCCGCACGATCAATGCCCTGCTGGCCGACCTGCGGGAAATGAGCTTCGAACTGGACGCTCTGCTGCCGCAGGAGCGGACCGGCACCGAGGAAGCGCGTTACGTCCTGAGGCGCGGCGAGACGGAAATCGGCCTGGAAGACCTTCGCGGCCTGTTGCCGGCAGTCCGCAGCGCCGGAGAAAAAGGACTGCAGATCACCCGCTTTAAAGGCCTGGGGGAAATGAACGCCGAAGAGCTGCGCGAGACAACGCTGGACCCCGTCAATCGCACCCTGCTACAGGTCACCATGCGGGACGCCGGCGCGGCAGACGATATCTTCCGCGTCCTGATGGGCGACCACGTCGAACCCCGCCGAGAGTTCATCGAGAAACACGCCCTGGACGTCGAACACCTGGACGTCTAAGCTTGCGGGCTGGGACCAAGCAGAGCCAGCCTGAGCAAGATCGCGGGTAAGGGCGAGCGAAAAAATCAGCGAGAGCCGCGCCACCAGATCTCCCGGTTGCGGGGCGCAGGGCGTGGATGGCCCCGCTTTCGCAGAGAACTGTTTCGGACCGGAAAGTCCGCAGCGCCACGAGCCCCGGCCATCACGGAGCGGCGTCCTGCCCGTTTTTTGTCCAGCGGACCAGGGTCGCTCAGGTCCGCGACCATGGCCCCCGGAGGCCGATCCACCACCCTCCCCCTCTCCACCCGATCATGTCCATGTCCGATGACCTGGCCACCGCGCGGGGCCGCATCCAGACGGCCTACGATCCGCAGCTCTTACGGTCGGCCGGCCAGCAACTCGTCAACCTGCTGGCCGCACATTTGGAAAGCGCTGAGGAGTCGGCCCAGGCCGTGCTTCCCTGGGCCGAGCCGGCAGCGAACGTCGCTGCGGCGGCAGAGCAATTGGCGGCCGGCGGCCTGCGGCCGGCCAACCGCAGCCATGCGGGGGGCTTGGCCGAACAGTTCGCCCACTTGGTGCGCTGGGCCCTGGATCGCGGGCTGAACTTGCACGACCCGCGCTACCTCGGGCATCAGGTGCCAGCCTCCCTGCCGCTGGCAGGCCTGTTCGACGCCGCCGGTTCGGTCACCAACCAGGTGATGGCCATTTACGAGATGGGCCCCTGGGCCTCGGCGGTCGAGCGGGCGTTGGTCGACCGGTTGGGAGAACAAATTGGCTGGGAAAAGGGCAAGTTCGCGGGCATGGTCACGCATGGCGGTTCGCTGGCCAACCTCACGGCCCTCTTGACCGCCCGCAACGTCACGCTGGGCGACGCCTGGGAGGGGGGGATGGCGGCCAAGCAGCCTCGGCCAGTGATGGTGGCTCACGCCGAAGCCCATTACTGCATCGCCCGCTCGGCCGGCATCCTGGGATTGGGCACGCACCAGGTGGTGCGGGCCGCCCTGGACGACCGCCACCGCATCGATCCCGAGCGGCTGGACGAGCTGCTGGCCCGATTGCGGGCCGAGCAGCGGCCGATTGTGGCGGTCGTCAGCTGTGCCTGTGCCACCCCAGTGGGCGCCTTCGACCCGCTGGAGGACATCGCGGATGTCTGTCGTCGGCATGAAGTGTGGCTGCACGTCGATGCCGCGCATGGAGGCGCGGTCTGCTTCAGCCGGCGGCATCGGCAGCTGATCGCCGGCCTGGAACAGGCCGACAGTCTTATCTGGGATGCCCACAAGATGCTTTTTGTGCCCGCGTTGTGTGCGTTTGTGTTCTATCGCGACCAGCGGCACCGGTTCGAGGCATTCCGACAGGATGCCCCCTATTTGTTCGATCCGTCCGCGCCGGGGCTGGCCGACTACGACAGCGGTCTGAAGACCATCGAGTGTACCAAGCGGGCAGCCACGTTCGGGTTGTGGGGCGTCTGGTCGCTGTTTGGTCCGCAGCTGTTCGGCGATATGGTGGATGTCACATTCGACATGGGTCGGCAGTTCTATGACAAGCTGGTCGCTGCCGAAGATTTCGAACCGGTGCACGAACCCCAATCGAATATCGTCGTGTTCCGCCATGTGCCCCCCAAACTCCGCGATGCCCCGCCCGAACAATTAGGCGAATTCCAATGGAATCTCCGCCGAGAGTTGATCCAATCGGGCCGGTTCTATATCGTTTCCACCCGATTCGCCGGCACCGGCGCCCTGCGGGTCACCATCATCAACCCGCTTACCACGCCCAATCACCTGGAGGAACTGATGGACGCCCTGCGTGAGACAGGCCACCGCTTGCTGAAGGGGTGACCATCCGAGCAGAAAGATCCGAGCTTCCGCACGGCCCGCGGCAGCGGCCCGCTTGGCGAGCAGGGACAACCGGCCCCCCTTGCTACCCTCCGCTCGGCGGACCCCCGCGTCAGGACTCAGCCAAACTGCGGGGCCCTTCGCGTTGGAGCAGTTCTCCGATCTGACGGAATTCATCCGCCAGCACGTCCAGCACATCATCCACGCTCAACAAGCCCACCAGGCTGCCTTGAGCATCGACGACGGGCAGTCTGCGGTAAGGTCCGCTGCGCATTACCCCCAGGGCGGCGTCCAGAGAGGTCTCTTCGTTGATCGTGGCCGGCACGCTGGTCATCACCTCCCCGACCCGCGTCTGGTAGCTGTCCAACCCACTGGCCAGGACCCGCAGCGTCAGGTCCCGGTCCGTCAGGATGCCGATCGGCATTTTGTCGTTGTCCAGCACCAGCAAGGTGCCCACATTGCGATCGCGCATCCGCGCGGCCGCATCCCGTACCGACTCGTCGGCATCCGCCAAATCGACTTCCCGAGTACAAAATACGCCCGCAGACATGTCACACCCTCCTCCCCTGGAATCTTGCCACTTGTCTTACTTCACCACCCCCCAATATACCTGGAAAAAGCCAGCAATCCAGATGTCCCCTCTGCCTGCCACCAGGCAGAGGGAAAATGGCGGAGCGGCGCCAGGTTGTGGGGAGGAGTCACGTTGTCGAGCCGATCTGCATAGTGGCGCAGAAGCCAAAGGCCATGGACAAACGATCGCCGAAGAAATAAAGTGTGAACCACCGCGGAGCAATCCAAAGGTGCTCGCCTTCCGCTGGCCAGCAACACCCAACACTGTTCTGACCATGTTCAGCGCATTTGTCGGCATCCTGCTGATTACCATCATCGTGATGATCCCCATTGCGATTGTCGCCGTGATTCTTTACGGGGACGAGAGCTAGAGCTGAGCGGCAGGAGCGCGGAAAAAAGGGAGGGTCACCTGGAGACCGTTTCTGGGGCCAATCGCGGCTGAGACTGAAGTCCGTAAGCAGCAGGACCACCATTTCGGCGCTAGCGAAGTTTCTTTGTCGCTGCTCATGGACTTAGGTCCGCGCGGCCAGCCAGCGACTACGTGCTGGGCAATTTGCCGCGGGACCATTGCGTCCTATCGCCTGCCTGCTTTCTCAAATCTCTCGCACGTCCTGCCCGACTTCACGTGCTCTGCTTCGACGGGGATGGTGAAGTGGCAGGCGTTTTGATGATCAGCCTTCGCCTATTGGGAGGCGTGCGGCTGAGCCGGCGTGCGGGTTAGACGACTTGCCGATGTTCCTGGATGCTGGTCGTGCCGCCAGTGGCGACAATGATGTGGTCCAGCAGCTGGATGTCGATCAGGGCGGCCGCCTGCTCGAGCCGCTTGGTCACGGCCAGGTCCTTGGGGCTGGGGGACGGATCGCCGGAGGGGTGGTTGTGCACGATGATGATCGCCTTGGCGGCGTCGGCGATGGCCGGGCGAAAGACTTCGCGGGGGTGCAGCGTGTTGGAGTCCAGCAGTCCCTTGGTGACCGAGTGGGTATTGATGACTTGAAGTTGCGTGTCCAAGGTGACGACGTGCAGTTCTTCCTGTTTGGCGTCGGCGGCCAGGCGGGCGAACCGCTGGCGGCAGAAGGCGATCGCGTCGTCGGTGGAACCGATCTTCATCCGCCGCTTGCGGGACTGTTCGCCGGCCCCCGCCACGCGGCGTCCCAACTCAATTCCCGCCATGATCTGGCAATAGGCCGTGGGGCCGGCCGCCGGGCTGATCGATTTCAGTTCGCCCGGTCCCACGTCGCTTAACTGTTCCAGCCGGCCGTCGTAACGAGCGGCAATTTTTTCGCCACCCTGCACTGCCGACTCGCCGCTGCGTCCGCTGCGGATCAAGATGGCCAGCAGGTCGGCCGTCCGCAGCGAGCCCGCCCCACCAGATAAAAGCCGCTCGCGGGGCCGGTCCTCGCGCGGTGTCTGGGGGATCTGGGCGCCGTAGATTACCTGGTCCAGCCATTGAGAACCGGAAAAGCTGGCCGGGTCGATCGACCAGCAGAAGGCCGCCCGGCCCTGCAAACCGTCGCGGCGGACCAGCCCATCCTGCTCGAGGCGTCGCACCACGCGGGGAATGAGCGCCCCGTGGTCGTCGGGGCAGGCGCGGCGGATCTCCGCCAGGGTGAACCGGTTTTGTGCGGTGACCGCCGTGAGAATTCGCGCATAACGCTGATGACGATCCGCTTGTCGGGAACTTTTGGCCATGCCGGCCATTGTCCCGTTTCGCCCCGTTGCGGACAAGGAGCAGGGTGCGCGGTGCGGGCTCGGGCTCGGGCTCGGGCACAACCATCCGTCGTAGCCTGTTTACGCCGCTGGGGATTTGATCGACACTGACGATGTCGCCTGCACAGGAGCGGCGGATTTTGGCCGGTTTGTGAAACACCAGGAAACGATGCTCCTGCCGGCAGTACCGCCTGTCGTTTTTTGTGGCTGGGGCCTCCGGGTGATCGATGCCGATGTGTCACGTTGTGCTGTTGGGCGATTCGGTTTTTGACAACGGGGTCTACGTGCCGGGGGGTCCGGCCGTGATCGAGCAGTTGGTCTGGCGGCTGCCAGAGGGATGGACGGCCTCCCTTCTGGCGGTGGACGGTGACGTGACCCGCGATGTGGCGGGGCAGCTGGCCGGCCTGCCGGCCGCAGCGACCCATCTGGTGGTCAGCGTGGGCGGGAACGATGCCTTGGGGTACAGCGGCATCCTGAACCAGCCCGTTTCCTCGTCGGACAGAGTCTTTGCTCAGATCGCGGCCATCCAGCAGAAGTTTCACACCGACTATAGCCGCATGCTCGCTGCCGTGCTGGCCTGCGGCAAGCCGACGATGGTCTGCACGATCTACGACCAGGTACCCTTTGCGGACCAGCAGATCGCCCGCGCGGTCCGGGCGGCGTTGCCGGTATTTAACGACGTCATTCTGCGTCTGGCGGTTCGCCACCGCTTGCCGGTCATCGACCTCCGCGAGATCTGTACCGAGGCGGCAGACTTTTCGACCTTATCCCCGATCGAACCTTCCAAGGCGGGTGGCGCGAAGATCGCCGCCGTTCTGGCCCGCGCGGTGACGACTTATGATTTTCAAGCGGGCACAGTTGTGTACGGCGCGTGAACGCTGGCGACACGCAGCCGGAGGCCGATGTTCTCTTTTGGCAACATTTGCCTGGGTCAGAAAGGTGAGCTAGGGTTGAGCTGGTGGGTTGCGCCGCGGGGCAGATCAGCGGCTGCCGCCGTTTTCGCTGGTCCCGCGTCACGGCCGGCCCCGCCGTTGGGCGGGTGCCGCCCCCTGGGAGAAAATCACCCGTTCGCTGCTTGCCTTCGGCCTTTGGCAGGATCTCAATTTCGTATGTCGACTACCGCTACGCAGCAGTCCGTCAGCCACTCTTCTGATAACGTGCGGTCCCTGGTGGACCAGCTGAGGGCAGGCCATCAGCGGGCCGCCGATTTTGCCAGTGAGCTGCTGGCCGAGTTCCGGGAGACAGTCGCCGAACAGGTCGCCGAACTGGAACAGCTCCAGCAGCAACTGGGCGACCAACAGGAACAGCTGCAGCAGGAACAAGCAGCTTGCCAGGATGCACTCAGCCAGCTGGATCAGGTCCGCCAAAGCCTGGCGGAAGTGGAAAAGCAACTGGTTGCCGAACGGGAGAAGGCCAGCCAGGCCACGGCAAATACCCAGGAAACCCAACAACTGCTGGACGACCTGATGCACGAACGTGACAACCTCCGCAGACAACTGGATGAATTTACCGCGTCTGCCGCTCAGGTGGAACAGCTGCAAGAACAAGCACACGAAAACGATCAGCGGCAGCAGCAGCTGGAGTCCGAAAAAGCGGATCTGCAAAAGCAGTGCGACGATGCGTGGCAGCAACGTAGCGAGGCGGAAGCGGCCGCTGCCGAACGGCAGCGCGGACTGCAGGATCAACTGGACACCTTGCAGCAGGAGCAGCAGCAACTGCAAGCCGATCTGGACGAAGCGGAAGCGGCCAGCCGCCGCCAGGCCGAACAACGGGCCGAGGCCGAAGCCAGCGCTCAGCGGTTGCAACAGCAGTTGGATGAACTGCAGCTAGACACCGAAACCGAACTCGGCTCGGCTCTAGAGCAAGCCGAACACCGCAATCAAGATTTGGAACAGGAGTCCCAGCAACTGAGGGAAGAGTTGTCCGAGATGAAACAGCGTGCCGCTGAGGCACGGCTGAATAACGTGGCAGCCGCTTTGCTGCCAAATGGCGGAGAGGACGCGTTGAAACAGCAGATGGAACATCTGCAGCGCGATGCGGTCCAGCGCCGGTCGCGGCAGAGCGCGTGAAAGGCGGGGACGTTGTGCGATTCACCTGGATGGCTCTGCTTCTGATCGCTCTGGTCCTGCTCAGCTGGGGTGCCTGGCAACGCCGGTTTACACCCCTGTTGGCCGGCAGCCTGACGATGGGCCTGGCTGCCTGGCGGGGATGGCTGAGGTGGGTGCCAGGGAGTCGGCAAGAACACGCAGACCGCCGGCCCCCCCCGGTGCCGGTGGATTCAGCGGACAAGGAGGTCGACCAAGAGACCGACCACGATCAACAGGCCGATCAGCTGGTGGAAGAATCGCTGCGGGAACATCGTAGCGGCCTGCTGCTACAGCCCCAGGTCGCCGCGGCCCTGACCTTGGACCAGCTGACACGGACCTTGCGGCAATTCAATGAGTCGGCGTCGATCGTCCCGCGAGGCGGCGTGGGCACTTCTTTCCACGTCGCCGAAATCCGCGGCGCGGACGCCGAATCGAGCGCAGACGGTCAGACGGTGGCCCGGCAACAAACCGTGGAGACGTTCTACCTGGACCGCTACACGGTTACCAATCGGCGGTTCCAGGATTTTGTGGACGCCGGGGGGTATCAAAAGATGGAATACTGGCCGACCGAAATCTGGCCCGAGGTGCTGGATTTCGTCGACCAGACCGGACAACCGGGACCACGCTACTGGCACAAGGGGAAATTCCCCGAGGACAGAGCCAGCCACCCCGTGGTCGGGGTCAGCTGGTACGAAGCGTTGGCCTACGCCAACTGGGCAGGTCGGCGGTTGCCGACAGATGCTGAATGGCTGAAGGCGGCCAGCTGGCCGGTGGAAGTCGATGCCGGCCAGCTGGCCAGTCGCCGTTATCCATGGGGTGACGTGCTGGATCAGGGGCAGGCGAACGTGTGGAGCGCCGCTGTGGGTGGCACGGCCGAGGTGGATGCTTTCCCCAACGGGGCCAGCGCCAGCGGCCTGTACCAGTTGGCCGGCAACGTGTGGGAGTGGACCGCCGACGATGCGGGCGAGATGGTGGAAACGGCCATGATCGCCGGCGGCAACCTGATTCTGCCCGGTCCCATGAAGATCATTCGTGGGGGGGCGTTTGATACGTATTTCGAGAACCAGGCCAGCTGCGACTATCGCAGTGTGGCACGGCCTACCGACCGCAAATACAACATCGGCTTCCGCTGTGCCGTCACCGCGGACCAGATTGTGGACGTCACCCGCGACGTGCACCGGCTGGCGACCACGTTGCAGGCGGCAGGCAGCCGTTCTGACACGGAAGGGGCCGCGGTCCTGGAGGAGTGTTCTGGATGAGTCATCTGGTCTCTGTCACACTGGATTCGTATCAATGGACCGGCGGCCAGTCGCCGATCGATTGTCATATTTGTAACGCGGCCAATACGGCGGACGCCGATCTGTGCCAGAAATGTTTTGCCCCCTTGGCGCTGACGCGGCAGGCCCAAGAGCAGAAGACCGCGCCGGTCACGCTGGCCGTGCTGGGGGCGGCGGGTGCCGGTAAAACGGTCTACCTGGGTATGCTGATGGACATGCTTTCGCGGAGGAAAACCGGGCTGCAGCTGGTGGCCCGCGGTGCCTTTTCCATCAACATGCAGCAGACCACCGCCCGGGCCCTGGCCCGCAGCCAGTTTCCCGAAAAGACGCCCAACGAACCGGATCGCTGGAATTGGGTCCATTGCCAGCTTCGCCGACCGAAGGTCCGCAAGCCGCAAGACGTAATCATTCCCGATCCGGCTGGCGAGTCCATCCTGGAAGAACTGGACCATCCGGGCAGTTACCCTGGAGTGCAAGCGGTCCTGCAGCGGTGCCGCGGCGTGCTGCTGCTGGTGGACACGGTCGCCATCGAAGAAGGATCGCCCGATCAGGAATACTTCGCCATGAAGGTACTGGGCTACCTGGCCGAGCTACGTGACGGTGCGAAAAAGGGTTGGACGCAGCGGCCGGTGGGCATCCTGTTTACCAAGGCAGATCAATGCGAAACGTGCTTTGAAAATCCCCAGCGATATGCTCAGCGCCGCGCCTCCGCGTTATGGCGCCAGTGCGAAGAATTGTTTCCACGGCACGCCTTTTTTGCCTGTAGTGTTGCCGGGGGTTCGGGTTACCGGGTGCTGCCGGATCACGAGCTACCGGTGCTGGTACCCTTGCGGGTCGAACCGCGGGGGATCGTCGAACCCTTC
>JABAOF010012148.1_pt1 | contig 12638 bp, 11 predicted proteins | sample 7062171 | NCBI WGS metagenome assembly JABAOF01 (sample SAMN14538628, study PRJNA623070) | marine sediment metagenome | biome: marine biome [ENVO:00000428]; feature: marine pelagic biome [ENVO:01000023]; material: deep marine sediment [ENVO:00002113] | place: India: Gulf of Khambhat ... | reverse complement strand
GGCCCAGGAGCCGAATCTGCATGAGCGTCGAGAGGCCGCCCACCATGGAGACGCCAAGGGTGAGGGAAACCTGAATTACTCCGACAATAAAACTGCTGATGGAAAAAAACCAAAATTCATGCACAACCCGGGGATGACCGGCATTTCCTTCCTGAAGAAGGACGATGTCATGCCCATCGATTACTCGAAAGCCACCTTCAAGAAGGGGGATACTATCCCCGGTTATGTCCTCGCTCGTCCCAGGGGGAGTCGCGGAGACGTCGATGCTCGGGGTGTCTGGAGAAATGGTCGTTGGACATTGGAGATCGGGAGGAAGCTGGTGACCACGGATACGGGGAACGATGTCCAATTTGATGACTTGAAGAAGACATACTATTTTGGCATCGCCGTCTTTGACAACGATGGTGCAAACGTCCACACCAGGCCATTAGATCCTATTGCTATGAGGTTTAAATAGTCTGACGCGTCTCCAAAGCGGTTCCGCTCAGGGGATACTCTGGTGATCTTTCATTTGAGATTGCCCCCAGCTAAAACCTGGGGGCAATCCTTTCGGTGCTGAGTTAGATGAATGTCGCAGGAAAATGACCAGGGTGGCCCAGAGACTTGTCAGGCAAACTATTTACGGGAATGACTGATTTTGCCGAGAAGCGGTAAGACCCCAATGGAGATAACAAGAAGGAGGTTTTCACATGACAGTGGACAATGAGTTATACAATCGCATGTCTGAAACGTGGTGGGATGAAAAAGGATTTCTGAACAATCTGCTTGCTTATAATCCCGTCCGTTTTGGATATTTCAGAAAAGTTTTATTTGACAAGCTCAAGATCGAACCGAATGGCGGACGCGCGCTGGATATTGGGTGTGGGGGAGGAATCTTAGCAGAGGAGTTCGCGCGAGTCGGTTATAAAGTGACGGGCATTGATCCCTCAGAGCCTTCCTTAGAGGAGGCGAGAAAGCACGCGAAAGAAGTTGGACTTGACATTGAATATAAGGTGGGCATCGGCGAAGATATTCCGTTTGATAATGAAAATTTCGATATGGTTTACACTTGTGATGTGCTGGAACACGTTACCAATTTGGAGAAAGTCATTAGAGAAACAGCGCGGGTCCTTAAGTCAGATGGTATCTATATGTACGATACTTTCAATCGGACCTTTCTGAGCAAGCTCATTATGATCAAATTATTACAAGAATGGAGTTGGACGAGCTTCATGCCGGGCAATGTTCACGACTGGGATATGTTCATCAAGCCAAGGGAATTGTTAGAATTGTTGGGTCGCTATGGTTTTAAAAATCAGGAGCAGGTAGGAATAAAGCCGGGGGTGAATCCTTTAAAAATCATTCAAACGTTGCGTAAGAGAAAACGTGGCGAGATTTCTTATTTTGAAGTCGTACAGAGAATGAAGTTTCGAGAAAGCGGNNGTATACAGGCTATGCATTAAAAAAGTTTAGAGGTGAGAACTAATAATAACGCAATAATCAATGTTACTCCCATCGTCATATGCAGAAATGAGGTCGTTAGGTTTGAAAACCTCAGCACATGAATGAGGCAGAGGATCGGATTAGGAAAGCAATCGAAGCGGACAAAAAGAATGGCACGATGTGGTCCTTAGGCCGTGACTATGCCCTTTAGGCTGTTTTGTTTAAACACAAAGGCGATCAATCAAAAGCAAGAGAAAACCTCGAGAAGTCAGGTGAGATTTTACAAGAATGCAGAGCTGATGGATGGGTAGAGAAATATGAGAAAGAATTGACCACACTTTCTTAGTTGGATAATTCAGCAGAATGGCATGAAAGATCTGGCCTACCAGACTTCAGAATGCAACACTTCAAGATGTTATGGATCATCAGGGAACAGCCAAAAGTATTGATTTGCGAAAGAAAGCTATTATGAATCTGAGACCGCCAAAAATCCTGAGATCAACGGTTTTGCGACTTCCCAGGACATTTAAGTATTTGGTATTACAAAGGATAAAAACAACCGGAATGCCGCGTTTGGACTCTTTCGGCAGTCTTTGATGGAATAGAGAACAGGGTCGAATACTTCAGCGGCGGGTACGAGATTACCATTGACGAGAAGGCCTCAAAGAAGACCCTTTCGCGCCTCAGGGAGCTCTCAGATTTCATCATTCCCGGCCATGAAGCACCTTTAAGGTCAGATGGGACGCTCATAAAGCCTTATTCTGATCTTGTGGTAGAGATTTACGCGAGATTCTCCAAGGACCCATCAGAGGTGGTAACTTTCTGTTTGGGGAGGACTCTCATATAGAGGCGGAATGCTGTTTCATCCGCCTGGAGTTCTCAAAAAGTCTTTCCATTCCTCAAGCCCTTTGAATTTCTCGGGCGATTCTCAGGCTTTTTTCTGTTATGTATTTGCATGTATTTACATATATTCCTAAACAATTCATCCTGCTTCAGAATCCGAGAGCACCCGCGGGAAATTGTTGACAAAGTCAATAAATTTTTCTATAGTGCTCCCCGATCACGGGGGGAGCGAGGTATGAAACCCGAAGGGGTTGACCGGGATACAATTCGGCTGATAAGAACCTTCAACCGCCAACTGCTTCGGAAGCTCCATCAATTGAACCGAATCCTGTCGGGAACTGAGTTGAACGTTACCCAGGAAAGTATTCTCTGCGAAATAGCCAGCTCCCGCAGTAAATCGTGGCCCCAATTAGCCGAGTCCCTCCTCATCGACAAGGGGCTTTTGAGCCGAAACCTGAGGGCCCTCGAGCAGCGCCACCTGATCAATCGGGTACGCAATAAAAGAGATCGTCGCAGATGCGAGTTCATTTTGACGCAAGCAGGGAAGAAGAAGGCTCGTGAAGTGGACGACAGGGCAGACCGACAGATAGAAGATCTGCTCAAATCCCTCAATGCTTCCGAATTGGACCCACTGGTTGGGGGCCTGAAGACTTATGGCCACATCATGGGCCTTCACATGGAAACCCCTGCTCCAGTCCATATCCGTCCCCACAAAATTGGTGATGCCAGCTATGTAACCTTTCTCCACGGAATCCTCTATTCTCGGGAATACGGCCTGGATTCGACCTTCGAGGTGGAAGTAGGGAGGGAAATCACCGAGTTCGTGAGCCAATTCGACCCCCAGCGGGATGGTTTCTGGATCGCGGAAGCAGGCGGCCATGTTGTTGGTGCCGTCGTTATCGTCAACAGAAAGAGGGGATTGGCCCAGTTACGCTGGTTTATCTTGCATCCGACCTATCGCGGCCTGGGCGTGGGGAGAGAACTTATGACCCGAGCAGTGGGTTTCTGTAAGGGTAAGCAGTACAAGAAAGTTTTTCTCTGGACCTTCGACGAGCTCGACGCCGCAATCCACCTCTATCGATCCTTCGGATTCGAGAGGAGGGAAAAGAAAACTCACCAGCGTTGGGGCCGGAGCCTGACCGAGGAGCGCTACGAGCTGAATCTCCAAGGCGGGACGCAATTGAGTAGGACATGACCGGGTATATAGTTGACAAGCTCTATTCTTTCTGCTGCAAGGGTAAATCTATTAAACCTACATGGAAGGAGATATCATTTTTTGCTCAGCAGGCGAAAACGGAGATCTCGTGACCAGGGGGAGCTCATGGGGTCGGGGAGTTGCATTTCCTGCCTCTGTTTTGTTATTTTCGAAAAGTCTACCTTATTGGGTTCAATCACATTCAAGTAAGGAGGATTTCCATGAGAGCACGAGTGTTTGGCGCCACTCTTGGTATTACGGTCATTACGTTTTTGGCTTTCCGTGGAGTGATGGTGGGAGAGAGCTCTGCCATCACTCTGTCTTCCTCCCAGTGGGGAGCCCCCGAGGGAAAGGAATGCATCGAGTGTCATCAAGCCCTTTCCCCCGCCCTGGTTGAACAGTGGCGACTTGGGGCCATGGGGCAAGCGGGTGTCAATTGCTATGATTGCCATAGGGCGGAAAAAGGGGATGTCGATGCCATGGATCATAATGGGTACACAATCGCCCTGTTAGTCACGCCCAAGGACTGCGGCCGCTGTCATGCTAAAGAGGTCAGGGAAATGACGGGGAGCCACCATGCGAAGGCAGGGCGGATCCTGAACACGTTAGACAACTACCTGGGAGAGGTTGTAGGAGGACCCGCGGCCGTGGCCGTTGGCTGCCGGCAGTGTCATGGTTCCAAGATTGAAGTTCTGAAAGGCGGAAAACTTGACCCGGCCACCTGGCCCAACACGGGGATTGGTCGGATTAACCCCGATGGAGTTCCGGGGACATGCAGTGCCTGCCATACGCGTCACCGTTTCTCCAAACGGCAGGCCAGGGAGCCTGAGAACTGTGGAAAATGCCATCTAGGGCCTGATCACCCCCAAGTGGAGGTCTACGAGGAGTCCAAGCATGGGATCCTGTACCGCGCTTTCAAGGAGAAACTGAATATGGATAGGAAGACCTGGATAGTGGGTGTGGACTATGTGGATGCCCCTACCTGTTCCTCCTGTCATATGAGCGCCACCCCGAACCAAGATGTTACCCATGACGTGGGCCAGAGGATTTCATGGACCCTTCGTCCCGCCATTTCCAAGAAACTGGAGAACTGGGAGCAAAGAAGGAAGAACATGCAGGATGTCTGCTACCAGTGTCATGGCGAACCCTTTGTGGAGGGCTTTTACCGACAGTTCGATGAGCTGGTCCTCCTGTACAACGAAAAGTTCGCCAAACCAGCCACTGAGGTGAGAAAGGCCCTCATGGAGGCGAAGAAGCTGACCCCTGCTAATTTCGATGAACCCCTTGACTGGTATTATTGGGAGCTTTGGCATCACGAGGGCCGCCGTGCCCGCCACGGGGCCTCCATGTCGGGGCCTGATTATGCCTGGTGGCACGGTATGTATGACGTAGCTAAGAATTTCTACCTGCATTTCATTCCGGAGGCCGAGAAGGTAGCTGGAAAGGAATTGGCGGACAAGATACTCGGGACGCATGTATACTCCAAGGAAGAGCACCAGTGGTACAAGGAGGGAATGACAAAGGAACAGCTGGAGAGAATCCAGCGGTTTTACAAGGAACGGTACGGACAGTAAAAAACCAATGCGAAAGGGGGAAGGGGTATCAGCAACCTTTCCCCTTCTCTCCATCCATGCCTTTTGATTATTTCTCCCCACACAATTTCAAACCCTCGAACACATCCGGCCCTGAGCACTCCACTGAAAGAACCCCCAGCGATGTCATCTTAAGGAGGCCCTTTTCGGTTGTTACAGGGCCGCCTGGGCTCTCCTGGAAAAAAACGGGAGTATGATGTAACTTTTAATTGATACGGAGTCATCTTCCGGCCTTTGCACGGCTTCACTTCATCGCTGCACGGGAAGTAACCTGTGTAAACGTGATGGCGATTTCAGGTTCCGTAATTTATACTCTCAGAAAGATCGTGCTTTCGGGGAAGAATTTGATCCCTAGAACCCGAGGCTACCTATTAAGTGGATGGACGAAGGAGGATCTAACGTGAATGGGTACGGTTTATACATTAATGGAGAATGGGTAAGCTCCCTCAGCGGTCAAACCTTCCAGACTACAAACCCGGCCACGGGGGAGAGTCTGGCTACATTCCCGAAAGGCACAGAAGAAGATGTCCACAAGGCTATCGAAGCGGCTGAGAAGGCATTGCCGAATTGGAGAGGCTATCCTCCGCCAAAGCGGGGGCAGATTCTGCTAAAGGCCTCGTCCATCATGCTACAGCGAAAGAATGAACTCGGGGAACTCGTGACAAAGGAAATGGGCAAGGTCATTGCTGAAGGGCGAGGTGACGTGCAGGAGGCCGTCGATTTTCTCGAATATATCTCCGGAGAAGGGAGGAGGTTGCTGGGAGAGACGACAACTTCGGAGTTGCCTCGTAAGTTCTGCATGACGGTCAGGCAACCCATCGGCATTGTCGGTTGCATTACTCCGTGGAATTTTCCCATGGCGGTTCCCTGTTGGAAACTGGGTGCCGCCCTCATTTCAGGCAACACGGTTGTATACAAGCCTGCCACCCTTACACCCCTGTGCGCTGCAACTCTCGTGAAAGTATTCGAAGAGGCGGGACTTCCACCTGGCGTCTTAAACGTGGTGACCGGTCCTGCGGATACCGTGGGAAGAACAATAGTAGAACACCCTAAGATCAGAGCCGTCTCTTTCACGGGCGGGGCAGCCGCGGGAAAGGATGTCTATTCCAGAGCCTCCGCGTCGATGAAGAGGGTTGGATTGGAACTGGGGGGAAAGAACCCGCTGATTATTATGGACGATGCCAACATTGACCTGGCAATTGAGGGCGTACTTTTCGGTGCATTCGGAACAGCGGGCCAGAGGTGCACGGCAACCAGCCGATTGATTATCCACGAGAAAATATACGATGAGGTGATGGGGAAATTGTTGACCAGAACAGAGGCCTTGAAGATCGGAGATCCAATGGATCCAAACACAGATGTTGGCCCAGTCGCCAGTGAGGAGCAGGAGAAGAAAATCCTGAAATATATCGAGATAGGGGTCGAAGAGTGTGCCAAACTCATACTTGGGGGAAGCAAATTGACGGGTAGTCAATACGATAAGGGTTATTTCATCGAGCCCACGATATTTGATGCGAAACACGGCATGCGGATCACGAAAGAGGAGATGTTTGGGCCGGTGCTGCCGGTAATTAGGGTCCGAGATTACGAGGAGGCGGTGAGGATTTCCAATGATGTTGACTACGGTCTTTCCTCCTCTATCTACACGCGTAACATTACAACTGCCTACAGGGCCATTGATGAGCTGGAAGCGGGCATCACCTACATCAACGCACCGACTATTGGTGCCGAAGTCCACCTTCCTTTTGGCGGTGTGAAGAATACCGGGATCGGTGCAAGGGAGGCGGGGACGACGGCCATCGAGGAGTTCACCGAAATCAAGACCGTGTTCATCGATTACAGCGAAAGCTTGCAGAAAGCCCAAATCGAGGATTGAAAACCCGGGGGTGTGGGGGGATCGCCGACTGGGGATCATCCCTCCGGATGATGTGACAGGCCTTCAAGTTCAGGGAGGAAAAGACCCATGGGCCAGACCGAGAAAGTGGATTATTTTCAGATCGAATCACTGCTGTCTGATGACGAGATATCATACAGGGATGCGGTGAGAGGATTTGTGGACGAGGAATGCATGCCCATTATCGTAGAGCATTTCGATAAGGGAACTTTTCCAATGGATCTGATCCCCCGAATGGCGGAGATGGGCTTGTTCGGTCTCCACGTGGACGGATATGGATGCAAAAAGGCGAGCCATACGATTTACGGATTGGCCTGCCAGGAGTTGGGTCGATGTGACAGCGGCCTGCGGGCCATGTTTTCCGTTCAGAATTCGCTGGTGATGTATCCCATATACGCTTTCGGATCCGAGGAACAGCGGCAAAAGTGGCTCCCCAAAATGGCACGGGGTGAAGCGATCGGCTGCTTCGGGTTCTCTGAACCGGGGTTTGGGTCCGACCCCGCTGGGATGACTACTCGGGCGGAAAGGCGCGGCCATGACTACGTCTTAAATGGCGCCAAAATGTGGATCACCAATGGCTCCATTGCGGATGTGGCTTTGGTTTGGGCCAGAACCGATGATGGGATCCACGGCTTTTTGGTTGACGCGGGGACGCCGGGGTTTCGATCCTCCAGCATTCGGAGGAAGTTCGCCTACCGAACCTCTCCCACGTCTCTCCTGGAATTCAAAGACTGCGCGGTGGGTGAGGAAAGCCTGCTCCCGGGGGCTCAGGAGTTCAAGTCCGTCTTTCAATGCCTCAACAGTGCCCGCTACGGGGTGGCCTGTGGTGCCCTGGGATCGGCCATCGCTTCTTATGAGGTTGCCATGGCCTTTGCCCAGGGGAGAAAGGTCTTTGATAAGCCTATTGCCTCCTATCAACTCGTCCAAGAACGGTTGGTTAGGATGATTGTGGAGATCACGAAGGCCCAATTGCTCACCTATCATCTGGGCCGGCTCTTGGATCAAGATCGCGCTCGGCATACCCAAATCTCTCTGGCCAAAATGAATAACGTCCGAGAGGCTATGAAGATCGCCAGGACAGCCAGAGACATATTGGGGGCCCGAGGGATCCTGGCCGACCATCATATCATTCGTCACCTCTGCGATCTGGAAGCCCTCAGCACACTGGAGGGGACAGAAAGTATTCATACCCTCATCCTCGGGCAGGACGTGACGGGCATTCAGGCATTTTCTTAGGCACGCTTTCCCGCACTAGCCAGGGAGATAACCGCAGCGGTTCGAGTTGAAAAATGGTCCGCTCATTTTGGGAGTAGAGGCCCGATGCTCAAGAGTTCAACGGGCTCTACCACATCGAAAAGACGGTGCCTGATATTGGGTGGTATGACGATGAAGGCACCCTGAGAAAGCTGGAGGCTGCCTGCATCCTCGACCCACATCTTGCCACTTCCCCTTACTACGAAGAAGATATGGCCGTTGGGATGTGCGTGCTCGGTAAGGCCTCCCTCGCCAACCCGATTTATTCGAAAGCGCAGTTTCGCGTCGGGAAGCTGCGCTAGGATCTTGGTCTTGACGCCGGTTTCAACTGGATGATCACGCCATTTCATTTTGTCAGTGGAGATGAATGTGGTCATTACCGTAATCCCCCTTTTTCAAGACAAAAATACCATCTATAGAAACGGGGCCGCAATGGCGTATCCGCTAAATGGGGTTAGATGGAAGAAGGGGAGTGGACACGAGTGGAATGTCCACAAGAGAATGTGATACCCTGTAAATAGGAGAAGCAGTAGGGGAATAACTTCTAAAAGTTGATTTGAGTCAAGGGTTCACCTTCGCAGGTGATATAGAGGTTTATAGGTACTTGTGGCTCTGAAATTGGATTTGGTAATGAAGGCTCAATAATGAAGGAGGTATGACCATGGGAGAAAAAATCAAATGGGAATCTTCGATGGACTCGGCTCTGGCCCGGGCCCGATCTGAAAAGAAGCACGTGCTGCTCGACTTCTTTAACCCTGGTTGAATCGGTTGTCAGCAGATGGATGCCGTGACGTATCCAGACAGTAAGGTCGTCAGCTTCATCAGCGAGAACTTGATTCCGCTCCAGGTCCAATTCGATGCCCAACCCTTGGCATCGGATTTTAATATCAAGTGGACGCCCACCCTCGTTACCCTCGATGCCGATGGCAAGGAACACCATCGATCGGTTGGCTTTCTCGCTCCCGACGAACTGATCCCATCGTTGCTTCTGGGCATGGGGAAGTCCTGTTTCGAAAACGAGCGTTTCGATGAGGCGCTCTCATACCTGGAAAAGATCTTGACGGATTATCCGGCGAGCGACTCGGCTCCTGAGGCGCATTACCTGCGGGGGGTCTGCCGTTACAAAAGCACCCATGATCCCAAGCCGCTTAAGGAGGCCTATGAAAAGCTGAGCAAGGAATACCCATCGAGCGAGTGGACGAAACGGGCGTATCCATATCGTCTCTTGTAGTCGGGGCCGGTTGCGGTAAAGAGGGGAAGAAATGAGGAAACCAGGGGGGAATTGCTTCGCGCTACGGACTGGAGGACGGAACGACACGTGCCAGTGATTGAATGTCCGGAGGCCCTAAAAAGCGGCGAGAGGTTTGAAATCAAGGTTTCCGTGGGGAGAAAGATGGCTCACCTCAACACCACAGAATACCACATCCCCTGATTCCCCAAAACCTGGAAAGGCGGGGTTTGGATGTTTTGCCCTTGATCGGTCGGGGGATCCCACGGAAAGTCTTGCAGGGCGGAATATTGCCTTTCCTTGAGATCCTTCTTTTCTTTGCCTGTCTTTAAGATGCCTGGGTTAAGGCTTTTTCTTTTCAATCACGTCGTTCACCCAGGAAAAGCTTGCTGATACCGTCGGAAAGCCAGCCGTGCTGATCAGCGCAATCAGGGCGTGATAGATTTCCTCCTGGGTCGCTCCAGCCTCGAGGGCCCTCCTGGTGTGGGAGTGGACCCCTCCCTCAGATCTCAGGGCGACACAGGCAGCCATTTGAACGAGATGGGTGAACTTGTCTTGTAGCGGTCCTGCCTCCCTGGCAAGTTCCCCTGCTGACTCATACGCCTTAATGAGTTCTGGATATCTCTCCTTAAGCTTCAAGAAGTTCTTTGGATATTCCGACACCATTGGTTCCTCCTCTCACGACAATTTCTACTTTCCCGTTTGGGTATTCCACGGGGATTATACTATGGTTGTGCTCTGAGGCTCAAGGTCGGGGTTCTCCTGCTGTGCTTAAGGGTCTCCTAGTCAGTGGTTCTTGACGGTGAAGCCCCAATAGTGTCATCAAGGGTCCATTTGTACGGGTAATGGATCGATCTCCCCACAGGCCATATATGGTTTCATCGTCATATTCGTAAAAAGCCCCTTCAAAGAAGACAATTCCCGTGAGAACTCACGGCCGAATATAACCGGTCCAACGCGGTTTGTGACTTTGTGAAATTTTGATTGATTTTTTGTATAATATTGGTAGAGAGGGGGGATGGAAGATGGAACTGAAAAAGAGGACAAAGGGAGTTTGTATTATACAATGCGAAGCCGGGAGCGAGAGTTTGCCGGATATGACAAAAACGGGTTGCATGGAAAGGGCTAGAGCTTCGGGGTGTAGTCCTTCATGGCAGACCTATGAGGAAACGTGGGCTCCCCGGTTATCCCATAAATCTTTCAGTTGAGAGACCGGGGGATGTCTCCGTCCCAAGGTAGAGCTTTTCGTCAATCCACCGAAAGGCTCGCTCCGAAAAGGAGCGGGTCTTTTTCGCACTGTATCGACGTGCTGGAGAATGGCAAGGGTCTGACCTTCAAGGGGGAATTGTATGAGGCTGAGCACCATCGCACGGGAAATTCGCGCCTGTAGGCGGTGTGGGCTCCATGAGGGTCGCCAAAAGGCCGTCCCTGGTGAGGGTCCCAGTGACGCTAGGATCATGCTCGTGGGGGAGGCCCCCGGAAAGGAAGAGGATATTCAAGGCAGGCCCTTTGTCGGGCGATCTGGGAGGTTGTTGGATGAGAGCCTGAAGCAGGTCGGCCTGAGAAGGAATGACCTCTTCATCACCAGTGTGGTCAAATGTCGGCCCCCAAAGAACCGCATTCCCTCAACGTGGGAATGGGAGAGGTGTATTCAAGCTCATCTTCGGCGACAAATCGATGTGATCAACCCGGCCATCATCTGTCTCTTGGGAGGGATTGCCACCAAGGCCCTCCTGGGGATGGATCGACTATCGGAAGGGAGGGGAAGGATATTTCGGAGGGAAAACCGGATCTTTTTCCCCACTTACCACCCGGCCGCGGCTGGAAGGAACCGCTCCTGGCACCGGGTTTTTTCAGAAGATATGGTGAGGCTTCACGGTTTGGGACAATCCACGTGATACGATCCTTTCATCACGGAAGCAAAGATGCGGGGGGGATCCTTGCAAGCATTCTCCGATGGACTTGGTAGTGTGATAACCGTTCCACCTCCGGCACAAAAATCTAGATCCGAGATTTAATGATGGCAAGTTCCAGTTGATCCGCGGCATCCTCCGCCCTATCTGATGTCTCCACGATAAGGTCTAAACAGAGTTTCAGATGGACCTTGTGGCCCCAGTCGAGGGGAGAGGTGAAGATCTGCCGTGTCAGGTCCCATTCAAGCTTATCCACATCGGACTCCTTGATGCCAACCTCTTTCGCCTTTGCCCGAATTACCTTAACCTTGCCTTTTGCCCCGAGGTAGCTCAACATGGCCTCCTCAAGGGGACGGAGAACGCCAAAGGACTCTTGGGCTATGTGAAGAAACTGGGGCTTCAATTCCTCGGGAATCTCCGGTCGTTGATCCAGAAAGAAATCGCAGCAGGCTTCCGCAGCATTGCACACCTTGTCAATAGCTTCTATGAGATTATAAATATCCTCTCGGATCATGGGCAAATAGGCTCCCGAATAGAGCTTATCCCGGATGTTGTAACGGATAAAATCGGCCTGTGTTTCAATGCCGTCCACCTTGCGTGCCAGAGACTTTGCCTGAGGTATGTCGCCTTTGAGGTACGTTTCAACCGTTTCCACAGCCGTCATCAGGCATTCCTCAACCGTGGTGATGTGCTTTTTGATAAGACCGATCACCTCTTTTTCTCTCTTGAAGATCACCTTTATCCCTCCCTATGATGAAGGTTTTCTATTTTCTAATCCCTTACCTTCACGAGGTAACACATATTATGGAGTTCTTCAAGTTTCTCTTCCGAGTTGAAATTTTACAGGACGAAGAACCCATAGTTCAACATTAGATCCCTTAATCCTCAGCCTCATTCACGAGGTACATAATGCGATAGCACGATAGAACAATAAAGAGGATAGGGCAGCACAGGAGGGCGTCAATACCCATCCGATGACGATGGTCAAAATAGTCTTTTTGCTGACCGATCTAGTGTCTTGTCTCAAAAATAGATTGATTAAGTATTAGGATTCTGGTATCATGGGCTCATCCTTTTAAGATAAAGGAGAAAACCCATGAAAACCGGACGACCAAAAATCCCAATCATTCTCTCAGATCAGGAGCATGCACAGTTGAAATCGATGGTTTGCTCTCGTTCTCTTCCACACGGTTTGATCACTCGAGCCCGAATTGTCTTAATGGCCGCCCAAGGAGCTACAAACCGTGAGATTGCCGAAAAAGTCGACCTCAGCCCCCAGATGGTCTGTAAATGGCGA
>JABAOF010000209.1_pt9 | contig 12638 bp, 11 predicted proteins | sample 7062171 | NCBI WGS metagenome assembly JABAOF01 (sample SAMN14538628, study PRJNA623070) | marine sediment metagenome | biome: marine biome [ENVO:00000428]; feature: marine pelagic biome [ENVO:01000023]; material: deep marine sediment [ENVO:00002113] | place: India: Gulf of Khambhat ... | reverse complement strand
AGTGGCTGATGCTGAAGGCTACAACATCTATTATTCTCAAGGTGGAAAATACACTTTTGTTACAAGCACAACATCCACATCGCACAAATTCACAAAGCTCTCATCTGGACAAACGATTTGTTATGCGGTGACTGCTTACAAGACTTGTCCTGACAGCTCAACAGCAGAATCCGACTACAGCAATGAAGCCTGTGCTACGGTTAATTAAGAGAAATATTCCACTCCATCTGGAAAAACGCTGACCCTGGTATTCCTCCTGGCATTCCTGAGGTTAGGGCACTCATTGAGGATGCGAAGAAGAGGCTGGCTAGGTTGAAAAGCCAGTGATTTGCTATATTGCTTATCTTTCTTCACAAAATTTTCTTGATAGGCTATTGATATAAGACAACAGGAAATTCAATAATATTCTTAACTTTTTCCACTTGAGGAGCGATGGATAGTTGGGAAATAATTATCCTAAATAAATCTCTCCGGGCGTGCCAGATAATTCTCTTATTTTCAGGCTTTTCCTTGGCTTTGTCTTTTAAATTATAAACCCTTAGTTTCAGCGATTTTAAGCAAAGTTTGTCACATATTTGGGAAATGTAGATAGGTTCATAAATAGAGCCGCGGACTCTGGATCAGCAGGAGGAGTTTCTCATTTTTCAAAGTCCGGGATTTTATCAGCTTCGGCCAGTTCTTTCAAGATCCAATAGGTAAGTTTAGAAATCTTTTCCATTTTTTCGAAATCAATCTTATCTGCGTCATCCGAAGGCAGGTGAACATCATCGTGATGACCACTGTAGAATCGGATGACAGGAATGTTTCTCTTGTAAAAGCTCGCATGGTCGCTGGAACCCCCCAATCGTTCATTCACAACATACAATAGCGGCCATTTCACTGTCCGACTGTTTATCTCTTCTATGAACTTTTTTAAGCCAGCCACTATATCTGTATTGAATACTTCGACGAGGTGTGTACTGGTTTCCTCATTATCAGGAGTCGACCTTCCGATCATATCCAGGTTAACGTTTATTTTGATATTATCCAGAGATACAGGAGGTTTTTGGATAAAGTATTGTGAGCCGAATGCCCCTCCTTCTTCAGCAGTCCAGAGAGAAAATATCATTGGTCTTGGGAATGGAGACCGGGCCACAGCTTCGGCAATTTCAATAAGTCCAGCACTGCCGCTGGCATTATCGTCCGCGCCCTTAACAGTTTGGCCTTTGACCTTGGCCACTGTGTCCAGATGGGCACCTAAAGTAATATATTGCTCTCTGAGTTCAGAGTTTGTCCCCTCAACCATACCCACAACATTCCATGAAACAAAGTCCTCCTCGTCATACACAAGCTCGAGCTTGATGTCTGTGCCGCTAAGCTCATAACACTTGTACTTTTCAGAATCAAAATCTAAGGAATCAATAGGGTTGTAAACCTGTCCTTCGAAGAGGGCCTTACCAATATCACGTTTAATAATTATGATATCGACCGCAAGCGACACAAGGAGATCTGGAACATCGATCTTCAGGGCATAAGTGAATTGATCAAGGACATTATCTATGTGTTGCCATGCCTGATCAACAACGTCATTGGATATAACGACAATTGCTTTTGGACCATTCTCTTTGAATGCCAATTGGATGACTCTGGCTACAATTCCTGGAATCGATGTGTGTTTTTTGTGAAGCTCATCGGATAAAACTGGTTTTCCGTTCCGCATCGGGGCATCAGCCAGCATAACAGCAATTTTTCCCTCTAGATTGAGTCCCTCAAGGTCGTTCCAGCCTTGGTCTGCTTCCTCAATTCCATACCCTACGAACACGATCGGCAACGAACCTGCAAATGTTTTATTGCTGATGAGATTGGCGTAACGTATGTTTTCTTTCACCGAAAATGAATATTCCCCATCAGGCGTGATGATTATCAATGGATGAGGAGCCAGGATCTTCCTTTTTATCAAAGGAACCTCCTGGAAATAGCTTGCATTTCCGTTTTTATCCTTAAACATAGGCTTAAGGCCTGATGCCCTAAATTGGCTAGCAGCATATTTTGCCGCAATTTCATAACCTGTGGTTCCTATAGATCGGCCACCGATTTCATCAGAAGCCAGAAAATACACATGGTCACGCAGCTCAGCCTGAGTGATAGAGTCAGCTGGTGAGGCCTGCTTCCCCTCATCGCCAGTTAACAGGGAAACCAAGGCTAAAGAAAATATCACACCAGTAAAGATGGTCTTTTTCATTTCTGTTTGCCTCCATTTTAAATTTTGCCGATGATAAACGGCCTGTGATTTCTTAGGCCCTTATAACACCTAATACTCTATATACGTTATGCTTTTTTATTTTGTTCCCTGCTTACCGGTTATCAAGCAAAGGGCAGGTTGGCTTTTACTAAAAAAGAACCGCTGGAAATGCTGCGATCCACAGGATGAAAAAGGAAGAAAGCTACTCATAAGAGCCAGTTCGACCGAGATTGGATTGACTTCTCCTCCAGCTATGAGTACAGCCCCTTTCTTCTAATTGACAGCATCAGTTATGGTTTGATATGTTTCCTGTAAATGTTTGGAAGTCAAAATCGCATAAGATCTTGAGAGTTTTGTCGTTTGCTCGAAAAAACAATATCCTTAAGATCCGAAGCCGCTAAGGAGATAGTTGAGATCAAATATAAGAGCATCCTGATCACAGCCAGATTGATTTCAATAGAGGAGCTGAGCTCTTCACTGATATAGTACAAAGATATTATCGAAAAGGAGGCTATTTCTATGATGGTCCCAACACACCAAGATATATTGGACGCAGCCAGGAGGATAAAAGACAAGATCCTCAGGACACCGTTCGTATTCTCAGATCCACTATCTCGGCAGTTGAACAGTAGAGTATATCTTAAGCTCGAATCCCTTCAGCCCGGAGGTTCTTTTAAATTCCGGGGAGCAAATAATGCCGTCGCCATGCTGACCCCTAAGGAAAGAGAAAAGGGTGTGGTAGCGGCGTCCTCTGGAAATCATGGCACAGCCCTGGCCCTGGCGGCCTCCCTGGTTGGGATCAAGGCAACGATAGTCCTCCCAGACAATGCTCCGCAAGTAAAGGTCGAGAGGATCAAGAAGGCTGGGGCCACAATCCTCCGGCACGGCTCCCATTATGGCGATAGCGAAGAAAAGGCTGCCGAGTTAGGTAAAGAAGAATTAGTTCTAATCCACCCCTTCGACGATCCCAGGGTGGTGGCAGGACAGGGGACCATCGGTCTGGAGATAGACGAGGACGCGCCCTCGGACTTGGAAGCGGTCCTGGTTCCAGTAGGAGGAGGAGGACTGATCTCAGGCATAGCCCTGGGCTTGAAATACACCCGGCCCCAGGTAGAGGTTATTGGCGTGGAGTCCTATGCAGCCCCTACTCTCACTGAGGCGCTGAAGGCCAAGAAACCCGTGCCGATTATACCACTGCCCACCTGTGCTGACAGCTTGTCCCCTCGCTGTACCGGAGACATCTCATTTGAGGTGGCTACCGATCGAATCAGGCAAGTGATTCTCCTTGCCGAAGAGGAGCTGATCGAGGGAGTCCGTTACTGCCTGGAAGAACTTCACCTGGTTGTGGAGCCTGCGGGGGCAGCAGGGATATCCGCCCTCTTGGCCGGGAAGGCCGAAATAAAGAGTGGGCCAGTCTGTGTTGTGGTAAGCGGATCGAACCTGGATAAGAAGTATTTCAAAGAAGCATTAGGACTGTAATAGAAAGGTTAGATAACAAAAGCCAAGAGCATTAAGAGAAATTCCTCACCCTCTTGAAAGATGCTGACCTTGGTATTATGAGGTGTACGGGAAGACGAAGAACCGTGAATATCCAAAGTTGACGGCTATGTTTAAATGACAGGATTAGACCGATGATAACCGTTCGTAAGGAAAAGCCTGGAGATATAAAACAGATATATTTTGTGAATGAACAGGCGTTTGGAGTGTCAACTGAAGCAGAAATTGTGGATGCGCTCCGGGAGAGCTGCCCGGACACTCTTTCTCTGGTTGCAGAGGATGACGGAGAGATCATAGGGCATATTTTCTTTTCTCCTGCAGAGATCGAATGGATGGGAAAAGTCATTAGAGGTATGGGACTAGCGCCTATGGCAGTGCGTCCGGACAGACAGAGACAGGGAATCGGTTCTCAGCTTGTCAAAGCGGGACTTAAAATCCTAAAAGAACAGGGATGTTCATATGTCATAGTCCTGGGGCACCCCGGCTATTACCCGAAATTCGGTTTCGAGCCTGCTTCGAAATACGGACTTACCTGTCAGTGGGAGAGGGTGCCTGACGAGGCTTTCATGGTGATTGTTATGGAGCCTTCTTCTCTCTTGGGTGTAAAAGGTGTCGCAAAGTACAGGGCCGAGTTTGATGCGGCAATGTAAGGAAGAGGCTGGCTGGGTTAAAGGGGGCCTGATAACCGATAGGCCCCATAAATCATGCAGAATTGGCAAATAACTATTTAGGAGAAGAAAATGGAGTTTTTTGAGTTAATCAAGAAAAGGTATAGCGTACGTGCTTATCAATCGAAACCGATAGAAGATGAAAAACTTCAAAAGGTACTTGAAGCAGCGCGTATAGCTCCAACAGCGGATAATAGGCAACCTTTTCGTTTCATCGTTATTCATACTCAGGGTCGAGAATCAGAATTAAGGCTAATTTATAAACGTGAATGGTTTTTTAAGGCACCGATAGTGATTTGTGCTTGTGCAGTACGTGCTGAGGCATGGACTAGGATTGATGGTAAAAATTATAGTGATGTGGATACAACGATTGCAATGGATCACTTGATTCTTGCTGCAACAGATCAAGGATTAGGGACATGCTGGGTTGCTGCATTTGACCCATCAGCGGCCAGAAAGGTTTTGGGATTGTCTGAGAATGTAGAGCCTATTGCGTTCACGCCACTAGGATATCCTGCTGATGAGCCAAAGTCAAAGAAGCGTAAAGCTTTGTCTGACCTTATCCGCTATGAATAGCGGTAAAGACAGGCAGAAAGACCAGAAAGACAAAGCTATTTATAATTACGAGAAATTCCTTTCCCTCTGTATTGAGTTTTTTGGAAAGACTCTGACCCAGGTTTCCTGAAGCTGAGGATGCTTCCCTCATCAAAACCCTTATGCCCTTTATTACGTATTTATGATAGACTCCATTTATTTATCTTAAAGGAGGAGGATATGAACAGATCACTCATAAAAAGGTTGCTATTCATTCCAATAGTATTTGGTCTTTTAACGATTCATTCATCCCTATTCGCTAAAGATGCAGAGCCTTATTTGGGAACATGGAAAGGAGCGATAAGCGCGATGGGACAGGAATTAGAAATCATAATCGAGTTCCTCCTGGATGACGAGGAAAATATCCAGGGAAACATCGATGTCCCTACACAAGGTGCTACAGATCTACCACTCGGAAGTATTCAAATTGAGGGAAAAATGATATCTTTTAAGATCGTCCATCCTGAAGTTCAAGGCGATCCAACTTTTAAAGGCGAATTGGACGAGAGCGGCAAAAAAATCTTCGGAGATTTTTCTCAGGGAGGCGCAGAAGGAACTTTCTCCATAGAAAAAGAATAAATTCAAAACGTGTTTAATGGGACGTGCCAGGTTTTCCTGAAAAACCAACAACTTCCAGGATTTCGGCACAGCTGGGTTCCTCAATTTTCCATAATTATCAGCCCTGGTATCGCACAAAGATGGCAAAAAATTAATTTCGAAGGGGGACTAATCACTCATATCGCAGTGACCTGACCGGATCAGACCAGGCCGCTCTCAGCACCTGCCAGCCTATGGTTAAAAGGGCGACGATCAGAGTCAGAATCACTGGCAGCGCAAATGAAACCAGCCCCAGGTTGGAGTGATAAGCATAAGTGTTTAAATATTTCGTCATGGCATAACCGGCGATGGGAGCGGCAATCGCATTAGCAATCAGCACCCATTTTATAAAATCCCGGGAGAGCAGCGAAAATATCTCTGGAACGGAAGCCCCCAGAACCTTTCGGATCCCGATTTCTTTGGTCCTTTGTTCCGCTACGAATGAAGCCAGTCCAAACAGCCCTAAGCAAGCCACGAACAGAGCCAGAGCAGCCGAAGCGTTTACGACTTTTCCCAAATGTCGGTCTCCTTGGTAGAGCTGTTCGAGGTCCTCATCCAAGAACCGGTATTCAAAGGGATATTCAGGAGCAATGGAGCTCCAGCACGATTCGAGAGAAGCTATTGTTTGCGAAGGATTGGAAGTCATAATTTTAATAAATACAACCCTTGACTCCTTTTTATTGAGAATGAGTGCTAGGGGGGCAACTTTATAATGAAGACTGCGCATATGAAAATCTTTGATCACTCCAACAATTCTCTTACCTATAACTTTTTTTCCTTGGGGATTCTCCATACTCATAACACGGATCGCCGCTTGGTTGACTACCAGGGCTTCATCCTTATCAGATGGGAACTCTCTGGAGTAGAAGCGGCCCTCCACCATTTCCAGGTCAAAAAGCGAAAGAAAATCCTCATCGACATCAATAATACCTAATTCGATCCGATCCTCAGAACCGCGGCCCTCCCATTCATCCAAGCTCGTTAAAGCTCTTCTCCGGCCAGGAATCGCAGAAGCTGAGGAAGTTCCCGTGACTTCTGGAATCTTCTCAAATGAGGTTTTTAAGAGATCGACCTTTGGGGTTAAATCACGGGGAAGTTGGATGCATACAACCTGGTCTTTAGCAAAGCCCATATCCTGTTTCCGGAGAAAGTTCAGCTGCTGAAAAACCACAAACATGGCGATAATTAGCACCGAGGTCATCATAAACTGGAAAATCACTAAAATCCGGCGGAAAGAGGTTCCTCGGGTTCCTGAATTGATAATCCTTTTTAAGACAGTAACCGGTTGAAAAGCCGACAGAACCAGGGCCGGATAAACACCTGAAATCAGGCCCGCAAACAAAGTAATTCCCAGGAGACCAAGAAGCACGTTCCCCTGAGCCAACATCGAAAAGGACATGTGTTTGCCTGACAACTGCGAAAAAGCAGGAAGAAGCAGATAAACCAACCCCATAGCAATGATCAGAGAAATAAAAGCCGTCAGGATCGATTCTCCAAAAAATTGTCTGATCAATTGCCTGCGACTGGCGCCGATGACTTTACGCATGCCGATTTCTTTAGCTCTGCGGCCGGAACGGGCAGTTGCCAGATTCATAAAATTAATGCAGGCATTCAAAAGAATAAAAACAGCGACTAAGGAAAAAATAACCACGTATTTGATATCTCCTTCGACCTGGGGAGTTAAAATAGTATTCGAAAACAGGCGAATTCGATTCAACGGCTGCAAGTCGACAGTAAAACTGTCTTTCTTGGAGTGTTTGGAAATCACATTACGGACTTTGGCATTGACATCATGGTAATCGACATTTTCAGCCAACAGGACATAGATATCGAGATAGAAATCATACCAACCGTCGATTGTCTGACCGAATTGTTTGATCGTCGCGAAAGGGGCTAGAAATTCAAACTTCAGGTGTGAATTTTCGGGAACATTCTCCAATACTCCCGAAACAGTGTACTCTACACGGTTATCAATCCGGAGGACTTTTCCCATTGGATCGGATTGATTAAAATATTTTTTCGCCATACGTTCCGAAATCACAATAGAAGCTGGATCTTTTAAAGCGGTTTCAGGATTTCCTACTTTTAAGGGAAACGTAAACACAGTTAAAAACTCCGAATCCACAAAAGAAAATCCCTTTTCGTAAAACTTCTGATCGCCATATTGTACCAAAAGGTTGCTCATGCTGTCGTAACGGACACTTTCTAAAATCTCAGGATATTCGGACTTTAAAACCGGCCCCAGAGCAGGACTCTGCTGAGTATAGGAAAGGACTTCTCCACTGGAAAGTCCCTCATGCTCAATCACCCGGAAAATACGATCAGAATTGGCATGAAACTGATCATAGCTCAACTCATCTTGCACCCAGATGAGGATAAGAATACAAATTGCCATCCCGACGGCCAAGCCAGCGATATTGATGAGAGAAAAGCCCTTTTGCCTTTTGATCGCACGGAGAGAGATCTTGATATAGCTCCAGATAAGGGAGGGCATGATGCGGGAGGGATGCCAGAACGGACGAGTTCTTTCGTAGAGCTTGGCTTTTTCGTACTCCTGTCCGAGGATATCTGCCGGAGCGGACTTTTCCAACGCTGCACGGAAGGCCGCCTCCTTGTCGACCCCTTTCTTGATTTGATGGTCGATCTCATCCCTGAGATGGGATTCTAACTCTGCGATGTCTGAGTCCTCAAGATCCTCACTCCGTCGGAGGGCTTTTAGCCAATTGCGAATCTCTTTTTCAAGATCAAACATTTCTTTCTCCACTATCTATCATGATTCTGAAACCTTATTCCAATGAAGGCAAAGGCTTCCAGAGTTTGGAAAGAGCTTGGTTCACACTCATCCATTGACGCCGCTCAGATTCTAGTTCTTCACGTCCCTTGTCAGTGATCCGGTAGTATCTTCGCAATCGGCCTTCCTTAGAAGTTTTCCATCTGCCAACCAAGAGACCGCCTTTTTCCAGACGGCGGAGGAGAGGATACAGCATATTGTCAGACCATTCCAGAGTTCCTCCGGAAATATCTTTCACCCGCTGGATGATCTGATATCCGTAGTCCTCACCGCTGATCAGTATAGAAAGAATAATTGGCTTTGTTGAAGCCGCGACAAGCGTTTTCGAGATCATTTTATACCTCACAGTTTGAGATACCTCATGATATTGGGTATGCAAAATTTATGCCAGTTTGGAATTCCTGGGACCAAGTCAAACAAACAAAGAAAAGTGTTCTTTTATAGCACATTGGATGTCCGATTTCGGGCATTTCTCAAACAGAAAGAGAATGATTTTTATGATTCACTCATTTTCTCCCTATAAACATTCTTACTCGCTCTTTTGCCTTTTTCAATCCAGGGGGAGTCAGATGAGGCTAGAACACTCACTAAGGATCTGAAGAAGAGGTCGGCTGTGCTGAAAGAATAGGATAAAATCCTTGCCTCTAGATAATTTATTGTTATTATTTATATATCTCAATTTTTGCTGAGGAGAAGAAGAAATGGAGATAAGAACGTGAGAAATAGAATCATTATCCCTTTTTTCTTCATTGTTGTTGTTGGCTTTCAATTTCAACTCATAGCTCAGTTCACCCCAGAGGAACTCGCAGAAAGAGAAAAATGGGAAGAATTTCTTGAAACAGCAAAAATTATCGGAGAGAAACAACAGAAAAGTCGAGAAGCGGTGACTGAACCCTGGGAACTGACCTTAGAAAAAGATGGAGTTAAGAGAAAGGCTCTCTGGAAAGATGCAGAGGGTCGAGAGAAGGGTGTCATGGAGAACTGGAGATGGGAAATCGCAGCCTACCGTTTAGACAAATATCTAGGGCTAAACATGGTCCCGCCTACAGTTGAAAAAAGATTCAGAGGGGAGCGAGGCTCATGTCAACTTTGGGTGGATTATTGGATAAAGGCCAAGCATAAAAATGAGCAGAAAATCAAAGTTCCCTCTTACAAAGTCTTTTATTACAACAGGGCCACTTACTTGCGGTGGGCTTGGGACAACTTGATTGGCAACGAAGACCGACATTCTGGGAATATTTTCATAACAAAGGACTGGCGAATAGTCCTTCCTGACCACTCCCGCACTTTCCGAACCTCCAAAAAATTCACAAAAAACCTCATTTACACTGAGAAACATAAAGAAGGCCCAAAAATTATGAAAGAGCTTCCCCGAGCCTTTGTTGATAAGTTGAAGTCCTTAAATCTTGAACTTATCAGGGATATTGTCGGAGAATACCTGACAGATAAGGAAATCGATGCTGTTCTTATCCGGAGAGACTTAATTCTTAAGGTAATTGACGAACGTATAAAGAAGCTCGGTGAAGATAAAGTCTTATACTGAAATTATTATTCTGTTTTCGTTTACTTATCTATCGAGCATTTCCAGAAATTTCTAGACTTGTGGATTTAGCCTTTCGGAAGGACACTGACCCTGGTATTCCTGAGGTTGAGGATTCAAAGGAGAGGCTGGCTGCACTAAAAAGCCAGTAATTTGCTTTATTATTTATCTATCCTTTCAAAAATTTCTTAATAAGCTTTTGTCATAAGACACCAGGAGATTCAATAATATTTTTGACTTTTTCCACTTGGATAGGGATGGATTGGTAGGAAATAATTGTCCTATAATAATTCTTTCACAAAAATATTTCTGAAATAAATTGGTGAGCGGCTGTCGTGGTTTTGCAAACCTATGTAGCCTTCAACAGCAAAATCCTTAACCTTTCCCCGCGGTTCAGCATCCCAGTCAACGACCATTTTTCCGTTTAACTCTACATTTAGGTGATTTCCCTTGAATGTAATCTTTAAACGGTTCCATTCGCCGCACTCCTTGAAGGCATCAATGCGAGGCGGCTCAGCATCATAAGCGGCTCCTGTTTTATGAATGCCCTTGCCGGCGTCGTTAATCTGTATCTCGAAGGAATGATAAATGTAATCGTTGTTAATGGGCATCTCAGGAACCCTTATGAAAATTCCTGAATTTGTGAACTTGTCCGCGCACTTGTAGTCCAGTTCCAGGATAAAATCTTTGTACTTTTTGGCACTGTACCAGAAGAGGCCCATGCCTCCCTGACCTTTCAGTATCCCTGTCCTTTGATCAAGCTCAAAGTACCCAGAGCCATAATGATTCCAGCCGTGCTTGGAGAATCTCCCGTAGCTCCAGTGGAGAATTTCCTCATAACCTTTGAAGTAGGTGATGCCCTTTATATATTCAATCCCTTTTCTTATTGACGGGGAAGGATTGTCAACCTCATCCGGATTTTCATGCTCTATGGACAGGTAGCCGCGAAAATTCTGAAGGGTCAGTTCTGCGAGGATGTCATGGATATTTGCCTTGCCCTGTCCAAAAGGAACATCGTAAGCGCTCTCAGTGCCGAAATCATTACGGTCTTTTAGGTGAACGTCCAGGATGCGTCCTTCGAGAAGCCTGAGTGCTTCTACAGGCTTAAGAAAAGCACGCATCCAGTGACCTGTATCCGCACACGACCCAATGCGCCAATCGAGCCCTTTGACATGTTTGAAAACGGTTTCAGGCCTGGCATATTTTGAAGGCTCAGGATGATTGTGGATGGCGATATTGATGTTGTGCTTCTTGACCATCTGCTCAATAAGGGAAAAATCATCATATTCTGGTTCAGTGACTATTGTTGGAATGCCCATCTTTCTGGCAAATTCGAAGACCTTGCTCATGCTTTCTTCGTTGTTTTCAAACCCGACTACGCCATAGCTGACAAGAGAAAGCCCCTGGTCCTTTAGCCAGCTTTTTACCAGTTTTATCTGGTCCTCTTTGAGGTTATGGTCGAATTTAACACCGGGGATATCACTGTGGAGAGCCTGGCCCGGATAAGGCTGCAGGTATTTAATTCCCAGTTCCTTCACTTTTTGCAGTGTCTCATAGAAGGTGAATTTTCTGAAGGTCCAGCACTGAACTGCAATCGGAAACTCCCTTATCCTGACTTCCTGATAATTCGTGCGGGCAACTGCTTCTTTGACATCTGATATATCCTGTTCAGAAATCCCCTTTTGACTTTCTGTTCCGGAACAATCAGAAAGAACAAAGGCCAAAAAAATCGTGAACAAGCAAGTATATTTTTTCATTTTTTCTCCTCCTGATTAAATAGAGCTTTTAGGTCTTTTTCGGGTTCCATTCTCCTTTGGCCACGGCCGGGACGAATGAATCAAGGTTTGGCGGGGGGAAGGAAAGTGTTTTTTCCTGCTCTGCGCTCATGTAGGCTGTCATCAAAAGTTCGGTGACATTCAGACCATCGCTGAAGTTTTCCTCAGGGCGCTGACCTGCTAGAAAGCATTGAACCATGTGTGTGTTTTCTGCTATATAACCGTACTCATGCTCCTCGCTGCTTACTACTGGCATGAGACCCACTTCGGCATTCTGTTTTTCAACCAGGTCTTCTCCGGCTTTTCCCTTCACATTCCGGCTGAAAAACACCCTCAATCCCGAGTCTAGGGTGTTGATCAAGAGGGAGTATTCCGGTCCCAGAAGCTCCATACTTAGTCGCAGCCCTGCTCCCACATAGCTCCAGGAGGTGGTCGTCTCAACAATCAGTTTCTCTCCATTTTCATCTTTGTACTCGACCAAAGATCGAGCAAAATCTTCGGCAGGTCTTTGGAGATAATCGGTTTTGCCCCCGCTGTTATCAGAGAGGATCTTGGCGTAATGGGGATTCTGCCATTTCAAGCATGAAGTATGGGCAGTGACCTTGATGGGTGTTAGAACTTCTCGTTTGGCTCCGGGCGGTGTCAGCATGAAGCGAGCTTCTTCAACAGAGTGGCACATCATGTCATTGAGCACCCCTCCACCTTGAAGCTCTCCTTCCCAGAACCAGGGCATATGAGGACCGTTGTGCTCTTCTGCTGCGCGGGCGAGATAAGGTCGGCCTGATATGGCAGCGCCTCTAGTCCAGATAATCTCTTTTCCTCTGACAACAGCCGGAGCAAAAACCTGGTTCTCCAGGTATCCATCCAGAAGACCGGCTTTCTGGGCCAGCTCGAGCATCTTTTTTGCTTCTGGAACATTCCTGCCCAGAGGTTTCTCGCAGGTAACACCGATTAA
>JABAOF010018086.1_pt2 | contig 12640 bp, 6 predicted proteins | sample 7062171 | NCBI WGS metagenome assembly JABAOF01 (sample SAMN14538628, study PRJNA623070) | marine sediment metagenome | biome: marine biome [ENVO:00000428]; feature: marine pelagic biome [ENVO:01000023]; material: deep marine sediment [ENVO:00002113] | place: India: Gulf of Khambhat ... | reverse complement strand
TGTCCGATCGCATCGGCGCCGGCTGCGCCGGCCGCCACTGCGTCCTGACCGCTGGTAATGCCACAGATCTTAACACGCATTCTACGCCTCGACTGGCAAACCGATGCCAATGCTACGGGCAGCGTGGACGATGGTCAACGATACGGTCCGTCCTTGTCGCCTGAGCACTGCCCGCGCGCCAGCGATTCGGGGACGGGACTCTCTGAGCCCGTTGACCAGGGCCCGCGCGGCCCGTTTTGGCTTGATCTTCCGCCTGGCGGAGCTGATAGTGCAACCTGCTGTGCAAATCGACCGGCTTGCGGGAAGCCGGAATGTACGCTCGATAACGCCGTCGCCATAGCTGAACCCGCCCGGGATGGTCAGGATTCGGTGATCGTCGTGTGTCTCTCTCAACGGTTTTCGGCTCGCCATCGAACGTGTCTTGGCTCGCCGGAGCGCGGCCCAATGGGGCCGGGATGAACTGCCTCATATGCCAGGAGTGAATGCAGGATGCGAAACGTGATGGTCGTGTGCGCTGTGGCGGCAACGATGCCGGCTGCGCAGGCCCAGGCAGCGTGGCCGGTCAGCGCTGGCGGATGGATACGCTGCGCGGCGGCCGGGGACATCAACGAGGACCAGCGCGATGAGATCATCATCGGCTCGGACGCATCCTTTGTCAACGCGCTGAATGAATGGGGCAACGTGGTCTGGGAATTCAAGACCGGCTGGCAGGTTCAGCAGATAGCTATCGCTGATGTGTTGGGGAACGACCGGCCGGAAGTGATCGTGGGCGGCGGGGACGGGAAAGTGTACGCGCTGGATTCGCAGGGCAGGGCAATCTGGGAGCGAGACCTACAATGGCAGGTAACGCACCTAGCTGTCGGCGACGTCAGCGGTGACGGCAGGCCGGAGATCGCCGCTGCTTCGAATGACGGCACAGTTCGCCTGTTCTCCGGCGAAGGTAAGGTGGCGTGGCAGCAGTCGAGCAAGCACTGGGTGGGCGGGTTGGCGCTCATGCCCGGTTCGCCGGGGCTAACGGTGGTCGCGCGAGAGGACGACTCGCTGGAGGCGTACGACTCATCAGGCAAGAGCGCATGGCGCATACGAACGGGTCTGGGCCTGCCCTGGGCCCTCACGGTGGTCGATCATGCCGCCGCTGCGCGAGTCGCACTCGGCGCGGATAAGGGGTTGGGCGTCTTCGACGCCAAGGGAGGTAAGGTTTGGCAAGCGAGCATCGGGCGTGTGCTGCTGGTCCGGCCAATGAACCTGGACGACACGGCAGCGGACGAGATTCTGGCGAGCGGCCCGCTTGCCGAGGACGATCCGAACCGTCAGAAGCGCCTCGTCGGAGCGCACAACGCCGCGGAACGAGTGCTTTACGCATATGACGGCGATGGCAAGCGCCTGTGGCAATACGAAACGCCGGCGATGATCCGCAGCGTGGCCGCTTTTCGCAATCGCGACCGTACGTGCGTGGCGATCGGCAGCGTGGATCGACGGGTCACCGCGATCGATTCGTCGGGAAAGTTCATGTTCGCCACGGAACTGGACGGATGGGCTATGGCGTTGGCCGCACGGCGCCGGGCGCGGTGGCAATCCGATGACTTGGTGGCGTGCACGGCAGGCGACGGCCGGACGGCGCATCTGATCCGTGCGGGCCGCTACGATGAGCTAGGGCGCACAAGCCGCGAGCCGGCCTTCCCGCAGGTGTACGTCAGGCTGCGCAACGAGCGAGCCGGAACGCGGGTCGTGTACGAGATCGAGGCGAGCCACACCGAGCCACCCTGGCACGGGCGGATCGGCACGCTCGGCCGAAGAGGCCTGATTGCAGAGGGCAAGAAACCCACCTCTGAGGATTACGTTGGCACCGACGAATGGACCGAATGGGCTGACCTGACGTGGCACGTGCGGTCCAGCGGCTTGAACAACACCTTTCGCTTTCGAGCCACGGATCGCAGTCGTGGCCGCCTGACGAAGTTCCGGCTGACGGCGCAGGTTTCCTGCGCGCCGGAAACACGCCGCGTGGCGCGCACGATTGACAACGTGCTCGAGCCAAGCGATCGGTTCATCCTCCAGATCCCCCGGAATCTAAGCCCGCGACTGATCCGGACGGAGAGCGAACTCTTCGAGTCGATGTACGACCAGGTCAAGGGAGTCAACGTGGCCGGCCCGATGCCGAAGAAGTTGTGGGTCATCGGTCAATTGCCAAGCGAGCGGGAACAGTTCGCTGACAAGTCAATCGAGATTGCCCAGAAGCTGGGCATAAACATGAGCTGGAGCGAAAGGACGGGATTGCAGGTCCGTCTGCGCAGCGCGGGATTCATCGAGCCGCCGATTGAGATCGTCCGCGTTGAGCAGCGCGTTTCATCCCTCGCTGCAGAGGCCGGCGAGTTCGGGCAATGGCTCCGCGATCGTGGAGTTACGTTGCAGGAGATCGGCGCATCCTCATGGGAAGCCGTCGTGCCCGTTGGGTACGAGCAGGCCGGCAAGTCGGACCGGCTGTGGCATTACACGCGGGTGTACGAGCGAGACCGGTCAATTTGGCGCCATTGGCAGCAGTGGAATCGACTCGAGCGAACGGGGTTGAACTGCGCAGGATTGCGGGCGGAGAGCCTGTTCCTGAATCCGGCAAGTAGTCCAATCGACTGGTGGGATCTCTCCGCAACGAGAGTGCTGACGTGTCCGGACCCAGGGGTGTACGCGGACCAGCATCTGCCCCTGGGCCACGTAGCCGGAACGATGGCATTTGCATGCGACGCCTTGCGTAGTTGCACGGAGCGGGACAGCGCCCGTTTCATCGCGAGGTTCAACGCCAGCCACGGGGCAAGCGCCGTCGGGGTCAGGCAGGCGATGTATTCGGCGGCCGCCCATGGTGCCCGGATCCTCTGGCCTTGGGCCGGGTCAGTGTTGCAATGCTACACCGCGCAGCCGCAATGGTCCGACCGACCGGCGATCGCAGCCGAGATCGCCAAGGTCACACACGAGCTGGCCACGGTGGAAGACGTGTTCGTCGATGGTCGGCGGGAACCTGCGCGGGTAGCGATCATCTTCGCGAATAGCACGGACCAGCGGCACTTCGACAAGAGCGCGCACGCGTTGGAACGATACGGTTTGAGCCTGGCGATGATGCATTCGCAGATTCCGAGCGACGTGATCACGACCGGGCAGGTCACGGCGGGAGCTCTGCTGGCGGGGCAATACCGGGTTACGCTGCTGACCGGGGACCACATCCGGCCGGATGCGGCCCAGAAGATCAAACAATGGGTTCGACGCGGCGGCGTGTTGATCGCCACGGGCGGGGGCGGGCTGCGCGACCAGTTTGACCGACCGCTTCCGACGCTGGCCGAGGTGTACGGGGTCGAGGATGTTGGCACGACGTTTCAGCCCGGGCTCCCGCGAGTCGGACCGTTCCGCGCCCTGATGCGAGACAACTGGCCGCTCAGGTTGGTGTGGGCGGCGGACGTCGAAACACCGGCGAGCGCAGGGCAGGCGCTGCCAGCGGCCGCGCCAATCACGACCCTTCGCTGGCAGGGCTGGGAGGACAAGGACCTGGCCGATTGGCGTGGCAACGACGTAATCGAGACCGCCCTGCCAAGCAAGCTGTTCGAGAGGATCAGCTTCCCGGTGATCGCGTTCAAGCACGCCTTCAAGCTGCGGACAGCAACGGCGTTGGGTAGCTATACCGACAAGTCACCAGCGGTCGCCCTGCATGAATTCGGCCAGGGCAAGGCGGTGCTGATCGGCGGATTGCCGGGCTTGGCCTATCTGCAGGCGGGGGCGGCGCGCAGGCAAATGCGCTATCCGACGTGGCGGGGCAAGGACGTTTGCGAGGCCGGGCTTGCGGGCACGCCTTGGTCAGAGCACGTCAAACCGGCAACAGGACCGCGGACGTATCCCGACGAGCTTCGAGAGTTCATCGCTTCGGGTGTCGGCTTGGCTGAGGGACTGACCAGAAAGGTGGAACTGTCGAAAAGCCAGATCGACGTGGCTGTCTATAGCAATGACCGATCCACGGTACTGCTGATGATCAACCACACGAGCGAAGCGATGGATGACGTCGAGGTGACCGTCAACAAGCTGCCGCTCGTGGCCCACGTGAGCGCTGCCTCCGGCACGAAGGTAGAGTTCGAGAGAGCCCCAGGCTCCGTGCGGCTCCGCCTGCCGATCAAGCAAACGGAAATCGTGACGATCGCACACGCGCAATAGAGGCGAGAAGTGAGACCGGCCCAGCCATGGCAGGGCGCGATCGCACCTATGATCCAAGAGAGGCGCTTCCCACAACCGTCTGATCGAACCAACGGTTGGTCAAGATAGGCCCATGAGCGCGCAGGCCTCGGACAAATCGTCGCGGCTGAATAAGGCGTTCGCGGATCATCCGCGCAGCTGGCGGGAGAATCTGTACGTCTATCCGGTGATCTCGCGGCGGAGCGGAGGGCTGTCGATCGGAATCAATCTGAATCCGGACAAGGCGTGCAATTTTGGCTGCGTCTACTGCCAGGTCGATCGGCGCGAAGCACCAAGGCAAGAGCACGTACACGTCGAGGCGTTGGCGGCTGAACTTGATGGAATGCTGACGCTGGTAAAGGCCGGCACGCTGTGGCAGCAAGCGTTCGCACAAGTGCCCGCCGAGTTCAGGCGCCTGGCAGACTTGGCCTTTTCGGGGGACGCAGAGCCGACGAATTCGCCGGCGTTCCCGGAGGCGGTGCGGGTGGCAACCGATGCGAAGCGCCGACATGAACTGACGGGGGTGAAGATCCGGGTTCTGACGAACGCATGCTACCTGACCCGGCCGAACGTAAAGCGGGCGCTAGCGGTGCTGGACGACAACGAAGGGGAGATCTGGGCGAAGCTCGACGCAGGAACGGAAGAGTACTATCGCCAAGTGAACCGCGGCAACGTGCCGTTACAGCACGTGCTCGACAACATCCTGGACGCTGCACGAATCCGGCCGATCGTGATTCAGTCGCTGTGGGTTTGCCTTCACGGCAAGGAACCCCCCGAGAGGCAAGTCCGGGCATTCGCACAACGTCTGTCGGGAATCATCGAGGCCGGCGGGGCAATCAAGCTCGTACAAATCTACACGACGGCCAGGAATCCGGCAGAGGCGTTCGTCACGGCCGTGCCGGACAGGTTACTGGACCGCATCGCGCGGATCGTTAGACAGCAGACAGGACTGTGCGTGGAGAGTTACTATGGGCTCGCGGAATAAGGTGCTTGTCATGAACGGTCTTCTGACGATGGCAGCGGCGGGGTGCGCAAAGCCGGACGCGGCGATAGTCCTTGCGGATCGAGAAGCGAGCACGTATCAGATCGTGCTGCCACCGGCGCCGATCGCTTCGGAGCGACACGCGGCAGAAGAGCTTCAACGGTTCTGTCACGAGATGAGCGGAGCCACGCTGAGCGTGGTGGCAGCCGATGCACCGGCCAAAGATACGGAGATCATCCTCGGCAATCATCCTCGGCTGAAAGAGCTAGGCGTGCCGTTCGACGCTGCTTGCTTAGGCAAGGAAGGATACCTGCTCCGGACGGTGGGCCGACGCGTGGTGATCGCGGGCGGCCAGCCGCGGGGCACGCTGTACGGAGTCTATGCACTGCTGGAGGAACAGCTCGGGTGCCGTTGGTTCTCGTCGAAGGTCAGCCGAATCCCGAAGCACGAGAAGCTGATGCTCCCGCCGATGGACGAGACCTATGTTCCCCCACTGGAGTACCGCGAGTCGTTCTACACGGACGCGTTCGACGGCGACTGGGCGGCGCGGAACCGGATGAACTCAAACAGAGCCACTCTGGCTGACAAGCACGGCGGCAAGATCGCGTACGGCCCCTTCGTCCACACCTTCTATCACCTCGTGCCGCCCAGCAAGTATTTCAAGGACCATCCCGAGTACTTCTCGTTGACAAAGGGCGAGCGCCGGACGGAAAGGTCGCAACTGTGTCTGACCAACCCGGACGTGTTGGGAATCGTGGTGACGGGGGTGAGGCGATGGATCAAGGCCCATCCACACGCAACGATCTTCTCGGTCTCGCAGAACGACTGGCATGGCTTTTGTGAGTGCGCGGACTGCAAGGCCATCGACGAGGCGGAAGGCAGTCACGCCGGCTCATTGATCTGGTTCGTCAACAAGGTCGCCGAGGCCATAGAGCAGGACCACCCCGACGTGGCCATCGACACGTTGGCGTACCAGTACACGCGGAAACCGCCGAAGTCGATCCGGCCTAGGCAGAACGTGATCGTCAGACTCTGCAGCATCGAATGCTGCTTTGCGCACCCGCTGGCCACGGACGATTACCTGCAGAACCGATCCTTCCGGGAGGACATTACAGCTTGGTCAAAGCTGACACGTCGCTTGTACGTGTGGGATTACGTAACAAACTTCGCCCACTACATCATGCCGTTCCCGAACTTCGACGTGCTCGCGCCGAACATCCGGTTCTTCGTCGAACACGGCGTCAGAGGGATCTTCGAGCAGGGCAACTATTGTCCGGGAGGCAAAGGGGAGTTCGCTGAACTGCGAGCGTACGTGGTGGCCAAGTTGCTGTGGAAACCTGATCGCGATCCGCAGCGTGCGATCGACGAGTTCATGAAGGGCTACTACGGCAAGGCGGCGGGACCGATTCGGGCGTACCTCGATCTGTTGCATGAGGGCATCCGCGCAAGCGGGTGCCATCTTCGCATCTTTCAGGGACCGGACAGGCCTTATCTAGCCCCCGAATTCATCACACAGGCGCAACTCCTGTTCGACGAGGCGGAGAGGCTTGCCGACGAAGACCAGGTCCTCCGTCGGGTCCGAATTGCCAGGCTGCCCGTGCAGTACGTAATGCTCGTCCGTCCGACGCGGAGAGTTCCCGGCCGAGGACGCAGCCAAGGCAGCCAAGCAGTTCCTGGAGGTAGCTGAGAGGGAGCAGATCACGCATATCAGCGAGGGGCGAGCAATGAAAACCTTTCTCGAAAGTCTGGCCCCACTGACCGGGAAGTAAGACGTCCTCCGGCGCATGCTGCCAACAGCTCGCCTGAGGCCAACGCAGGGAGCGGACGACACCACAGACAGAAGGAACCTGTCCACACGGAGCCCGAATCAGGGCCTGATCGCCCTCAAGACGAGAGCACTTGGCGATGCAAGCGGTTACTCAGAAGGACCCGTGCAGATTACCTGGAGGGTGCCCATGTCGATCAGGTCAATGTCCTGGTCGCCGTCCAGATCGCCGGCGGTACATTCGGGGGATGCTGACCCGCCGGGACCGGTGTAGCACTGGGAGAATGTGACGTAGTCGTCTGCGTCCACGTCGCCGTCCTGATCGAAGTCGCCCGGGACTTCGACCGTCAGCTGCAGTTGTTTCTCGTCATTGCGGCCGTAGGCGTCGGTCACCAGGAAGGTAGCCATAAACTGGCCGGCCTCGGCGGGTGTGCCGGCCACAACGCCAGTGTCCTCCATGTTGATTCCGGGCGCGATCGCAGGCAATTCAACAGAGTTAGCATAAGTCAGCGAGGAGGCCCCGTTGTGCATCGAGATCACATAGTCCGACCCGTTGCCAGCCGAGATGCCGACGGTCGGCGGCGTGGTGAAGTTGGTGTTGCCCGGACCGTAGTTAAAACGGACGCGGCCGTCATCGAATAGGACGCACTCGAAGTCCACGGGCTGGGCGGTTGCCCACAACTCGCCGACCCAGCGGATCGTGACCGAGTGCTGGTCCTGCTGCAGATAGATGTCTTGGCCCGGTGCCCCGTTCGTGACGATGTCCGTCCACATGGGTGCGATGCGAACGTTGTCGATCAACTCTTGCGTGGTGTTGGTGTAGTCCGTGTCGTCACCCAGCACCAGTTGGAGATAGCCTTTGGTGGACACGCGGACCCACGAACGATCCGTGCCGTAGAACGGGAAGTCGAAGGGCAGAGGCAGTAACCATGCCGACTGGTCGGCCCGCCAGTTTTGCGGCTGGCCGCCGCCTGCAAACAGGCTCTCGCCCAGGTCGGTTTCCTGCCCACTGACGGCAAGGACCCAGTGCAGCGGCGTCTGACCGCCGTCTGCTGACATCGTAAACGGGCCATAGGGCGAACCAACGAGCCCGGCCGGCAGCGAGTCAGTGGTGATTTCGGGTGGGGGCGGTATGGGCGCTGCCGTGGTGCCGTACAACCGAATCGCCCAGGAGTTGAAGGTGCCGATGTCGCCGGCAGCGCGGTCGGAGACGCGGAGCACCCAATCGCCCTGAGCTGATTCGCCCCAGCACCGCGCCGTCATGAAGGTCCAGTCGTAATCTGGATTCGTATCGCCATGGACATCAGCCAGGATGCTCACCGTGCCGCTGGGCGCAGTCAACTCCACGTACAAGTCGCCGCGACGCGTGTGCGTGGCAACCAGGTCCACCTCGACGTGCTCAATGGCCATGCCATCAGCGATGTTAATCTGGCTGGTCACGCCCGTCTGGTCGTTGTCCGGGATCCCCGCACTCGGCGAAGCCGATCCTGAAGCTTGCGTAACCGGTCCCACGTTCGTCCATCGCTGTGCCTCGCCGACGGCAGCAGTGGCGTCGAGGCGACCGAAACCGTACTTGTGGTTGACCCAGAAACCGGCGCCGTTGACGGTCCAGTCCGAGTCGTCAGGATCATTCTTCTTGGCCGTGGCGGCCAAAATGTGTTGCACGTCGCGCCAGCCGAGGTCGGGTTCAGCGGCAAGCATCAGGGCGACACACCCGGCAGCGAGTGGGCAGGAAGCGGATGTCCCGCCGAAGCTGTCGCAGTAATCACCGTCGCCGTAGCCGTCCGCGCCGGATCTATCGGTGGTGGTAATCCCAAGCGTGCCGCCACTGCTCGGCGCGCAGACAAGGAGGCACGCCCCCGGCTCGGAGAAGTAGCTCTGCTTACCCTCGTTGGTGATGGCCGCGACAGCGATCGTGTAACGGGAGTTCGCATAGCCGTCGTAGTTGACGTTGTCGCCTTCGATCCGGCCGTTCCCGCCGGCCCAAACGTAGATGTTCCCCTTTCCGCCTCGCCCGTTGGCCACAGCATCGGCCAGAGCGGCCTGAAGAAGTTGTCCAGGCCCCTCCAGCCGCATGCCGTCGTCCTCCGGACCCCAGCTGGCGTTGTAGATGGCGATGGACTGATTCTCATGCGTCAGGGCATCTGCCTCGGTCTCATCCGAGACAGGTTCAGCGATCAGCCGCAGCGCCGCAAGCGTCGCCCGAGAAGCAGCGCCGGTCACGCCAATCAAGTTGTGACCTCTGGCCACGGCCACGCCGCTGACAGCGGTGCCGTGATTGTCATCGGAATAAACAGGGCTCGGGTCCCCGTCCCCTTCGTTGAAGTCATAGCTCAGCGTGCTGCTGTAGTTGTCGGTCAGGTCTTCGTGGTCGATCTCGCAGCCGTCATCGACAACTGCGACGGCAACCCCCGTACCCAAGGTGGTGTCCCAGGCAGCGAGGACATTGATGTCCTCGCCGGGGGTCCCGTCGCCTTGACCGGTGTTGTCGAGGTGCCACTGGTCGGGAAACATAGGGTCGTCCGGCGTGAATCGCTTGGCATGCTGACGAAGCAGCAACGGCGCGGCGAAGACGACCTTGCCCTGCTCGTAGAGACGGTTCGCTGCCGTCAGGGACGCCAACGGGGTGTTGGCCTGGAGAATGTAGGTGTTCGGACCGTAGGTGACTTTCCTGAGAACGCTCAGGCCCATCTTGCGAGCCAGACCAGCCACGTCATCCCCCGGCCGGACACGCACGGCCAGCTCCCGAGTGAGGAGGTGTCGAACGGTCGCGCGAGGCCGCTCCGTGTCACGATGTGAGAGGTACGCGACACGTACGGCTTGTCCGGCAGGTGCGTGGCGGACCTGGTCGGGGGCGATAATCAGATTGACGCGATGCGGCCCGTCGTAGAAGTGGTGCGTCGAAGGTTTCGGCGCCGCGCTGGCCACGCTGGCCGCCGCCATGACCAGCCCAACAATTACGCGACACCAATAGCGCCCCCCCGACATCGGGATGTACGCAGGCGTCATGGGCGCGCCTCTACGTCGTACGCACGCGCACGGACCCACACTCCTCGGGTTCCCCAAGCCCAACGCGCCAGCCGCGCCTTCGGGGATACCACGCATGCCCCCGCGCGTTCCGTTACGAACTCTTCAAAGCCTGCTACACAAGCGTATGACTTGCATAGCAGCCATCGCTGCCTACGTCAGATTGAAGAGGTGGGCTCCAGGCGATAGCGGTCACTGCGCAGCCAAAAGCCGCCCCGCGAGTGATCCTATCGTGACTCCGGCAGCTACAGCCCAGCACTGCCCGGCCTCTTTCCTCCTCACTTCGTCCTATTCTATTCTCTCGCGCGCCTTATGAAAAGGGCAAGCCGACCGGATTTGGCGCGCCCGGCTCAGCAAGATCGGTCCTAGGTGCCTGTGGAGCACCTGGTTGTGGCACGTCCCCGCTACCTAAGCGAAAAACGGGGTGCATCAGACGGCTAGAGCAGTAATGATAACAAGCGGCGAGCCGAACCGGGCGAACGCTGGGCGGCCGACACCGCGTCCAGCAAGCACGATCCGCCGCAGAGCCGGCACAATCTGGCGGCGCAGTGGGCAATCGAGACCGGCCCGGTCTCAAGGACTCGCCAGGGCTCCAGTCGGAGGGAAGAGGCCGGAATCCGACGATGCGGGCTGCAGCCGAGGTAAGCGTCCCGAATTCTGCGGGCGCCACGCCGAGCCTGCCGCGTGCAGTGGCGCCGCCACGGGGTGCAGCACAAGTCCAAGGCTTCAGNNGCTTCAGAAACAACTCACAATCGTCGAGACACTTGCCAGCCGTGTTGGCCATTTACGCACCACCGCCTGAGCCTTAGTATCGACAGAGCAGACGGGGGATTTCCGGATGGCTGCAGCAGCAGGAGGATCAAGTCAATGCCTCTGTACACGCGCGGGGGTGATTCGGGCCGAACAGGGCTAGCCGACGGCTCCCCAATAGGAAAGGAGCACCCTCGCATCGAAGCCTGCGGCTCCGTGGATGAGTTGAACTCGACGATCGGGCTGGCGGTAGCTGCGTGCACCAGCCCGGAGCTAGGCGAGGGAATGCAAAAGGTTCAGCGGGAACTGTTCTCGGTCGGTGCGGCCCTTGCGGTCGCCGGCGGTGGACACTTCGCCGAGAGCCTAGACGTACGGCGGCTGGAGCAATGGATCGATGAAGCGGAGACAAAGGTCCAGTCGCTGAGACAATTCATCTTGCCCGGCGGAAGCGAACTGGCTGCAAGGCTGCACGTGGCCAGAGCGGTCTGCCGTCGGGCGGAGCGGCGGGTGGCGGCGTTGGCCAGAGCGGAGACGGTCCCACCAACGACGTTGGCGTACTTGAACCGATTGAGCGATCTGCTCTTTGCGTGGGCGCGGCTGGCCAATCGACTTGCGGGCGTCGAGGACGTGCCTTGGGCCCGGGAGCGACAGGGTGGCAACTCAGAGCTGCCGGCACGTCCAGCAACCGATTGAAATCTCGGGCTAGTCGATTCCCAGCCCAGGAGCGGGCGAGCGGCCAACAGGTGTTCTAACGTGTGCCTACGCTGTACAATCGGTACGGGTATGTTGAGGACGGAAGCGCATCGGTTGCACTGTCGGGGGCATTGCCGGACGCGCACCGCCTGTCGGGCGAGGACCGGCATCGGATGAGGCTCAGTCCGTGGACGTCAAGCGCGTAGTTACGGACCTTGCCGGGCGGCTGAGCACGGCATTGCAGGCAGCATCCAGCCCCGCCGGGCCGATCATCGGCCGTGTCCCGTCAAAGTACTGGCCCGGCATCTTGGCGGGGGCGTCAGTAGCTCTGGTCCTGGCCGCTCTGTCGGTCGTGTGCTCGTTCGGGTCGGTCGAGGAGCCACTGGGCGAGCCCGGGCTCGCCAACTACTACCTCGGTTGCAGTCAATGCGGGCACGTGTGGGCGGTGAATCTGCAGCGGACGCAACGGTCGGGCAGCTCTGCGACGCTCTGCCCGCAGTGCAGCCGGCACGCCGGCCGACCGGCCGTCAAGTGTAACCACCCCGATTGTGGGAAGTGGTACGCGCCTTTCTCCGCTGCAAAGAAGCGAGTTTCTTTGCAGTGCCCTGAGTGCAACCGCGGGCCTTTGTAGGGGCAAAGCACGGTTCCGACGAGGCGCGCCATGGTCAGTCGAAACAGAGCAGGCGACCGGGGGGACCAGGCGGCCCGACGGGCCAGATCAGTGCCGGGCGCGGGCTTTACTCTCATCGAGCTACTGGTGGTGATCTCGATTATCACCTTGCTGATGGCTATCTTGCTACCCTCGCTGGGCGAGGCGAGGAGGCAAGCCGATGCCGCCGTGTGCATGAGTAACCTCAGGCAGCTGGGCATCTCCTTCCGGGCCTACGCGAACGACCATGAGGGCCGGTACCCTGACTTGGACTTGTGGCTTTGGGATTGGTACAAGCCCGACACAGAACGTATCGCCGGTTTGCCCAGTGATGGTACGGTCTTCATGTACACGCAATGCAGCACCGAGATCTACAAGTGTCCGTCTGATCCGTTCGAGCGAGAGAGTCCGCTGGCGAGCATCGGCACCGGATGGCCCGGGACGGGCCCGCCCTGGAAACACAGCTACAGCGTCAACGGCCATCACCAGAAGAACGTCCTGAGCAAGGGCCACACAATTTGGCCCGGGGAGTGCCTAACGCCCTCGCTGCAGGACCTGAGGGGATCCCCCT
>JABAOF010010021.1_pt1 | contig 12640 bp, 21 predicted proteins | sample 7062171 | NCBI WGS metagenome assembly JABAOF01 (sample SAMN14538628, study PRJNA623070) | marine sediment metagenome | biome: marine biome [ENVO:00000428]; feature: marine pelagic biome [ENVO:01000023]; material: deep marine sediment [ENVO:00002113] | place: India: Gulf of Khambhat ... | reverse complement strand
GAACGCCATCCCGAGAGGGCGGGAGACAGTCCTTCGATGATCTCTTCTCTGTCGCTTCGTCTGATAGTTCTTGGGCTTTTTTTCTGCTGACCTCTCTTCGCCAATCTTGGGGCTTCTACTTCCTGGGCGGTAAGGATGAGCGGACCATAAGGGGGTTCTTCGGTTGCTTCCTCTGGCGGAGACTGGACTTCATCGCGCATCTCAAGATCTGTGCTGGGGAGAGACCGAACTTCATAGAGCGATGGGTCTGGAAGAAGTACCTGCTCCATCCGAAGAAGGACCGGGATGGGTGGAGGATTAGCTGGCTCATGTATCGGGCAGCGGATAGGCAGGTTCTAGGTGGGCCGGATAGGTACGGTCTTTACGAGGCGTTGCATTCATACGAAGCTCTACTCAAGGCCCACGGCGGTATCAAGTCCGAGTTTAAGAAGGTATTCGGGGAGGAGCATCCCCTAACGAAGTGGGTGAGGGAATGACACATAAAGCCTCTGGGTTGTGGTGTGATCTGTGCGGTAAGCCCCTCATGGGCGATGAGCCCTATTGGCACTGCACGGTTAATGGCAAACCTAATTGCCATTCTTGCGAAAAGTGTAAGATCAAAGTTGAGTCGGGTTCCGATGAGAGTGGTGCATGCGTCTCTTCGGATTAAATGGGGGTGCCGCTCCAGCCCGCTAAAACCGCACCTGAAAGTGAAAAAACCCCTTCCCCGCCCAGTCACTCGGGTAATACCTGAACCCGCATACGAGTAGGTTCTTGATCGATGCCCAGTTCTCATCGTTGGTATAGGTAAAAGCCCTGTGAGCCTTGGGCCTTCTCTTTAGAATCCTTAACCTGTAGCGGATAGCTGCCCTGTGTATGCCCTTCCCTTGATGGGACTTAAGCACCCCAGTCCTGAAGAGGAAATAGTGCCCGTTTCCATAGCACTGGATGCCTGTGAACCCGATAGGGGTCTTCCCCTCGTAGATGAGCCACATCTCGGACTCATCCCAGTCTTCTGATTTCGGGATCCACTCACCTGGGAAGCATCTCTCATGTAGTTTAGTCAGAAGGCCGTGGTCTCGGGTCTTCTTGAACCTCACTTATTCATATTCAGTCATTTTCTTTGAGATCGCTGAATAAACTGCATGCCGCGTTGTGGCGGTAATCGTTTTGAGAGGTTNNGAGAGGTTACAAGCGAATTCTATGCAGTTTTTTGGGCAGATAATTCGTTTTGACTAGAGAACCCGATTTCTAACGGTTCAAAAGTCCTTGCATGCCTTCGAACGCTTGACCACTTTACCCGGCCTATCCCCGTTCTTAGCGGACTTCTTCGCGTTACGGCAAAACCAAGTACACCCGCACTGACTTTTTGCCTTTTTTCGCTTTTTCACGGTCTCACTTCCCCGCGTTCACTAGCCAGAGAATAGCCGCCGCGATGCATCCACCGATTGCTCCGGTGAGTCCTGACTTGACCTGGAGACGGGCGATATCAACCCTGCACTGGGTCACATCCTCTTGGATCTTCTCTACATTATCAGCGGTCTTGTTTACTTGATGCATCATCTGGCGCTGCCACAGGGGCCAGTCATCTCGTTCTGTGGGCTGGCTTGGATGGTTGTCTAGACGCGCCATGAGGGCAGGATAGCATGAGTTAAAAGAAACCCCCAAGGCTTGCAGGTTACAAGCGATGGGGGTATTACAAGAAGGATTTGAAAACGATACGAGACCCACCTTACAGGCGCGGACCCTCGTATACAAGACATCATTGGGGGAACATCAAGGTGGAAATTACCATTCTCAATTGGGACCGCTATAATCCTAAACGCGCCCAGAAATCTTACACTTGGCTCAGACTAAATAACGACGTGTTCCAAGACCCGAAATTGCACGGGCTGTCATTGGAGGGGAAGGCCGTCTGGATCTTCCTTTTATGCATGGCTTCCAGGGAAAATTCAGGCTTGCTGAGGCATGTTACTCCTGAGTGGCTTGCTCAGATGCTTGGAACTAAGGCCAAAACGGCACTAGATTCGTTAAATTCGTTGCAATCAACAGGACTTATCTCAATTGACGCCCTATCGCTACCCCCGGTACTACAAAACACTACACCTACGGACGTACGAGACGGACGAACGAACGAACGAACGGACGGACGCACATATGTGCAAACCGGCTCCCCGGTGTTGCACCCCCTCGCCGCTCTCTGGAATGAGAACTGCGGTGGACTACCGAAGTGCATCAAGACTTCCGGCGATCGGCGCAGGAAGGCAGAGGCGCGTTGGAAGGAGCATAGCCCAGAGGAATGGGTAGAGATCGTAAAACGAATCGCCACAAGCAAGTTCTGCACGGGCCACACGTCTGGCAGTAACTGGGTGGCGACCTTCGACTGGATCCTTAAGCCCGACACAGCGACGAAGGTTCTTGAGGGCAAGTACGATAACCGGGGAGGTGCGGAGAAGGGTAAGACCGCTGCCCGGATTGAGTTTGAGAAAATCGCAAGGGGTGAAGCGTGAGGATTTCGAAGGAAGTGGCGCAGGCGATTCTGGCGGTGGAGTCGGAGTACCCTAGGCAGGACCCTTACGGGGACGTGAGACGGGACTTGATTGCAGACGCTTGCGAGGGGCTTTCCCCTACCCAGCTAAAGCGAGTCGTTCGGGGGTTGATCTCGAACTGCAAGTTCCTCCCGAACGTGGATGAGTGGAAGATCCAGATTAGGCTCCGGTGGAATGACCTGAATATTCCTCAGCGGGAACCGTCTCACTTGGCTGGTGAGGAGGGGGTTTCCCTCGATGGGTGCTCGCTCCCCGAAGAGGCGAAGGAGCGCCTGCGTAATGAGTGGAACTTAGGCAGGGGGCGTAATCCCCGATTGAAGGAGCAGAACGAAGATGAATGACGCAGATGTGAATCTACCACGAAATGAGGACAAGTCAGAGAACCCTAGGGTACCCCCTACGTTCGACCGGGAAAAATTTGAACTGGTGAAAATCGCCCGTCTCAAACGAATAGAGAGCGAACTAGGGGTATCTCTGGAGGGCATCCCCACCCGGTATCAGAACCTCCACGCGAAAGCCATCCTCGGCGAGTCTTCATTACGCGAGGCGATAAAGGCGAAGTGCTATGACTGCAGTGCGTGGGACAATGTGTCGGAGAATGTGGGGAACTGCACCGTTAGGAGGTGTCCCCTCTGGGCTTACCGTCCTGGGGGGAAGGGATGACCATCGATGACTTACCCGAGGAGTTACGGAAGATCGGGGGGGAGAAGCTGGAAGCGTGGTCTGACGACTGGCCAACGCACGATGAGCACCCGGAGTGGTCTGACCAGGACATGATGGATGCCTTCACTGCGGGGTTCTGCGCCGGGGTGGAAGCTAAGGGGAAAACGAAGAGGGTAGAGGTGTGATTAATGGCCTGGATTTATTCAGCGGAATCGGAGGAATCGCCTACGCCCTCAAGCCCTGGGTCAGAACAGTGGCGTATTGTGAGATCGACCGTTACGCCCAGGCTGTTCTTATGTCTCGAATGCAAGCAGGAGACTTGGATAGAGCCCCAATCTGGGATGACGTGTCCACTTTGCAATGGGGAAGAGGATCTATACCGATCGATATCATATCGGGCGGGTTCCCCTGCCAAGATATCAGCATCGCAGGAGCTGGAGCGGGCTTGGAAGGAGAGCGAAGCGGCCTATTCTGGGAGATCCATAGAATTNNTTCTTGGAAAATGTCCCAGCTATCACTCATCGAGGAGGACGAGAAGTCGCCGGAGCCCTTGCCTCGCTACGGTATGATTGTCGGTGGGGAATGCTATCAGCTTACGACATGGGAGCGCCGCACCGAAGAGAGCGATGGTGGTTACTTGCCCACTCCGACGACCGTAGAGGGGGGGAGGAACAAGTCGGCGAGTGCGGGGGCGAAGATCAGACCTTCGTTGGGGATGATGGCGAAGAGGGGGCAGTTGAGATCGCCGGCGGGGTCAGACTTCAAGAATCGAGGGGGAAACGTGGAGTCTCGGCTGCGTACTGGGAGGCAGGTAATGCTGAGTCATCAAGTGGGTGGAGCTCTGAACCCTGCATTCGTGGAAGAAATCATGGGATATCCCATAGGGTGGACCGAATTAAAGGGCTGGGTAATGCAGTGGTTCCGGCAACAGCGAGGGAAGCCTTCAGGAGACTAATAGGGCTGTGATACCCTCTAGGCAGGGGGCGCTATGGTTCTACTCATGCTCTTGAAGTCATGTCTTCCACCTCACTGCGAGATCGTTACCGCCGTGCAGTGTGATCTAATCGCATGTCACTCCACAGCAGAGATTCGCTGTATCGACAAGATGGAAGCTCCCGATGAGTTTACCGCCCCCATGAGGGAAACGTGAGTGAGGAAGAGGAACGGGAGATAGTCGAGATCTATTCCGCTGGGGATATCAGCGAGGATGAATTTACGAAAATTACTGCGCGTGCTATTGAATTACGCAATGAGGGCATGTTCAAAAAAGATCCCTGGCGGTGTTGCGTTCAGTCATTCTTGGAATGGATCAACGAGATGAACGGCGTGTCACGAGAAGAGTTTTATGCCCGAGATGACCTGGAAGATGTTACGGTGCATTAATGCAAGTCCGCTGTAGTTACGATGAGTTAGTGCCAATCGCACAGCTTAAGGCCAATCCTAAAAACCCGAACACTCATAGCAAGGATCAGATTAAGCGCCTTGCCCAGATCATGAAGTATCAGGGGATCCGTAATCCCGTCATCGTCTCTCAACTTTCAGGCTATGTAGTAGCGGGGCATGGGAGGCTAGAGGCAGCAGAGCTTAACGGGTGGGATACCTTCCCCGTCAATTACCAAGAGTTCACAGGCCCTGAGCAGGAATACGCTGCGCTAGTAAGCGATAACTCTATAGCAGAGTGGTCCGCTCTTGATCTCTCTAGCATTAATTCGGAAGTGCCAGACCTTGGCCCGGATTTCGATATTGACCTTCTTGGGATTGAGGATTTTGAGTTAGAGGTAGCGGATAAGGTAGAACCTGAGGCAGATGAAGATGATGCGCCTCGAGTACCGACAGAATCTAAAACTGTGCTTGGCGATGTCTATGAGTTCGGAGGGCACAAGCTAGTGTGTGGTGACTGCACAGACTCCGATCTAGTCGCGTCTCTGTTCGGTAAGTCTCGAGCTGAGCTTTGCTTTACTTCCCCACCCTACGCAGACCAGAGGGATTACAATGGGGGTAAGGAGCTTTCCACAGAGTACCTAGCTACGTTTATGCGGGCTGCATACGGGAAAGTGGCCTATTTCGCGGTAAATTTGGGCTATAGCAGGAAGAACGGGGAGGTTAATACCTATTGGGATGACTACATTCTCGAGGCGAAAAACACAGGACTTAGGCTTTTGAGCTGGAACATCTGGGATAGGGTCTACCCCGCGTCTATAGCGCAGCAAACCGCGATGTTTCCTGTGGAGCATGAGTGGGTTTTTGTTTTTGGTGATAGCTGCAAGGAGCTTAATAATACAGTCCCAAATAAGGGGGCAGGTTCAAGAATTAGAGCATCTACTAACAGGCAAAAAGATGGATCAATGAAAGAGGGTAGAAAAAGAGAAGTTTCAGATAGCAGGCCTTTGGGGACAATTTTTCAGTGCGATATTCACAGAGGCGATTCTAAACATCCGGCAATGTTCCCTGCTCGCTTCGCTGAGGGGTACATAGAGGCAATGACCAACCCAGGTGACTCCGTATATGAACCCTTCGGGGGCTCAGGCTCCACACTCATCGCCTGCGAAAAGACTAACCGCACATGCTACATGATGGAGCTTGACCCACACTACTGCGATGTCATCGTGCAGAGATGGTGCGATTACACGGGGCGTGATAAGGTGAAGCTAAACGGGGAAGAGATAACGTGGGCAAAAGAATAGAATTAGACTGGGAGCAGATGAGGAAACTCTGTCAAATCCAGTGCACTCTTGTGGAGATTGCAGACTGGTTTAACTGCTCCGAGGACACCATTGAACGCCGGGTGAAAGAGAAATACGATACCACGTTTGCGGAGTACTTTAAAAAGAACGGAAGTGAGGGCAGGATTTCCCTCCGTCGCAAGCAATTCGAGGTAGCGAACAAGGGTAACGTTACCATGCTTATCTGGCTTGGTAAGCAGCACTTGGGGCAGAAGGACCGGCAGGAATTGACTGGCGATGAGGGGCCTCTGACTATCAACCTGGCTTACAAGATGGGGGAGAAGTGATCGAATCCCATCAAGTCAGGAGAGTGGCAGACGACTTCCTGAGAGAGGCGCTTATGATTAAGCAGCCTGGGGCTTATGGGAGACTCGTTAACTCAAACCGCTTCGGTAGATTCGTTGAACTCTGCACCCTCCGATGCAAGCAGCTTGACGTTGAGGGATTCATTACAGGTAAGCGAGCCTTCGAATACTTCGTTAAGCAGGCAACGAAGGAGTGGGGGAAGAGAGAGCTAGGGAGGGTTATCTGACCCCTGACTCTAAGCCCTACCTCTCGGGCTTTAATCCATACGTCATACCCTATCAGGGGGAAGTCCTAGAGCTAGTCAGGCTGAACTACGATCATACGAAGGGCTGGCCTGAGATAATGCTCTCTGGCAGTTACGGATCCGCTAAGTCCATCCTCATGGCCCACCTCGTAGTTACTCACTGCCTCGCTAATCCAAAAGCTAGAGTATGCCTTGCGCGTAAGGCCCTGCCTGACTTGAAGGATACGATCTTTAAGGAGATCGAGGAGCACATCGATGAAGACCTTACCGAGGGTAAGCACTACTGGGTTAACAGGCAGCAGGCATCCATCCGGTTCGCTAACGGGAGTGAGATCATCTCAAGGTCCTGGGCTGATAAGAAGTACAAGAAGGGGAGATCTCTCAAGCTCTCCGGCCTTGTCATCGAGGAGCTAACGGAGAACAACCAGGACGATAAGGAAGCGTTCGATACTCTCAAAGCACGGGTAAAGCGTCTCCCTCACGTTAAGGAGAACTTCGTTATCTGCGCTACGAACCCAGACGCCCCCTCTCACTGGGCTTACCGCTACTTCATCGATACAGATAACCCGAACCGCTTCACGTTCTACTCAGTGACCTCTGATAACCCCTTCCTTGACCCATCCTACATCGAGCAGCTTAAGGATAACCTAGACCCGAAGGCAGCAGAGCGATACATCTACGGAAGATGGGTGGAGCTTTACAAGGAGTCGATCTACTATGCCTACCAGAAGGAGAGGAACTACCGGAATGACGTTTATGAGCCTAAAGTGGGGTTCCCCATCCACATTAGCTGGGATTTCAACATCGGTGAAGGTAAGCCCCTTAGCGCCGTTCTCTTCCAATTCCACTCAGGAGCCTTCCATTTCTATGAGCAGTGCGTCGTTGAAGGAATGCGGACGCTCGATTCATGTGAGGAAATGCAAGCACGAGGACTCCTCTCAAAAGACTTCGCCTACCACCTCCACGGGGACGCCTCAGGAAGACACAAGGACACGAGGAACAAGAAGTCAGACTGGGACTTAATCAACAAGTGGTTCGCTGATAACAGCTATCGCTTCGCTGAGAGGGTGCCCATGTCTAACCCTCCCATCCGCGAGCGTCACAACTACGTCAATGCGTGGTGCTACAACACGAATAAGCAGGTGCGTCTCTACGTCTATAAGATGGAAACGAAGGAGAAAAGGAACATGGTAGATGAGGCCCTTCGCCTTACTGCCTTGAAGCGCGGCGGCCAGTTCCTAGAGGATGACTCGAAGGACTACCAGCACATAGGAACTGCCATAGGATACGGCCTGCACTACGTTGTTAAGGAGATGACTGGCGGTAAGTCTATGCGGGAGATTCGGAATCCTCGGTTTGGGTAGTCGTGTTAATGTGGATAAAGCGGCACAATGCCTGTAAAAAGTCTCTAAGGGGTAACATTCATGCCAGTTTCAGACGGGTTCCTTCAGCAGAAAGTACAGGAAATCACTCAGGACGCAGAGGATACGCGCCGCGCTAGAAGCCTGCGTAGGTACGAGATTTACAGGGATGGGGGGCGTCGCTTCCTCATCGAGCAGATCAAGCGGGAGTTTGGAGACGAGGGGGCTCGTGAAATGCGCCTTGCTCCCATCAACCTCCTAAAGAAGATCGTAAACAAGAAGGCCTCACTCTACCGGAAGCCTGCGATGCGTCGCACTGAGCTAGAGTCTGATCAGGCGCTTGTAGATGCCTACACCGAAGCCTGGGGCCTTGATGTGATCATGCAAAAGGCTAATCGTTACTGGGAGCTAGACTCAAATACCGTGCTCTACCTCATCCCAAGACAAGGCGAGGTATTTGATCTCCGCGTTATGCCTGCCTACCTCTACTCAGCCTGCACTGAGGAGCGGGATCCTCTGAAGGCGTTTGCCTACATCTTTAGCCCCTATGGGGAGAAGTCCCAGGCCGCTCCAGATGATGACCTTAAGTCCGCTACTGGTAGGGAAGGGTGGAACCGGCAACGGGGGGTAGCGTCTGCTAAGGGTAATGCCGTTGACTCGAATGAGAGGCGGATTACCAATCAGCCGGAGTTCTTTATCTACTGGTCAGACGATGAGCACTTCACCTTAGATCAGGACGGTAACAAGGTGCCTCTGGACCCCGAGAAGGGTGATGAGCAGTTCATTAATCCCACTGGCGTTATGCCCGTCATCACAATCCAAAAGGATAGGGATGATGAGTATTGGGCTACTCAGGGCGAGGATATGGTTGATCTCACCATTGCAGCACAGCTTGGATGGTCTGACCTCCTTACAATCGCTAAGCATCAAGGGTTCTCGCTTCTTACGATTGGCTCAGAGGAGGAGCCCACCTCTCAGGAGATCGGGCTTAATAAGGCTATCTGGTTAAAGCTAAAGGAGGGGTCGCCTACTCCCTTCGTTGAGTATGCGCAGGCTTCTAGCCCAATTGAGCAGTACAAGCAGATGATTCTGGATCTCATTGGGATGATGCTCTCAACCAATGACATGAATCCTAAAGAGCTTGCAGGTGCCCTTAATGCACAGTCCGTAACCTCTGGCGCTCAGGCCCTGATTGAGATGGCTGATACCCTCGAAGCTAGGGAGGAGAGTAAGCCTGTATTCCGTGATGCTGAGAAGGAACTGTGGGATACTCTAGCTGCGTGGCATAACTGGGCTCACGATATCCAAGGTATGCTCCCACCCGATCTTCAGGCACTGGGCAAGTTCTCCGAGGGCTTTACGGTCTCTATCCAGTATCAGGACATTAAGCCCATTGAGTCCGAGCAGGAACGGCTCATGGTTGTGGAGAAGCTTAGGAACATGGGGCTTATTACGAAGCTCGATGCGATTAAGAAGCTGAATCCCGATCTCAGTGATGATGAGATCGAGGCTAAGCTAGAGGAGATCAAGGAGGAGTCCATGGCCCAGGCTGCTGCATTCGGACTCCCCGCACCATCTGAGGAAGAGGAGCCTGCAGAAGAGGAAGAGGATGGCACGGAGGAAAGTTAAGTACGACTTCGACCCCTTGAAGGGCAAGCGCAGGGGGATGAGCAAGACAAAGCAGGAGCGTATTGAACGCAAGGTAGCGAAGTTCGTGCAGGAGAAGGTTACCTCCATGACAGAACAGAGCAAGTCTCCTGTATTTGGGAAAAAAGATTTTAAGGAGTTAAGCCCAAAATACAAAGATAAGAAAAAGGCCGCAGGCAAGGGCGATAAACCAAACCTTCGCTTTAATGGTGAGCTTATGTCTAAGGTCAAGGTGAATAGACGAACCAAGACCGGGGGAGTCCGCGCCACTGTAACGGAAACTCAGCAGGGCAAGGCAGATGGTCATAATAACTTTTCAGGTAAATCAAAACTCCCCAGGCGTCCGTTCATTCCAGATGCTAACCGTAATGAGAAGTGGAAGGCTGAGATTGAACGGGGGATTGCTGAGATAGTAGATGAGGAAAAGGATAAGAAGGGCTAGGAGCACTTTCTGTAAACGTAACAGCTAACGCATTCGTCTTTGTTTTCTATTACATCCTCAGATCCACAACAGTAGCAGGTGCGTTTTTCCATTCCCGTATGCTACCATGACTCATGGCGTTTTCAGTGAAAATAACGGGGATGGATAGGGTAAAGAAGGCGGTTAGGGACAGGACTAAGAAAGCCTCTGTTACCTCTGCTGATAAGATCGGTCAGACCACTATCCGCATGATGAAGGACCACATCGCTAAGGGTAATAGCCCGATTGCAGGCTATGGTAGATTTCCTGCGTATAAACAGTCTTACAAAGACCAGATTGAAGGGAAGGTGGCATTCTATCGTGATGAACAGAAACGCTTGCGCGTTTTCCCCCCTCGTGGCGTCCATGAGCGGTTTAGGGGGAAAAAGATTAGGCCCGTCAATCTGAAGCTATCCGGAGACTTCTTGAGTGACCTCACCTGGAGCAAGTTCAAGGAACGGTTCGGCACTGGCGTTAGGATCCGGTTTAAGACTAAGAAGAGTAGGCTTAAAGAGAAGGGGCACAGGGAAGGTGCCAACGGTCAGGGGATCAGGCCCATCATCCCAGAGGCGGGAGAGAACTTCAGGCGGGATATTCTGGACAAGATCGTAGAGCTATACCGTAGGGCGCTTGGTGCAGGGTAGTGCAGCAAAAACTACGCAACTACTAGTTTCTACTACCCTTCGTTCCTCCATCTGATCCAAGATCCTGTGCGCCTCGTTGGAATCGACATGGCCACGAAGCTCTGTAACGAGGGATTTGAGGTTCTCTCGATTTGTTTCATTGCCTCTGACGTATGTAGTCCCTGTCCCCATACACGGCCTACACCTCTCCGCAGCGGCCTTCGCATAGGCGAGGACTCCGGCGAGGTAGTCGTTTTTTGCAGCGGACCGAACAAGTTGTGACCACAATGGGCGGGGGTACTTACTATTAACGTGCTCCTCAGCCTTCGCGTTCCAGTCCATTCGTACCTCCAAAAAGTTGACCGGGGGGCTGGGGCTGTTGGCTTGCCTACGAATCCAACCCCCGCAAGGTCGCAGGTCCCCCCCAGTCCCGCACTGCATAACAAACGGAACTGGTTGTTTACAGGGAACTAGTGTTAAGGTTTCAGAACAATGTTGACAAAGGGCAATATCTTGCCGAAAACCTATAGGAGTAATGGGAATGGAATCTCAACCTACGCCATCGAACGATGAGCAAACCCCCACCGCGAACGCGGGGGTGGAAACTAAGCCAAATCTCGAAAACCCGCCCGCGAACGCTGGCGATGACGTGAACGAAAGGCTCTTGAAAGAGAGCAAGAAGTTCAAAGAGAAATGGCAAACTGCACAAAAGGAACGTGATGCTCTCCTCGCCGAGAAGGAGGAGGCAGAGCGTAAGACCCTGGAAGACCAGGCTAGGTACCGAGAATTGTACGAGAAGACCAAAGGGGATCTCGATAAGGAACGTACCGCAGTGAGGACTGAACGGAAACTCTCCAGCATCCGGGCGAAGGCTCAGGAGATGGGGTGCCGTGACGTTGACTTGGTAGTTCAATTGGGTCGGGATGACGGTCTTATTCAGTGGTCCGAGGATGAGCGCGCCTTTCATGGCGTTGAAACATTCTTGGAATCGTTGAAGGAAACCAAGCCCTACCTTTTCGAGCAGAGTTCCACTCCCACGATTAACGCTACTGTTCCCTCGGGGAAGCCCAGAGCAGCAGCGCCGGTAACTTTGAAGGAGGCCGTCAGTAGTGCTGAAGGGTTCAGCGCTGCGCTTATGGCGGCTGAGAACAGAAAAAGGGGGTAAGTCATGGCTGACGCTTTGACAGGAAAAACCGAAGTAGATGCTACAGTCGAAGAGATTGTCTCTACTCGTATTCAAGAGGTCTTGACCGATGCAATGGTCGCTTGGCCTCTTATGATGGATTTCAGTCCGCAAGTCGGACCCGGTATGGACAAGCTGAAGATTCCTCGTTTCGGAAACTTCACCGTGGACTCCAAGACCGAGAACACCGCAGTTGACGCACAGGTTAACGCATTCTCTACCGATGACCTGGACCTTGACCAGCACAAGGTGGTCCAGTTCCTCATTGAGGATATCGCTGACCTGCAAGCCAAGATTGCAGTGGTTTCTGCTTACATCGATCAGGCTGCTCGTGACCTGGCCGCTGAGATGGATGCGACTCTTCTCGCAGACCTCGATGCGAACCCTTCCACGGTTTCTCCTGACCACGATGTGAAGTACAACGACACGGTGAATAACGATCTTGAGAAGATCGATATCACTGAAGCCCGTCGTTTGCTTGACGTGCAGAACGTGCCGAAGGCTGATCGTTGGGGGATCATTCCTCCCGACAAGGAGAAGGACCTTCTCAACATCTCCGAATTTGTTCGGGTTGATGAGTCTGGCGGTTCGGCTGCTCTTAGGAACGGTCAGATCGGGCGTCTCTTCGGCTTTGATATCGTGATGAGTAACCAGCTTAACACCGCTGGTAGCTCGCTCTGGGGTCACTCCAGCGCTGCTGCTGTGGCTCGCCAGATGCAGCCTCGCGTTGAACAGGATCGGGATCTTCCGAACCTCGCCGATCGGCACAGCATCTCCCATCTGTATGGGACGCATGTGCTTGATTCCGGCAAGCGCTTCGTTAGGTTCACTGAGACCTAGAATTAAAGGGGATGGGGGGGCCTTAGGGCTCCCCCTGAACTATCATGAGTGCTTCCGCGCAT
>JABAOF010046666.1_pt1 | contig 12642 bp, 13 predicted proteins | sample 7062171 | NCBI WGS metagenome assembly JABAOF01 (sample SAMN14538628, study PRJNA623070) | marine sediment metagenome | biome: marine biome [ENVO:00000428]; feature: marine pelagic biome [ENVO:01000023]; material: deep marine sediment [ENVO:00002113] | place: India: Gulf of Khambhat ... | reverse complement strand
GATGTTGAGTGGAGACCAAGATACCAAGTAAATAAAAAGGACTTCTACGTGAAAAATTACAGCGATTTAATAAAAAAAATAGCCAAACAAGTTGAGGAATGCATAATAGCCACTGATTATGATATAGAAGGGGAACTTTTAGGATACAACATACTTCGCTTCCTATGCGATGAAAGAAAATCACATAGAATGCATTTTTCTACTTTAACGAAGCGGGAACTAATTCAAGCTTTCAATAATTTGGATAATTTGAATTACAGACTCGTAGATGCTGGAGAATGTAGACACGTATTGGACTGGTTTTACGGCATAAATGTTTCCCGCGCACTATCCTTATCTCTAAAAAGAAGTTCAAATCAGTTTGCAATACTTAGTGCGGGAAGAGTCCAGGCACCTTGTTTGAAAATATTGGCGGAAAGGGAGGAGGAGATAAAGAACTTTGAGCCTACGCCTTATTGGATCATTCAGCTCTTATTTTCAGTAAATGGCGATAAATTTGTAGCGAATTATGAAAAAGGAATTTTTTATAAAAAAGAAGAAGCAGAGAAGGTATTTAATGAATGTAAATCCAAATTCGCTTCGGTTTTAGAAGTTTCAAGGAAGAGATTCAAGCACAGTCCACCATACCCCTTTGATCTTACATCTCTGCAGGGTGAGGCATACGCAAAGTTGGGGTTTTCGCCAACCAAAACTCAAAATACTGCACAATCCCTTTATGAATCTGGTCTCATATCTTATCCAAGGACGGCATCTCAAAAACTCCCCCCTACTGTAGATTATCATGGTATAATTAACTCTCTCAACTTGAACCCTATGTTTAAGGAATTTACCGAGATGCTTATTTCAAAAAAATTGAGACCAAATGAGGGTAAAAAAGATGATCCTGCTCATCCTTCCATATATCCTACCGGAGAAATGCCAGTTGATTTAAAAAGGGATGAATTAAGATTGTACAAGTTAATAGTTCACAGATTTTTGAGCGTTTTTGGTGATCCTGCTATAAAAGAAAGTGTAAATATAGTTTTGGAACTTGATGGTCATAAATTTAATCTAAAGGGCATTAATTTAATTGAAGAAGGTTGGTTAAGTCTTTACGGAGAATTTGCAAAAAAAGAAGAAGTATTTCTTCCTCATTTAAAGGTTGGAGATGTAGTCCAAGTTAAAAAGGTAGAATTTCAAGAAAAAAAGACCAAACCACCTTCAAGGTATAATCCAGCGAGTATCATACGCGAATTAGAAAAAAGAGGTCTTGGAACCAAGGCGACAAGAGCACCGATATTAGATACTCTGTTTAAGCGCGGTTATATCAGGGGAAGGCATATTGAGGTAACTGAATTAGGCGGTGCAGTTGTTGATGTATTGACGAAACACGTACCAGAGATAGTAAGTGAAAGAATTAACAAGAGAATTTGAGGAGAAAATGAATGCCGTAGAGACAGGAGATTCAAAAAAAGAAGAGGTAATTGAAGAGGCTAAAGAAAGACTGACATCTATACTGAAAGAGTACCAACAAAAAGAGAAAAAAATCGGAGAAGAACTTGGAAAAGCACTCAATGAATATTACGAGAAAAAATACGTCTTAGGGAAATGTCCTAAGTGTGACGGACATCTTAAGGTGGTGCGCTCAAAGAAGACAAAAAAACGTTTCATAGGGTGCTCAAATTATCCAGAATGTACAGAAAGTTATCCGTTGCCACAGAAAGGAGGAATAAGGTCAGCAAACAAAAACTGTCCTGAGTGTAATCTTCCTATGGTTGCGACAACTGGAAGAAATATTAGGGTGTTCTGTCCAAATCTCTCTTGTGTTTCGAATAAAAGGCTTTAGATTTTTATAATTTTTATCGGTCCAGATTTTCAAGGAGATAGAGGTTCTCTCTTATGTTTTCCATTATCTTTTTTTCATCACCAATGAATACAGGTATCTTGCTAGCGTTACAGAATTTTGCTGCGTCTTGTTCTATCTCTTTTGAGAATATCCATCCTTTTCCGAGTACATCATACAATTTGCTCCAGGTTGCCATCGCCTCTCTCAAGTTTAAATAATCTAAATACTCTATCAGTATATTTCTCGTTTTAGAATGCTGTTTTTCTATTTTCAAAAAGAAACTGTGCAAGACCCCTGATTTACCTTGAACTTTTGGAAACATTTCAGACTCATACCCTAAACGTCCAAAAAATTCTTCCCAGTCGCCTAGAATTCCATCGAAATCGTTATTATCATTTTCCGTTATAAAAATATCTTCCCAACCATCTAATTCCGAAAATCTTAAATTAGTAGTCCCTACTTCGTAGAGTGACTTCGGAATCTTTCCTACTTTGTAAACACTCTTGACTTTGTTCTTCGCTTGGTATAATCCTTCTTTCTTATTCCATAGCAAGTATTTCACCCAACAGAAAATAGTGAGAGACTATTATTTAATTATTTCCCCTAATAAACCATTGTTTATGACATGCGTCTGACATTAGAAATTAAATAAAAAAAGAACCAAATAAAAGTCTATTCAATCTCGATCTTTCCTTTATTCTCGGTAGACATTCATTTAGATAATTTATAGTTTGAGTTTCTATACCCTTTAAATACCTTCAAGTGTAGTTTAAAAGATCAAGAACAAAATATATGCGGGATGTGAAATAAATCCGTTCGTTTTTTATACAAAGGCATTCATATAGAGATTAAATAAGAGATATCCAAAAATCGTATATATCCTAAGAGATAAAATATTATAGATAAAAGGTGCTCCGAAAATGAGAAAGATTTCCACGGGCATTTCAGGATTCGATCAAATCTTAGGAGGAGGGATACCAAAAAACAGATCAATTTTGGTGACCGGGAGCACAGGAACTGGAAAGAGTATATTTTCAACTCAATTCTTGTACGGAGGTGCACAGTTAGGAGAGCCTGGAGTACTGGTAACACTGGAAGAGAGGCCTCGCAACATTCGGGAAAACATGTTACAGTTTGGCTGGAACTTAAAGGAACTTGAAAAACAGAAATTATTTGCCATCGTAGATGCTTCCGCCGCGAGAGTAGGAATTCCAACCGATGAAACATATGTTGAAATGAGACCGTTTGAATTAGATGGATTATTAGAGACAATAAAGAAGGTAATTTCCGAAACATATGCCGAAAGATTGGTTGTTGACTCGTTAAACGCCATAGCATTACAATTCGATACTGAATTTACGATGAGAAGGGAACTACTTCGCTTCATATCAATTATTGAAGATTTCGGTAGTACTGCCATATTTACAACAGAGACGGAGCCACAAACCAGGAGTTTATCAAAACACGGCATTGAGGAATATATTACATCAGGAGTTGTTCAATTGCTCCTTCGAGAAAAAGGAGGCAAATTGAGAAGGAGTCTAATAATTCACAAGATGAGAGGGGTGGGACATAGCCTCAAGAGGCATCCTTTCGAAATATCGAATGAAGGGATTGTGGTTTATCCAGAGGAAGAAGCCTTTTAACTTTTTTTGGTGGAATTATGGTCGAAATAGAGGTTTTTACCACTCCCAATTGTGTCTATTGTCCTTATGCCTTAGATATCGTGACGAAGGTTGCGTCAGGATTTCAGAATGTGTCCGTTGAGGAAGTTGACATATCTAAGCCGGTGGGCAGGATAAGAGCAATGAGTTACGGTGTCGAAGGAACGCCAACAATCGTCGTAAACGGCCTCGTAAGATTCGTGGGAGTACCTGATCCTGCTGAACTGACATCTGTCTTTGAACAAGAGCTTGAGAAGAGAAAAAATTAAACGAAAGATATTTATTCGAAACTCATTAACTCTCTTTTGTGATCTTTGATGAGATGGTTGTTGCTATTGATTTTACTGATTGGAGTTGCATATGCCAAGCCAGAAATAGTCGTTGAGAAACATCTATCTGATGATTCTATAAGCGTAAATGGGTCGGCCCAAGTCACGATAAGAATTTCAAACGTAGGAGAAGATACTGCTTTAAATATAAATGTCGATGATTTTCTCCCAGAAGATTTTGAATTGAGCGGTCAAAGAAGTTGGCCAGATAAAATAGAAGCTGGGGAAACAGTTGAAGTCGTCTACTTTTTGAAGGCTCTAGAAGAAGGATCCTCTCATGTTAGTCCTATCAGTATTAAATACGAGGATTCCGGGGGTAACGATTACACTGCTGTATCAGAGCCTTCAGATATAAGGGTTTGGAGCAGAGATACAATTTTCACGATAATGAAGAAAGTTGATAAGAAACAGGTACCGAAGGAAGGAACATTAACCGTTATATTAGAACTTGAGAATCTCGGAAAAAGTAGAATAGAGAATATTAACGTAGAAGACACCGTACCAGAGGAATTTGATATACTAGAGACGGACCTTGGCGCCATCAATATCAATTTCGTAGGGAATGAAGGTAATGTCAGGGTGGATTTCGATCCACTGAATTATAAAGAGATTCGCTACACGTTAAGGGCAAAATCTGAAGGATCAGTATCTCTCGATTCCGCTAAAATCTCGTACGAATACGCTGGAGAAACTATTGAAGAAGAGTCAAATAAGGTTACAGTAACAGTAGGTCCCTATAAACCTCCCGAGGAAGAAAAACCTGAAGAGCCTGAAGAAAATGTCACCGAACCCGTGAAAAAAGAGGCAATCATAATTGTTACGAAACAGATAGATAAAAGCGTGATTGAAGAGGGTAACAGTGTAGAAGTTACAATAAGGGTTAGGAATGATGGTGCCGGAGAAGCGAATGGAGTAAGGGTACTGGATACTGTTCCAGAGGGATTTAGTCTTATATCGGGCTCCACTACCAAGACATATGCCTCCCTGATGCCGGGGTTGCGAGAAGAATTCAGTTACGTTGTTGAATGCAACAAACCTATGAATTACACTCTACCTACCGCTCAAGTCGTCTTCAACGATGAAGTAGGAACACATAGCATTAAGTCAAATGAGGTAGAACTTTCTGTCATAGAAGCAGGTATAAAATTCCCAGAGATACCATGGAAGAGAATTGGGATCGGTACGTTGGTTTTGGCTCTGGCAATAGGCATTGTCTTAGGCATAACTAAGATATCAGTTCAGAAGAAGCCTAAAGGATACGGTTATAAGAGGACTAGAAGGCCGCCTGGGTTAGGAAGACGGTGATGTTTGAGATTTTAAATACGAAAATAAGTCTTTGAAGAAGAAAATTATCCTGTTTAAGAACTTTTTCCTTCGCATTATTACTTGACTCGTCTTTTCTTCTGCATCTTTCCGGGCAGATTCCGCTAGATCATATGCAGTGTTAGCCACCGCTTTTGCACCATCATAGTCTCCATTTGTGTACGCATCATATGCCTGTGTGTGCTTCTGCTCTGCCAAAGAAAGTTGCTTTTCTGCCAGAGATACATCAATTTTTCTTTGTTTTGCATCGCTTATGGCACCTCTAGCCTCGAATATCTTATTTTTTGCCCTTTCTAAAGCATTGCTTGCATCCGCTATTTTCACTCTCAATTCTTCTTTTCCCTCTTCTATTTCTCTTTGCTCATATCTCACGTATATCCTATCCAAACGCGGAGAACTATACCTAAAAAAGGGGGGATTCAGTTGAACCGTCTCTGGTTTATCATAAATTTCCTGAGGGATAACGTTCGGAGGCAGTATAAGATCAAACTGTTTAATTTCTGGCAGATCACTTCCTCTGTACTTGACGTATCCAGGTAAATATATGTTATGAGAAAAAGTATCATAGATCTTTGAAGTATCGAAGTAGTTGATATTTTCCGCCTTTTTTACTGCGTTTAGTAAGGTGTACTCCCAGTATATTCTTTTATTTTTATCGTCGAATACTAATAATGGTCTTTTGATATCTAAACTTTTGCTAAGTTCTTGATATCCTATATTTTCGGTGTAAGGGCCTCTATTGAGATTATTATAGTCTTCCGCGCTTAAAAATGCGCTGACTCTAACCGCTGCTACACCCGTTTCAGAGAGACTTACGCTCACTATGATGGTGTATTCTTCTTTTATATCTAAATTTCCACCATAGGGAGAATACGCAAAAGAACACCCTATCAAAAATAATATAGCGATGAATGGACAAACTTTACGAGTTAGGTGTGAAATGGTCAGAGAGAATGAGATGGAAGAGTATAAAAGATCCTTCAAGTATTTTTTAATTGGATTTTTATCTTTATTCATAGTATTTGGGCTAATAACCACCAAGACCACCCTTTTGTACCGTCTTTTATATGGTTATGTAGAGAGCAGGATCTCGGATCCTGTATCTAGCATTGGGGAAGATGTCCTCTCCCTTTTTGTATATATATCATTAAACAATATTTTCGTAGTATTTATGCTTATTGTAGGTGCAATTTCCTTTTTATACCTTGAGTTCTGGCTTATGAAATACCAGACATTCAGAAAATATGGAAGGGGATCTCTAAGAGTAAGGGAAGAGATTCTTAAGATTACAAGACGAATCTCCTCAGATATAAAAGATTACAAAGATGTTATACTTTACATTACTCCAACGGCAATTCTGTTCTTAAATGGAGGCATTATAGGGGGTTTGTTTGGATGTGTACTCGTTCAAGAAGGCATATCTGAATTTATAAACTCATTTTCAACTTTATTTCCTCATGGATTAATCGAGATACCTGCGATAATCATCGCAGGAGGGAGAGGATTTATTAATGCGAATAATTTTAGCCACTTTAGTGATCCAAAGGGGTTTTTATATCACACAAAAAGTTATTATAGAAACGGTTTGTGGAAAGATTCATTTGCGGTGGTATGTTTGATAGTAATTGGAAGCGCTTTAGAAGCAATTGAGACAAGTTGAAATCTAGGGGGATACTATGAAAGTAGATCTTCACGTCCATACAACAAAAGGCTCCCCATGCTCAAAATTATCGCCAAAAGAACTTGTTTTAAGAGCCAGGGAGATGGGATTGGATGGAGTATGTGTGACCGAGCACGATAACTTTAACGGGAAGGAAATAAAAAGCCTAAATGAAGATCTGATCATTTTATATGGTGTTGAAATAAGAAGTACTCAAGGAGACCTTTTGGTTTACGGATTAGAAGATAATATCCCCTTTGGAGATGCTCAAACTGTTATAGACGAATGCAAAGATGTGGGTTGTGCGATATTTGTAGCCCATCCTTATAGGTTTACAGTTCCGAGTCTTGGAGATCTGATATACGAATTAAGAGAATACGACGGTATAGAAGTTTTAAATGGAAACGCAACTAATGAACAAAATTTTTTCGCTAAAAAGGCACAAAAAGCCCTAAAATGTAAGGGTATTGGCGGGAGCGACGCTCACGATAAAAATAAAATTGCTAAGTACGTGACTGTTTTTGAGGACGAAATAAAAAACGAGGACGACCTGGTGACTGAATTGCTAAAGGGGAGATATTACCCAGAATCTTTTAATTCTCTTCAAAAGTTTCTTCTATGATTTTCTTAAAGAAAAAATAACTTTCTTTCGCTTTTAAACCACCATCAACATGTCCATTTGCGATTTCAGGTATGATTGAAATATCCTTTTCTAAATCTCTAATTTTTGAGAAAATTTCTCTAAAATTTACCTCCCCAGTGTTAGGCATGAGTCCCTCCTTATCAACGCCACTGGCATCTGAGGCATGGACGTGAGTGATCCATTTTTTCAATTCTTCCATGTAGTCATTCAAGTTTTTATTCTCATAATTGCAATGTAATTTTGCATGCGATATATCGAATGTAAGGAAGAATTCCTCAAGATCATTTAGTATTCTCATATCTTCAGAGTTCAATACGAAATTTCCGTGCCAAAGTTCACCGTTCCACATCTTATATAAACTAGGTAGATTCTCCACCGTCATTATCACGTTATTCGAATGAAGAGCGGAAATTGAGTCTAAAAGATTTTTCAGGAGATCTTCTTTGTCAACTATTTCTTTATACACGCCTCCTGGATGTATTACTATCAAAACATCGGATGAGAATAATTTTGATAATCTTTCTCCGATTTTTATTGTCTTTTGGACCAAAAAGATACTTTTTTTCCTTAATTTTTCGTTTTTAGAAGAAAGGTCAACTAAGATACCTTTCTGAATGTATTCTGGTACATGAACCGCTAAAACATCTATTTTATAATTGACAACTGTTTTTAAACGAATTAACTGTTTTTCAAAGAACTTTGTCACGTCTTTTGAATTTTGATGTAGTTCTAAAACCTGAGGTTTTATCGTTAGGTACTCGTCTATATCTCCTGGTCTCCAATGAACTTTAAATCCAAGGAAGAGGTTCATGAACAGAGTGAGATAAAAAAGTTTATTTATGTATTGGCTCTGAATTAAGACATGCAAAAAATCACAAAGATAATCATTTTGGCATGTGCTTTTATTTTAGTACTCCTATTATCCTTGAGTGTTCTAGTAATATCTACACAAAATCCTTTCTTCAAAGAGTCCATAGTTATAATCCCTGTAGAAGGTGCTATATCAACCTCCTCCTCACAATCAGTATTCTCCCCAGTGGCAAACGATGAAAAGATAGTAAAGGAGATTGAAAAAGCCAACAAAGACCAGAATATCAAAGCAATCATATTCGCTATAAATAGTGGAGGGGGTTCCGCTGTTGCGAGTGCTGAAATCGAAAGAGCAATAAAAAGAAGTGAAAAGCCTACAGTTGCTTTAATAAGAGATGTTTGTGCCTCAGGCGCTTATTGGGTTGCATCCGCAAGCGATAAGATTGTGGCAGATCCTAATTCAATAGTGGGAAGCATTGGGGTAATATACATTCATGCGGATTACTCAAGGTTATTCAATGAAACGTTGAAGATGCGATATGAGGTCGTAAAGGGAGGAGAGTACAAAGATATGTCCTTACCTTTCAGATCGATGACTAAAGAAGAAAGAGAGATGTGGGAAATGATGATGATACAGGACATTTACGAGAATTTCATTGAGACTGTTGCGAAAAACAGGAAAATGGAAGAATCCGCTGTAAGAGAGATTGCGGAAGGCAAATTATACTCTGGAGAGCAAGCAAAAGAAATCGGATTAGTTGATGAATTGGGAGGGGAGAAAGAGGCTATTGAGATAGCCAAAAAACTAGGTAATATCAAAGGTGATCCTTACATTAGGCGCACGGGTAAGAAGACCCCCTTTGAGACATTTTTTGGCGCTTTCGCTTATTATCTAGGATCAGGAATTGGAGATAGTATCTTAAATCAGAAAATCGACTTTTCTGGCTTTATTACTTAATTTCTTAAGATTTAAGACTTTAATGTAGAACCCCCGATGAGTTAACAACAGATTTATTAGAAATAAAGAATTAAATAAGGAAGGGGCAAACGATGGATAAATATATCCTCGTTTTGATAATAATTATTGCAGGTTTAATTATATTCTTTCAAAGAGGTTGGCATCTAAAATATCTTTCCCGCTTCAGCAGAAGTTAATTCAACATTAAGATTACGTCCTACCAATGCTCTTCCGGTATCTCATGCCTCTAAAGTGAACCTTTTTGATCTCGTTGTATGCAATCTCTCTTGCCTCTTCTAAAGTATCTCCCCTTCCAACAAGAGTTAGAACCCTTCCGCCCGTTGTATATAATTTTCCATCTTCATTGAAGGCGGTTCCGTTATGGAATACTAAACAATATTGATTAACCTCGTCTAAGCCAGATATGACCTGATTTGTGTGATGTTTCCCTGGATAGCCCTCAAACCTTCCTATCCTTCCGCTTACAGCACATATTCCCAAATAATAAGTAGAGTTCCATTCAAGGTTTATTTTATTTAGTTCTACATTTAGAATAGCATCTGATATATCGTACATGTCTGTTTTTAATCTGGGAAGTATTACCTGCGCTTCAGGGTCTCCCATTCTCACGTTTATCTCGAGAACATACGGGTTTTTCTCTCCGTTCTCTTCACAAATCATCACGCCAAAGTAAATGATTCCTTTGTACTCGATCCCTTTCAATTTTCTAAAATTTTTAATTGTTGGTATTGCTATTCTGTCCATTATCTTATTTCTCAATTTTTCATCCAACCATGGGTGCGGTGAGTAACCACCCATTCCTCCTGTATTGGGATTACGGTTACCAAACGATCTCATAGATAACTTGTCATTTTCATCAAAAGCCCTTTTATAGTCCTGAGCACCTTCCATCGGCAGTATTGTTTTACCATCTGTAAAAGCAAAGAACATTAGTTCCTCGCCATACAGCCTTTCTTCGATATCAACCTTATTTCCTGAGTCACCAAATATCTTTTCAACCATAATCTCATCTATTGCTCTTAAAGCATCGTCTAGAGAATTACATACGATAGAGCCTTTTCCTGCAGCAAGACCATCCGCTTTTACGACGACATTTTTTTCTGTTTCCTTGATAAATTCTCTAACGTAAGCTTTTGCTTCACTTGGATCATCGAAGTTCTTGTATCGAGGAATTGGAACACCTATTTCGTTTAAAAAATCTTTTGTGTAGCATTTGCTTCCCTCTAAAATAGTAGCCTTTTTTGTAGGTCCAATAATTGGTAAACCTGCTTCTTCAAATACATCAACGATACCATCCGATAAATAGCCTTCAGGACCTACAAAGGTTATATCTACATTATTTTTAATTGCGAAATTTGCCATTTTATCAATTGATTCTACAGGGATTTGCTCACACTTTTTTAGTAGAGAACTACCCGCATTTCCTGGTGCAACATAAACCTTGGATACTTGAGGACTTCTTGCAAAAGTATGAGCGATAGCATTTCCTCTTCCGCCCTTGTCAACAACCATAACTTGCATGTTAGTAACGCTCCCCGTCCTTATAGAGCTTCTTTTTTTAATCGCTAACTAACCTATCATATAGAGTTTGGATTTTTTATAATAATAGACGATATTAAATTTTTCTGTTAGAAATCTTAATTAGAAACTTCATATTTCATATTCCTTTGAAATGCCTTGAATAACTCTTCGTCGTACCCTACGAGGATTATTTCATTGAATGCTCCTTCATTTTCCTTCAAAAAATCAACTATCTCTTCAATCATAATTTTTGCGGCTTTATTTTTGTTTAATCCTCCAACTCCTGTTCCCATACCTGGTATTGCTATTGTTTTGATATTGTTTTTGTGTGCACACTTTAAAGAAGCGCTTAATGCCTTTTTCACCCTCTCGTAGGTTGTTGGCATACTCGGCTCCTCCATCGTAGGAGCATGAATTATAAATTTAGCCTTAAGTTTCCCCGCAGTAGTACATACAGCGGATCCTAGTCTTATAGGGGATTTTTCCATGGCTAATCTTTCTATTTCTTCACCGCCCTTCTTTTTAATAGCCAACGCTACTCCGCCGCCCATAGTTCCATAAGAGTTGGCAGGGTTTACTATTGCTTCTACATTTACTTCTGTAATATCTCCTTTTAAAACGGAAATTTTTGCTCCCTTTAGGAACATTTTTTTAGTATAAATTGGATGGGTTAATGATATTTATTTTACATATCTCAGAGTGAGTAAACTTCCTCCGGTTTTAAGAGCCTGTATTTAGATTCAATCAAAATATTGGTGGCTTTCTCTGCATCGTCTACTCTTGCGATTAGTACTGCCTTATCCGCGTGTCTCTCAAGGAGTGAGTAAGCATATTCGATATTTATGTGGTTGTCCCCGAGTATTCCTGCCACTTTTGCAAGGCTCCCGGGTTCGTCTCCCATTTCTACTGCCAGAACATTAGTTATAGCAGATGTATAGCCCTTTTCCCTCAGTGTAGAATTTGCCTTGTCGGGATCATCTACTATGAGTCTGATGATTCCAAACTCCCCTACCTCAGCGACCGAAAACGCTCTTATGTTTATCTTTTCATCTCCCAGAGCCTTACTGGTTTTGGCTAGGGTTCCGGGTTTATTTTCAACAAACACCGAGACCTGCTTAACCAACTTTTTACACCTCCGTATCAAAATAATTTATCTTTCCTTAGATCGACTACTCTGACGGCTTTTCCTTCAGATCTTGGTATACTACCAGGTTCCACAAGCTCAACCTTAGTGGAAACGCCTAATACATCCTCTAGTTCTGATTCTACCTTTTTCTCAAATTTAATCAAATCATCCAGCTTATCACTAAAGGTTTTTTCTGTAACCTCTACCTTCACCAAAAGCCTATCAAGAACGTCTTTATCTACTATTATATGGTAATTCTCACCTATCCCTGGTATCTTCATTATTACGTGCTCTATCTGGCTAGGAAAGACGTTGACACCGCGTATAACTAGCATGTCGTCGCTTCTTCCCTGAACCCTTAACATCCTGGGATGATAGCGACCGCATTCACACTCCTCCTCATCCATTACCGAGATGTCTCTCGACCTGAAACGCAAAAGGGGCATGGTTTCTCTAGTCAAAGTGGTGAAAACTAACTCTCCCCTTTCACCACTTTCTANNTCTAGAACCTCTCCTGTCTCTGGGTCTATGATCTCGGCTATGAAATGGTCTCCCCAGATATGCAGTCCTCTTTGCTCTTCGCACTCCATTGCTACTCCAGGACCCCAAATCTCAGAAAGGCCATAGACATCTATGGCGAGCAGATCTAATACTTCCTCTATCTTTTTCCGGGCAGGCTCAGACCAAGGTTCTGCCCCGAAGATCCCAATCCTGAGTTTAAAATCTTCGATAGGGTCTATACCCTCTTCCTTAGCCACTTCT
>JABAOF010061559.1_pt2 | contig 12644 bp, 8 predicted proteins | sample 7062171 | NCBI WGS metagenome assembly JABAOF01 (sample SAMN14538628, study PRJNA623070) | marine sediment metagenome | biome: marine biome [ENVO:00000428]; feature: marine pelagic biome [ENVO:01000023]; material: deep marine sediment [ENVO:00002113] | place: India: Gulf of Khambhat ... | reverse complement strand
GGTAGTCGGTCAGGAACAGGTAGTTGACCCAGTTCTGGTTGACCCGCTCCTCGCCGTTGACGATCTCCACGTCGACATCGAGGCTCGTCGCCATGCTGATCTGGTCGAGCAACTCCTTGCGGGTCACGAGGATGCCGCGTGTGTAGCGCGGCTCGATCCGCTCGAGGAAGTTCGCGATCGCGCTCAGCTCGATCTCCTCGCCTGGATCAAGCTCCTCGATGAAGGCGAACCAGACCGCCTCATCGACGACGATGAACCACTGGAAGAACTTCTGCGGCGGCGGGAACGAAAGGTCCTCGGCGATGCTCGGGTTCTTGATGTAGTCCTGGACCTCGAAGGGCTTCACGATCGGGAAGAAGCGGTCGAACTCGTCTCCCACCTCCACGACGATGAAGTCCTTGAAGAACTCCGAGACGTTGAACTCGGTGACCACGCCCTGCTGGTTCTGAACGAAGACGGTCCTCGTCAGATCCACCTCGTCGCGAATGTCGAGCACACGGCCGGGCTCGGAGACCGCGAAGCCAAGCAGGATCGCCGCGCCGAGCTCGATGTTGTTGCAGGTCGGCCCGTTCCAGAACGCGAACCACAGACCCTGGACCGACCGTCTGAAAGTGCGGCTGTTGGGCCGTAGGAAGTCGATCAGGAAGCCGAAGTTGTCGAAGATCAGCTTCCGATTCTGGAAGAGCAGCTTTGCGAACTGGAAGCTCGAGGCCGGCTCCGAAAGGAAGACCAGCTCTCCGTCGCCGACGGCGTAGTCCACGCCTTCGATGAGCGGACTGTCCTGCGGGAGGTCTCGGCCGATCCCAGTCCGCAGAAAGAGCTCGGGGATCGAGTCGATCTCGCTGTCGATAGTGTAGGCGAACCGATCGGGGCAGCGTCGGATGGTGGCGCCGGTCGCGTGCTCTCCGGTGTAGGTGTAGGACAGGAGCGCGCCGGTGAACTCGGCGAATGTGAGGGCTGTCCCGCCGGCGCCCCCGATCACGATCGGGTCGGGCGTGGTGAGTTGGAAGCTCTTCAGGCCGTTCACCGAGCCGCTGAGCGCTCCGACGAACGTGTCGGAGACCACTTCGGGGTCGGCGTCGAAGTCGGTTGCCCGGTCCCAGGTGTTGACCGAGGTCCTCACCCAGATGCCATTGGCATCGCCGCCGAGGCCGCCGACGTCGCCTTCGTTCTTCAGCAGCAATCGGTCACCGTCGTTCAACCCCACGCCGTCGAGGAGCGCCGGCCCCGCGGTCCAGGTGATCTGACCCCGGAGGCTCGCGCCGCCGACGTTGTTGTAGACCGGCGCCGTGCCGTCGAGCGCCACGTGCTGGATCGTGGCGGCCTGGCACGCCTGCTTGAGCGTGAGCGTCGCCGGCGCGCCGCCGAAGCCGCCGATCGGCTCAACGCCCTTGATGCCGAAGCCTGGCGAGAACGACTCGCCGATCGCGTTCGTGTCGTTGAGGCCGTCGGCTCTCGACTCGAAGAGCCGGACTCGCGTCTGCGTGGCGTCTGCCGGATCGACCCTGATCGAGACCCAGTAGCACGCCGTGGCGATGGCCAGAGTCCCCGGGCGGAACTCGGCGATCGTGACGCCTCCGCCTTGCTCCAGGACCTCGAGGTCCTCGACGAGCGTTGTCTCGTCCAGCGTGAAGGCGATGTTCTCACGACGGAACTCGACCGGCACCTTGAACAGGGCCTTGGCTCGGTCGGTCTGTAGCAGAACGAGGAGTTGATCCGACAGGACCTGAAGCCACGTGTCGAACAGGGAGAGCAAGACGTCCCGGTCCCTCTCGGGCAGACGATTGAAGACGTCGCCGAGGGCGTTGAGGACGAAGCCTGTGTTGAACTCAGAGTCGGCCATGCTAGATCTGGGTGAACTCGATGACGCCCGGGAGGATCACCTGTGTTCTGTCTGGGGTCACGCGATCCTGTTCTGTCGTGACGACTACGGTGCCGTCTGTCTGGCTCGCCTCGGCCGTCACCTCGAGCGGTCCACGAAGGAAGATCTGCCCCACCTGCACCCCGATCGCGTTCGCCAGCACGATCGGGATGTCGTTGAGTTGCAACTCCTCGGCGATCGCCAACGCGTCGAGGAAGTCGATCAGGGCGTCGCTGAGATCCTGCGGAGTAACGACGCTTGCGATCTCAGCCGCCAGCCGGAACTCGAAGTTCCCGCTCACGAAGACGGGCAGGGCGTGCTTGGCGAGAAGGTCCGCCGTGATGACCCGGTTGTTAGGCAGCGCGACGAAGTCCTCGACCTCCTGCACCGCGCTCACCGTCTCGTAATCGACCCGGAAAGAGCGACCGAGGTTGAGCGCCTTGTTCGGCCCGATCAACTCGAGCGTGAGTCGGCTGCGTGGCGAGAAGTTCAGGGACTCGTTGTCGACGTTGACTTGGTAGTCCGTTCCCAGGACGAGCACGTTGCCGACCGAGATCTCGGTCACGGGGTCGATCTCTTCGACCGTCGTGATTCGAATGATCGGCAGCTTGAGATCGCCCTCGACCACGTACGAGTCATCGACCCGGATGTCGACACCGGCGGGGAGCGTGATCGTGGTGGCCGCGTTCGTGGTGATCGTGAAGGTCTGACCTCGCTCGCGACCGGTGAGCACCCGGAGAGTCTTCCCGGCGAGGGCTCCGACGGTGAATGCCGCGTTGATGTCGGTGAGGATCGTGTCGGACGGGTTCTGCGTCACGTCCGTCGCGAAGCCGCCCTCGAGCACGAAGGACCTTGCGGGGTCGATCGGCAGAGCGTCGAGGAAGTCGCGGCCCCGGAGAGTATTGAGCTCGTTGGCGATGAACGTGAAGGACTCCGCGTCGCGACTGCCGGTCTTGAGGTAGATGTCGACCTTGCCGCCGATGTTCAGTTCGGTCGCGTCACCGAGGTCGATGCCCTCGAACTCCAGATCGGTCCCGGTCAGGATGTCTCGGATCATCTCCGGATCACCGAATCCCACAGTCCTGAAGTCGACGACCTGGGGGAAGTTGTCCCGGAGCACGGCGTTGATGCCGGGGTCAGTGACGAGGCTTCTCTCGGTGATGGCCAGCCGGGCGCGGGTGACAAGCTCCTCGTTCGTCTCGCGATCCAGGCCGCCAGAGAACGGGGACGGGTTCGAGACGCGGACGACGTTCGGGAATCCCGACTGGATCTCGACGAGCTCGTCCTCCCCGATCTCAGACTCGGCGCCCGGTGACTCGGCAACCACGGTGACATCGAAGAAGAAGAACTCGCCCGACCGATTCAGGCTCATGCCGGCCTGCGTGATGCTCGTCGTCGCGCGGGCGAAGAACGTGAGCCCTCCCGACGACCGGAAGACGGTGTTGATGGGCACGATCTCCGACACTGGGCTCAGGTAGAAGAGCCGCGCCGTGCCAGTGGCATTGGATCCCGTGCGCCTCGAAACAAAGACGTTGGCGAGCAGATCGTCGACGGCGTCGTCCTCGATCGTTCGCGTTGCGTCGCTGACAGATCGAAGAGTCTGGTTGTCTCGGATCTGTTTGATCTGGTCAGCGATAGGCTGGGCCAGGATCGTGAACGCCTCGACGAGGAGCCTCTCGATCGCCGTGCCCTTGAAGACCACGGCCGGGTTCTGGGCCTTGGCGGCCGTCTCGGCATGCGCGCGGATGTCACTGATGTCAGTCGCCACTTAGCCTCCTCCCCGGAAGACCACCTCGGCCACGTCGAACCGAGCTTGCCTGCCGGACTCCGCGGTGACGATCAGGTCCACCCGCCAAGTCCCGTCCTCGGCGTCGAACTCCACCTTGGCTACGGTGATGTCCCGCAGGCGTTCGTCAGCGGTCAGCGTCTCGTTCGCCTGCCTGCGTCGAATGCGCTCGGTCACCTGGTCTATCACGATCGTCAGGTCGATTCGAGCGGTCAGGATCTCTTCGTCCGTCGGGATCACGCTCAGGACTTGGTCGATCCCTGCCCCATTCGCCTGGTTCAGGACCTGGGTGCCGGGGGTCTGATAGAGCTCGAGGCAGATCCACTGCGTGAGGGCGAAGATCCCATCGATGAGCCGAGACGGGTTCACCAGTTCCATGCTGACGATTCGCGTGTCCGGGTCTATCCGGATGACCTGTAGGTCTCGAGACATCAGAGGCTCACCGAGATGCCTTGCTTGACGAGGATGCGGAGGATCGAATCCTCCACCTGCCGGATCTTGCGGTTCACTGAAGACAGCGCATTCAGGTTCAGGTCGGTGCGCGCGTTGAACGCCTTGGAGGAGGCCGCTCCCGACCGCTCGAACGCGACCAGGAACTCCCGGACCTCGAAGAGCCGGTCGCGTTCATCCGCGTCCTCGACGCGAGCGATCTCCTCGTCGATGCACTGGATCAGCTCGCCCGCCGAACTCTGGAGGTGAGCTGCGGCCGCCGCCCGGCTGTCAAAGTCCCCGTTCCCGACCAGCGCAGAGGCCGCTTCGGTGAAGCCGTTGTTCAGGAGCCCCTCGAGCAGCAGGTCTACGAGCGGCGACCGGATCTGAGGAAACCCCCCGAAGGCTGCCCGCAGGAGATCGAAGACGGCTGTCACGGCGTTGATCGCGAGGGTCGCAGCCAGCAGCTCCGCCTGGAAGCGAGCCCCCAGGTCCTGTGTCACGGCGGCTCGTGCGATCGCGACGAAGGAGCGCAGTTTGGCGGCAAGCTCCTCGAGCGGGCTCGTGTCGATCTGGGCCAGAAGCAGGTTCAGGGCGTTGAGCGCGTTCGCCTGGATCGTGTCCGCCAGGGCGTCGGCGATGCTAGTCGTGTCGAGGCAAAGCACAGACACCATCCGCTTGAACTCGGTGCCGAACGTCATGGCTTGCTGAGCGATCACCAGCGGGGGCTTGTCGGCCAGGCCTTCGCCGAGCGAAATGAAGTAGTCGAGGAGGCGCCGCAGCTTCTCGAGTTCGGCCGCGCGTAGCGAAGCGAGGTTGCGACGGCTCTCCTCGAGGTTCCCCTGGAAGTCCGGCACGCCGAGGAGCTCGACGATGATCTGATCAACGATCGCCAGCGCACGGTCGATCTCGGTCTGGATCTCGGTGATCTTCGCCAGGAGGTCGATCGACTGTGGGTCGTCACCGGTGAGGATCTCAGCGATGACCTCAAGCGCGGCGCAGATGGCGGGAAGAGCCAGTCCGGGGATGTTGAAGGTGAAGTCGCGGCCCTCGAACTGGGTGACCGCTTGCAGGAGCTTGTCGACGTCGTCTCTGAGCTCCTCAGCCAGGGGCACGGCGGCCGCGAACAAGAGCGCGTTGCGCGCCAGCACCGCCGCTCGATCGAACCCGGCCACGTCGAGGCCGATGGCTGTGATCTTGTCCGCGACCCGAAAGAGAACCTCGCTGCCTTGGTCGAGAAGGTCGAGGATCCTGTCGATCTTCTGGCTGAAGAGCCCGAACACGACTTCGACTGGAGCGGCGAATAGGGCAAGCACCAGCGACCGGCCGTCCTGGCGGAAGAGTCGCTCGGCGTCGTTCAGTAGGCTGTCGTCGATGAACCCCTCAAACGCCGAGCCGACCACGTCGGTGAACATGCCAAAGAAGCCGGCCTTGAGTTGCTGGAGATCGACGCTCTCGAAGATGCCCTGTTCCTTGGCGAACTCCTCTGCGAACACCGTGGAGATGCGGCCGAGCACGCGGGCCTGTGCTGCTTGGTTCAGATTGAGGACCGAGCCGTCTGCCGAGAACGTAGCCTGGGCGGCAGCTTGAAGCCGGAACAGGGGCGCCAATATGGCCGCGTCGGTGACGAGTTGACCGTCGCGAACGAAGACGCCCCCAGTAGTCGACACGGCCATCTAGAGCAGCCTGTCCATCTCGGAGCGGTCCATGTAGTACTGCAACTTCTGCCGGATCCGGCCCTTGATCTCGCTGACCGCGCTGGGGCTCTTCCCGAGCTTGGCTGCGATCTGGTTACCCGAGAGCTTCTGCTTACCCTTGCGGCCGAACCAGTACTCGTAAACGAGCTGCTCGTCAGGCGAGAGCTCGTAGTAGATCAGGTCGAGGATCCGCTCGAAGTCGGAGTCGATCTGATCCCCAGCGAGGTTCACCGCTACCTCGTCGGTGAGGCGTATGTCCTTGCGAAGCTCCTTCTGGAGCTTCTCCACGGTCATGAGGTCGGTCGCCATCTCGTCAGCGATCTCGGCTGCCGAGGGCGGCCTCCCCAGCCTCTGCTCGAGTTCATTCTGAGCCGTCTGGAAGGTCCCGATGAACGCATGCCGATGGCTCGGAATCCGTCCGAGGTTCTGATGGTCCAGGGTCCAGCGATAGATTCCCTGGAGGTTGCTGTCGATCCAGGTGTTGATCTTGGCGCCCTTGCTTGGGTCGTAACGCTCGAAGGCATCGAGCGCCCTGGTGGCAAGCTCGGTCTCGATGACCGCGTCAGGAAGGGTCGAGCGAGACAGGCGGCCTCTCCAGTAGCGCATGCGAGGCTCGAAGGAGTNNNNCCGCGTCATCGGTGGCTCTGGACCACTGATTCCACAGGTCCTGCTCGCGCTTCTGTCGCTCTCGCAGTGTCAGCGTCGCCATCGGAATTGCGCCATGCTACCAGAAGCCTCTGAGGCCAGACGAGATCAGGCCCTGAACGCCTGACTCTCGATCAGCCCGTCGAAATCGTCCTCTTCGGAGCCCGTTCTGATCCTCTCGACCACGGCTCTCGGCGTGGCCCGGAACGTCGTTCCCTCGAGTTGGTCCACGTCGCCACCTGGGACCGCAGGGCTCACGATCGTGAAGCCCTCCCACTGGGCAAGGTCCGCGAGCGTCGCGACGCGGCGATTGGTGTACGTGTCGATGAAATCCTGGCGGCTTTCGTCATCGAGGCTCTTGTAGTGAGCCAAGAGGGCGTCCGCGGCCGTTCTCTGGCTGAACCCGAACCGTCCGCCATGCTGGAGGTCTTCGAGCTCGCTGGCCGCCTCGGACTCCTCCTCGCCCCTGTCTCGGTCCCTCTGGGCCTGCTGGGCGAGCTTCAGTTCCCTGTTGGCCGTCTCGGAGTTGGTCGCCAGCGGGATGCTTGACCAGAAGGCCCGACCGCTGTTGCCGAAGAAGTGACGCCACGCCCCGGGGCCTCTCTCGAGGCTCTCGGTCTCGTCACTGTCCGGATCTCGGCGGTCCGCCGAGAACTCCTCCCTGTCGACGAACTCCGGGAGGTAGGCCTTGTTGATCCACAGCGGCGCGTTCCGGAGCACCGGGCCCGAAGGTCGACCGTTCACGGTGATTACGTCGTCTTGGCGCGCGTAGGACATCTGAACGGCCGTCGTTCCCCCAGCGTCGTTGATCAGCGTGTGTGTGACCGAGGCGATCTCGCCGAACCTCGGCCCCATGCTCTCCTGGAGCACCAAGCCGGGAAAGCCAACGGCCACGTTCGGATTGAAGTCCGTCGTCACGGACATGGCTCTCGTCTCGTGCTGCCGAAGGAAGAGAAGGAACTCTGCGAGCTGAGCGTAGTAGCGATCCTGGTCGGTGTCCGCGGCGGTGATTAGATAGACAGCGAGCGGAATATTGTGCGTGACCGGCAGGATGCCCTTGAGCGTCTCGTCGCTTTCGATGGGGATGCCTTCCTGCTGAGACGGCAGCAGGCAGACGCGATTGAGCCGTGCGTCCGGAGCCTCCTCGACGAGTATGTCCTGAATGTCCAGCTCGTAAGGTCCGTCATCGAGGAGCAGCTTGGCCTGTAGCTGCTTGAGCGTGGAGTAGACTTTCGCTCGGTCAATGGGCTTCTGCACGTCCCGAGCTCCGAGTCCAGGGATCTTGTCCCCGTAGAGCGCCTGGAGCATCTTGTTGAGCCCTCGAGGCGCGAAGTACCTGCGGCCGGTCGGCGGCGCGAGTGGAGTCGCCTTCTCCTGGACGAACTTGATCATGAGGCGAGTGGGCTCGGACATGAAATCCCGGCTGAACTCAACGCCGTCATGTGACCCCGGGAACATCACGTTGAACGCCGGAGNNAGAACCAACTCGTCGGCTTGATCACGAAGTTGTTGAGCCTGCTCGCGCCGTTGGCGGCATCAGCATCAGGCGCGTAGCTCGGGCAGAGCTGCGGCCAGAACTGGTAGTTCATGAGCGCCATCAGCGCGTCCATGATCTGCTGTAGCGTCATCGTGATGTCGTTGTTGCTTGCGACGTTCTCGATCAGCAGAGGGAACCGCCTCGGGCTGAAGAGCAGGGCTACGTCGGGATCGTCCTTCAGAGCCACGCGGCCAATAGTCCCCGGCACAGGCTCACCCAGGGAGTCATCTGCCGTGTTCGCGATTGCGTCAAGCTCTGCCTCTGCGAGCTCTATCGCTGTCTGGAAGAACTCTCGATCCTCCTCGTTACCTTGTGGCCCGCTCGCCTCGGCGAGCTGCTCTCTCAGTGACGCGATCCCGGCTTCGAGCGTCGCGGCCGCCTGGGAGCCTCCGATGTCTACCAACCTTAGTCTCTTGTTCGCGTAGCGGAAGTAGCAGTTGAGTTCGGAGACCGCGTTGTAGACCTCTCGGAAGGCCCTCGGAACGCTATCCTCCTCTCGCCGGGTCAAGATCCCGCGAACCTCGTCCACCGTCCCGTCGCGGTTCGGGTTCCGCAGGAACCGAACCTGATCCACCTCATCGTCGCCGAGCACGAAGCCGACCGTCTGCCGGGTGTCGAGCGCGGGGGAGCGGCCGCGGAAGAAGTAGGCGACCGCTCGAACGAAGTAGTTCGACAGGTCCTCAGCGAAGATCTGCGTCGTGAACGCGCCGCTGGCGGACTGACTCCAACCCACGCGAGTGACCTCACCTTCGAAGAGAACCCGTGCTCTGCGCTCGAAGGGGATGGCGCGCGTGGCCTCGTTGGTGAGATCGTCTCCCTGCTCCTGGAAGAGGTCTTCGTAGAGAATGAGGACGTGTGTCTTCGGGACGAGCTCTTCGATCAGCCGGCTCGGCGGCACCTCGATGGCAGCACGAGCCGGTCGGTTGGCCTGGGCGTAGACAGACACCTGCCTCACCGGGACGCGTAGCCCCTCCAGGAACAGGTAGACCAGTAGCTTTCGGGCTGCTCCCATTGCCCCTCCCCTACACGGCCTGGCGCTTGCGGAACGCGGTAGCGTCCTTCTCGATCTCGCCAGTGTCCACGTTGAAGGTTTCCCCCTCGTCCGGATAAGCGCTTCGAGTAGCACGCATCTCGTCGGCACTCAGGCCGCCCGTGCTCTCGTCCTCCCTCACCGCAGACAACTCATCGTCCCGCTGCTGCTGAACGGTCGACTGGCTCCTCTGCTCCTCGGGCGTCTCGGTGTCACCGACATCCACCAAGATCCGAGCCTTCGTGACGAACATCGTGAACGAGAATGCGACGGTGTTCAGGCTAGCGACGCTCGGGCTGATCGTGGCATTGAGAAGGTAGCCCTCCCGAAGCACGTCGTCGTAGATCAGGTACACCCTCGCTCGCTCCTCGACGCACCGTGTCCCACGAAGATACCTCTCGTAAAGCGCGAGGAACCTGTTCTTCCACTGGAAGTTCGAGGTGTTCATCAAGATGCCGCTGTAGGTCCACACTCGAGCACGCCTGCCGCTGAAGTAGATACGCGGAAGGTCGAACGTCTCGACGAGCTGGAACTTCTCGGCGTCCGTCTCCTGGCCATCTTGCAGGAAGAACTCCGAGGTCTGCGCGAGCGTCTCGAAGGAGGTCGCAGCGGCCGGCCTGTTCGCGGGCTTGTCGGCGTTCGGCTTGGGCCGAGCGATCTTCAAAGTCGCCTGCGTCTCCTGCTTGGGCACCGTGTAGAGCGTGTCGTACTGCGTCTCCGCGATGTTGCCGCTGAGCTTGGTGCGCACGTTGCCGGGGCGAGGCCCCGAGGTTCGGCCGAAGAGGATCGCCTGGCCGATCTGCTCGGCGAGCTCGATCTTGTTCCGGCCGTCTATCTTCTCGCTATAAGCCAGCACCGCCTTGGCCTTGGGGTCCGGGGCGGCGTCGCCGAGGTCCTCACTGAGGCTGCGATCAGCGACGGCGCGGATCTTGTTCCCCCCGGCCTCTGCTGTCCCGGACACCCTGTCGGTTTGCTCTCGCTTCGCCTTGAGGGCGCCCCCGCGCGCCATGTGGGCCGTCGCTTCCTGCATGCTGACCGAATCCGAAGACTGGCCTCGATGCAGCACTGCGCTTTTGCGTGGCGCCGGAGGCGCAATCGGATCAAAGGCCACCTATCACCCTCCTCGCGTCTTGGCGAGCTCACTCTCAGCCCTGCGAGCGTTGGCGGCGTTCTCGCCGGAGGTTCTCCGGTTCTCGATCTGGATCTTCTTGAGCTCCTCCATGAGCGCCCTGAAGAACGCCACCATGACATCCTCTTCGGTCTTCAGGGTGCGGCCGAGTTCCGTATCCGCTCGCAGCCTCCGGACGACCTCGTGGCGAGCTCTCGTCACGTCCTCGGTCGTCATGCCGGCCATCATGGCGTTCAGCTCTCTCATGGCCCGGGTTTCCGAGGCTGGCAGGTCGATCATACCCATGCCTTCTCCCACGCCACGCATCTGGAAGACCTGGGCCAGCGCCAGTCGGACGTTCTCCCGATGCTCGGGAAGCCTCCCGAGTTGGAATCGCTGCTCCGCTCTCTCGAGAGCGGCTGTCTGATCGACGGTCGGAGCACGTGCCAGCAAGCCCACCATGTCTCGCAGTCGTGAGATCTCACCAACTGTGACCATGGCCCCCTCTTCCTGCTGGATCCTCTCGATGAGGCCCATCGCGATCCCGTACTCCTCGCTCGTGGGGTCTACGCCGAGTTGCTCGATCTGTTGCCTCAGCCCCTCCGCCATCTCGCGCGTCATCCGAACGCCTCTGACGCCCCTGAAGCTCGGGCCCCGCTGGACCCTCGCCTCGATGCGGTCGATCTCCTTCGTCAGGTTGGACACGTCGGCGACGTCGAAGTCCTCTGGTAGCCGTCGGGCCATCCCCAGTATCTCGGCTCGCTCCCTCCGCATCAGGCCGGTCGCTCCCACCCCAGCGAGGCCGGGCGCATCGCGCATGATCATGTCATCGAGGAACGCCTTGTAACGGTTGTGAGCCTCTCCGATCGCCACGTTGGCGTCGCCTACAGCCTTGGGGATCGCGCTCAGAGCATCCCCGACGGAATCGACAACGTCGCCGACCTTACCCACGGCCGAGCGTCCGAGATCTCCGATCGATGCGCCTAGGTCTCCGAAGAACTGAGAGAGTTGCGTCGTCGCGGCGACCTGCCTTCGGCGCTCGTCCTCCGCACGCGTCTGGGCCTGCTTTTCCTCCTCCTCTCCGATCTTCCGGAAGACCTCAGATCCCGACTCGGCCACCTGCTGCAACACGTCGAGGACGTCGGCCTTCGTGATGCCGAGGGCAGCGAAGCCCTGGCGCATCTGATCGGGCGTGACCTGAGCACCAGGCGCGAGGCCGAGCTGGNNNCCATCTGTCGGAGAACCGGCTCCATGAGTCGGCCCTCAGAGAGCTGCCTCATCATCTCGGCGCGCTGGACGTCGCTCATGTTCCTCAGGGCGTCGTCCGCGGCGAGGCCGATGTTCTCCCGTTCGAGTGCCTGTTGGACGGTCATTCCGCCAGCGACGGCGACCTGTAGCAGTTGGCCGGCTGGTGCCTGAAGGGCCTGGACTCGAGCCTGAGTCAGTGCGGATGTGGCAGCGTCGACGCCACCGAGTCGTCGCAGAGCGGTTTCGAACCGCGGATCCGCGAGGCCCATCTGCCTCATGCCGCGCATCAACCCAACGTCTTGTATGGCTAGCTGCGCTCCGATCTCCGGCAACACCCCCATCTGTCGGAACTGCTCACCGGTCGCCAGGCCCCTCTGAAGCACGCGCTCGGTCGGGAGGCCCGTGGTTGCCGCTACCGCCCGCGCCTGCATGGCGAGGTCAGCCTCGGCGCCCCCGAAGCCCCCGCGCCGCATCTCAGCCAGGACCGCCACCGCTTCGCTCTGGGACACGCTTAGCGTCTTGGTCAGCAGCTTCACGTTGTCGAGCAGTCGGCTGAAGTCCCTCTGGAACTCACCAACCCCAGAGACATCCTCGAACACGCCTGTTGCCACGCCCTGGCGGAGGATCTCGCGCGCCTCGTCCATGCCGAGCTCCGCGTCGGTCGCGGCCATCCGGAGGGCTGTCGAAGCGGCCATGATCCGTTCGTTCTCGCTCAACTGCGGAGCGGCTGCCTCCAGCATGTCCTCGGTGACGAGGCGATTCCTGGCGCCCATGATCGCGTTCTCGCCGACGAAGCGCAGAGCCTCGAACGCCAGGAGTCCGACTCCGAGGGTCGCTCCCCCGGCGACCAGCCGCCCAGCGCCCATGGCCGCCGCCCGGCCTCCGGCGAACGCACCAGCCCCGGCGGACCCGATGAAGGCGCCGGCCTCGTTGACCACCGCAGCGCCGCCCAGCGCAGCCAGACCGGCAGTCCGTCGGAACTGACGCTGCTGCGCCTGCTCGAGCTCACCGATGAACACACCCTGAGGCGGAGCTCTCAGGCCAGCCGAGACCGCCATCTCCTGGAACATGTTCATCTGCTGCGCGGTGACGTAGGCAGCCTCGTTGAAGCGTCCGAAGTTCATGATCGGAGGGTCGGCTGGCCCGAAGCCACCGAACCCAGCCGGGGCCAGCGCGCCCAGGGAGCTCAGATCACGACGGATCATGCTGTAGGCGGCGACGGGCGCGAACGCACCGCCTCCGTCGCCGCCGGCGAACATGGCGCCAACGCCGGCGCCGATCTGGCTCCTGGCGAGCGCCAGTT
>JABAOF010027008.1_pt2 | contig 12644 bp, 8 predicted proteins | sample 7062171 | NCBI WGS metagenome assembly JABAOF01 (sample SAMN14538628, study PRJNA623070) | marine sediment metagenome | biome: marine biome [ENVO:00000428]; feature: marine pelagic biome [ENVO:01000023]; material: deep marine sediment [ENVO:00002113] | place: India: Gulf of Khambhat ... | reverse complement strand
CAATAAGACAAAGGTCACGGCGAGAATACAAAGCGTCATGGGAACGATATAGTGAGGCCATGTGTCGACGAGATCTTCAGGCTTCTTTTCCACCAGGGGAGATGTTCCCTCAACCAGTTCCATCAATCCATAGGTCTTATCAGGAGCTTTTTCAAAGACTTCTTTCTTTTTGTCCTGAGCTTCTTCGGCCATGGTTAACCCCCAAACTCATAATGGGTCCGAGATTCCCCCATCTTTTCGGATTCTCCAAAAATGGATCGCCATAAAACCACCCGCCAAAAGGGGTACAACGATACAATGCATGACATAGAACCTGAGTAAGGCAGGTTGCCCCACCTCGTCCGCCCCGAGCATAAAGAAGCGAACTTCATCTCCAATGAGGGGCGTATAGCCTGCAATGGTTGTCCCCACGGTAATCCCCCAGTAGGCCAATTGGTCCCACGGGAGGAGATAGCCGGTGTAACTCAGAGCCAAGGTCAAGACGAAGAGAATGACCCCAACCACCCAGTTAAACTCCCTGGGAGGGCGGTAAGATCGGGTGTAGAATACCCGGATCATGTGGAGAAAGACCGTTATGATCATGGCATGGGCTGCCCATCGGTGGAGATTCCTCAAAATCTGGCCATTGTAAACGCCTGTGGATAGAAATTTCATGTCGTGGTAAGCCCTCTCGACGGTCGGGGCGTAGAGGAACATCAGGAGGACCCCTGTGATTGTGAGAATGACGAAAAGCAGAAAGGAGATACCCCCCAAGCAGTAAGTAAAGCTAATTTTGATCCCATGTCTTTTGATCTTAACGGGAAAGACATGAAGCCAGAAGTTGTTAAACATGACCATCGACTTCTTTAACGGGGTATCAGGCAGTCCGCTTCTGATGATCGATTTGTAAAAACCCGACTGGCTCAACCTGTCGATCATTTTTCTTTCTTTAGCCACAGGTTCCTCCTTACTGGGAAGCTGGACGACCCTCAAAGATCCTGCTACGGTTTTCATCCTCGTACAGGGTCGTTCCCCGGTGAAAAAGTTCCATGGATATAGCGCCGGTGGGACATCTCTTGGCACAGAGGCCGCACTGGATGCACATGGATTCGTCCTTGATCATCGCAGTGCCCAATTCCAGCAGTCCTCCCCGCTCCTTCCTTATACTCTCGAGGGAGACGCCGAAGAGGCGCTCCACGGCTTGATGGAGATGATCATCCCCTTCTATTTCATCCAGCTGGACCATCCTGAAACAGTACCGTGGACAGACGTCCACACATCCCCCGCAGAGGATGCATTTCTTCCGATCAAAGATCGTGAAGATATAGCACTGGAAACACCGTTTGGCCTCTTCAACGGCCTCTTCCTCGGAGAATCCCAGGTCGACCTCCTCGTGAAGGGAGTCCCTTCTTCCTGGGGGGAGGGTGGGCATCCTGTGCCTAAGGATCTTCTCCAGATTTCGTTCAAGGGAAATATCTCCCAGCGGCGTAAAGTAAGCATGTCTCTCCCGAGTTTCCTTCTTCTCTGATAGGTAGAGATCTATGGAAACGGCTGCCCTCCTTCCATCGGCGATGACCCTGATCACATCCCTGGGCCCTGTCACAAAATCTCCGCCGGCGAAAATCCCAGGGATGTTGGTCTGAAAAGTGTCGGGGTCAACCACTAACCGAGCCCACTTGGACATCTCAAGGCCGATCTCCTCGGGGAGAAAAGAGATATCAGGGGATTGGCTCACAGCGGGGATGACCACGTCAACGGGAACCGCAAATTCAGACCCCTCAATAGGGATGGGGCGTCTTCGACCCGATTCATCCGGCTCCCCCAGCCTGTTTTTGACGCACCCAATACCGCTTACTTTTTTGCCATCATGAGAAAAGACCTCGATAGGAGAAGTGAGATAGTTGATTTCGACCCCTTCAATCTCGGCCTCCTCCAGCTCCCTTTCATCCACCGGCATTTCTGCCCTGGTTCTCCTATAGAAGATATAAACCTTTTCGGCTCCCAATCGAAGGGATGATCTCGCGGTATCAATGGCCGTGTTGCCACCGCCGATGACAGCGATTCGTTTCCCTATTTTGAGATCTTTCTCCTCCAGGTTGACCTTGCGCATGAAGGTTACGCCGTGAATAACCCCGTCAAACTCTTCGCCCCGTATACCCAGTTTCTCCGCCTTATGGGCGCCCGCGGCGATGTAGACGGCGTCGTAATCTCTTCTGAGGTCTTCAAGCTTTATTTCCTGGCCGATAGGCGTATTGGTATGAATTTCAACCCCGAGATATTTTAGCTCCTCGAAAGCTTCTTCCACCACTTGACGGGGGAGACGGTAGGGGGGGATTCCCACATTGAGCATTCCCCCTTTGATGGGCAGAGACTCAAAGACGGTGATGCGATACCCCATTCGGGCGAGATCGTTCGCCGCCGCGAGCCCCGAAGGTCCAGCCCCTATGATGGCGACCTTTTTGTCCTTCTTCTTTTTCCTTCTGATCTCATCCAATTCAATCTTTTTCGTTGGCTGAGCCCTGAAGTCGGCTCCGGCGCGTTTCAAGGAGCAGATGGATATGGGACGGTCGAACCGGATTCCTCTCCGACACTTTTCCTCGCACGGGTGAACGCAAATTCGTCCCAGTATAGCGGGAAAGAGGTTGTCGCCCCTGTTAATTTCAAAGGCCTTGTCAAAATCCTCTCTCATGATGGCGGCTATATAGGCCGGGGCATCGGTATTGACGGGGCAGGCATTTTGGCAACCGATGTTTTCCTCAAACCATCGTTCGTCAGGAACTTCCACTCGAAACCTTTCCGAGTTCATCTTCTTTCCCTTTTTCCTCAAGGCCTTTGGAGTCTGAAGATCTTAAAGAGGTTGGTTATTCCCTCCCTCGTCTCGTTCAATCGGGCGAAATATATTTGCGCCAATTGTCCCATGATTTCCAAGCCCAATTTGGGATCTTCCTCGATCAGGCCTTTCATGGCATGCGCATCGATCGCCAGGACCCTCGTTTTTTCCACACATTTTGCCGTAACATTATACAGTTGTGGTGTCATGAGGGAGGGTGTCCCGAATACATCGCCCTTTCCCGTCAGTGTGGAGGTCATCAAATCGATCTCCTCGAGGGCCTTAATTTTCAGGTTGACTGCCCCTTCCAGGAGCACATACAGGTATTTGGCCTCCTCGCCATGTACAAAGATATTCTCCTCTGATTCGTAAACCTTCTCCTGGGCATGCTGAGCAATTTTCTCTAGTTGTTTTTTCGTCAGATCCCTGAACAGTTCTGCTTCTTTCAATATATGCACCTGGATCATCTTTTCCCCCGAACAAATCCTTATTATGAACCACCCTCCCCAGTGTTGAGATACTCCATCAGGTCAACCATCTCTTTCCCGGTAATCCCTTGCCACGTGAGTTTTTTGACCTTCATTTGGCCCACCATCTCAGGTCCGTGATTCCACATGACTTGGGCCATGAGAATTGGAGAGATGTGCCCTTTGTATCTTTCCAGCGATATCCTCTCGGGCCTCCTCCCTCTCCCCATGTCATGACAGAGGATGCATTGTTTCTCCACGAAGACCTTCTTTCCCTTTTGCTTATCCCCCGGTTCATCAAAGTACCGGACAGAGAAGAGATAGGCGATCAAGTCGGTCATCTCCTGCGCAGACAGGGAGAGGTGTTTAATGCCTTTGCCCTTTATTTTCTCCCACATCTGAGGAGAATGGTTCCACATCAAGCCCGCCACCTGGACCAGAGTTTTGGGAAATTCCTCTCTCTTCCCCAAGTCTGGGCCTAGCTTATTCTTCTCCCCCGTGACCGAATGGCATCCCGTGCAGCCTTTTTCAGAGAAAAGGGTCTTTCCTGTCTGAGGGTCACCCGGAGACAGGTAAACTTTGGCCCTCTTCGGTGAAGCGCTCCGGATGTAGGCGATGAGGTCTGTCATCTCATTCTCCCTAAACTCTGTCCATGAGAGCCCTCTCTTCTCCATCTCTTCCTTCATCTGGGGGCTATGATTCCACATCATCTGGGTCCATAGAATGGGATTTATGTACATTCCCCATCGGCCGAGATCAGCCCCTACGCCTCCGCCTTCTCCTTTAAGGGCGTGGCATGTTGTACATCCTTTGGTAGTCAAAATTTCCTCACCTTTTTGGGGGTCTCCGGGTTGGTCCATATATCGGATGAAGAATAAAAAGGCTATTAGGTCAGCCATTTCCGTCCTGTCGATATTCTCAGGGAAGATCCCCTTGTCCCTTATCTTTTCAAACATCTCGGGGGCGTGGTTCCACATCGAAGCTACTAACTCGCCTCCCGTGATGGATACCATGGGCATTCGACTCAGATCGGGAGCGTCCTTACCCCCCTCTTCCCATATGGCATGGCATTTGATACAGTTCTTGGAGAAAAAGACCCTCCACCCCTCCTTAGCGTCGCCCGGGAGCAGGTATGCCTCAATGGAATACTTCTCGGAGCTGAGGTATTCGATGAGGTCGGCCATCTCCCCCTTTCTTAAGTCTGGCCATGGAATATTCTTCATCCTCATCTTCTCCGCCATCTCCGGGGCATGATTCCACAAGCTTGTGACCAGATCTACGGGTGAGGAGTGTCTCCCAATTTTCGCCAGATAGGGGCCCATGTCCGCCTTCTCCGCCTTGGGCGAGTGGCAACGAGCACATCCCCTTTCTACAAAGACCTTCTCCCCCTTGTCGATGTCCCCTGGTTCATCGAAGTAGTTGAGGAAATACAGGTACGCGACGATATCCGCCATCTCCCTCTGGGAAAAGATAGGGGGTTCTATCCCCAGCTCCCTCATCTCGAGAATCATGTTCCGGCCGTGGTTCCACATGGTCGCCACGACTTGGGTCAGGCTGCGAGATAACTCACTCGCGCGTTCAGAAAGGTCTGGCCCGATTTTACCACCAGCTCCCTTCGCTCCGTGGCACTTGGAACACCCCTTCTGGTCGAAGAGTTTCTCCCCCATTTTCGGGTTTCCTGGAAGCAGGTAAGCCTTTTCCCCTGCTTGCCCCTTGGCCACCCGCCTGATATATTCCAGCATGTCCATCATCTCGTTTTGCTTGAGGTCCAACCAGGGGATCGACATTTCTTCCATCGTTTTCATCATCTGGGGACCGTGGTTCCACATAACCTGAGCCATTGACACGGGGGAGATGTCTCTGCGGAAATCCTTTAGGGGATGGTCGATTTTCTTTCCCTCTCCCTCTGCTTGGTGGCAGTTGATGCATCCCTTATCAGTGAAGAGGATCTCCCCCCTTTGCGGATCGCCTGGCTCGTCGAAGTATTTGACATAATAGAGGTAGGCGATGATGCTCGACATCTCCTCACTTGTGAATTCGGGGACGACCATCGCGCCTTCTCTCATCATCTCGCCCATCGAGAGGGAGTGATTCCACATGACTCCCGCCATGTCCAAAAGGGTCCCCATGATTTTGACTTTGCCCAGATCAGGCCCGACCTGACCCCCTACATCCTTGATAGCATGGCATTTCACACATCCCTTGTTCACGAAGAGGGTGGCTCCCTTTGCGGGGTTTTCGGGAAGGGGGTACTCGGGATGGGCGCCCATGGCTACAAGGGCAAACACGAGGAAGAGAAGAATGATTCCAATGATATGGATCTTTCTCATACGGCCTCCCTGAGAAATGAAAACCTACTCGACGATCAAACCCGGTAGATAGGTTTTCAGCCGATCCCTGACTTCCCCAAAGGATCTCTCCCTTCCCTCCTGGACCTCCCAGATGGAGACGATGGGGAAGAGCTTGGTGAAAAACATGTACAGCATAATAAAAAAGGCAAAGCAGCCCGCCGTCACCGACCATTCCACCCAGGTTGGGAAGTAGGACGCGGCCCCATACGGCAATCGGGGGTGAGCGAGGGTCGGTACGACGATGGTATACCTTTCCAACCACATCCCGATGGTCACGGAAACGGAGGCGATCACCGTCCCTGTGATGGTGCGGGTCCTGCGGCTAACCAAGATAGCCACCGGAATCCCGAAACAACCCACGGCCATCGTCCAAAAGAGGGGGGCGAATCGGCCGGTGAGTTTCTCCCAGAAGATGGTCATGTGGATAGGTTCCGCCCCATAAAAGACCGTGAGGTGTTCGGTGAAGGTGAAGTAAAACCATAGAAGGGACATGGTAAGTAGAAGGATGCCCAAATAGTTGAAGTGGATCGGTCTGAGATAGTTCTCCAGGTGATAAATCTTTCGGATGAGGGCCATGGCGATGATCAAAGCTGCAATGCCCGAAAAAATGGCCCCAGCGACAAAATATGGCCCGAATATGGCCGAGTGCCACATGGGTTGAATGGTCATGGCGAAGACGAAGGAGACGACCGTGTGAACCGACACCGCCACGGGAATGACCAGGACGGCCATGATAGCGATGCCAGTCTCTAACCATCGATGCTGTCGTTCTGAACCCCTCCATCCCAATGCGAGAACCCGATAGAACCAGTTTCTCTTTCCCAGCCTATCTCTGAGCAGGCCGATGTCAGGGATCAGAGGAAGATAGAGGTAGATGGCACTGGCTGTAAGGTATATGGTAATACTGCTGACATCCCAGAGGAGGGGAGACTGAAATTGGGCATGTGTGATAATATTGAGCATCCTGTCGGGCCTTCCCAGGTCGATGAGGATATTTCCAACCCCAAAGAAGAGGACCAGCACTGTGATGACTTCCGCCGAACGGGTGATGGCCCGACGCCATTCTGCCCTGGCCAACCGAAGGATAGCTGAGATCAGGGTCCCAGCATGGCTGATCCCGATGAAGAAGACAAAATTAGTAATGTATACCCCCCAGAATGTAGGCCTGTCTAGCCCAGTCACCCCAAGTCCAGACCGATATTGATAGATATAGGCGAAGACAGCCCACACGACGACCAAGCCTAGCGCCCCCGCGACGAGATAGAAATTCTTTCCCGTCCTGCGGATAGGGAGGTACAACGCTTCATCCATTTCCTCATGATTCTTTTGAAAGTCCATTCAGGTTCCCTCTGCTAAGTAGATGACTTTCGGTTTAGTGCCTAACTCCTCCAATAGGTGAAAAGCCCGCCTATCCCTCGAAAGAATTGAGACCAGGCTATGGGGATTTTCTAAATCTCCGAAATACATAGCTCCGCTAGGGCAGGCCTCGACGCAGGCAGGGATATAATCCTCAGCAGTCAATTCCCTGCCCTCCACCATAGCGTTGTCTCTTGCTCGAAAAAGTCTGTGATGACAGAAGGTACATTTTTCCACGACCCCTTTGGTTCGAACGGAGACATCCCTGTTCAGGGATTGCCTCATCTCCTTAGGCCATCGAGGTCGATACCAGTTAAAGAATCGGACGGTATAGGGACAGGCCGTCGTACAATAGCGACACCCAATACAGCGAGAGAAGATCTGGGCGACTAGCCCCTCGGGGTTTCGGTAGGTTGCATAGACTGGACAAACCTTCACACACGGCGGCTTGTCACAATGCATGCACGGCCTTGGGAGGAATCGGGCCCGGATATGGGGATACTCCCCTTCTAAAAAGGATACGATTTGCATCCAGTGAACCGATCTTCCCATGGCCGCCTGTACAGGGCTGACGATAGGCACATTGTTTTCTGCTTTACAGGCGACGACGCAGGCTTGGCAGGCCGTGCATCGGTCTAGGTCGATCACCATCCCCCATTTAGGCAACGGCCGTCACCTCCTCTATCCTTTGGAATACACCTTTGAGATTTTCACCCTGACCAGATTTTTCATGGGGTGGCCTGTAAGCGGCTCCACTTCGTCTGAGAGGAGGGAATGAGGATTGGACCCGATCCCCTTGGCCCACCTCCCGTATGACTGATGACCGAACCCGAAGGGGATATTCACCACCTCTGGCATTGCTCCGGGATAAAACTTGGTTATCACCTTCACCCTGCCGAAGGGAGATTCGACCCAAACCCACTCGCCATCGGCAAGGCCCAATGCTTCAGCTGTTTCTGGGTTTATCTCCATCCAGGTTGACCAACGCGCCTTGACATGAGGCCCCACGATCTCGGCCAGCCAGGGTTGGTTGGCATTCCTACCGCCAGTGACAGTCATGAGCCTGTAGACGTTCAGGACGAAAGGATACTCCTCCCCATCCCCAAAAATAGGTTGTGGTTCGTAGTGAGGCATTAGGGAAATATCTTCGCTTTTGATGGGACGAGTTTCCGCTTCTTCCCCCTTAGTCGTCACTCGCTGCTTCAGGAGTAACTCTTCCAAGGTCTGAGAGTAGAATTCGAACTTACCCGAAGGGGTTCGAAAGGCGTTTTCCCACTCGGTGAAGTAGTAGATGGGATCCCACCATCCTCCTTTCTCAAGCATCTGATTCCAGAAATCTTCGAAGGACTGATAGGTCGGAGCCCACCAACCTCCTTTTTCCAATAACTTCGTCCATTCCTCCTCGAAGGGGGGGCCGAATATATTACCCCTCTTCGCCTTAAAGGTTCCTTCCACGCTTTGCTGGAGAACCTGCTTGAAATCCTTCCACGGAAAGGAGGAGGCTACCTGCCCTCCTAGCTTTTGTGCAATTTTGATGATCACATCACCGGTATGCATCGTATCGTAGAGCGGCTTGATCACGGGTTGTCTGATCCCTAGCAATGGGAAACCATTGTTAAGATGGATGGGATCGTCTTGCCATCGTTCCAGATAACAGTGATCGGGGAGGACGAGATCGGCCAGTTGGGTCGTCTCATCCATGAATGGAGAAAAGCTTACGATAAAGGGAACCCTCTGGATTTCCATAAAACCGTGATTTGGGCTGGAAAATAATGGGTTGGTGTAATAGAGAAAAAGAGCACTCAGGGGATAGGGGTCTCCGTTTTTTAGTGCTTTTGGAAAGGAATGGGGAACGTGCTGGGCGAGCGGATATCGAGCAGTTCCAGCCTCATCGATTTGAGGCATCAGTAATCCTTCCACTGCGACCTGATCGAGTTGAAGGGGGGGCAATTCGCTCACAGGGACCTTTCTCGGTCTGAGAATTCCCCCAGGGACCTCGAGGCTGCCGGACAGGGCATTCAGGCTGTATATGGCAAACTGGCCATAAACCGCTCCCCGTCTCCCAATAGCCAAAGAAGGTTTGTTTGCTGCAAACTCCCTTGCGAGCCGGATGATGACCCCGACCGGGACCCCTGTCGTTTGAGAAACGACACTCGGTTCATAATCCTCCATAAGGGCAGTTCTAAAGCCCCGATGCTCCTTTCCCCGAAAATCCTTCCAGTGTTCAAACCCAAAGGTATGGTCCCGTGCGAATCGAGTGTCGTACAGGCCTTCTTTCACTATCATGTGGGCTATGCCCAAAGCCAGTGAGCCTTCCGTTCCGGGGTTTATTGGGATCCATTCATCGGCCTTGGCCGCCGTAATGGAAAGCCTGGGCTCTATCTGAACGATTTTTGCCCTTAGGCCTGGCCTACCTCGCCTTAAATGGCCCCAGGCTCGGAGGGCCTGGACAGGAGACCAGGACGATTCGAGCAAATTCGCACCGAAGGAGAGAATATAATTCGAATTTTCCAGATCATAGACCGGTTCTTCCCGAATCCCCTGAGCCAGAAGCATTGCCTCTACTGGCGGTTGGTCCACATGGAAGTCGTTATCGATATAATTGGGTGAGCCATAAACCGTCACAAACCTCTCCAGAAGGGTCCTCATCAGCCCCCTGTACCGACCCCCCATGATGGCGAAGGTGTGCGGTTTCCCCTCTTCTCTGATGGCCATAAGCTGCTGGGCCACTGTCAATATGGCTTCATCCCAACTGATTCTCTCCCACTCATTCGATCCTCTTTCACCTCTTCTCTTCAACGGCCCTTTGATCCGATCGGGGTCGTAGAGAGCCTGGAGACCGGCCTCCCCTTTCGGGCAAATGCTGTTCCTGTTTACAGGATGGAAGGGATTTCCTTTAATTTTGACGGGCCACTCTCCGATGAGCCTGACGAGAATGCCACAACCCCCTGAACATTGCTGACAGACGGTTGGGATCCACTTTTCTACCCCCTTTTCCAGTTCCTCCTCAATTTTGGCAAGGGCTTCGGCGTCCAATAACCCTAAATCGAAGGCCATCATGAGCCCCGAAGCCCAACCCAATGATTTCAAAAAGTCTCTCCGACTGAAGTTTTTCATCCGATTCGCCTCATAAATTTCACCGATCGGCTTACATATGGCATGCTAGACAATCGTTGTTCTCCCGCTCCTTATCGTGACACTCCATACATGTATCCATAGTAAGGTTCACCAACGGTCTGCGAGGAGGGGTGGTCGTTTCGTCAATATCTCCATGGCAGACCCTGCAATCGATCTGGCCCAACCTGACGTGCCGTCTATGAGAGAAATAGACGTGGTCGGGCTGATTAGAAAGACTGATCCATTTTATGGGCATCCCTTCCTTATGGAAACTCCTAATCTTCTCCTCCTCTGGGCTATCCGAGATGGGTTCTTCATGGCATTCCAGACATACTTCAATCTTTGGGAGACCCGCAAAGGTCTGCTCTTCCACGTATTGGTGACATGTATTACACTCCAGCCCTTGTTCCTTATGGGATTTATGATTGAACCGGATCGGCTGCTTTATCCCTTTCCCCATGACCGTGCTAAAGATAATGAAAAACAACGCGAAGAAAAGGATTATTAACGCCACCAGAAGCCAACGCTGTTTTATCACAATAATGGACGAAATCGGCCCTACCCCCTATTCATCTTTTTTCGAATGACAGCTGTGACCACCGCCCTCGTCTCTTTGGCCTTGATGGGTGGCCCTCTGCGAAAAAGGATTTAGAAAAATGCATGATATCTCTTGTTCGCAATTTTGGCAAGGTTCGTCTATGACAGAATCGAGGCTAGGGTTTAAAGGTTTTCATGTTTGAGTAGATAACGAATATCAACAGGTCTAAATGGCCAGGATGAAGATTATTTCCCGCACTGCTTGACGAGATCAATGCTAGAGACTAACACTCGGAACTCCCATAAGGCGGTGACAATTTGCCGAAGCTTTCATCATTAAGGAATCTGGGATCGTTCGTTACGGAGAATAACAGATATGCGTCTCAATGCCCGACACCTGTGATAGAGAGAAGTGGCCTATCTCGGGCAGAAGTCGCTTGCTGTGTGTTTGTGAAATTAGTAACAATACCTATATTTATCACTAATTGTTTTTAATGTCAAGAGGGATTTTTCGAGGAGTTTCCTCAGTTTTGTGGACACTCATGTTCCTGAGGGACTTTTGCAGAAGCGCTGGGCCATCCGGATAGGTTAAAGGATAAAGGCTAAAGGCGAAAGGTTAAAGGATAATCGATTTGCACTTCTTCGTCTTCTTTCCTTTTTCCTTTGTCCTTTGACCTTTATCCTTCTCTTCATTAACCTGTAAGCCCTGAGAGGGTCACCGCGAGGGCGTGAGAGCTAAGGGACAAGAGATTCCCATTTGAAGAACTGAAAATGTCCTAAGAAATCCGTAGCTTGTAAGACATATCCCTTGGGAAATGGAGGAAGTCCTCCTGATAAAAGGCTTGACATCCAACTAACCGTTATGTAATTTTTTTCACGAACCCTCCTGGGTCATGGGTCCTTTGGTCGGTTCAGCTCTCGCCAATCGAAATTGGCTGCTCTATCTGTCAAGATTTAGAAACCGAAATGATTAAGGAGACCGTCCATGTGGAAGAAAGTATTTGGAAGTGTGATTCTCGTATTCGTTGGTTCCCTAGCCCTAATACTCGGAGAAAGCTCTTCGAGAATTCTGTCCTCTACGCCATGGGGGTCCCCTGAAGGCGAAGTGTGCATTGAATGTCATCGGGAATTGTCTCCCTCCCTCGTAGAACAGTGGCGTCAGGGGGCCATGGGTCAGGCAGGTGTGAATTGCTATGATTGCCATAGGGCAGAAAAAGGGGACGTCGATGCTATGGATCATAATGGATATACGATTTCCCTGCTTGTGACCCCCAGGGACTGTGGCCGTTGTCATGCCAATGAGGTCAAGGAGATGACAGAGAGCCACCATGCCAAAGGCGGTCAGATCCTTAATACCCTGGACAATTATCTCGGAGAGGTTGTTGGCGGACCTGCGGCTGTGGCTGTTGGTTGTCGCCAATGCCATGGATCCAAGATCGAGGTTCTCGAAGGCGGAAAGCTCGATCCAGCCACCTGGCCCAACACAGGGATCGGTCGAATCAACCCTGACGGGGTTCCAGGAACCTGTAGCGCCTGTCACACCCGTCATCGTTTTTCCAAACGGCAGGCGCGGGAGCCGGAGAACTGCGGCAAGTGCCATCTCGGTCCAGATCACCCTCAGATCGAGGTATACGAAGAGTCGAAACACGGGATTCTTTACCGGGCTTTCAAGGACAAGCTCAACATGGATCGGAAAACCTGGATCGTGGGTGTTGACTACGTGGATGCCCCGACCTGTGCTACTTGCCATATGAGCGCCACTCCTAACCAAGGCGTCACTCACGATGTGGGCCAGAGGATTTCTTGGACCCTTCGGCCTGCTATCTCAAAGAAGCTCGATAATTGGGAGAAGAAGAGGGACAACATGAAGGATGTCTGCTACCAGTGCCACGGTTCCCCATTTGTTGAGGGCTTCTACAAGCAATTTGATGAGTTGGTCCTGCTGTATAACGAAAAATTTGCAAAGCCGGCGACTGAGGTGAGAAAAGCCCTCATCGAGGCCGGAAA
>JABAOF010005778.1_pt5 | contig 12653 bp, 12 predicted proteins | sample 7062171 | NCBI WGS metagenome assembly JABAOF01 (sample SAMN14538628, study PRJNA623070) | marine sediment metagenome | biome: marine biome [ENVO:00000428]; feature: marine pelagic biome [ENVO:01000023]; material: deep marine sediment [ENVO:00002113] | place: India: Gulf of Khambhat ... | reverse complement strand
TTGAAGCAAAGAACCTTTAGTCAAGGACAGCACGCTGCGCTTGGAGGATATTACCGCTACCTCGGAGGAATCCTCGATAAACTTTACTTATTAACTGGAACTCCTGGCCTTTTCAACAGGATAATAGAGGTCTTGAAGAGCGCTGTCGAAACATACGAAAAAGCTCAATTGCCCAGTCGTGCTGCCGAGAGCTACTGGCAACTAGCTGAAACCTACAACAAGCTGCAAAACTACGCGGAATCTGCAGAAAACTTCAAAGCAGCATCAAAAAGCTATAACGCAGCTGCCAAGACGCTGCCACGACTCAGAAATTTCTATTCAGACTACGCCATTTACATGCAGGCGTGGAGCGAAATCGAGAAAGCAAGGCGCATTCATGCAAAGGGAGAGTACGGTCAAGCAATGGAATGTTACAAAAAGGCAGCCAACTTGCACGCGTCGACGAGATTGTGGAAATATCTCGCCCCAAACTATCTGGCCTGGGCCCAACTGGAACGCAGCGAACACTTAAGCAGGAAAGAAGAGAGCCAAAAGGCCAAAAAAGCCTTTAAAAAAACTGCTGAGCTGTTCAACGAAGCCAAACTCTCACTCGAAACCAGCTTGGACAAGATCGAAAGCGCGGACGAGAAAAGTATGGCCACCGAACTTGTCAAAGCCTCAGATTTCAGGCATGAATACTGCTTGGGAAGAATCGCTGTCGAGGAAGCGAGAATCCTCGACAGGCTGGGTGACCATACTTCAAGCTCGAAAAGATATAGCTTGGCAGCCGAAACATTCGAAAGGATGGATAAGTCAATTGAGTATGAACCAAACCACATGGAGTTGAGACCTATTATCTATCTCTGCCGAGCTTGGCAGAAGATGACGCTCGCGGAGGCGAGGATCTCACCTGATTTGTATATGGAGGCAGCGGAACTCTTCGAGAAAGCGAAAGAATATAGCTTCGATGAAAAAGCCAAGGTATTGGCTTTGGGTCACAGTTGTTTTTGCAAGGGGCTAGAAGCGGGAGCCAGATTTGAGGCTACAAGGGATACAGCACTGTACTCAACTACAACGCAACACTTGGAGAGTGCAGCAAGCTACTATGTAAGAGCCGGCTTCAAAACCGCTTCAGAGTATGCGAAAGCTACTCAACGACTCTTCGATGCTTACTTGTATGTGGACGACGCAAAGAAGGCGAGAGATGTCGAGAAGAAGGCGAAATACTATTCCATGGCAGAAAAGGTCTTGGAGACATCCATTGGCTTATATCGCAGAGCAAAACACCCTGAAAAGAGTGATATGGTTCAAAGACTTTTGGAAGAAGTCAGAGAGGAAATGCAGCTGGCTATGTCCTTAAGCGAGGTATTCCATGCCCCACCCGCTGTCGCAACGACAGCGACCTTCTCAACTCCACTTCCCGACAAGGAAAAGGCTGTTGGCCTTGAAAAATTTGAGCACGCAAATATACAAGCAACCCTGATCCTCAGCTTTCTGGAGGTTAATGTTGGAGAAGATCTTGGCTTGGAGATAGAACTCGCCAACACTGGAAACGGTCCTGCCTCCTTGATCAAGGTTGAAGAGATCATCCCCACAGGCTTTGAACTGAGGAAGAAGCCTGAAAAATACCGCGTTGAACACCGCTCTTTGAACATGAAAGAAAAAAGCCTTGGCCCACTCAAAACTGAAGAGGTCAAGCTCGTCCTACGACCAAAGACGAAAGGAACATTTCACTTTAACCCAAAGATACTATATCTGGATGAAAGTGGCAAACACAAGGTACACGAGCCTGAGTCCGTTACGATAACGGTCAAAGAGTTGGGAATCAAAGGCTGGATCAAAGGAGAAAGATAACTGCCAATGCGCGCGTACCCTGATCCAAGGCCTAGGTTATCACCTTCGTGCCTCCTCTAATGGGCTCAACCCGTTCCTTTAACCTCTGCCCACGTTACCTAAGGGAGAATTTCCGATAGAAGACGACCCAGTTGCTTCGCGGTTTTTTCTACCTGGCTAGTTAAGCCCTCTCCGAACGTGGCGTCCTCCGGCTGTATCGCCAGTATAGCAACCTTGGCATCTGTTGTCTTTGCAAGGAATCTGCAGAATATTTGGAGAGGCAAAGCGTGGGTTGATATGGCTGGTTGATTGGCTATCTGATCGGGATTTATGAGTTTCGAAGAACCAGGATCAAGGTCTAATGCGGCAGCGTCGACGACTAATATGTGGGTGGGGTTGAATTCTGTTATTGGTTCTATGAAGCTCTCGGGGACGGTTTCACATTCTATCAGATAAACGCGTTTGGAGACTTTGCCATACAAGTCTTTTACGATTTTTGTGCCGACGAAATCGTCCTTTCGAAGAGGATTCCCGATCCCGGCAATGACAACTCGCTGAGCGTCAGATAGCCAGGTTTTCAAAGTGACCTCAATATTATTCGTTTCAGTTTTGGGACTGCCCATCGTTTCCAACTTTGGTGACGCTTTTGAATATGTATTCTCCAGCGCGATCTCTCTGATTAGATGAGTTTCAAAACCTTGGATGCATCGACTCTAAGTTGGCTCAAGGCTAGTTCGTCGGGGTTGAAGCCCATTGCCAATCCTAGGAGTTGCGTGTAGTGAAGTACTGGAATGCCGAAGGTTTCGTTGAAGGTTCGTTCTATTCTGGGTTGATTGATGTCAAACATCATGTGACAGTAAGGACACACAGTGATCAAAGCTTGGGCCCCAACACTCCTGATATGGCCAAGTTTTTCTTTAGCCAACCGGAGGGGAATTTGGTCGTTTACGCCGACTATGGGTCCGCCGCAGCACTCAGGTTCATCTATGTAGTCCAAGTATTTCGCTCCAGTTGCCTCAATTAGGGTTTTGAGAACCTTAGGATTTTCTGGGTCGTCAATGCCTACTTCTTTCGCAGGACGAACGACGTGACATCCAGTATGCTGCGCCACCTGGAGCTGATTAAGTGGCTTCTGAACGGCGTCTTTGATTTTTTCGAAGCCGATGTCTGTTGAGAGCACGTGAATGAGGTGTTTGATCTTTACTGTTCCTTTAAACTCCATGCCGATTTCCTTCAAGTAGTCGTTGACTTTCTCCCTGAGTTTCTTGTCTTCTTTGAGTTCTTTGTTGACGTGGTTTAGGATGCCGAAACAGCCGTTGCACAGAGTCAGGATGTCTAAGTTCTGTTGCTCCGCTAAACAGAGGTTTCGTGCCGCCAAGGTGAGCATCATGTCGTGATTTACTGGATCCAATGGAAATCCACAGCAGTTGAACTCTGGCATCTCCACCAATTCTACGCCAAGTTTATCGAGAACTTTTCTAGCGGAAATCTCGTAACTGGAGATTCTATACGGAGTAACGCATCCTAGAAAAAATAGGTACTTTAACTCTGGCATTTTTAGGTCTTCTCCTTCTCAAGCGTCTTCGAAAAACCGGTAACGTCGAAAAGTTTGGTGATGCTTTCTAAGTTGGCCTTTGGCAGAGAGGGCAATCCTGTCTCTTGCCTTTTTCTCAGCCGCATGTTTGGAATCGTGTAGGCATAGCCTGTTTTCCGGATGTTAGAAGCTAACTCCTTGTACACGGCAGGCATGTGGCTCCTTTCTACAGTTAAGTTTCGAAGCGCCCGTACAATGCTGGCGATTCCCACATCTTGCGGGCAATGGTCGATACACGTAAAGCAGGTAGAACAGAGCCAGATGACATCGTTGGAAAGGAGTCTGTCTTTCAGGCCTAGTTGCGTCATTCGAATGAGTTTTCTGGGTCGGTAGAAATCATCAAACCGCGCGATTGGGCAGTCGGCTGTGCAAGTTCCGCATTGGAAGCATAACGCGATCTTTTCGGCTCCGGGAAACTTGCTTATATCGTATTTGAAGCGTGGATCCATTTCGCTTGATTTGACCATCGTTTTTTTAGTTGCCTCTGCTTGTGGCTTTTTCTTTGTTTCAGCCATTGCTTGTTCCTCCAGCCCTTAGTGGGCTCGGTCCGAGTTTCTTTATTTCCTTCGTCATGTCCTTAATAATGGTTGCGAATCTCTCTCCTTCAGACGCCGAGACCCACTCCAGTCGTAAACGCTCAGGTTTTAGACCTAAATGGTCCAAGACCTTCTTCAACATTAAAACTCTATGTTGTGCTTTGTAATTTCCAGAGAGGTAGTGACAGTCGCCAGAGTGGCAGCCAGCGATGAGAACTCCGTCTGCTCCGCTTCGGAAGGCTTCGAGGATGAAAACTGGGTCAACTCTTCCGCTACACATCACCCTCACGATTCTAAGGGTTGGAGGATATTGGATTCGGCTAACACCTGCTAAGTCGGCACCGGCATAGGAGCACCAGTTGCAAAGGAAACCCACAATTTTTGGTTCAAATCCAGGTTTAGTCATATTTTCCTTCCTCCATCAACGCGGCCCGAACTTGGGCAAGAATCTGGTCGTCAGTGAAGTGAAGCATGGATATGGCCTTAGCAGGGCAAGTGGAGCCACAGACGCCACAACCTTTACATAGAGCCTCGATAACGTGTGCCCTCGACTTTCCATTCATCTCTTCCATCTTGATGGCGCCATACTCGCAAACGGGCTCGCAGAATCCGCATCCACTACAGAAGTCTTCGTTAACTCTGGCCACTGCTCCTTCTACTTCCAATACTTTCTTGGACAAAATCGTGATTGCTCGCGCCGCAGCTGCGGATGCTTGTGAAATGCTCTCTTCGATTGATTTCGGCCAGTGAGCCAACCCACAAAGGAATATGCCATCCGTTGCGAAGTCAACGGGACGGAGCTTCATGTGTGCTTCCAAGAAGAATCCGTCTTGGTTGAGTGGAACTTTCAGCATTTTTGCTATGTGATCGTTGTCTTGATTTGGAATGGTGGCTACGCTCAGCGCCAAAAGGTCCGCCTCAATTGTCAGCCACATCTTGACGACTGGCTCCCAGACCACCATTTTGAGCTTGCCATCCTCTTGAATGACCTTCGGCTTGTTTTCATCGTCATAGCGTATGAATAAGACTCCCTTACTTGCAGCCTCACGATAGTAATCCTCTATGAACCCGTATGTTCTCATGTCTTTGTACAGGACGTAGACGTCTGTTTCAGGGCTTAGCTCCTTAATCTTTAATGCATTTTTTACGGCTTGAGAACAGCATATTCGCGAGCAGTAGTGACGCTCTTCATTCCTAGAACCAACACATTGAATCATTGCCACAGTCTTAGCGCTAAACTGCCCATTAGCCAGCTTCTCTTCTAATGCACGCTGAGTCAAAACCGTTTTGTCGACACCATAGAGATACTCTGTCGGCTCATACTCCATGGCTCCAGCGGCAACTATCACAATGCCATGGTTTATCTCCTTTCTTTCTCCACCACAACTAAGGGTCGTCTTGAAGTTTCCAACATATCCCTCAACATCGGAGATTTCAGAATTTAGATAAACATGAATTTTCTCGTTCCCATCGACTTCCTTTACGATCGATTTCAGCTTTTCTTGCGGGGCCTCAGATCCAAGAAGATAATGTATATGGCGCAGGTGGCCTCCCAGTTCCTTCTCCTTCTCCACCAAATGGACCTCGAAGCCTTGTTTCGCCAATTCTAAGGCTGCAGTCATTCCTGACAAGCCGCCTCCGATCACTAGACCCGTGGGCGTAACATCTATCACCGGATTCTTGAGAGGCTTCAACAAGCGGGCTTTGGCGACAATGGATCTGACAAGATCCTTCGCTTTTTCAGTCGCTTCTTCAGGTTCATGCATGTGAACCCAGCTACATTGGTCACGAATGTTTGCCATCTCAAAGAGGTAAACGTTAAGCCCGGCTTTCCGGATGGTTTCTCTTAAAAGCGGTTCATGAGTTCTTGGAGTGCACGACGCCACAACCACGCGGTTAAGGTTTTGTTCCTCTATTGTTTCCCTTATCCTCTTCTGAGCGTCTTCTGAGCACGTGTACAAATTATGCTCTGCGTAAACAACATTTGGCAACGTTTTAACGTACTCGACGACCTCTGGCACATTGACGACTCCCCCAATATTTATGCCGCAGTGGCAAACAAAAACTCCAATGCGGGGCTCCTCATCGGATACGTCTCTCTCTGGTGGATACTCTTTTGCGGTTGTGAGCGTCCCTCTCTCCGACGAAATCAAGCTAGCCGCTTTTGCCGCGGCCCCACTCGCCTGCGCCACGCTCTCAGGAATGTCTTTGGGAGAAGAAAATGCTCCGCAAACGTATATTCCGGGCTTGGATGTCTCTAGCGGGGAGAACGTTTCAGAGCGACAGAAGTTGTATCTATTTAGTTTAATGTTCAGCGTTTTGGCCAATTCCTGAGCATGTTTGGGTGGCCTCATCCCAACCGATAGCACTACGAGATTGAATTCTTCGATCTTAAGGTTCCCATCTTCAACATATCTCAATAAGAGGTTTTGCGATTCCGGAATCTCTTCTATTCGAGGTACTCGAGACCTAACGAAAGTCACTCCGTATTCTTCTTCTGCTCTATTATAGTAAGCATCAAACTCCTTCCCATAGGCACGCACATCCATAAAGAAAATGGTGCATTGCAGGGTGGGATTGTGTTCCTTGGCTATGATCGCCTCTTTGATGGCATACATGCAACAAGCTGAAGAGCAGTAATTATTTCCAAGCTTAGCGTCACGCGAACCCACACATTGAATGAATGCTATCTTCCGTGGAACCTTACCATCAGAGGGACGTAAGACCAATCCACCATAAGGTCCTGAAGCACTTAGAATACGCTCAAATTCAATGCTAGACACCACATTTGAATACTGTCCATAGCCGTACTCCGTTTTGAGTTTTGGATCAAACTCTTCGAAACCTGGTGCCAGTATAATGGATCCAACGTGCAATACGGTTTCCCTTTCTTTTTCGTCATATTTGACCGCACCTGCCTTACAGATTTCTTGGCAGGTGCCACACCCGATGCATTTTTCTTTGTCAATGGCATAAACTAAGGGAACCGCTTGCGGATACTTAACGTAGATCGCAGTTCTTTCGCCTAGGCCTTCATTGAATTCATCTATCGCTTCAACAGGGCATTTTCGAGCGCATAAACCGCAACCCGTGCACTTCTCTTCATCAATATACCTAGGTTTCCTTAGGCATGTAACTTGGAAGTGCCCTTCTTCACCTTCGACACTCTTTATTTCTGCGCCCATAATTAGTTCAATGTTATGGTGCCTTCCAGCCGTGACCAGTTTCGGCGCTAGAATGCACATTGCACAATCATTGGTCGGAAAGGTTTTGTCGAGTTGGGTCATGGTGCCGCCTATACTGGTTGATTCATCCAGCAGATACACTTTGAATCCTGAGTCAGCGAGATCGAGTGACGATTGTATTCCAGCGATTCCGCCGCCCACTACGAGTACGGCGCCTACCTTGTCTTTCATCATGTTACCTCCAGTGCGATGTATAGGGGGTCCTCCCCTTCCATTCTATCCAGGGTAACTAGCCCTCGCTGCTTCAAGATCACCATGTGGCGCAACACGATTTTCGGGTCCAAGCGCAAATGTTTGGCTAAACCTTCAACGGACATTGGCTTATTCTTCACAAGAAGATGAATTCTGCTTCGTACGTACTCTGCATCGATACTCTCATCCATCAATTCGTCAAACTCCTTTTGTTCCACTTTTTCACCGTACACGTTTTCTTCTTCGACTAGCCTCTTCTCTCTGCCCACCAGCGTTCGCAGTCTAGAATCTCCCGCCACTGCTTTGGCTGCCATAAGGCTGGCCAACAATTTTTTGTCTCGATTTCCTCCGGCCAAAGGAGACGGCCCTAGCGCCGTCACGTGATTTCTAAAATCGTTAACGATGTGTGCGAAGCGTTCAATTTCGGACGCATAAGCCCAGTCTAACCCAAGGCGCCCTGGTTCAAGACCAGTTCGCGAAATGAGTTTCTTTAGCATCGCAATTTTCCGTTCTGCCTGAAGGTTTCCTTCAACGTAGTGACAATCGGGTGGGTGACAGCCTATTACCAAAACCCCGTCTGCCCCCTTGGCAAAAGTTTCTAGCACGATAACTGGATCGATTCTCCCAACACACATTACTCGTACTATGTGTATTTTGGGGTGACCAGGTATGGTGTCAGTACCTGCAATGCCGATATCTGTAGGCAGACTCCAGTTACATACAAAACCAATGATTTTAGGTCTAAACATCATGCGGCTTCTCTCCCCAAAACGGCTGCAACATTAGCCACAATTTGAGCATCTGTAAACCGTCGCAAGGTAATCGCTCGGTCGGGACAACTTGCGCTACAGATCCCACAGCCCTTACATAGGTCTTCGTCCACTTGCGCAATCCCCATTTCATTCTTCTTTACGGCGCCAGTGGGGCAGACTACCGCGCAGAGGTTGCACCCAGTACACAAAGTTTCATCGATCACTGCTTTGTCAGCTTCACACAACTCCTCGCTTCCGAGACATTCAGTGCATGGTCCGCATTCGAGACACCTCCGGGCTTCGAACATGGCGACTTCTTTAGTCGTCGCTAGGAGTTCATCGGCTTTCTCAAAGCTTACTTTCTGTCTCCCCACGTCTAGGTGTGGAACGGTATATCTCTCAGGCTTTTTGGTTATCTTTTCCGAGTCTTTAACCCAAGTTGTCTCTTCAATTTCCTCTTCTCGACCAATCCTCAAATCCTCGCCATTCAAATAACGGCCTATTGACTCCGCCGCTCGTTTGCCTGCACCTACAGCCTCTATTACGCTTGCAGGACCGGTGACTATGTCACCTCCTGCAAAAACACCAGGGATCCTAGTTTCCAGTGTTAATGGATCAACCGAAATACCACGTGCACGCTCATCCAAAAGAATGGAAGGTAGACATGAAGTTTCCGCCAGTTGACCGATTGCCGCAATTACTGTATCCGTCTCATACGTGTGCTCAGACCCTTGGATGGGTATTGGACGCCTTCTGCCGCTTGCGTCAGGTTCTCCCAGCTCCATCCTCAAACATTCTATAAGCTTGATCCTGCCTCCCTCACCAATAATTTGCTTGGGTGCAACTAGAAATTGGAACTTAACTCCTTCTTCTCTTGCAGCATCTATTTCGTGGGGAAGTGCTGGCATTTCTTTCCGGGAGCGACGGTAGAGAATCGTGACCTCTTTTGCCCCAAGTCTTAGCGATGTGCAAGCGGCATCGATGGCGCTGTTGCCTCCTCCGATGACCGCAACTTTCTCGCCTACGTCAATCGTTTTTCCTAGGGATACATGCCTTAAGAATTCAACTGCGTGAAAAACACCCTCCAAATCTTCGCCCGGTATCCCCAGTTTTGTGCTCAATTGTGCTCCGTTCGCTATGAATGTGGCTTTGTAGCCCTCATTTCGTAGAGTGTCAAGCTGTACGTCTTTGCCGAATTCTACTCCTGTCTTGATCTCCACACCTAGATCTTGGATGTACGCTATTTCATTATTTACAACATATTTTTGCAGACGATAGTCAGGGATACCGTATCGCATCATGCCGCCAGGGTCAGGCATGCGCTCAAAAACTGTTACTGGATAGCCGAGTTTTACGAGTTCGTATGCAGCGCTCAGTCCTGCTGGTCCCGCGCCAACTATCGCCACTTTTTCACGGTGCGTTTTGGGTATGGGATCTGGTTTGATTCGCCCTTGTTCACGTTCAATGTCTGCAGCAAGTCTTTTCAAATAACGAATGCCCACAGGCTGATCGATGTTTCTTCTTGAACACGCATCCTGGCAAGGGCTGAAGCAGACTCTGCCGCAAATTGCCGGAAAAGGCATGCTCTTTCTCACTAGTTCCACCGATTCTTTGAACTTCCCTTGCTGAAGTAGGGCAATATATCCCTGAACATTCACGTCGGCAGGACATGCGGCACGACAGGGAGGTAGCTTCCGTTTGTTCTTGAAAGCGCAACTAAGAGCGGTCATACTTTTGGAAGACCCCCATTGTTATTCGCTTATTGAGAACTAAAAAAAGGGGCATTGATTAAAGGCTCAGAATTCGCGGTTGACCTAGCTTGTTCACCAACGTTTTATATTGGGGTAGCTTCATCAAATCCCTTAACTCTTCTTCTAATGTGATTACGTTGTTAGGTTTGATTTCGGCTATCCATAATTCATGCGGCTCTTTGTTGATTATGAATGGCTCGTCTTGCAGACCTTCATTGATTTTGATGACTCTGCCACTGACTGGAGAGGTTAGGTCGAACATGAACATCCACGTTTCAACAACCCCTAGGGGCTCTCCCTTCTTCACTTCAAATCCGACATGATGCGTCTGGATACTAGCTACTCCTTTCAAACGCCTTTGGGCGTAGTCGGCTAAGCCTACTCTTATGTTTCCTTCAGGAGTCACCATTGCCCACATGTGCTCAGGGGTGTAAAGCAGCCGTTCTTGGACTACTGGATATTCAGGCCGCTTCTCAGCTGTCTTCTCATGTCTTCGCTCAAGTTCATCAAGGCGCACTCGAATAGCTTCAGACACAAACTCGGAGAGACTACGGTAGCGGCCCTTCTCGAGCGTCCTCTTTGCCGCTGCCACGAGTTCTTGTCTAAGGCGTATAGTTTTCCATTCTGGCATGTACTTTTCTCCTGTCTCTTACTTAGTGAAGCCGACCGTCAAGTCTAGCAACTAGTTTCTTGTACTCTCCTAAACTTAGCAGCCCGTTCATCCACGAGTTAACTTCTGTGTTCTCAGGCTGGATCTCAACAATCCATTGATAGGGTTCGACGTTCAATCTGAATGGGTCGTCGATGACCGTCTTGTTGACTGAGAGTATCTCTCCGTTTAATGGAGAATATAGGTCGTATGTGAACCACCAGGTTTCAGCTACACCAAAGGGTTCATCTTTAGAAACCTCCTTTCCGACATCATCTGTTCGAATATTGACTATCTCTCGGAGTTGGCCCTGGAAATAATCAGTTATCCCGATCTTTACATTTCCTTGAGGAGTTGCTTGGGCCCAGATGTGTTCTGGCACGTAGAACAACCGCGCTTGCAGTTGAAGCGTTCTGCTGACCCTATCTCGCTCCAGATATTCCGATACTCTTTCTTTGGCTAACGTTTGTAGGCGACTTCGAATGGCTTCTGAAGCGAATTCAGTGAGGCTTTGATACTGTCTTTTCTCTACTTCTTTCTTCATTTCATCTGCGAGTTCTTGTCGAATCCTTACAGTTTTCCATTTTTGCGGCATACATATACCACCTCCTTTCTATCGAGAGGTATCTATATTCTGAGCTCTATAAATACATAATCTTTATATTTTACTAATGATAAATACTATAAATACCATGGGTGGGTCAGATGGAGACTAGAAAGTTACAAAAAGTTGGCCACTCAACCCTATCGGTCTCTCTGCCAAGCGACTGGGTTAAGGACATGGACTTGAAACGTGGGGACATTGTATCCATCGAGTCAGAAAAAGATGGCTCACTCAAGCTATTTCCAAGCAAGCTTCTCCAGCAAAATGAAGAAATCGAGGAATACTTCTGCAACGCCGATTTATGCGATGATCCAAAAATGTTGGAACGAATAATAGTCGGTAATTACATCTTGGGTCGTGACCTTTTCTCGATAATATCTTCTGAAAGGATGAGTACTGAACATATCGAAGAAGTCCGGGGAATAATGCGTAAACTGATTGGGTTGGGAATTGTCGAGGAGACACCAGATCGTATTACTATTCAGTGCTCTGTTGATCCGCGAAAATTCCACCTAGACATGCTGTTGCGAAGGCTTTCAATAATTTCGCTGACCATAGTAAAGGAAGCAATACAAGCACTCACAGATTTCGATGAGGCACTAGCAAAAGATGCTATAGATCGAGAGGACGAGGCCGATATGATGTTTTTGCTGGCCATGAGGTTACTCATTTCTGCACAAAGAAGAAGAAATATAGCTGATGAAATAGGATTGACGGACCCTCTGCATATTCTATACTTTGGATTGATGTTGAGATATCTTGAGCTAGTTGCTGATTACGCTGAAGAAAATGCACGCAGAGTTATTGAACTGATAAATAAATATCAGGATAGGTTGCCTGAATGGGTAATCGAAAGAATAAGCAACCTGAATGACTTAGCCCATGACTTAGTCCTGAAAGCTGTTGATTGCTTCTTCATTGGCGACATCAAGATCGCAAACAGCGTCTTGGAAATGTTGACATTCATTGAGCTAGAAAGAGACAGATTGATACAGGAACTTCCGGAGATACCCCATTTGAGGTTGATACTTTGGAACATCACTAGAATAGCAGCCATGGGTGTGGGTATCGCCTTGAAAGCAATCAACAATACTCTTGAAAAGAAAACTAAGATATGCACAACCCGATGGTCAACAAGCTTCAAATAGAAAAGGAAAGATTATGTGTAAATTCTGACCGACAGTTAATAATTGGAGCCATCTCACTGAGATTACTCGCCCTACCTACATGCGTGCTCTTCTCACTTTGTAGACTTCTTTTCTATCAGAATTTTTCCATCTCTCATCGCGATCCATCTCAATATATCACCATCTTCAAGCTTCAACAAGTTGAATATCTTGGCCGGAACAGTTGTCCTGTGCCTATACTTTCTGACTGTGACCTTCGTCTCTTCCACATAGAGGACATCTTCTAGCATTTTAACCCCTGGAATCGTTGTCGAATTGAATAATTGTCCTGCATAATACTAAAAGGATTATGCGCACGTGCTCACTTAGTTACTACGTTAAGGGAGTAAAA
>JABAOF010026506.1_pt1 | contig 12656 bp, 10 predicted proteins | sample 7062171 | NCBI WGS metagenome assembly JABAOF01 (sample SAMN14538628, study PRJNA623070) | marine sediment metagenome | biome: marine biome [ENVO:00000428]; feature: marine pelagic biome [ENVO:01000023]; material: deep marine sediment [ENVO:00002113] | place: India: Gulf of Khambhat ... | reverse complement strand
GCGGTTTTTTCTTTCACAGAGCACGTGGCGACTCAGGGATCTTTGAGCTGAATCCTTGAGATTCTTCTCCCGCCGCCTGTCGTCCGTAGTCCGTTGCTCGGACACGGCATCATTCATTGCGAAAGGATATCGAGACCTGGCTCAGGGCATCTGATCTCTTATATGACGATTTGGATGTCTTGTTCAACAGAGGACCGATAACCGACAACTGGCATCACCTGTGGGCTCGAGCGATCCACGTACAAGGGGGAAAGGGGGATAGAGATCATCGTATTTTGATCGGAGCGTCCGTACACCTACTCTAGCCGCCAAGCATCGCCTTCCCCTCACCAGGGCCTAACCTCAATCCGCAGAATGAGCTTCATTCTATTGTGCCTCGGGGCACATTTCAACCGGGCTTCTCTCCCTGATGACCACTATAGGCGTCTCTCAGAATCTGGAGCGGATGGACTGCCTCGAGTCCTGTGAGGTGTCTGATCTGCATGCGACATCCCTCACAGTCAGAGACCACAACGGGAGCCCCGAATTCCTTTAGGGCCCCTGCAAGACCCTGCCCGATCGAGATGGAAACATCGTATGTCTCCTTTTTGAAGCCATAGGTCCCACCCAGACCGCAGCAGCCCGCATCGACATCCTGCACGTCGAGACCTGGAATCAACTGGAGAAGATCAAGCGCCGGAAATCCAATGCCCATCGATCTGAGGTGACAAGGGACGTGATAGGGGTAGCGCTCGACCATTGACTCGAAGTTCGTATTCAACCCACCATTCTCGTGAAGCATGAGGAGATATTCACATACATCATAGATTCTCGGTGCAAGCCGGTCTGCCCCCTCAATCTCGAGTATTCCGGGATATTCGCAACGAATCATATGCCCGCATGTCGAGGAACTGAAGAGAATATCGTATCCCGCTTCAGCGATTTTCAAAAGGGACCGAACGTTCCGTGAGCCCAGATGCCTTGCCGATTCAAAATCGCCCTGTCCAAGTAAGGGCATACCGCAGCAGTCTTGTTTCGGAACGATGACTTCAAACCCGTTCGCTTCCAGGACCTCGACAACGGCGACACCGACATCGACCTCATTGGTATTCGTGTAGCATCCGTAGAAGTAAGCCACTTTTCGACCGCCACGAGATCCATGGTTCCTGAACCACCTCCGAAAGGTCGTTTTTTCGTAAGTTGGAAAAGGTCTTCTTTCTTCAATCTTCAGGCCGCGGTCCGAAAGCCATCTGAGCAGGTGGCTCCGTAAAGCCCGGTTGGTCAGAGAGGCGACCGACGAGGCCAGTGGCCCGAAAAGGTGCGTATGCCCGAGGAGCCAGTTCCTCAAACTGAAACCCTTTTCATCCAAGCCCTTGGCCATGGCGAGGAGGTTGAGCTCGGAAACATTGACCCCTGCCGGACAGACCAGATCACACTTCCCGCAACCCATGCATAGGCCCACCCACAGATCAGTAGACAGATCCTGGGGGCGACGAAACCGTTGGGCATCAGGGCCTGCTTGCTTGGGGCCGAGAAAATCCCCGGTCGCCCGAGCAACAGGGCAGTACCCGGTACATATGCCGCATTTGATGCACTGATCACTCTTATCGGTGATGGCGATTTTTTCTCTCATCTCTCCAGAAGATTCCGGATGGCTTTATATCCTGTAGCTATTCCAACGCCGGTACTCGATTTCTCCCGAGTGGGATCGTGATGTCCCAATATGGATCCGGCAACGAAAAGATTCTTGAGGATGACTTTTCCGTTCTCATCGATCGGGTTGAGTCGCGTATTCGTCCTGATCCCGGCCCGGTTGATGGGGTGGCTTTTTTTTCCAAACAACTCCTGGGAGAACCATCCTTTCCTATTCTCTGGCTGGGCGACTGGGAGATTGAATATGGGCTCGAAGATTCGATCTCTCTCTTCCCTGAGGCCACCCCCAAACAGCCCACCGGTGGCCAGAACAAAGGCATCTGCCTCAAAGGTCCTCTCACCTGAAGGCGTTCTGAGCACAACACTGTGACAGTGTTGATCTTTGTGAACCGCGGAAACCACCTCAAAACCGAGAATCATTTTCACCCCCTTGGCTCGAAGCCTGGTTTGAAAAATCTCAAACAATCTCATCCCTGGAATGGAAGGTGGGAGGGTGGGAAGCTCGAAGACCTCTGCACTGATCCGAGCTTCCAGATCTGATTTTGCCTTTGCGGGATATCGGAGCCCCAGTACTGCGGGCAATCCAATAAGACTCTCCCCATCCCTCATGCGGTTGATCCTCTCTGCAGCTTTCTCCCGGAAGCCCTCGTCATCAAAATGCGTGGCCAGGGAGGCCGCCTTGAAAACCGTCCTTCCCCCGATGTCTGAAATCTCGATTTTCTCGCCCCTGACCCTGGGACGATCACCCCGATTTCCGATGGCCTCGAGGTTCTTGGCAGCAAAGGCTGGATAGAAGCTGCCGAATCCGTGAAATCCGATCAGGAGTGTGGCACGAGAGCGGATACCCTTTCCTCCGATCATGGTCGAGGGAACCAAATAGGAGGGCCTGAGCGTCCCAAGGCCCGTCGGGAGTACCGTATTTCTTCCGCGCGTGCCAGTGTAGTGATATCCCTCGGGATCAAACATCTCCACAAAAGAACGAAGAGCCTCCTCAATATCCTCGAGGCCAGCCTTGGTATAGGGGTGGTCCGGCTCGTCCCGAATTAACCGCTTCAGACCCCGATAGACCTCATTCCGCACCGTTATGCTGTCCACTGGGTAATAACCCAGGAGGTCTATTCCCCCGGGCAACACATGGATCAACCCCATCCCTTTTCCGAGGACCATGGTTTTCATACCGCTTTCAGCGGCCTGTTTGGCCGCCATGAGCCCCGAAAGGCCAGCGCCAATGACAACCACGTCGTACCTCATACGCTCTCCTCGAAATGTCCTCTCGCCAACTCCCCTTCGACTTTGCTCAGGGCAGGCCCTTCGGTCCTGCTCAAAACGCTCGAGCCCGCAGGAAATGGCAGTTCTCGGTTGTCAGTCGTCAGCTGAACAAGATATCCAAATCGTCACATAAGAGATGAGATGCCTCAAGCCAGGTCTCCATATCCTTCTGCAATGGATGATGTCGTATCCGAAACGTTCATCAGGATTCTGATTCAAGCGACACCTTATCCAGATTGAAAATCCCTGCATAAATCTCTTGGGCCAGTTGCTCCTCTTTCAGCTGGTCACCTGTCACAATGGGGTGGATGCCTCGCCACCGCCGCTCTAGAAAATCCCTGAGTCTCCCGTTGGCGGATGCGTCGCCGAGCTTTCCCATCTCTGCCAGAATACCGAGGGTCTTGCAGACACAAAAGGCCCCCTGGCACGGGCCCGTTCCCATGCGAGTCTGAATACGAATATCGTTCAGATCGGAGGCGCCACCGACCACGAGGGCTTCCTCGATCTCTTTCCTGGTGACAAGCTCGCATTCGCAAACAATCAGATCCCCCTGGGGGTCCTTTCTCTTTTCTGGGCAAGTCCTTTTAAGGCGCTCTGCCAGACTCACGAAGCCTCGTTTCTGAGAACTCGGAAGAGGTTCTCGGTGGGTTGCACACTCGGCCTTCATGCCGAGTTTCTCGCAGACCAGGTCAACCAGCTTTTCTGCCATGAGTCGATACGTGGCCATCTTGCCACCGACGATACTCGCAAGGCCATCAAGTCCATCTCGCGCTTCATGATCAATGATGACGAATCCCCGGCTTACCTGCCGATCATCCTTCACTGCCGGTTGTCGAAATAGGGGGCGTACGCCAGCAAAGGCCCTGATAACCCTCGCCGACCTCGTCGATGGGACCATCTTCGCCGCCTCACGTAAAAGGATCTCCACCTCACGTGGCTCGATGGTGAGTTGATCAAGCTGCTCCACCTGAATCGATGTGGTACCGATCAGTCCGGTCGTCTCGTTGGGAACGACGATGTCACCATTCGAGGGCAGCCGGCACCGATTGATCACCATTTGTGTCGGTCGCCTGCTTGTGATCAGAATGCTTCCTTTCGAATAGACGAGGGGGATCGAGAGCCCGACCGTTCGGACCACTTCACTCGCCCAGGCCCCCGTGGCGTTGATCACGAATTCTGAATAGGCCTCAAAAGTTTCTCCGTTCTTGGAATTAATCGCTCGAACACCTTTTACCCTTCCCCCTTCGACGATGAGCCCGGCGACTCGAGTATGAGGCATAATCCTCCCCCCCAACGCTGCGGCAGCCTTGGCGTTCTCGAATGCGAGCGTGAATGGGTTAATGGACGCATCCGGGACTCTGACCGCGCCAATAACCGCACGGGATAGGTTTGGCTCCAACGAAATCGCCTTTTCCGGAGAGAGCACATCAAAAGGAAGTCCAATCGCCTCACATGCCCCAACGAATTCCTCCTGGTATTCCAGGCCGTCCTCAGGAAGGGATACAAACAAGCCATCCGTTTCTTCCACGCAGCTCGGAGCGATCCTTCGCAGAATCCGGTTTTCCGAATAACACTCCTTCGCGGATTGCGGATCGGACACGACATAACGACCACCGCTGTGGAGCAGCCCCTGACAAGCCCCCGTCGCACCCGCGGCAAGGTCGTCCTTTTCTAAAAGCAGGGGACTCAGCCCGCGGAGGGCGAGATCTCTGGCAATCCCCGTCCCTGTGGAACCTCCCCCAATGACAATGACATCCACCCTGACCTTCATACGTCCCTCCCGCCGTGAAAACAAAAAAAATCCTGATAGCTGCGGCCCCAATAACTCAGCACACTGTCTATCAGGACTTTCTCTTTTCTCTCTGTCCTAAAACCTAATTTAATAACACTTCGGTGACTTTGTCAAGAAATTGTTTTCGAGGAGTTTCCTCAGTTTTGTGAACCCTCATGTCCCTGAGGGACGCTTGTGGAAGCGTTGGGGACCCATCGAGGGCGAGCAGGAAGGGGAAAACCCCGCCTTCAGCGCGGGGAAGGGGCAAGTATTCCCCGCCTGCGAGCTCCGAAAGGGTCAACGCGAGAGCAAGGGAGCGAAGGGATATGGGCGTTCCATCAAAATATTCAAGATTCTCCTGAAACATCAAACAGTTAGAAATTTCTTGCTTTGAAAACTCAGGAAACTCCTCATTGTTTTCCTTGGATTCCTCTCAGGAGACTATCTGTTGCCGAAGTGAAGATCCCTTTCCGAGATGGTTGGAAACTCCCCTGTAGATCAAGTCTGGTGAATCGCACGCTGTCCGTCGCCTGTTGTCCGTAGTCCGTTGCTCGGACATCGCATCATTCATCGCAGAGGGCGAGACCTGGCTCAGGGCATCTCATCCTCTTATATGACCATTTGGCTGTGTTTGTTCAACTGACGACTGACAACCGACAACTGACGTTACCTGTGGACTCGAGCGGGCCGCGTCGTTTGCAATCTGGCCTGTGAAGCCGGTCCCCTACTGCAGGGCATACCTAAGCCGACCGCATGGGAAATTGAAGGAGACTTTTACTCGTCGTGGAAATCCCGACGGCCCCAGAGGCAAGAATCTCTTCAACCTCTTCTTGTTGGGTAATCAAGCCCCCTGCGATGACGGGGATCGAAGTCTTTTCTCGAATCCTTTTCATAATCTTCGGCACGATCAAACCCGGAAGGATTTCCACGGCGTCGGGTTTGGATTTCGAAACGACATTCAACCCACCGGTCAGGGATTCGGAATCCAGAACGAAGATCCGCTGGATCGTCGATAATCCATCCCTTTTCGCACCTGCAATGAGGTTGCTCTTGGTCGTGATGATCCCGTGGACCTGGGTCTCCCTGGCCAGGTACCGAACCCCGGAGCCATCTTTGCCAATCCCCTTGACGAGATCAATATCGATGAAAACAAGCTTATTAAATCGTCTGGCCTGGTCCACGATCCCAGAAATGTCAAATATGTCTCCTCCCAGAACGAATAACACACCGATATTCGGAACCGTTTCCAGGGGGGGGTTTGCAACATCTCTCAGCGCTGCAATGACGGGTCTCTCTTTGAGAACATCGAGGAAATCCATGGGAATCACCTGAGTAAATCTCCCTACTTACAAACCGAGGCAGCTATGGAAGCGAGCCCCCTATTCCTGGCTGGCTCGACTGAGCACCTCCTTGAGCAAATCCGGGCGGTCGGTCGTCATGCCATCGACCCCCATGTCCATCAGTCTTCTCATCTCTTCCTTCTTGTTAGGCGTCCACACGATGACCTTGAGGCCGAGGCTGTGTGCTTCCTCGACGTTTTTTCGGTCGAGTTGCCTATAGTTGGGCGACCAGTATTGCCCGCCAGCTGCATGAATGGCTCTCGGCACGGAGCCACCAAATTCATCGATGTCGAAGCCGGCCGTCCACGGGGAAGCACCCGCCTTTCCAACTTGGATCGTATCAAACCTCCCCGATTGAGACGAAACATAGGCCGTGGCAATTTCAGGCGCCACTCGCTGGGCGTACACGAGGGAGCGCCAATCGAAAGAGAGAAGTAAAGAACGGTCGATGAGGTCGGCCTTCCGGACAATTCCAATGACCGCATCGGCCACCGTTTCAGGAGATGGTGTTAGATCTGGCTCGACCGGCGACGTCTTGATCTCGATCCAAAACTGCACCGTGTGCTTACCCATCCTCTGTGCCAGGGTGACAACCTCGTTTAGGGTCGGTATTCGCTCGCCGTCCGAGGGCTTTTGCTTGGGATAACGCCGAGCGTATTTCGTTCGACGTTTCACTCGACCCACATCAAAGGATTTCAGCTCTTGTAAGGTCAGGGCCTTGATCGCCGGTCCCTCCTCTTTGAGCCATTCGTCATCCGCCGTGCGCGTGATCTCAGGTTTGAGCCGAGCGTCATGGTATAGCACGGGCTCACCGTCGGCGGTGAGCCGGACGTCCATCTCGATTCCGTCCACGTCGAGAGCCAAAGCCCCTGAAAAGGCCGCAAGCGTGTTTTCAGGGGCAAGACCTGCACCGCCTCGATGGGCAATAATGAGGATTCTCTGCCCCGGTCGCGAGAGTTCTGCGGCCCAAAGGTCCGCCGTCTCATAGAGGGCAAAAAGCAGGCAGACCGCGAAAAGGCTGACCGAGATCAGCCGACGTTTCCACATCGGTCTTCCTCCCCAAAATGATTTGTTCTTATCGGTCTTTCCCTCCATGGACGGTGAGGATACTCGCCCCGCCACTTGTTGGGCCCGGGACTGCGATTTGAAGCGAAGCAATGCGACTGCTATTTCTTTGCGCACAGCGATTTTATGGTTAAACCGAATTTAATGCAAGAAAAGCTCATCACCCCGCTATTTCCTCGTCCACCCTGCCAGAATGCTCTCCATCCTTCCTTTTCTTGAGAATCTTCCAAGCCCACTTGATGAGAGACACCTCAATCAGAGCGGCTGCCACAAGCAGAGGAAGAATGAGGGTTCCATACACGAGCAGACCTCGACGGAGCAGGGGAAGGGCTTCGGCAAGAGATAATCTGTTGAGCAGAGATAATCCCAATTCCATTCCCATCGAGAGGCTTATCCAAGTGGCCGGAAGTTCCAGAAAGGCGACAGGGTTAAGCAGGATGCCGATGAGGCTCCGCCTGCCAGTCTCCTCGATAACGATCACACCGACATGCAGTCCGACGAGAACGCCAAAGACAAACGGCAGGAAAATGAGCAGGCCCGACAGGATGTTTGCCAGTAGAGAAGTGGCGTTGAGAAAACAGATGATAAGGGTCAGCTTGAGGAAATGATCATCGGGCTTAATCCGGTGTTGAATGCGATGCCACATCCACCGAGGGTAGCACAGGAGAGGTTTGATCTCTTTATCGACAACAAAAGGTGCTGAGAGTAGACCAAGGAAGAAAAGAAAAGCCGAAAGAACGATCAGCTCCCCTCTGAACGACCCAATCATGCTGACGTAGAACTCGAATCCCCCTTTCATCACGCTCCAATCAATCGCCGTGAAAAAGGGTGGAGTGGAAATTCCTCATGCCCTTTTTCTTGATCTCTCTCGTCAAATCCCCATTCCCATATATCGCGAAACCAGATCCTCACCCCCCTTTGTTGATTAAAGCAAAGGCCAGTTCGAAGTCAAGGAATTTTGAAACAAGACATTGCTTGCCAAGAGGAATTGATTTATCTTTTCTTCAGGTGCCGTGCGCCGTCAGTCAAAACGGTCTTGTCTAAGGGTTCTCTGCCGACTCGATTGAGTCAAGGACGTGAATCCTACCGGAGGGCAAACGATTGAGGATTACCGCGAATCAACTGACGATTTTTCGAATCGTCAGCCTTCCCATCCCATGTATTCTCCTATACGGCGGGGCGACATCAAAGCTCGTTGCCCTTTTTATCTTCGCCCTCCTCGGATTTACCGATTACCTCGATGGCGTTTTGGCAAGACGTCATGGAACGACACCATTTGGAACTTTCTTTGATCCAATTGCAGATAAGATCTTCATCACGGTTATCTACATCCCTTTTGTTTACCTCGGATATATCCCCCTGTGGATGGCTCTTCTTCTGTTCTTCCGCGAGTTTTTGATCACCGAAGTTCGCCGCCTCATGAGCCAGAAGAAACTGGAACTTCGCGTTACAGAACTCGCCAAATCAAAGACCACGATTCAGATGGCCGGAGCGGCCTTTATCCTTCTGGTCCATCTGGTCCAGGACAGAGATTTGGTGATCACCCTCTTTTCGCTTCCCCTGGCTTTCACCTTGGTCATCGCTGGAACGAGTCTGATCCGGAGGAAAAGCATCTCCCAGCGCGTTGTACTTGCGCTTTCCTGTTTCTCATACATCTTTTTGATGCGCCTCCTCTTCAATCCCGAGTGGAGTGCCTTTCTTTACATGGTGGTCATCCTTGGATTCACGTATGCGTCAGGCCTTCAATATATCGCAGTTTCATATTCGGCCTGGGCGGGGATTTATCGAAGCACTGTACTCTTGATTTTCCGACTCATCAGCAGCTTTTTGATCCCGATACTTGCCCTAGCCATGCTCTCCTATGTGCCGAAGCTCTCGTGGATGGGGATCTTCGTCATCTCCTTTGATTTCGCCTCTCAGGGACTGGATACGTGGATCTCCAGTCTCGGCATAGAGGAAAAAATCAAGGACCGGCTGAAGCGGGTCATCCTCGTTCCTCTCGCCGTCGGCATTGGAATTCTTCTCCTCATTCTCACCGATACCCAGACGATGGCACGGGGTTTTCTGTGGATTTCCCTCATTTTCAGTACCTTTTATGTGGCAATTGACTATTACGGACACCGTAAACTCCTTCTCACCGGGACTGTCTCCCCATCTTAGTCAGTCTTCGGTCCTCAGGGATCAGCATTCAGCTCGCAATAAATGAAATCTGACAAATGTTTTGGGAGGGACTGAGAACCACTAAAGTCAACAGGTGAGCCCTATCCTTCCCCTACCTTAGGTTTCTAGAACTCTCGGTTCTTAGTCCTCTGGCGGTTAAGGAAAGGTCGTTTTTTCCTGATTCGACTGATAGCTGATTGCTGACAGCTGAGTGCTGTATTTCGGAGAGGTCTAACGCACTGGAATTTTCAACTTCTGCCCGACACGAATGAAATCCTTCTGGACGATCCCATTGGCATTGGCAATGCCCCGTACAGTGGTCCGATATTTGCGGGCAATTTGAGAGAGCGTCTCACCGTTTCTGACCCGATGGTAGGTGTACTGCCGCTTGGGAGGATTGTATTGCGGAATACTTTCGAGACTGGTCAGTAAAACCTGAGCCTTCCCTGGAGGGACCTTGAGGTTATAGCCGTCGGGTGTGGCCCTGAACCGAAGTTCTGGGTTCAGTTCGGTCAGCATCTTTTCCGAAACTCCGAGCTGGCGCGCCACATCTCTCAGCCGGGCTCGCTTGGTGATTTTCACGTCTTCGTAAGTGAGTGGGGGATCTATACCGTCAAGTTCGAATCCGTACTTGCCTGGGTCTTTGATGATGTGAAGAACCGCCAAGAATCTCGGAACATATCGTGCCGTCTCTCGTGGCAGTTTCTCATAGAGATCCCAGAAGTCATCCAGATAGTTAATCCTCTGGCGCCGAATCCGACGGAGAACAGTACCCTCACCACAATTATAAGCCGCCAGGACCGTTGTCCAATCCCCGAAAATCTCATGGAGTTCCTTGAGATAGAGGATAGCAGCGTTGGTCGACTTTTCGACGTCCATTCTCTCGTCGATCCACTGATTTCTCTTCAGACCGAACTTGTAACCCGTGGAAGGAATAAACTGCCACAGTCCAAGCGCACGGGATCGAGATAGGGCCCTGACCTTAAAACCGCTCTCAATGAGAGGAAGCCATGACAATTCGAGGGGAAGACCGGCATCCTCAAGTTTTTCAACAATGAATGGACGATATCTTCCAGATCGAGCGTAGGACTCAACAAAAAAATCCCTCTCCTTGCTCTGGAACCGTTTGATTTCTTTACGCACGTGGTCGTTCATCACGAGGGGAATCTCGTTGTGATTGCCTTTAACACTATTGAAACGAGAGGCATAGATCTCGATAATCCGCTTTGATATGAGAAAACGCAGGTCATCGATCTGCTGCATTATTTCTGCATCTCCGTTGGGCTTCACTTCCAGAATCGACTGGTAGGCTTGGTCCAGGGACTTCTTGGCCTCCTCAAGTTTTCCTTTCTTCCAGAGATCCTGGGCTTTTTGACAGAAGTCGATGGCATCGTACAGCCTTGCCTGGTCACTACTCTCTTCCTCCTTGGTCTCATTCAAGGGCTGTTCGTTTTTCACCTCGATCTGTAGATCTTCCTGACTCGGACCCTCCTCCCCTTTGTTTGTCTCTCCGGGAGCTGTCGGGGGGGCGTCCTGACCTTGAGCGAACCCGGCCGTCTCGGCTCCCGTCTTTTCATTCATCAGGGTATCTAGAGAACCATCGCCATCCCAAGACAAATCGATCCATTCATCGGCGATATCACTCTCTGAAAGAGATGAAACGGAGGTCGGTTTATCACCCGAAACGTCCTTCTCAGGGACCGGCCCGGACGCGATAGGGGTCTCAGGAGAAGTTTGAGGCACCACACTTCTGGAAGGGCCGGCCGAACATGAAAAAAGGAAAGACCCGACCAGAAAAAAGGTCATAGCGAAAGCAATTCTGTGACGCTTTTCGGGTTTCCTCATGATGATCGTGTTCATATCACTGGATTTGGCTATGCGTCAAGGGGTTTTGGATATTACCACGCGTTCTTTTTGAAAGAGTGTAGACAAACGCTCATTCGCCTAGGAAACCGCCCGTGGCCACGCTGTTTGTGCAATTTCTGGACCAAAGACCTGATCTGGGAGGCAATTCCACCCATCAGGGGAACGAGTGCAATCACCCGATGAACCGTGAAAAACCCCTTTTCCCATGGTATGATGAGTAGGCCTGGAGGAAACCATATGTTCGAATTCGAGCAAGGACCGATCCGTCCTCCCAGTGAAGCGAAGAGTCTCCTGATCCGGGCCACCCGAAACTGCCCGTGGAACCGATGCGAATTCTGTCATACCTACAAGGGACAGAAATTCCACATCCGATCCGTTGACGAGATCAAAGAGGACATCACGAGGGCAAGGGACATTGCCGATGAGATCAGGGAACTCTCCTGGCGCAATGGCTGTGGCGGTGAGGTCAACGATGAGGTGATCCGAGCCATATTTGCCTCCTCTTCTCCATACGGTGAAAGTTACCGATCCGTCGCCTCCTGGCTCTATCTCGGAGGTACGCAGGTTTTTATCCAGGACGCGAATAGCCTTCAAATGAAGAACGATGACCTCGTTGAAACCCTGACCTTCTTGAAGGAAAAATTCCCTCAGATCAACCGCATCACGAGCTATGCCCGGTCAAAGACCCTGGCCAAAAAGACCGTTGATGAATTGAAGGCGCTTCGCCGAGCCGGGCTCTCCAGAATTCACGTGGGACTCGAGACAGGTTACGACCCTCTTCTGGAATACATCCAAAAGGGCGTCACGGCGAAGGAGCATATCAAGGCAGGCAGAAACGTCGTCAAATCAGGCATCTCGCTCTGCGAGTATGTCATGCCTGGCCTGGGCGGCAAGAAATGGACCCGAGAACATGCCATCGAAACCGCCCGAGTGCTCAACCAGATCGACCCCAACTATATTCGCCTCCGGTCCCTGTACGTGCGGTCCGACATGGTCCTGTATCAAAAAGTCCAGGCAGGAGAGATGAAGCTCCTCGGTGATGACGAGGTGGTTCATGAGATTGGTCTCTTTGTTGAGAATCTCAACGGCATCCGAAGCTATCTCGTCAGCGACCACATCCTCAACCTCCTCAAGGAGATCGAAGGCCAGTTTCCTCAGGACAAAGAGAAAATCCTCGCCGTCGTGGACCGCTACATCTCCCTGCCGCCTGAGGAGAGATTAATCTTCAAAGTCGGCCGAAGGGCTGGACTCTACCGCCGTCTCGATGATCTTCAGGATAGAGAAACCCGTCTCAAGGTCGAAGAGGCCATTCGTCGGATTGGGGAGCAGGGGACCGGGAATGTCGAAGAGACAATCAAGTCGATAATGGCCAATTACATATAGGGGTTCTCTGAAAGATCCCTATGCCCCGTGCCTATCAGGAGTTTTCCCATTTCTCGAAAGACATGTCTCACAAGTTACGGATCTCTGAGAGTATTTTCGAGTTTTCAAATGGGAGCCTTCCGTCTCTTCGCTCCCAAGCTCACGCCGTGACCCAATCGGGATTCGCCAGT
>JABAOF010022029.1_pt1 | contig 12667 bp, 10 predicted proteins | sample 7062171 | NCBI WGS metagenome assembly JABAOF01 (sample SAMN14538628, study PRJNA623070) | marine sediment metagenome | biome: marine biome [ENVO:00000428]; feature: marine pelagic biome [ENVO:01000023]; material: deep marine sediment [ENVO:00002113] | place: India: Gulf of Khambhat ... | reverse complement strand
GAATGTGCGAATCTCGTCCCAGCCGGAGATGTTGCCGCGCCTGTCGAATTCGTAGTTTTCCGTCTTGAAGTCCATAAGCTTCGGCTCGACAACAACGTTGGCGACGGCCCCGAGATTTAGCTCTACATCCTCATCCACAGGGATATACTTAAACGAAGACTGTCCTGTGTAAGATAAATGTCCCTCACCACCAACATTTCTATAGACCTTGAGCATTCCACCAGGAATTGGCGTTTCACCTAATTTGTGTTCTTCGTCGTTTTTGAAACTAAGGAAACGAACAACGGAAGGGCCATAGCGTTCTTCTTCGTATTTGTAAAGGTTTACAACATGTACATCGTCCACATCAAAGCTGAGAAGCCGTTTAGACCAGCCGGTCGGAATCGTTTCGGTCCCTTCGATTGTATAAAGAAAATACTCACTAAGGCCTTCTTTCCTGATTTCCTTGGGTTCAGCAGGCCCCCTTATTACGTCGGCCCAAGCTGCTCTTTCCATTTCAAGCTTTGCCCTTTGACCAACTTTCTTAAGTGGTGCTCCCACCATCGGAACTACTTCACCCGGTCTGCCGTAGGGGTATTGTCGTCGGGCAAGCTCGGCTATCTGGTCGAGTATGTGGACTTTGCCGACAATCAGGCGTGTCTGGGCATTCTCGTAATCCTCGCCGCTGTTGTTGGTTACCCGTACATAACCCTGCAGGCGCATCGTCTCTTCGTTTTCCGTGAGTGTGCCCATATAAAACGCCCGCCAGGAAAGACCACTGGTCAGATACGAAATTTCTACCGGCACTTTACCGCTTACGCCGCTTTCGATATTCCATAAACCCAGGTTTCTTACCCTTGGCGGATAAGTCAAATCGGCGATATCAATTTTGTCTGCATCGGCTTTAGGCAGCATTTCTAAGCTCGTCGGGTCGATGAGTGTATTGGCCCAGGAGAATTGCAGCTTGTTTTCCCCGCCTTTCAGCGTCAGTGCTCTGCTTTCGCGCACCAATGTCATATCCGCCGAGTTATAAATCGTAAGCTGCACTGTATCTCGTGAAGGTAATGTAACCAAATCGACCTTGGCCCGGCTGGCACCGGCCATTACAACGATTGTAAGTAGTGTTACTATTATGCGTTTCATTTTGCAGCCCTTTTTGCTGTTCTTTTGATTTTCCCTATCATTGAGTTTTGGCCTTTGGCAGATAAAGCAATCTCAAGAGTTTCTATTGTTTAATTTATGGCTTCCAGCTCTCCTGTCTTTGGCCGTGGTATGTCCTCAGGACGTACCCAAATTCCCTTTTTGACCTTGGCTTAAGCGTTAGGGTGAATTTGGTAGTATCTGCATCCACCTTCTCGAAATTATCAATGTCGCCGCTTCTGATGAGGTCCCAATATGTTGTGTTGAAGTTGCGTTTTATTTCAACCTTGACATCAATATCTCGGGTATTTTTGACTTCAATTTTGAATGTGCGAATCTCGTCCCAGCCGGAGATGTTGCCGCGCCTGTCGAACCTATAGTTTTCCGTTTTGAAATCCATAAGTTTCGGCTCGACAACAACGTTGGCGACCGCACCAAGATTAAGCTCCACGTCCTCATCCACAGGGATATACTTAAACGAAGACTGTCCCGTATAAGATAAGTGCCCCTCATCGCCAGCGTTTCTATAAACCTTCAGCATCCCGCCGGGGATAGGCGTTTCGCCTAATTCGTGCTCTTTATCGTTCTTGAAGCTGAGGAAGCGAACGACAGATGTGCCGTAACGTTCTTCTTCGTATTTATAAAGGTTTACGACCGGCACTTCGTCAACATCAAAGCTGAGCAGCCGTTTCGACCAGCCGGTCGGTATCGTTTCGGTCCCTTCGATTGTATAGAGAAAATACTCGCTAAGGCCTTCTTTTCTAATTTCCTTTGGCCTTACGGCTGCAACTTCTTCTGCCAACGCAAATGCTCTTTTGTCCTCCATCAGGCCTCTGCCTCTGGGAGCCGGCGCCATGCCGGGCCTGGCAATTACTTCTCCCGGTCTGCCGTAGGGATACTGCCGCCGGGCAAGCTCAGCTATCTCATCAAGTATGTGGACTTTGCCGACAATCAGGCGCGTCTGGGCATTTTCGTAATCCTCGCCGCTGTTGTTGGTTACCCGCACATAACCCTGCAGGCGCATCGTCTCTTCGTTTTCCGTGAGCGTGCCCATATAAAACGCCCGCCAGGAAAGTCCACTTGTCAGGTACGTAATTTCGACCGGCACTTTGCCGCTTATCCCACTTTCGATATTCCAAAGGCCGAGGTTTCTTACCCTCGGTGGATAAGTCAAATCAGCGATATCGATTTTATCCGCGTTGGCCTTAGGCAGCATTTCCAAGCTCGTCGGGTCGATGAGTGTATTGGCCCAGGAAAACTGCAGCTTGTTTTCTCCGTCTTTTAGCGTTAGTGCTCTGCTTTCACGCACTAATGTCATATCCGCTGAATTATAAATCGTAAGCTGCACTGTATCCCGCGAGGGCAGCGAAACTAAATCAACCTTCGCTTGAGCGGCACCGGCCATTACAACGATTGTAAGTAGTGTTACTATTATTCGTTTCATTTTGCTGCTCCTTTTTTCGATAGATACGTGTTTGTCATCGTTGCGTTCCCTGCTGTTGTCTGATTCTCTCAAGTTTTTGCTGTAATTGCTGCAACTGTTCTGTTTGGCCTCGAGAGCGTATCGGTACTCGCGGCTCTGCTCCCGGCCGGATATTGCGACGGTGGTAGTGCATCGTAAGCTCCTTTATGGCCGGGCCATCCGGAGTGCGGGCGGGAAGCTTAATCTCGAACTCAAGCGTATTAGCGTCCTTTTTCTCGTACTTCATATTGCACTTTTCCATGTCCCACTGGCCGGGGATGTGCTGTATCATCGTAAGCTCAGCAGCGCTGTCCTTGAAATTCTCAATCTTTGCGGTGATTATTTCGTCGGTATCATAGAGAACAACTTTCGGGCTTCTCTCGTTATTCCTTCGTATATTGATTCTGGTGTCCTTCATTTTCCGCTGGGTAACGACGATGTCCCTGCTGTCACCGATATAGAGTTCCATCTTCTCGCCGACCGGCACCAGTGCCGATACGTCTTCGCCCAAAAAGATGGTGCTTTCGTGCCCATCGTCCTGGAAGAGTCTTGCCTTGCCGCCCCAGAGGGCAAATTCACCTAATCCACTTTTGGCTTCGTTGACAATTCGATAGCTCACCGGAATACCGACATTCCTGTTTTCCAACTGTTCGGGGTCCCACGGCAGCTTGGCTGCATCGAACGTCCAGATCTTTGTAATCGGCACCTTCGGAGCTTTTAGAAACAGCATCTGCTTGGTCTCCTCGTGGTCGATGCCCTGCTCGAAGGCCTCGCCGTAATCCAGAAGCACCCGCGCCTTATCGAAATCCTCACCTGAGAAATTGCGCAGCACTAAGTAGCTTTTCAAATCAACGAAAGTCTCAGCCTTGTCGGCTATCGCTTTGTAAGTAATCAGCCTGTCGATATTGCTCAGCAGATAGCTGATTCGCACCGTCTCGGCATAGTCGCTATCGCTGCTGATTTCCCAGACCAGGGCTGCCTCATTAGGCGGATAACTTACATTCAGAAGCGTTACATTATCCGGATGGTCGAGGACTTGGAGCCGAATTGAGTCGGCGTCGATGCAGACCGCCTTCCACGAAAAGTCCACCTTGTTAAGCCCTTTTTGCAGGGTCAGGACGCGCTCTTCTTCGATTAGCGTCGCCCTCGGGTTGTCCAGGCGAATCACCGTCGCTGCTCGCTCAGGCAAAGCCACTAATTTGATTCTTGCTTCAGCAACTGTAACAACTGCAAATCCAAGAACCATTGCCAGAATTTTGTTTCTTTTGCCGTTCATAATTCAGTCTCCTAAAAAATTTGTGTTTTTACTTTCTTGTGCTTATTTCTTAACTTTCAGTTTTTTTCAGCTAATGTTTCTTCTCGCATACCGTGGTACGTCGTTACTGTGTATTCAAATACCTGCTTCTTTTGTGGTTCAAGGTTTATTTTGAAGCGAGCATGTGTAGCATCGTATTTTTCATAGGTTATATCGGCCCGCATGGTCCAATATGTAGTGCCAAAGCCGCGTGTAATCTCAATTTCGATGGCTAACGTCCGGGTATTCGTAGCTTCTATTTTCCAGGTTCGTATTTCGTCCCAGCCAGCAACGTTGCCTTTTTTGTTGAATATATAATTGTCTGTCTTGAAATTCATCAGCTTCGGCTCAACGCTGACTAATCGGGCCGGGCCAAGATTTAACTCAACCTCTTCATCCACCGGAATATATTTGATATTCGTTCCGCCTACGTATGACAGATAGCCTTGTTCATCGGCCTGGCCGTAAATCTTCACCGTTCCGTTAGGAATTGGCGTTTCGCCCAGGTTATGGTCTTCGTCGTTTGCAAACTTGACGAATCTTATTGTCTGATTGGCCCAGCGCTGCTCATCGTATTTATACAGACTCTCGACTTCAATATCCTCAGCATCGAACGAAAGCAGTCTTTTGCCCCATTTGTCCGGTATGGTCTCAGTTCCCTCAATCGTATAAAGGAAATATTCACTCAAACCTTCTTTCCTGATTTCCTTCCGTTTTAATTCCTCGTCGAGTTCTTTGTAAGTAAGCGCCTTGAAAAGTTTTTCATGAGGGCGTTCACGCTTATCGTCTAAGGCTCTAAGTCTACTGTAAGCGTCGAACTCCACTGGTCTGTTGTAAGGATACTGGCGTCTTGACAGCTCGGCGATTTGGTCAAGGATATGGACTTTGCCGACAATCAGGCGGGTCTGGGCCTTTTCATAATCCTCGCCGCTATTGTTACCTACTCTTACATAGCCGGCCAGTTGCATCGTCTTTTCATTCTGCGAGAGAGTTCCCATATAGAACGCCCGCCAGGAAAGGCCGCTGGTAAAATACGTTATCTCGAACGGTACCTGGCCGCTGACCTCCGAGCGAATGAGCCAGCGGCCAAGCTCCCGCAGCCTCGCTGGAAACACCAACTGCTGTATATCAATTTTATCCGCCTGGGCCAATGGCTCCAGACTAAGCGAAGTCGGGTCAATCAGCGTATTGGCCCACATAAACTGCAGCCAGTTCCAGCCTTTTTTTAGCGTCAGATTCCGCCGCTCCCGCACCAGGGTCAAATCGGCGGAATTATAAATCGTAAGCTGTACCTTGTCCCGTCTGGGCAGTGTTACTAATTCAATCGCACTTGCCGGGGCAAAGGGCGGTTGCTCCGGTATTGCAGCCTCCGCAGTTTCATCAAATGCAGCATACCTGTCAGCTTCCTTTTCCTTCGGTGCCATCGCAAGCGTTCTTTTCCTAACCGCTTTTTCATCCAAGCGCTCGGCCGATGTAATCTCCGGTTTGCTTGCGGCTTCCATTTCCACCGCCGGCATAGGTCCTTTCGCAGCTTCACGTTTCTTTGTCTCATCTTTTTTACCTAACTGAGTAGCAACCAGCAGAACTCCTACCAACAGCACCGCCGCTGCCGAGCTCAGCCACGCGTATTTCTTAAACCAAACAATTCTCGTTTGTACCGGCTGGCTGGCCTGTTCTATCACCTGAGAAATCAAATCTTCGGAAATCTTTGCCTCTTCGTGGAGCAGATCCAGAGCTGCAAATTTCCGCTGTAACTTCTCCAGATGCTCACGGCATTGGCCGCAGCTTTGGAGATGTTCGGCCGCTTCTTTTGTTTGCATATCAGATGCCAGTTTGAACTGGTATTCGATAAGCTCTTTTTCTGTAAGATGATTTTTCATGGTTTATTTCACAATCTTAAGTTTCACTTTGTTGGACATGAGTTCGCCGGTCCACGGCTCGCCTTCAAACCACGGATTATATCCCCATTGGACTTCGTAGGTACCAGGCTTGCTCAGGTCAAAATCAAAAAAGATATCCTCAAACTCAGAGATGAGCAGCAAACGAAGGTCAGGATCGACCCTCCCAATAAACTGACGATGTCGCAGTGAGACAGAATAATCCTCCGGAATCGTCCCGGGCAAAGTTCCCGTACTCCCACGATACGGCACATTTTGTCCATTGGCGTCTGTTACCTCATACCACGAGTAGTTAAACGGAAGCTCTGGTTCATGGGGCAGCCACCAAACTCTGGTCTCGAGGTTAGCATTTTCTGAAGCTTCTTGCCAAGTGGTTTCCATTTCCAATCCTGGGCCAATGTTTATAATGCCATATGTAAGTGGGATGGGTTCTCCAACTTTGAAATGATAGCGGTGGCACAAGAGAAAGGCCGCAAGGCCGTCTTTGACTTCCCCATGCGGCAACAGCCCCACCATTGTCGGCTCCTCGTATGTACTAATACTCTTTGGTTGATGTGGTTTTTGTTGTGCTTGACTTAATATCACATAACTGATGACAACGAGCAGGCCAACATAAATAGCAATCCGTCCAAGAATTGTCTTTTTCATTTTTGCTCCTTTCCGTCTTCATTATGTCTACTTTTATTTGCCATAAGGGCATTGATTCTTACCCTATTCATATTTTATTACATTACTTTGTTTGGGAAATCCGAGTTCATTTTATCCCTTCCGGAAATATCGGGCAATCTTTGCATTAATGTCCTAAGTGCCCTGGACATTTGTGTTTTTACCGTTCCAAGAGAACAGCCCAGAACCTTTGCCACTTCCGGGTAACTTAGCTGCTGATAATAGGCCAGGACGAGCGTGGCTCGTTGTCTTGCCGGCAGCGACTCAATGGCACCTCTGACCTGTTGGGCCTGCTCGGCCTTTGCCGCCTCCTGCGAAGGCTCGTACGAATCGTCCGCTAACGCAACAGCACTAAGCTCTTCGCCGTTCCTGTCGGTACAATCGAGTTTCTGATTCAGCGATACAACTCGCATCCGTCTGCGCCTCCGCAAACCATCAATAGCCACATTTGTGGCAATGGTAAAAAGCCAGCTCTTAAATTGACTACCGCGAAACGTATGGGCTTTTTCATGTACACGTTTGAATGTCTCCTGAAAAAGGTCCTCGGCTTCCTCACGGTTTCGGCTCATTCGCGTCAAATATCCCAATATACTATCCCCGTATCGGCGTACAAGCTCACCGAACGCTGTCTTGTCGCCCCTGCAATGGGCCTCGATTAAGCTTTTATCGGTGTTTTCCATTGAGGCTATTTACTCCAGCTACTTGTATAAACGGCTATCGTAGCCCATCGGTTGACAAATAATGAAGTAAATTTTATGTAAAATTTGAGTTTATCGGTGTTGTATGTCTGCTGTGGCTCTCCGCACCCGCGCTTTATAAAGCCGGATGCCGGCATTTTCCCCCTGGCAATTCTTATATAACTAATGAAAGTATATTTCGCTGGCTGGTTATTTAGTCTCTTTTGGTTTCGGCACGGGCTTGTTCATCGCCCAGAAAACGGCGTTGATTAGCAGTCGGCGAAAATGCGGATTTTGAAAATCATCCGGATGGCCCAGCGATGTGTAGAAAACGCGAGAATTCCCATACTTATTTGTCCAGGCCACCGGCTCTGGTTCCTTGTCGGGAATAGTACCAATCAATAGCCTGGTTGTCGAATTAGTCAGCGGTCGCACTTCGTACAGTGAGCCGTTACTTGTAAACGGCATCTGCACACCGGCCAGTATTGGATGACTATCGGCTCTGGCGGCTATTGTAACGGCGCACTTGGGTCCGCTACCGTGATGGCCGTGGTAGTTTCCACCTAATACTTCTGGGTCCAGCTTCTTCCATTCGGCGTAACCGGCCGGTGCGCTGCCGCGAGTGTCGAATGCATGGCTGGCGGTCCGCAATCCAATTAATGGCCTGCCGCTGTCCATATAGTTACGGAAATATTTCATTTGTTCGGCGGGTAAAGCTCTGCGCCTAACGAACAGCACCGCTAAATCCGCATTTGTCAGCGCCTCCATACCGGCAATGTAGTTACGGTCTTTACTGTCTCTCTTTATGCTGCCTTGAAGTATCTCGCAGCACAGGCCGTATTTTGTTTCCAGCTCATGTGCAAACTCCGGCAGTGACTGTTCAGCTTTATACTCGCTTTCAGCGGAAATGAATACCACGCGCGGACGCTTGTCGTTTTTAAAACAGAACTGCGGCCTAACTGTGAATACCGTTGAAGTAATTGTCGGGCAGACATACTTTTCTATATGCTCGACTATCAGGTCGGTGCCGGTAAAATGGCTGACAAATGGCTGCATCCGCGAGTTGTACATCGTATCGGTCATATCGCGCATAAGCACCACTTCTTTGCCGTACCTGGCCATATTCCGCAGCCCGAACGGCCGACCGAGAACGCACATATTCGTATGCACGCCCATAATGATAACATTGTCGATGTCGCGCTGCTCAAGGAGGTTCCAGATTTCCACGCCTGAATCACTGATAGCATCTGCACTGCGAATCTTGATTGTTTCTACTTGCCTGCGCCAGGGCGAGCCCTGCTTGCACTGAGGCTGACAATCGCAGCCGCCATCCGAGTGGTCGATAGGGTAGCCCAACGTTTCTTCCTTTTCATCAATCCATCTGCACCATTTGGCGATGTCTTTTGGCAGATTCGCAGCCTTAGGTGCATCCTGGGCACGCTTGCGGGCCGGATGATCCTTATAGAAATCAACCGTGCCGCTGGGCGCATGTACTATCAGTATGCCCCTATCACGCGCTTTGGAAACAACCTCATTCATCCGTGGCGCAAGCTCCGTAACCCGGCTGGTTGCGCCCTTGCACCAGTGCTCATTCCACATATCACAAATAATGATGGCAGTCTGCTCAGGGTTCCATTCGAGCTTGTTCTGCACGACCCTGAATCGACCTGTGCCATCCGATAGCGGTGCACGACTGCGCACATCAAAGACCAGCTTATTTTCGGAGCTGCCCGCACCTTCGACCCGAACCGCAGTGTAAAAGTAAAGTACTGAACCCGCAAGTAGTGCGCAGATAACGGCCAATTTCCTGAATCGACGAGTGTTCATAATAACTGCCTCCTAAAACATAAGTTGTGTATCATCTCAGCATGTAGCGCCACACTGCTACCAAAAAAACCGGGTCTATTGCCTCGTATCCGATGGTAGGATAGCACAAAGGCAAGCGAATGACAAGCATATTACTCACCCGCTATAGTATTATGTGTGTCTGGACATGACAACAGGTAAAGTTCATTGCGGGAACAGACGTACGAAGACTACGTCGTGTCTTGGGACCTTGGACTTGAACTGTTTTCTGTATGTGCCAAGGTTTTTTTGTCGCCAGAGGTCGCGGACCCGGTGCGGGCCTTCTATACCAAGGTCTTTCCAGGAGATTGTTATGTCGGTTTGGGATTCAGCGGTGTTGAAAAGTCCAACCGCTTTAGAGCCTTCTTCCATGTCTTTGGCCATTATAAAATAGTCTTCGGTTCTTTCAATGATAGGAGCCTGCTTGCCAAGCGGGTCCTGGTCGACCTCGATGACTTCGGCATTGCAAAGGATATTGAGTGTAAATTCGTCGAGTTTTTCCATATCACCGGAGAATATCAACGGAGCGGCCATCAGGCACCACATCGACATATAAGAATACTGCTCGTTGGGCGTAAGGGTCGTGGGTGTCCCTTCGGCCTGTTTGCGAGCGTTACCAACCCAGCCGATAAGGATATAGTCCGGGTCGTTCCATTGGCCCGGTTTGGCGTGCTGCCAGTGCTGGGCATTGCTAAGGCCGATATGATAAAATCCCGGCAGCTCGGAACCTTTTTCCAGCCCCAAATCACCTGTTGTCCGCCAGCAGTTTCCGCCGACCGAACCGGCCCATTCCCAGACATTGCCCATACCATATTGGCATAGGTTGAAAACAATATCACGGTCGAGCTTTGCGAGGATATCGCCCATCTTGCGGTAAGGTTTCTGCATCCGCTCAAGCCCTTCGCCGCTTGCTACCTGGCCGTAGGAGCACCAGTCGTATTTCAGAAAGTCGAAGTCCCATTCGGCAAACTTTTCCGCATCAATTTGCTCGTGTTGATAGGTGCCGGTGTACCGCTGGCAGGTTAGCGGCCCCGGTGAGGTGTAGAGTCCGGCCTTGAGTCCGTTGACATGGATATAATCCGCAAGTCCCTTCATATCGGGAAAGTATCCGTTGGAATTAATCGCGCCGTCTGCATCGCGAGGTTCGCCGCCTCTCATCGGGTCTTCAGCGTTCGGCTCCACCATCCAGCAGTCGTCGATATTAACATACTGGTAACCGAAGTCGGCCATCCCTGATTCTATCATAGCGTCTGCTGCCCTTCGCATATGCCCATCTGTCACACGGCTATAATGGATATACCAGCTATTCCAGCCCATCGGTGGCGTCAAGGCCAATGTGTCTCCGACAACGATTATGAAAGCCCGCTGCATCGAACCGCGGCTATTGGTGGCTTTGAGGGTAACAGGATATTCACCTCGCTGCAGGGGAGCGGTGCCTGTGATTATGCCGGTAGCTGCGTCTAACCGTAGCGTTTGGGGCAGATTCTCGGCGCTAAAACTCATTGGTCTTTTGCCAGTACAGGGTATGCGGTAAATGAACGGTCTGCCGGGGCGGCAGCCATAAACCTTTGGCCCGTTTATCCGCGGCTTGGGGCCGGGTCTGGGCGTCAGGATTTCCTTTTTCTCATTGATAGCCGTTTGATCCGATTCGACAGTTGAGACACAGCCTGAGAGGTGTATGATTAAAACGGCATAGATTACAATTCTGATGCAGAGTGCCCCGAAGTCTCGTTGACGAATTCTGAACATCGTATTTCTCCTTAAAATTTGCTTTGTGGTTTTTTTGACAGACCGTGGGAATCTAAAGCAAAGCCAGCCAGCCGCCGTCCACGTTGATGATTTGTCCGGTGATAAAGTCGCCTGCTTTTGATGCGAGCAAAACCGCCGTGCCTACGAGGTCGTCAGGTTGGCCCCATCGCCCAAGCGGAGTCTTTGAAAGGACCCATTTGTTGAATTCATCGTCATTCAACAACGGTTTAGTCAGCTCGGTTGCTATATAGCCAGGCCCGATGGCGTTTACATTGATATTGTATTTGGCCCACTCCACTGCCAACGTTTTTGTCAGCATAAGCAGACCGCCCTTGCTGCTGGCGTATGCCGCGGTAGTCGGCCTGGCACCGTGGCACGTCAGCGAGCCGATATTGATAATCCTGCCGGCCTTCTCAGCCTGTCTTTGATGGCGGCAAAAGGCCTGCGAGATTACCAATACGGAGGTCAGATTTATCTCAATGACCTGGTTCCAGGTCTTCAGGTCAACATCTTCGCTCGGCCCGCGAATGGTCATCCCGGCACAATTGGCGAGGATATCTATGCCCTTCGTTTCGGAAACTATACTCTCGAAGAGAGCTTCTATCCCTTTTATATTTCCGAGGTCGAATGTGAAGGTCCACACCTTTTTTTTGGTAACAGTCTGAATTTGCTGCTTAGCTGCTTCAAGCTGCTCCTGAGTGCGAGCGACAATTGCAACGTCAGCTCCGTGTTCGGCCAGACCTTTTGCAATAGCAAAACCGATACCTCTACTGCCGCCGGTAACCAGAGCCGTTTTCCCCGATAAGTCAAAAAGTTCACTTTTCATAGGTTTGTAATAAAACAGAAAAACTCTCAATTGGCAAGCTGAAAAGTAACTGTACCATTTCAGGTAAACCCAACGTTGTGGAATTTCACTTTACGGGAAATTAAGATATTAATGAAATATTCTTTTACTCTGAAACGTCAATATTTGTAACAGGGGCATTGTTCCGGACAGCATTTTTTGGAGTGGCCGAATTATGAAACGTACAAATCTTAATTTTATCGTTGATTTGATTGCTTTTTTAGACCTGCTGGGTTTGGCTTTTACCGGCTTTATTATGAAATACATTCTGCCGCCGGGTACCGGCGGTCGCGGCCGCATGTTCCGTGGAGGCCGTGGTGCCGAACACGTCGGTGAAGAAATAAAAGATTTGTGGTCGATGACCCGGCACGAATGGGGCGACATCCATTTCTATTTAGCTGTTATTTTTGCCGTTTTGATGGTAGTGCATATCATTCTGCATTGGAGCTGGATAAAGGCTTACTTCAAATCGCTGCTGGGTTTTTCACGAAAAACTACAAGTGCCTAACTCAAAAAGTTTGCGTAAATTAACAAGTTTGAGAACGGAAATTTGTTAGTTTCATTTTAATCCGGCAGTTTCGACACAAATCGATATTGCCCTGAACCAACAGCAAATACTGCTCTGTCTTTCTCCCGACGCAGTAAGCTCACAGCCTCCGCTTTTGCCGCGGGCCTGCCGCCTTCGGTAACGCTCTCGATGTCCTCAGTCGGCACATATACTGTTGCAGTTGTATTAGCCGGGATTGTAACATTCAGGGTGAACGTGCTGCCTTTAATCCTCCAGTCGCTGACAATCTTACCATAAATGGATTTGTAGCTTGCCTTTGCGTAGTCCAGTCCACCACCGGGCATAGGTCGGATGATAATTCGCTTATAGCCCGGCCCATCAGTCTCGATGCCGGCAACGGTTCCTAACAGCCATCGACCAATCGAACCAAAGGCGTAGTGGTTAAACGAATTCATACCCGGCGTCTGGAAACCCTTATCCTCTGTCCAGCCGTCCCAGCGCTCCCAGATGGTTGTGGCTCCGTTTTTGATACTGTAACCCCAGCTGGGAAATGTATCGTTATTGAGCAAACGATAAGCAATATCCAGATGCCCTGTCTGCGTGAG
>JABAOF010005780.1_pt2 | contig 12673 bp, 17 predicted proteins | sample 7062171 | NCBI WGS metagenome assembly JABAOF01 (sample SAMN14538628, study PRJNA623070) | marine sediment metagenome | biome: marine biome [ENVO:00000428]; feature: marine pelagic biome [ENVO:01000023]; material: deep marine sediment [ENVO:00002113] | place: India: Gulf of Khambhat ... | reverse complement strand
CAGGGATTGCGGATGCGGGCAAGGATACGAATGCGGGCTCTCGAACGAGTGCGTTGAGGGAGGGAAAGACTGCTCAAAGGCGGGCTTCATAATAGAGAAGGGAACGTATTCTGAGGGCAGCTTGGAGATAAACGTTTTCAACACGGGCGACATCGTGCTCAAGGATTTCGTTTTCAGCGTGGAATATCCCGGCGGGCCGGTTTCTCAGAGAAAGCAGTTTCCGGTCGAATCAAATACCATCCATGCTTTCACGATATCCGTAGAAGACGATTTCCAAGGAATTTCCGTTCTTTCCGAGGAATGTCCTAACCAAGAAGATTACATAGACAGGGAAAGCGTTCACGGGATTTGGTGATTGCTCAATTTTTATGAAAATTCTAAAATGCCGAAATGCCGTTGAAAGTAATGTTAGATGTTAGAAAAACACTTAGAAAGGCTTAAAAACACTAATACTATAAATATATTAACTTAAAAGTGGTAAATATGTCAGATTCATATAATCAGAGTAGTATAAAATTCTTACCTTACGGTTTCATGCACATTGAAGACGATTTGAATTTCGCAAACTCGTTCAATTTTAAATTTGTTAGTAACGACTCTATAAAAAATTCATATGGTGGTTATCTGCATACCATAAAGCCACGTATAACTAGCGAGCATGCTACAGATATTCAGGTACGGGACGAATTCAAAAGAATAGAAGATGAGTTACACGGTAACATCGATAAAGGAAATCCCTCCTATTTGCATTTTGTGACAGCTGCGGTAGCAAGGGAATTTCTTAGTAAATATTTGCCTGCTGCTATCGTATCTGATACCAGTTTTCCGCTCAACGGTAAAAAGGTAGCAGAATGGATCAAAACACACGGATTTCCAAATTATCCTTTAATAGGATTGTCGGCAACTCCATTGAAACTGGTAGATCCTGAACTGAGGGACTGGTTTGCAGAATCTAATGCAAGATATTTTACGAAAGGTAGCTGTAAGGAAGAAGATGTAATAGGTCAAGTAACATTCAACACCGATATAAATAGAAGAAAATATGGTTCTTCAGATAGACCAAAGATGATTGAAATTCCCGATGAACTAATCATAATGCCTAGATGAATATTTTACAAATTATTTCTCTTCTTTCAAATTGAGTTCCTTCTTGATTTCATCCCAGATATCAGGCCATTCACTTTTTATGAATATGAGAGAAGAAACTTGTTCTCTAGCAACTTGTTTAATGGTAAAAAATGATTTCACTTTTTCAGAAATTTTATAGTTTTCATTCATAAAAAATTCGTAACTTTTTTCAGCTGGTATTACACCAATTGAAAAAATTGCCGGTATATGCACATGCCCAGATTTCCAATAATTGAGGCATCTATCATCTTCTTGGAATGCCTTGAACAACGATAATAACTGTAACCTACCAAATATAATTGTTCTAAATGAAAATTTATGTTTCCACGGTTCCTTTTTAGCATTTTCGAATATCTCTGTAATTTTTTCACTGGCACCATTTTTTTTAATTTCTTCTGGCATTTCCGGTAGAGATAATACATCACCGATAAAGGTCAATATGTCATTCGGATTTTCCATTTTTTTACGTTCCTTTTCATAATATTCGGAAGTTTCATAAATGGCCTTTGCAAATTTAATTTCCCTCAACAGAAGATCTAAATTCATGCAACCTTTTCTAAAAGCATCGGAATCAAGAATCTCTAATACACTGTCTTCGTCAATGTTGAAAACATCGAAAACTTCGTTCAGTGTTGAAACAAATTCGCTCTCTTTATAATTTTTGATCAAGTACATAATATATTTTGCCAGCCAATCTAATTTTGAATAACAAACTGTCGCCAGCCTTTCGCCTTTCCCTGTATCGACCTTTTCTGCCCTTTCTTCCACCAAGTTCAAATCTTCAAGTTTTTTGCTATATCCACCATAAAGAAACCTTTTACGTGGATCTGTTTCCCACATTCTCGTCAGTTCAGATAAATTTCTTCCCTTTTCTATACAGGAAATCCAGATTATAAGGGCAGGTTTTTTGTTCAGAAGATCTAAAACTTTTTCGAAATAGGTACCCATGTCAAATTTTTATCATGTGAATTTATATTGATTTTTCCTAACGTTCGNNCGTTAGTATTTTATCAAATAAATCCACATGTTAGGAGAAAATATACTAATTTCTAACATTCGTTATAGAAAAGTATTTTTTGATCGTTAGAAAATTAAAAGCCATTTATAAAGAAAGTGGTATATTAACCCTAAAAATACATTATTTATGAATGGAAAAATTTATTTGAAAACTCCCTTTTTCCACCATATCCAGGCGCCTTTGATACTCTTGCTGATGTGCTTGCCCTCTATTTTCTGCTGGGATCTCAATTCATTTAGTCTGTATAATAGCATGATTCTGGTAACACTCTTGTCTTTGGTTTGCACTCTGTCCAGAATTTCGTTAGTTCCTAATGGCTCGTTCGCCTTGTTTATCACGTCGAGTATGATTTTCGGTATGACATCTTCTTCCATATTGTATTATTTTGTTTTATTCACTAATAAATGCATTTTTGACGATAACTTTAAATACTTTTCTACATTCACCACGTATGAGTTTATAAAACTTACATTTATTTTTACATTCATAAGTGAATTTAAAGATGAATATGAAAAGGTGAGCAAACTGAAGAAAAGATGTGTCTTGGATATCGAAACACTGTCCCTGGAACCAACGAAGGGTAGAATAATCTGCATAGGCATGCTTAACGCCGAGACGGGTGAGACCAGGGTGTTTTACAACGAAGACGAGGAGACCATGGTGAGGAACTTCCTCTCATACTATAGAAAGGAGGGGTTCGGCGAAATAATAGGGTACAACGTTCTTTTCGACGTGAGGTACATATTTGCGAGATGCCTCAAATACGGGCTTCCTGCGAGGGAGTTCGTTATGTCCGGCTTCACGGACGTGATGATGATTTTGAAGTCCGTGAGAAGCATCTACAACTTCAACAAGCCCGGCAGTCTCGATGAATGGGCAGGCTATATTCTCAATGAATCAAAAGACTTGAACAATGCCTCGGTTCCTCTCTATTATCATGCAGGTGAAATCGACAAGATAATCGAATACAACAAAAAGGACGTCGAAATGACGTACGAGATATGGAAGAAGATAAGGCACGTCTTCGACAACGGCATTGAAATTAATGGCGTTCTGGGTGGTGACGACCGTGAAATCTCCGATTGACTCAGTGAAAAAGAGCATTTCGAGGCAATTTTCCACTGCCGGAAAGTGCATGAAAATTTCCGAACTGCTTGGAACCTTCGACCTGCATGCTCTTTGCGGAAAAAGAAAGCACGAGAAGTTCCCTGCGCCTTCGATGATGAAGCTGCTGCTTTTCATGAGACTGAAAGGCATAAAATTCCAGACGAGACTTCTCAGATATCTTGAGAAGAATAGTGAAGATGCAAAGAATCTCGGCTTCAGGGAGCTTCCCGACCAGAGAACCCTCAGCCACTTCATGAGGCACATAATGAGTAACAGTGAATGGGTTTACCTGAATTCAATTATTGACCACATCGAAAAATGCACGGAAAAGTTCGGCGTTTCTCTCGACATGGGTGTGAAAAAGGCCAAAGTTAAGAGGAAATTCTGCCGGAAGACATTCCACAACAGGAAGAACAGGAAGCTGGACGAGATCTGCAGGTTCGCACGGAAGAAGATATATCCACGCATAGACTTCAACCTCGGGAAGAACTCGGTTTACATGAAAAACAAGTTCATAGACCTCCTGCTATCTGCAGGCACAAACAACGATTTCGCCGAGAACACGTCCAACAAGCTGAACGCAAAATCAGTAACGATGCCGAACGCCGACACGTTCCTTTACCACGTCAAGAAATCCGGTAAAAAGAGAACGATGACGGAAAAATTCTCGGAGGCATCCGATTTCCTCTGGAACGAGACGAAAGCATGCAACCTGTTCAGGAACAGGAAGCACATGGTATCGATAGATTACACGTACATTCCCTTCTACGGCGACAGGAGCACCTCCATGGTCGTGGGCAAGAAGCCCGAGAAAGGGACGTCCTTCGGCTTCTGTTTCGCAACCCTGAACGTGATAGAAGCCGGGAGGAGGATGACACTGGATGCGGTTCCCGTGGGGACTTTCGATTCCATGGACAGGGTAGTTGAAAGACTTCTGAAGACTGCCAGAAAGAAAATAAAGATAAGTTGCGTCTGCTTGGACAGGGGTTTCTTTTCGGCGGACGTGATAAAGAAGATTGATTCGATGGGTTTCAAGTTCATAATGCCTGCGATAAGAAACGAAAAGATAAAGAGGCTCATGGAAAGTATGCCAGTCCCTTATGCGATAACCGATTACGAGATGGGTGACTGTACTTTCAACCTCGTTTTCGCCGAGGGGAAGAAGGACAGGGAAGGCAACCGGATGAAAATCTGCTTCGCAACCAACATCGGAGCGAAGGGGAACAATCGGAATCTTGCCGAAAACCTGGTCTTCCGATACAATAAAAGATGGGGAATAGAGACGAGTTACCGTGTCATCGGGGACTTCAGGGCAAGGACCACATCGGTCAATTACCTTGTCAGGCTGTTCTATTTCATGTTCTCCGTCATCGTCTACAACCTCTGGGTTGTCGCCAACGCATTGATAATACTTTCTCTCCTGAAAAGAGAGATCTGCAAACCCGTAGTTCCCACGAAGTTCTTCTGCTCTTTCCTGCTTCCGTTTGTATTGTCCGTTGATACGTGACGATTCTTTTATCCGATATAGCCTATTTCTTTAGAGGTTCCCATGGCGGTCGGCCACTTTCATGTCAAGAACCCCCGTCATAATGGATTGAGCAACCTTTTTTCGGCGAGAAATCAGGGAAAGCATTCTTCTTTTTTCGTCACTTTGCTCAGGAATTCCAGTTTTTCATTCAACCTTCGGAACTACTGAGCCAGCCTTTTGTGCAAAGCCGTCAGCCGTCATAAAATCAGTCAGTGACCACTGACTGACCGGCTGAAGGATGATTTTTATTAAATTCCTTGACCGAGATAGGCATGTCCCCCCTGTAAGCTCTTGTCGGAAGCCTGTCCGAAATTCCAGAACTTTTGTCTTCGAAAATCACTGATTCTCTGCACTTGCATCTCCATCTTCCTTTTATTACTTCTTCATGAAGAGTATCTTCCCCGCACACGCTACATGGAAGAATAGCAGTGTATCTGATTTGCTTTGGAATCCATCTCATATGAACATCCTCTATGATTAAGGGAATGGGAAGGGAAGAAGGTATTCGGCGGCGGTCAAACACACCAAAAATCTCCTTCTTCCCTTCGGGCATTGGGTCTTTCTACTTCCAATCAATAATTTCTTTTCGTTATTTATAAATATGATTGGCTATTTTTATGTGAAATTACCGCTCTCCCACGGCCCCTGGGTAAAGCCTTGCCAATCCAGATAAGCATCTTTAGGCAGGAATACCTGAGGAAATCGAACCTTTCGGGGCGAGTAATTTCAAATTTGATTTTATTTTGACTTTGCTGAATTTTTTCAATTCCTTGATTAGCAACAGGGCTTTCTCATAGCTCGGTTTTTCAATAGGTTGGTGATATTTTGCTTTCGAATCCGCACCGATTGAGATGAAATTCGGTTCCATGCAAATGAATATGTTTATCATCTTATCCAAATCGAAATCGAGGACGGGTTCTATGTTAACCATCGTCTCGCATGGAAAAATCTCTTTCAATGATTTTATCTTTATCATTGCCACTACACGCTGGTTTATGTCCGGTGCTTTGGAAACGTGTAGATTTTCCCTGTTCGTTTCAATCGTGGTCCCGAGAATTGTTTTGGGCGGGAAATAATCGATAAATTCCCTGAATCTTGTGGGATTTTTGGTCTGGAACAGATATTTGTTTTCCGGATACTGGCAACAATGCTTCAATACCCTGATGATCCATTCTTTAGGGACTGCCTCTGCGAACAGGTCTCCGCAGTTCTGTATGAATATCGTCTTTCCTTTTCCAAGATTCTCGGTGAATTCCTTTTCTATTAAATAAAGTTTTCCTGAGTATATCTTTTTGAGGACAGGATATTTCTTTTTCATCGCTTTCATGTAGCAATAAATGCATCCATGTGGACATTGCCCACCTACATAGTTTTTACCTACGTGAGTAACCCAGGAATACATGTTCCCTCTCGCCAACTTAAGCATTTTAACTCCTCCTCACATTTTTCATATAAAATTTAGCATATTTGATCGGATCTTCATTTATGTATCCGATCATGCTTTTAGCGAATGTTTTTTTATCGATTCCCCTGCCATATTTTTCCCATGAATATTCACTGATAGCAGAGTAGTTCACCCTCAAAAATTTTATCATCACGATCCCGAAATGAATCTTATTAACAATATATGAGAAAACATAACCTATCGCAGCTATCAGAATCACGATTCCTAAACCGCCGAACAGGATAATTACTACGAAACCTATAAATTCAGCTATCGAATTTAACATTTATTTCTCCTTGCGGCCAATATTTTTTTGTTGATTTCCAGGGATACATATTTCTTGGTGGTTTCATCATTTTCTCTCTCCTTATTTTCATAAAATCGTAGGCAGGATACCCAACCGTTTACGGTTGGTAGGAATTGCTACCTCCTTTTTTAATCAAACCAGATTGTAGGTGTTTCAACAATTCTTTGTAACTATAATTCCATTCGCCTTTATCTATTCTGAACTGACATATCACGGAATAAGGGGCTACTGACTCTTTGATTTTATTACAGGCTTCTTCTATCCTATCTTCTGAAAACCCTGATTCCTTTCCGAGTTTCTTCAACTGTTTCAAATAGCGGAGAAGTTTCAAGCGTAAATACTCAACTTCCCCATCATCAAGGTCTCTGATTCTTAAAATCCTACGAACTGTCGTTGCATCAAATATATCGTAACCTTTCTTGTCTCTTGTTTGTGCGTAATTACACTGACTTAATATAAGATTCGCTACATTCAACACATCTTCTTTACCCATAGCTTTCACCTATCCTTTGTCGAGATACCCCGCCTCTTTAGGGCGTGGGAGTGGGTCATTCAATTTCACCCATACTATGACAATTTCCTTCAACCGTATAGATTTCATAGCATTGATCATGGCATTCTTCATCATATTCTTCGCTGGACAACTCGCATCCTTTATAACATGCAGCCAACTGTTCAATTTTAAATTCACATGAAGAACAATCAATAGGTTCGCACATTTCCTGGTCTTGGGCCGTGATATATCCTGTCATCTTTGCCCCGCTGGTGTATGCGACCATGATGAAAAATATTGTCAGAAGCATGAAGATTCCTTTCCAATGCTCGACTTCTTCTACCCAGCGTTTTGTTTTCCAGCTCATATCCTAACCTTCCTATTCATATTTATCAGCCCTGAAAGTTCCGATGAACCGGCCCGTTTCCCTGTCCCTTATCTGAAAATATTCTTTTCCCAAGATCTGAATCGGTATGACATACCTATTCGGTTCGGCGGGAAGGTATCTTCCTGAACGGACTTCTCCGGTTTTCAGGGTTATTTCCTCTCTTTTGATTTCACGGAGATTCTTTTCCTGGAATTCCTCCCTGAGATCCTTTATGAATTGCTGTCTTGAGGAAGGTGAAGCCGAATCCAGCAGATTATCAAGCCCTTCCCACTCCCGCATGGAATTGAAAGCGTCCTCTGCTGTCTTCTGGTTGAATATAGATTTTTTCAAATTCTCGCTTATGTATTCTTCAATGAGCCTTCTTCTTTCGTCCTCATTTTCAAGGGTTTCCGTTCCACTTTTTCCTGTTTTTCTTTTAATTTTTCCCCCGCCTTTCCTGCGACCTCTTCTGATACTCTCCACGGGTATCTTTTCTCCGGACAACAATCTTTGGGTCCTGCTTACCATTACATCGCCTCTATCATGTTTTTAATTTCCTTAACCCCGCTTTCAGGATTTATCATCATGCTACCTCTATTTCTTATTTGGTCTCCCATGTTTTTTAATACGTTTTCCGGTTCAATCATTTTGAAACTGAATTTCTCAAACTGCTCTTTCGTAAGCGGTAGAATAACCCTGTTGTTCCTTCCGTCAAGAGACATGGGACATTTGAGATATGCTATGTTGATTTTGGTCGGGAGAGGATCTATCGATATTTTCAGCTTTTCTTCGAGGTCGTCCGTAAGGGTTTTGTTGACCTCGAACTGCATTTTGACATCATAAGTGGGATTGTCCGGAAGTATGAAATGGAATCCTTTCTTCCCAGAACTCCATAGCGAATATCTGACATTGAATTCATTCAGGAATTTGAACAGCTTCTTCGCATCATTGTATCCTTCATCGATATCAAATCCGATGTCACGATGCGAGAAATAATTGGTATATCTTCTCGGTTCTGTCCAATTTTCCTTTATGTATTTTCCCCTGCCGGCCCCGTCCGGAAAATGAGGGAGCTTGTTGTATGTCGCCAGGCTTCTGTGCAGAGTGTAAGGTTTTTCAAGGAATTGATAGCTGAAAAAATTATAAACGAGGAAGTCCAATTTGCCTATGTTTAGCCATCTTATAGGCTTTTGCGGAATTACCTGAAAATTCGCTTCCCTGTATTGAAGGGATTTTATGATTTCGAACAGCACTTCTTTGTTTGTATACCAATCCCAGCGTGTCCTGTCTTTTATGCAACGGTCAAAATATTGACCGAGCATAGATCTCTCGCCAAGGGCCATTCTGTCCCCGAAAATGTGCTTCTGAAAAATCCTTCTCTTACATATAGTGGTTCTCATGTCTTTAAGTGTTATTTCGGTCATTTATTGGTCGGTCTCCTTTTACATTCACCTGCAGTTGGGCAGTTTCTCCAACAAAAAGAACATACCCATTCATCATTTTGAGTGATTCTAAACGTTCTTTTCCTTCTCTTTCCGCAACACCCGCATTTCGTTCCGTTAGGGAAAAACTTATATTCACTCATAACGCACTCCTCATGTGGGCATCCTGTGTAATTCTTTCCTTTACTGAGCCCAAATCGAATTTTATGACATCCCCGGTTGATTCCGTTATGCCTATCACGACCCTTAATGTTTTTCCGATTTTCTGAACATCGACTTCAAGGCCCAGCCTCGTTGTGTCGACAACTTCAATGAATTCGAACCCAAAATGCTTTACTTTCGGTCTTTTGCGTGCAACAGGCTTGTATGTTTTTCTATCGACAAGTTCCTGCGCAGGGTGGTATTTTTCACCCATTTTCCCGAATGCCTGCTCAGGAGTTTGCCCGGGATATTCGGGACCCACATGAACTTCTTTCGGTTCAGGCTCTTTCTTTTCGAAGCCAAGAATGTAATATTTTCTTCCCATTTTCGAGAGGTCTTCTATTTTACCGGAATGTATTGCCTTGTCGACGAGGGCTCGTCCGTAATTTATCCCGCTTACTATTTCAGCAATAGCTGAATTTCCGTGCTCCTTCAAAAAAATCTCGATTTCCTCGATTACATGACCCAAATCCGTAGGCTTTCTTCCAGCCTTTTTTGGTTCATCCGTTTTATCTATTCTCTCTCTGATGATTTCCAGCTTTTCAACTTCTTCTTTTGTGGGTTTTCTTGTATGTGTTTTAGGAGCATATTTATTTTTAATTTTTCCCCAAGTGCCTTCCTTTATTTTCTTATTCCTCGCCCTTTGATATTTCCTGATTCTGCAGGTTTTACATCCCCCGCAGGTACAACTAGGCTTTCTCATACATTCCCCCCCAATTCTATTTTGAAATCGCCTATCTCAATGGTTTCAGTAGTATAGTCTTCATTGAATTTGGAATCATACGGTCTTGGTGCTTCGTCCAGAACCATATATGAATAACCGATTATTTTCACGCTTCCCTTTTCCAGTCTGCTTGCTGCCTTTTTCCAGACTTTCATAAGCCTGTTTACCTTCTTGAAGAAAGTCTTCTCAGTGATCCTTTTGCTGGCGTCAACCCTGCTTATTTCCTTATTTCCGCCATCTAAACCATGATGTTGAACGATGACATACATAGGTTTTCTTCTCATTTATTCACGCTCCTGAATCCAGATCGGATACACTCCCCTGGAATGTTGCACTTTCGTCTCCTTTTTTGATTTTCTTCTTCCGTGTTGAACGGTGTCTTACGAATCTATGCTTCCGTTTGTGTCCCCTCGCTCCCATGCTTTTCAGCCTCCTCTTTCTTGTCAAGATTGTTTATCTGTTCCAATTTCCCGAACGATAAGGGAACTCCGTGCCGATGCGTTTCAGCGTTGGAACGGATAAGGTAACATTTTTTGCATACCCATATCTTTTCTCCGTTACCTATGTCCACCGTTTCCCCGGCCTTTACTCTGTCTACTATTTTCATGGTTTCACTTGCCCCCGTCTCCATCGAATGAAATTCCATAAATCTTGGAATGCCAGCGTGAAGGATATTCCAGCTACAAACGCAATTTCAAACCACAACATCTCAAAAATCATATTAGTCCTCCATGAAAAGCTCCTTCCCGGCCTTTATTTCTCCGTTGATAATTTCGACTAACCCGTTTCTGCGGAGTTCCGAAAGATAAGTATTGAATGTCCCGCCCGTGTGGACAAACCCTGTCCGCTCGCCCAGCTCCTCTTTGGATATGGTTTGCGGGTATATTTCTGCGAGAACTTCAAGAAGTTTTCCTGCCCCGGCCCTGAACTTGGTTTTCCACATCTCGACGAGCTGTTGCGGATCTCCTGGGAGATCCTGGACTTCTCCAGCGTTCTTCATTCCTTCTTTCGTTATGCCTATTCTGATTCCTTCCTGGTAAATCCATTCATTTCTCTTGAGTTCGGATAAATATGTATTGAAAGTCCCCCCCTTCACGGAGAAACCTGAAAGTGTCGCTATCTGATTTTTTGTTATCATCTTAGGGTGAAACATGGCGACCGCCTTGAGCATCTTGTATGCCCCGGCCCGTAGTTGCCTCGGTTCTTCGGTTCCCATGTATTCCTCTTTTTTCTGCTTCCACTCTTCCCGTGTCTTTGGCGGGGGTTTTGTTGGAACCCCCTCATTCCCTGTATATGCAGGAATATCTCGGAGTGCTTTGAAAAACTCTGGCTCGGGTTCTTCCAATAACTTGGAAGTTATTCTGTTGATTTCCTTTATGCCGTTGTCCAATCTTTTCATCTTTTCCGTAAATACCCGTTTAATTTCTCTCTTTTTGAGTTTGAACTGCCTTTCCGCACCGACCTTGTATGTTTTTAATTCCCGTTCGTATTTTGCCCTCATTTGTTCGGTTTTTTTGTCATCTGTTCGGATTTCCACCTTTTTTGTTCGGAGCTGGAATTTCAATTCCCGGACTTTCCTTTTCAGATCGTCAACGCTTTTCAGTTCCTCGTCAGCCTGCTTCGGCAGATCTCCCAACTTCGAGAGTATCTTTTTGACCTTATCGGAAACGGGGGGGATTTCTCCGAGCTTCCGTGATCCTGCCTTCGGGTGTGTTGTTTTTACCCTGTCTATTTTTACCTTTATGACTTCTTTCGATACTGCAGGCCCGAAGGCAAAGAATTCCCCGGGTTCGAGGCTTCTCAGGGAAAGCATATCCTGTTTTGACATGAAACCAAGTTCGTCGGCTGCTCTTTTCATGTCTATGTCAAGCCCTGTCCTACCTATCAGTTTGTTGTTGCACTCGGCAGCCACGTCTTTCTTGAGTTTTGAAAGTCTTTGTGTCGCCACTACACCGCAATAACCTCTCTTTCTTCCCCTAGCTGCCAGGTCGATTACAGCGGGTGAAGATTCACAGCTTCCCTTCTCCGGAGCGAAGTTATGTGCTTCGTCAAGAACAATTATGCACGGGTGCCAATATTTCTTCGGCAAATTTACGAGGGCTTCCAGAAACCGCTTCACGAATATTATCCTCTCGTGCTGTTTGAGTTCATAAAGGTCTATTATAGCCGAAACCCCTGTCTCAAGGAGCTTCTTCGCCAGCATCTCCGCTATCCTGATGCTTATATCGATATCCCCGTCTTTCCCCACGAGAACGTAATCATGTTTTTCTCTCAGCGTTGCGAACTCGCCTTCCATGTCAAGAACTATTTGCTGTACTTTCCCGTGCGTTTCCTCTAAGAATTTCCGTATCAGATATGATTTTCCACCGCCCGAATTGGCTTCTATCAGCAATCGTGTGTCTATCAATGTAGGCAGGTCTATTTTTACAGTTTCCATGCCTTCAACTTCTTTTCCTATTCTTATTTTTTCTGTCATTCGTTCACATATACTCTTTTACATTTAGGGCAGGCACAAAGCGGAGTGCCACCGATAATCGTTCTCTTCCTTGGTACGAGCCACCATTAATCTTACTGTTTTTTAACGCTTTTTTTCGGTTATGTTTGCAGTAAAAACATATTTTTATCCCTGTCCCGTATAGCGGAACTCCGCAATNNTTCTAACCCCCCAAATTGCCTGAACTTTCTGAACTTCTTTTCCCTCGGCTTTATATCATAAAAACTATGAACTCCCCTGGACCTGAGCCATTTGAGTGCCTTGTCGCTCAACTTAACATGATATTTTTTGTCTTTCTTGAATCTGACAACCATTCCGGATGCTTCCAACCTTCGCAGAACTGTTGATATTTGCCCTCCCTTTAAAGAGCGCCCTTTACTTGGGAATATCTTTTTTTTGCACAGTTCTTCCATCGGGTAT
>JABAOF010002844.1_pt7 | contig 12674 bp, 11 predicted proteins | sample 7062171 | NCBI WGS metagenome assembly JABAOF01 (sample SAMN14538628, study PRJNA623070) | marine sediment metagenome | biome: marine biome [ENVO:00000428]; feature: marine pelagic biome [ENVO:01000023]; material: deep marine sediment [ENVO:00002113] | place: India: Gulf of Khambhat ... | reverse complement strand
GTGGGGAGACGGAGCCGCAGACATCTCACCAATCATGGATCTTTACAAAACTCAAGTTAGGCAACTGGCCCTACATTTGGGTGTTCCCACTGAAATCGTTATGAAACCCCCATCTCCAAAACTTTGGCCAAACCAACTAGCAGAAGAGGAGTTAGGGATCAAGTACGAGACTCTAGATTTAATTCTGTTCGGCCTTGAACATTTTATGAAACCAAAAGAAATCGCCGAGCAACTAGACTTAACTATAAAACTCATTGAGGACGTTAAGAGGCGGTGGTTAGCCACAGAACACAAGCGGCGACTGCCCTTAACAACGAAACTTGGATACAGAACCGTTGGAAAAGACTTCAGACTTCCCCATAAACCATACTAAACTTTTTCTAAACCCCTGCAAATTAGAACTAGGAGTGAGACTGTATGCCAGAAAAAGTTAACGTGGCCCTCGCACAAATAAGTTGTAAAGTTGGAGATAAGAAACACAACATTAACGTCATGAAGAAGAATATTAAACGGGCAAAGGAAAAAGGCGCAAACCTCGTCATTTTCCCAGAACTCTCATTAACCGGCTACTTAAACCGAGACCTCGCATACGAGTTGGCGGAGCCCATTCCAGGCTCTTCCATTCATTCCTTAGAGGAGATAGCAAAGAAAGAGAACATACACATAGTTTTTGGAATGCCGGAACAAAGCGAGAAGGCACACGCCGTCCTCTACAATACAGCGGTTTTGTTGGGTCCTGACGGATTGATCGGTAAGTACCGAAAGATGCACCTGCCAACCCACAGCGTTTTTGAAGAGAAACGCTATTTTCGACTAGGATACGAGGCGCCAGTTTTCGAGACAGAACTCGGAAAAATGGGGTTGACGATTTGTTACGATATGTTTTTCCCGGAAATATCCCGCTTGCTAAGATTGAAAGGCTCACAACTTATAATCTGCATATCAGCCTCGCCAGCTGTGAGAAGCAGGTTCTTTGAGGTATTTACTGCTGCGAGAGCTCTTGAAAACACTGTTTTTCTAGCTTACGTGAACCTCGTTGGAGTTGAAAATGGATTACAATTTTGGGGAGGAAGCAGAATAATAGCCCCCGATGGAAGTATCCTTGCAAAAGCCAAGTACGACGAAGAAGATCTAGTTATAGGAACCATAGACTACGCAGATTTGGAACGCGCAGAAGCCTTTGTGCCCACACTTCGCGACTTAAGACCCGAACTATTCAATTCCTTACGGGAACAAGCAGAAAAACTGTGAGGCGCTTTCATGAATAAAATTTGTACAATTCGCAACGAAGATGTGAATAAGATATTGGTAGGAGTACAGAAAGGTCACAAGCATTTGCGAATCTCTATTAAACTAAAGAATGAACTAGTTCTAATTTTTCAAGAGGCTACTGTAGCAAACATCTTACGAGTCTACACAACCGTGAAGAGGCATCCGAGTATTCGCGCCCAAGAGCTTGAAAAGAGGAAATTAATGGCGGACCTAAGAAAAGACGGGTACGCAGTGCATCAATTGCTTGAAACGCCTAGAAAGAACGAGGAGGTGGAGAGAGAACTGAAAGAACTTCTTGAAATGGGGGAGCTCTCTAACTGAATGATATCACAGCTTTGGTTTGTGACAATCACACGTGATCTTTCTGTGATCAGAAGAAATCACATCATCAGCATACCCCAACGTTATTTTTCTAAGTGCGACATAATCCCTACAACATTTCCACACTGGTTCGAGTCACAGGACAAAAAGTGACCGCCTTTCCTCCCCGTGGCGATAGGGACCAAAAATTCCCTGCGAATCTTACAATTCCAACCCAACCGAAAAAATCAAAATAGATTGTATATGAAGAAAGAATAATAAATATTAATGGTCATGATGCCCATGATTGTTTTTGAGAATGTTTTAAAAATAAGACCATTTTTTCTTTCCGATTTTTTATGTAAAAAAGTTTCGGATTTGTATCTTTTCATAATATTGACTTATACAAATGCACATAGCCCTTTGAGTAAGAAACCACAAACCTTTTCTATGTTTGTATACAAAATTGTATCCCTTAGACACTGCTCTGAGGTGGGAATACTGCGCTTGAAGCAGGAGGCGCAAAAATGGTTAATACGTTCTATGGATGACCCGATTGTAAAAACACTAGTGAAAAACAGTAATTTGACTAAAACACAGTTAGAAACGCTCTTAATTGATGTTTTAGCTGAAAATATATCAGGAAAATCATTAAAATACGACGAAAAAGCCAGATTAAGACTTTCAGCCGTAAGTCGCGGCGCTTTCAACCGAACTTTGAGGCAAGCCAGATGGAACGTTATTCAATCTATCTACACGATTCTCCTTTTAGGATATTTGGGAGTTTTTGAGGACACTCGTCTAGATCTCTATCTAGAGGTAGCAAACAAGTTGCAAGCCTACATGAAAGCGCATAGAGGCCTTAGGAAAAAAGCCACAGATGAACATTTGAGAATTATAAGTGTACTTCATGAAGAATTAAAAACGAGTCTAGAACAATTATCTAGACCAAGAAATATGTCAAAAAATCTGTGATATCACACAAATCACAGCCTTGCAACGGTGAGATTTAACGCATTAATTTCCCCGCATCAGAATGGGAAACTTCACATGATGAACAAACACCACAGTAATTTAAGCTCAAATTTGAGCCCCTTTTAAACAAATAAAGGATCTTTGGCACCGATTAAGTTCGGTACTTGGGGGAAATGTGAACAACGTCAAAGAGAAGTTGTGCCTAGTTGTCCTTTGTAGCCGCATAGTTCTAACGACCAGTGCTGTGACGTGTGATGTCACGATTTCGACTAACGTGTTTTCTCCCATATTCCAACGTAAAATTTAAGTTTGACTATATAATATTGTGATCTGTGATCACACTATGCAGATCACAAGGGATCACACTCGAATCACAGTTTTGCCAAAGCCGTATTCTATACGTCACAACGCTCTTTTCGGTTTTTCTAGCCAGCTAGCGGAGGGGGCTTAGTGTTCACTTATCTTCCTCTAGTAGTTGCAGTAGCCCTATTGCTTTTTACAATTGGTGCGTCTGTTCTATACTATAAACGAATAAGAAGAGTTCACGAAGAATACGAGGAGGCAAAGAACACCGTGAGCGACATCACCATGAGCATCAACAGAGAATTTCAAAGACAAGAGGCGGACCTCCATGCAGTCATCCATAAGATTGGGATACTTTCTTCCGAAAACGAAAAAGTCGTGAGGAATTTAGAAAAATACGACAAGCGATTAGCAACTTTTACAAAAATACTTGAAGATGCCCCCGCAATTGAACAAAAACTGTCTACGCAAATCGAGGAGATGAACAAGAAAGCCGATGACATAAGAGCGACACAGAATAAGCTAATTCAAAGAATTGGGGAAGTTGAAAAACTAAAATATAAAGTTCAAGTGCCTGAAGCCAAAATAGAGGCGGCTATTCCCATAAAAAAGGAAAAAGTTTTGGCTCCGCTAACAGAAACCGAACTGACCGCGCTTGAAACCATCGCCAAAGAGGGTGAAAAAACGGCGCCTGAAATTAGAGAAAAAATAAGGCTTACAAGGGAGCACACTGCTCGGCTAATGAAAAAACTTTATGAAGACGGTTATTTGGAAAGAGACACCCATAAAATGCCCTATACTTACCGCCTGAAGGAAGAAATGCAGAAAATCCTGAAGAAGAGGGAAGCTAAGGCTTAGCCTTCACCCTTCGCAACTAGAGACTCCCCAGCCTGTTTAATTCGCTTCATTTTTTCGTTCATCTCAGAAAGTGGTTTCGACGATGGCAAATCATACTCGACCTTTCCCCGCTCGTCCAAGTAGTCAGGATAGTGAATAACCTTTATCGGAACAGCAAATCGGATTTGCGGTTCTGAGATAAGTAATGCTTCTCCGACATCTAGCATTTTTATCTCGGTGTCGCTGTATTCAAGGTAGGGCGTGTTTTGAGTAAGGTAGTCCCTGTCGCGGCGCAATTCGGTCTTCATAATGACCTTGGTCCAAAGCTCTGCGAAGACATTAAGGTTTATTCTCGAAGGCCGCGGAGTCACAGCATTCAGTCCGACACGATACTTTCGGTATGTGAGGGCGATGTCAGAAAATATGGTTTTAGGTAGGTTGGGGTCAAGGAATTCATGGGCCTCTTCAAGGGTTATCAGGAGGGTTGGAAGCTTTTTCCACTCTTCAAAATTCTCTTCCCACTTCCGCTTATATTGATATGCGACATTAGATGCTGTGAGGCAAGTGATGTTTTGCTGTTCTTCAGAACTTAGGCCCGATATATCAATAAGGCATGTGATCCCTTTGCTAATGTTTCGGATTACATCATCAATGAAGTTATAGTTGGAAGGCGGAAAAAGGGTTGGTGAAAGATCAGAAAGCTTACTCATCAACGCCTCAATCACGGTTTTTACTTTATAGTTGATGATTTTGCCAACTCCTATGTATCCTTCTGTCCCATACTCAGCAAGTGATTCCTCTATCCAGCTACTTCCTAGTTTTTCATACAATCTTCTGGCAACTCTAATTTGGGGTTTGCCTATTTCAGGGAAAAGCGTTCGTAATCTCCCAGGATGAAGTGTATACAACCCTATGCATACCTTACCTTCTCTGGCTGAATAATAGCGGACTTTAGTATGGAAAAGCGGGTGATCCCTTAGACCCCTCTGAGGTTCTATGCTCTTTCCTGTCAACAACTGACCAGCAAAGTCAAAAATAAGACCGACCGTTCTGGGGCTGTGATCGATAATACGAGCATTTAGGATAAGTTCCGTGTTGGTCTTTCCTGATCCCGTCATTCCAAACATGCCCATCATCAGAGGTATAGCTTCAATATTTATGCCCACATGACCAAGCATTTGTTCTCCAGAGCGCAAACACCCGATCTCTAACTCACCTACAAGCTTCAATGCCGAACGGTCTTCTACACTGACCGTAAATACCTTGTCTCTATAATCGGGGTTAAAGGTGGGAGCATGTATCTTGCCAAGGCTTCTCTCTAGAAAAAGGATGCCCTCAACACTTCTATATCGAGAGTAGGGACCGAAAGCTTCTTTTCCTTCTGCTTCACGAAGTTGCTCGCCGATTTCAAGGGTAGACTTGCTCTCAGCGTTCACAACTCTGGCGTAAAAGCTTCGTTTACCAGAGGCTATCCTAACTATCTGACCAAAAGAAAGGCTAGTTTCCTTATCTAGGAAAAAGAAAACTTTGTCTCCTTTTACTTCACGGACGAACCCTACCGATTTAGACATGTGAGATCCACTCCCATTCAAATGGGTTTCTTGCGCCATGAAGTTCGTCTGGGAAATTGCATACAAGCTCTTCCAAGTGAAGAATGTCCAACAAACCAGCGTCAGCCCACGTTTCTTCAATCTGGTATTTGTAGTGTAGAAGTTTTGAGTTAGATGGAGTAGAGAAATCGTGAGCAAGCCAAAGGGTAACGGGGTATCCAAGGCATCTTGGATCTTCACAGACGGAAGTTAGTGGGGAAAGTATCCCAGGGACTTCGCCTCCTTCGCGAAGGAGGTATCCCATTATGTCGCAACGAAAAACGCGAGGGCTGTCTTCACATAGTTTAATGATTGCGATATCCCCGTATAGATGTTCGTGCACGTTTGCCTCTTTCACCGGGTGGTAGACCCACACATCATAAGGGGACAATCCATACATCATTGCCATAAAGTCCCGTCCCTTCTCATCGTGTAGTGTCTGCGATTGCTTGCTGATAGCAAGAAGGGTTATTCCCTCTCTTTCGCATTTTTCATATAGAAAAGTGCGGAATTTCCTCTCTCCGCCAAAATGGCTGGCTCCATCCAACAAAAGATAATCAACTTTACCTCCTTCGCGAAGGAGGTCTAAAGCAGTAGCGCTCTCAAGTTCAACTCGTGCGTCCTCTAGAAACCGATAACGGGTCTTCATATCTCCAACCACGGAACGTATTCGTTCCTCATAACCCCAGTCGATATTACGAGCCTTAACGGAAGCATACGCTGTGCGAAGGAGGTACACCCCCCAATTATTGGCTCTTTTCAAGGTTCTAGTTGAGCAGTCTACGGCTAGAAACCGTGCATTACATCCTTTCATCGTTTCTAAAGGTTGTATCTTGGCTCTATCAGGCTTAATGGTTATCTCTAACTCCCGTCCAACCTCACGATAGCCCACTTCACGCCCGTTATCGACGTATTCCTTCAATTTCTTTGACATTTCAGCTAAATCTTTACTTATTTCGCTCATTATGTTCACTCCTCAATAATAGTAAAGGCTATATATCATTCGTTGATAAGACACCCGTTTATCTTTTAAAATTGTCAGTTATTTATTGTCTCTTATAAAACTCGATGCTTTGGATACGTCGGTCACAAGCCTATAACGTCGACGGTTGAACGCTCCGTTTTTACTAAGGCTCCCACGATCTGCCATCCGAGACAAGTAGGTGGAAACTGTGCTCAGGCTGATGGGTTCCTTAAACTCCCCTTCATACGTAGATTGAACATCCCTAGAAGAAAACCAGCCGAATGGAAAGCGTTTCTCAATGACTAAGCGAAGCTTGTCAATTTTTGACAACTTGGATGTAGGGGAATTCCATTCAGGATTACCAGTTGGCACCCCGCCCAGGAGTTCAACGAGATCTAATAAGTGAAGAACCTTTTCTCTCGTCACTTGGCCCTCGAACGTTATGGTATAGCGCTCCCCTTTGCTATTGAAAAGCTCCACTCGCATTTTTCTGGCCGGCATTCCACGCACCTATTATACCATGACCCTTCGCAAGTTAACACTTCACAAGTTATAGAAATTACGGTAGAGAAAGGGCCGATGAAAAACCCGAAAAATCGACGCAAAACGGAAATCAACAAAGAACTGCAGTTTATTAGGTTCACAAAGTTCACTCAAGCCTGATTTTTCAAAACAAAGAATAGACAAGGAATAGCCCCCTTTTTCCAGTAGAAGCCTAGGGGTCGTCTCTCAACTCACAAAGACACATAATAGAGTAAATTTTCAGAGGAATGAAGGTAAAAAGGAGGCATCTAAGAGTCAACTTCACAGGGTCCTACAACAAGTTAACTGTTTAACCCTCAACCATTAATACGGTGTATAAGCGACTCTCGACCATAGGCATCCAGCGTAATATTGTTGATACTTCTGTCTTTTACCCTTGCTTCTCCGTTAAAGTTTACACTCCTACCCCTTTATTTCCATTGGACTCATGAACTAGTGGCTAATGCCTATGCCAACGTTTTAGGTAAAAATTTTTAGGATATACTCTAAAGTCTTTTATGACAATCATTAAGTACATAAAAACCGAAAACCAAGCGGAGACTATTTTTACAAAATAATAATCACAGAACTTTTTTCCGAGACTCACTTCCAGAAGAAACACAGGGGTGTGAGGGAGTAGAGACGCCTGCTGCATCGACAAAAAAGCTTCAATTTCTCTTTGCTGATAGATCGTCCTTTTTCTTTAGGTTTTTTTGTGTGGTATATCTAGTTTTTTGGACGGGAGTTTTTATCTATTGGATTTGAAAAGGAGGCATTACTTCTGCGCGTACCTGTTGGTGACTATTACATGGATGAACTCGACGTGCTTGACGATGTTTTTGAACGATTTCTGAAGGGCACTCACATTTTTAAAGACCGAGAAGTTTTGAGACATGATTATGTTCCCGAAAAGCTTCCACATCGTGAGAGGCAATTGCATTGTTTGGGCGAAATCGTTGTTCCCGTTTTAAAAAGTTCGCGATGCTCCAACGTCTTTATCTACGGTAAAACGGGTACAGGGAAAACGGCAGCTACGAAATACATGTTGAACAGACTTTCTATTAAGGCAAGGGCGTTGGGCGCTCCTGTTGAGGTTTGTTATGTAAACTGTCGCTTAGCTGGCACAGAGTATAGGGTCCTTTCAAGCTTATGTACCGTCTTAGGCGTGAATGTTCCTTTCACGGGTTTAGCTGTGGGAGAAGTTTTTGATAGATTTAAAAAAGGATTGGATTTACGGAAAAATATTTTCATCGTTGTACTTGACGAAATCGACGCGCTGATTAAGGTTCGAGGAGACGTCTTGTTATATGAATTAACGAGGGTAAATGAAACACTTCGTCATGGTAAAACCTCTATAGTGGGGATATCAAACGACCTTCGATTCAAAGAGTTTCTGGATCCTAGAGTTTTGAGTTCCCTAAGCGAGGAGGAAATCGTTTTCAGACCTTACGATGCGGCTGAACTTCAGGATATTCTCTGGGAACGTGCGCAATTAGCCTTTTTTGAAGGTGTACTTCTTGACGGTGCCGTAAGTTTGTGTGCGGCTTTAGCTGCCGCTGAACACGGTGACGCTAGACGAGCATTAGATCTCCTTCGCGTTGCAGGGGAGTTGGCAGAGCGGGAGGGGGCTTCTTATGTTACTGAAGAGCACGTAAGAGAAGCTGAGAAGAGGGTTGAACATGATCGAATTGTAGAAGTTTTGGTCAATCTTCCTTTATACTCAAAATTGGTTTTAGGCAGTGTTTATCTATTGGGTAAGGCAAAAGTTAGCTGCGCCATTACTGGTGACATTTATGAAATTTATTGTGAATTGTGCGATCAGTTTGGCCTTTCCCCTCTGACTCAGAGGCGGGTTAGTGGTCTGATTAACGAATTAGATATGGTCGGCTTGTTGAATGCACGGGTTGTAAGTATGGGAAGATATGGGCGTACAAAAAAAATTCGTTTAGGAATCGGCCGCAGTCTTGTTAGAGAAGTATTCACAAACGATGATCGGCTCGGGCGTTTAATTGACTATGTGCCCAAATGTTTTGCAGGAGTTGCGGGTAGTAGGCGTTGAAGATCGGGGAAGGGAGACGGCAAAACGATAAGGCCACGCTATTCAGAAACCCCCTTTTGTTTGTGTTTTACTGAGAGAAACCGGTTAAGCGCCTTTCAAGCGGGTATGACAATTCTCGATAGTTTGGACGCTACAGAGAAACTAACCGCAACATTGCGTCGACGATCTTTTAACTCTATTATCTTGACGGACGTACCTTTTTGCGGTCGTGACTTTGGTGGATCCAACGATTATTTTCTATGCATTCAGGAAGCCGGTGATTGTAATTTCAAGAACAAAACCAAACAAGGGCGTGGTAAAAACGTCTTTCGTCGGCATTTTAAGGACTGGTGGATTCGCTAGGAGCTGTTTGAGAGAGGTAGTTCCATTTATGAAAGGGGTTCGATGCCGCTGAGCCTTGCGTTTATGTAGAGGGCGTTGGCGCCGAACTGGAATGGGTAAGCAAGGTGATCCGTGCGGCATCCGTTTGTTGCCGGGGTCCTCCGCCCATAAGAGTGGTTAAACTTATTGCTTGTAGGCTCACTAGGACGTGGCAAAATTGAAGGCGGAAACCTGCATTGTTTGGAGGTTCACGATTGGGGCAATTCCAGGCGTCGGAACAAGCCCCATGTTCTTTTGATATTCTGTTTGTTCCTGCCAAGCACCTGAGTTTACCATAAGTGTTCCTCTGTATGTGTCGCATTTCATTACATGTACGTGGCCAGCGTGAAAAATGTCTGGCACTCTTTCTATTACTGTGAAGTCTCGCTTTTCCGGGGCAATGGGAGTCCTTTCTCCATAGATCGGCGCAAGATGTCTACTCTGCAACAAGAGCTTCATGGATTTGTCTGGAGTTTGGAAACTTACGTTTGGAGCAACAGCGGCGACATCATCTAAGCTGCGCCCATGATATAGAAGCAATTCCACTTCATGAAGGCTAACGCTGCAAGGGTTTCCTAAGGAGTAGATCTTTCGTGCTTCGTATAACGGTTCTGCATAGCTCCGTGGTATTGCTGGTTGGGGCAACGCCCGGCGTGATGCATCGTGATTTCCCGGTATAATTATAAGATCAATGTAATCCGGAACTTGTTCGATGAATTTTGTAACTTCTTGATACTGTTTGTAAAGGTCTTTTATCGCCAGTTCGCTCATCTGTCCTGGGTAAATGCCTATGCCATCCACTAAATCACCGGCGATAACTAAGTATTTAATATGACTCGCCACGTTCCTCATGTTACTATTGCCATATTTTCCGTTTAACCAAAGCATAAAACGTTCGAATTCTTTTTCCATAAACATTTTGCTTCCTACGTGTAAATCCGATATTAGGGCGGCATAGGCTGGTATTGAAGCCTTATTGGGCGTTTTCTGAGGTACGTCTGGCCAGATGAAATCTTTTGCGATAAGAAGGGCGTTCTTTCCTTTTATGGCGCTTACGCAAACAACTTGGTCTAGTAACAAAGACCGGGCTTTTGTCATTGCCTCTTTGCTTATGTTTTGGGGTACAAGCACAGTGACGCTAGCTTCTAGATCCTCGAATCTCAAGAAGGCTTTTCCTTTAACTTCTCTCTTTTCTGTGACCATCCCGATGATTTTGATTTTTGAGTTAACTTTCGACTTTAGAGCCTCAGAAACGGGTATTGCGTTCTTGGTGTCTACCCTCCGTCTTAGAATTTTTTTGATTCTTTTGAAGCGATCTTGAAAGTATTCTAAGTATTCCTCAACAGACCCTGTTGTACATATTTTGTCCGTTGGATCTTCAATGATTTTTATGTTAGAATCCACGTCTTTTGCATACGCTCTAAAAACTTTCCTTCCTTCAAAGATAGGTTGAAGAGAAACATGTGAAGACAGCGTTTCCTCCAGGGCGGGCGTTTCTTTCACTGTTTCCTCCAAGAAACTTCGATTTATAAATAACGGTTTTTCTGGTAACCCCTCGATTTTTCTGATGGCGCCTTCCATTACCCTGAGGGGATCTTCTGTTTTAGATATTTCATTTAAAAAATCGAAGGCTTCTTTGTTCAATTGATAGCCCGCTGCTATCGTGAAGGAAACGGCGCGTTGAAGTTGCTCGCCTTCACTCATGCTTCAACCCTCTCTCGTCTTTTTTCGCTTGAACAGCAATATAGCCTTCTTCCTCTCCTATTAATTCTGTTCATTCCTACAGCTAAAAACATCCTGTTAACCCCATTGTTATAACGGCAATCTCATGAGGCGTCAAAGCTGCTGTTTATACGACCTTTTTCGAACCCTTATGTATGGTTATTGTTTGAATTCATGCGCGCGCGCAGAAATCACACTTTCTCTAATTCTTCTATTATTTCGTCCACAGTTTTTATTTCTGCATTGTAGACTTCTTTTAAATACTTCAAACCTTCTTCGTGTTCTTTTTGGCTGAAGGCTTCCACGCCATCACTTGCTATTATTATTTTGTAGCCTCTGAAAAAGGCGTCAGCAGACGTGTGTCTGACACATATGTGGGTGTGCAATCCGCCCAAAATAACATTATCCACCCCCTTGCCTCCGTAAAGACTTCGGAGAAGCGGCTCAAGCCCAGTTTCGTAAAAGCCACTATATGCTCTCTTTTCAACGATAAAATCTCCTTCTCTTGGGGCAAGTTCTGGGATTACCTGAGCGCCAGGGGTTCCCTTTATTGCATGACCTCCCCACTTGCGAACCACTTCAAAATCATGTTTATAGTGGGCATCATTGGAGTATATCACTGGCACACCATGTTTTTTAGCTGCTTCAATTAGTTTCTTTAGTTTTGGTACTATCCTTACCGCGCGCTCGGTTTTTAAATCGCCAGTAACGAAATCGTTCAACAAATCAATGATTATAACTACCTTATTTGGCATGTTTTCACCCTTCTGGGTGCATAACTTTGCTCGCTTATTTAGGTTACGTTTTTTAGACAAAGTGGAAAACTATCACTGTATATCTCTATCATTTTTTGAAATTTATGAAGGCACTTTTATTAAACAGTAGCAACTCTAACAAAAATAGGCGCCGGGGTGACAGAGCGGTAATGTGCCGGCCTCGAGATGTATAATTATGGGGTCCAGAAGATAGCCGGTGGCGCTTTGCGCCTCAAGGGTTCAAATCCCTTCCCCGGCGCCAAATTTAGTACGTTATACGCGCAAGGCCTATTCTAAGCAGGGTTGATTAAAAACGCGATACCCAAAACTATGAAGACAAGTCCGCTTCCAAGTTGAATGTATTTCAGTGGTACAACTCTCATTAGTTCTGTGTCAACCAATGCACCGAGCCCACTAACGAGAGCGAACGCCATACTCGCTTCGATAAAGATCAGCAAAGGAAATTCATGCTCCGCAGAAAGAACTATGACGGCAAACTGAGCATTGTCGCCCAATTCAACAATTGTGATTATTTTAAACGATGCTATAAGTGGTGTCAGATTTATGGGTAAAAAGAATACATTCGGGCTCTATCAAACTTAGATATCAAGGAATGAGTGCAAATCTAGGCGGCTAAAATCAGCCGACCTTATCGTCATTAAATATCATCTAAAGGCGTCCATTCATAGCGGAGTTTTCACCATTGGTTTCCTCTTGAGTTTGGTGCCGCAGACTTCGCAGGAATTAAGCTTGTAATTCGAACGGTATTTCCGGTAACATGCGGGGCAATATATAATCCAGGTGAAGCGAAATTTTATCCCATAAGTAATAAGCGAAGTGAAGTTTACGCCAATTTGGTTGGCTACATTTTGGATCGAATAGTCATCTGTCACAATAAATGGGTTCAAACCTGCCTTCTTCAACTCTAAAGCCAGCGCCAAGACCTCCATGTCCGCTTCAGAAAGGTAACGAACGTCTCCAACCTTTCTAGATGCTTCATGAACCTCTTGGAGAAA
>JABAOF010010234.1_pt1 | contig 12676 bp, 11 predicted proteins | sample 7062171 | NCBI WGS metagenome assembly JABAOF01 (sample SAMN14538628, study PRJNA623070) | marine sediment metagenome | biome: marine biome [ENVO:00000428]; feature: marine pelagic biome [ENVO:01000023]; material: deep marine sediment [ENVO:00002113] | place: India: Gulf of Khambhat ... | reverse complement strand
TATGACGCCTCGGGCGCGACCATGCTGCATGTCTCCGACGAAGAGGGGCTGCTGATCGAGGACGACGCAGCGACCATGATCGGCGGTCCGGAAGCGGCCGAAGACTTGGGCCTGGGCCCCGCCACGGTAGTCAAACCGGGGACCGCGGTGGAAGTCGTGCCGATCCCTGCCGTACCCGAAGCTCCCTATTCGATTTGGAATGTGTTGAGCCTGTTTTGCTGTACCGCGGTGCTCTGTTTGACCGGAATGCTGGTCTACGACGTGGTCCGGCAGATGTGGAGCTGGCAGGGGTCCTATCCGGTCAACAGCGCCCTGATGGATTCCATCATCGGACTGTTCCCAAGCAAGTAACAAATTTGTCAGGAAGACACGGCGCGTTGGCGGCGGGCAGAACCTCTGTGCAGCCCGGCGAACCGCGCCAGCAAGCGAAAGGAGTCGTATCATGCGGCGCGTGCCAGCCTTATCCATCTCGCGGCGGGCCCTCTTCCTCCTGCCGGCAGCCCTCGGGCTGCTCTGCAGTGGCTGCCTGGTCCCCGCTTCCCGCCTGGCCGCCTACCGCGATCAATATCAGCAGCTGTGTGAAAAGAACAAAGCGCTAGAATCCCAGCTGCTGAACCTGGATGCGCACAGCCGCAAGCTGGAAAGCCACCTGGTCATGACCGAAGGCGAGTTGAGCACCGTGGACCGTCGTAGTCGAGCGGATCGAAACCGCCTGGATAACTTTCAAAGAGAACGTGACGAAATTTATCGCCGCTTTGGCGAGGGCCCACTCCCCTCTGGCGTCGGCCAGCAACTGGCCGCTCTCGCGCAACGCTACCCGGGCCTCTACTATGATGAAGCATCCGGTGCCGCCAAGCTGGATGCCGACATCCTGTTTGCCACCGCACAAGCCGGCATCCAGCCCGCCGCTCGACAGATGCTGGACGAATTCATCGCCATCCTCAAGTCCGACGGAGCGGGTCCGTTGCGGGTCATGATCGTCGGCCACACCGACGACCGCCGCATCGAAGGCGATGAAGCTCGTGATATCTACCCCAACAACTGGCATTTGGGCGCGGCGCGGGCCTTGGCCGTCAGCGACTACCTGCGAGTGCGGGGCTTGCAAGAAGACCGCCTGGGCGTGGCGACCTATGGAAAGTTCCAGCCGATTGTGGCCAACACGTCCGAACCCAACCGCCAGCGCAACCGTCGAGTAGAAATATTCCTGATCGCTCCGGAAGTACCCGTCGTCGGCTGGACCGAGACCTTTACGCGCGTCTATCGCTAGCCTGGACTTCTCACCAGCCATCTGTGGCGCTCAGGCCAGGTCCTGGCCCGGCTGCCTGACACGCCCATTGAGGCGCAAGTTAGGATCCTTACGCTTGCAGTCAAATCGGGCCGTCTGCCTTGCCAGACAACCACGTGGGCCTTGATCGCCAAGAGGTTTTTGGAAATCCAGGCTGGAAAGGCGTGTGGCAGGTCTCTTGTTTTTCCCCTCAGGCCAAGTGGCCCGGCCCCCCGCTGGGGTGCTCAGGGTGGGGGATGTCGAACGGCCAGCCGCACACTGAACGGCGGACTCGACGATGGGGCGGCGTGCGATCAGCTGCCGATCCAGCTGCCGGGGAAGGCGGCGAACAGGTGCGCACGGTGTGCAGTGGCTGTGTCCGCAGTCGAGCCGCTTTGCGGGGGCAGGTCGATCTACCAATCTGCGGCGGCCTTACTATAATTGGATAGTTGTTTTTTCAGCGATCCCTGCCCCTTATTGACCGACTCCGGCAGGATCGCTCCCGCCTGTCTGCCCAGCCCGCCGGTTCTCATGCACGGTTGCCGCCGCCCTGCTGGCTTAACATTCGCCCTGCTGGCGGTATGCCTCTGCTTTGCCCTGCCCGGCTGTCATCAGGAGGCAGAGATTCAGCAGTACCTGATCCCCAAAGACGAAGTGGTCCAGCAGATCGGGCGGCGAAAACTGGCCGCCAAAGACCGCATGCTGGTCGCCATGTTTCGCGAAGCCAACCAGGGCTGGTTTTTCAAGCTGGCTGGCCCCAACGATCAGGTTACGCAACAAACGGACGCTTTTCACCAACTGGTCGATTCGGTTCGCTTTGCCCAGCAGAACGCTGGCCAGCCTGACTGGAAGCTACCGGCCGGTTGGCGGCAGCAGGCGGGCGGTGGCTCGATGCGTTTCGCCACACTGAAAATACCGGGCTCGGATCCACCATTGGAGTTGACCGTGGTCCCGCTGGGTATCACCCACGAAGACGAACAGCAGTATCTGCTGGAAAACCTGAACCGCTGGCGCGGCCAGATGCAGCTGCCCCCGATCGCAAAACAGGCTCTGCCCGCCGAAATCGAAAAGCGGGATGTGGCCGGGCGGCAGGCGATTGTGATGGACATGGTCGGCAACCTGCAGAGCGTTTCGCGGATCCTGCCGCCCCGACTGGCCGGTCGGCGATCGGCCCCGGGGCGTCCCGGCAGCAGGCCAGCTCGCACGGGCCCCCCCGTGGAGGGTCATGATCCGTCTGTGCTGGCGTGCCAACCGCCGTCCGGTTGGCGCCCCCTTCGACTGGGCTTGATGGACAAGGCCCTGTACGAGGTCCGGGACGGCGAGCGGCAGATCGCCATCAGTGTCCGTTCGGCGGGCGGCCAGCTGCTGGATAACATCAACCGCTGGCGGGACCAGGTGCGCCTGGCACCCATCAGTGCCGAACGGCTGGCCGCCGAACTGCAACCGTTCACGGTCGACGACCACGAGGGCAAATATATTGAAATCAGCGGCCCGTCGGATGCTGCGGCGGCCGAGTCGATCTACGGCGTGGTTGTGGACGTGGCTGGTCGCAGGTGGTTTGTCAAAATGCAAGGAAACGCTCAGCTGGCTGTGCGTGAAAAAGACAATTTCCGAGCCTTTGCGGCGTCGCTCCGCTTTACCCCCGGATAAATCCCCATGGCAACCTATCCCACCCCGGACACGCTGGCTCGCGAACCCTTCCTGGGCGCCGCCCCTGCCGAGTCGCTGGTGGGGGTGTTCCGCGTGGCACTGGCGCCGTTGGCGTCGTTGCGTCTGACCGTGGTGCTGTTTTCCCTGGCGATCGGCATCGTGATGATCGGGACGCTGGCCCAGATCGAAATGGACATGTGGTCGGTGATGTCCCACTATTTTTACTGCTGGCTGGCCTGGGTGCCGGTCCGTATTTTCTTTCCGCCGGCGTGGTACCCCGATCTGCCGGCGGAAAACATGCGGGTCCTCTTTGCCTTCCTGACCGTGCTGGTGTCCCCGCTGGCCGCCCTGCTGGTCCATCAGCTGCTGCGGCCCAGTCGGGCTGCGGGGCCGCTGGCGGTGCTGACGTTGGCCATGGGCCTGGTCGCGGCCACGACCGCGATCACCCACGGTGCGTTTCTCTTTCCCGGCGGCAAGGCAATCGGCCTGGCGATGGTTTGCAACCTGCTGGCGGCTCACGCAGTTCGTTTTACGGTGCAGGCCCGCGGGGCGCGGTTCACCAGCGGAGTTTTGGTGATGGCGGCGGGGATCTTGGCGACCTGGTACGTGGTGGTCAGCGGTCACAATCCGGCGGGACTGCAGGGTGTGCCTTTCTTTGAACAGTGGACACACCTCTGGGTGGCGATCAAGGTGGCCTTGGTGGCCAGTGTGGCCGCGGCAGTCGCTGCCACGATCTATTTCGCCTGGCAAGGCCATCTCCGCCGTGTCGAATTCTGGATATTCGCCACGCTGCTGCTCCCATTGGTCGGCTTGGCGGTCTGGTTGATCTGGCCGGGCAACGACGCGTATCTGGGCCACGCCGGCATGCGGATCTTGTGGCAGTTGATCAAGGCCGAGTTTGCGGCGCTGGTGCTGCTGGTCGGCTGCCAGCTATTGTTCCGACGCCGCGGCGGCATCGCACTGCTGCACGGCGGTGTGCTGTTGCTGATGTTCGGCCAGGTATTCGTCAGCCAGTTCGACGTGGAAGAACAAATGACGATCGCCGAGGGGCAGACGGTCAACTACGCTCAGGATATTCGAGCGGTCGAGCTGGCGGTCATCGACCGCAAGTTGCCCGACGACGACCAGCAGGACCGCGTGGTCGCCATTCCGCTGGCCAGCAATGGCAAACCATCCCGCTTTCTGGCCACCAAAACGATCCAGTACGACGCGCTGCCGTTCGAGATCGAAATCAAACAGTATTTTCCCAACTCGAAAATCGAACCCGTCACGGCAGCCAGCCCGAACCCGGCGACCAAGGGGAAAGGGCTGAAGCTGCGAGCCGAAAAGGCCAAGCCGGCGACCGGCGCGGACGGGGACGGCCGGGTTGACCAGGCATCGGCTTACCTGGCTTTTACCGACAAGCAAAGCGGTGCGGACCTGGGGACCTATCTGCTGTCGCAAGCCGTGCTGGTGGACAGAAATGGAGCCCTGTCCGAACTGAACGAAACGATCGCCGTGGGGGGAAAAACCTACGATGTGGCCTTGCGGTTCCGGCGGCAGTACAAGCCCTACTCGGTGACACTGATCGATGTCCGCAAAGACGACTACCTGGGCTCGTCCATGGTCAAGAACTATTCGTCGGACATCTACCTGGTCGATGAGACGCGGAACGTCGACCGCAAGCCGCACATCTGGATGAACAATCCCTTGCGGTATGCGGGCGAGACTTTTTACCAGTCTCGCTGGTTCGTGGATCAAGCGGGGGTCGAGAACACGGTGTTCAGCGTGGTGACCAATCGCGGCTGGATGATCCCCTATGTGGCCTGCATGATTGTCGCCACCGGCTTGCTGGCTCATTTTACCATCGTCCTGATCCGCTTCTTAAACCGCCTGTCCCGACAGGCAGCTGCCTCGACCGGGCAACTTTCGCCAGCAGCCGACACCGTGAGCGGGGTGCCGGTCGGCAAGAAGCGCGGCAGCAAGGCGAAGGCCGCAGCGGCCTCCGAACGAACCTCGCCTCAGCGCCGCGGGAACCTGCCAACCCTGATCATCGCGCTGGCGGTGGTGCTGTTGGGCGTCTTCTGGGTTTGGCGAGCGGCCCGTCCGGTCCAGCGCCCGGCCACAGAGATGCAGGTGGAACAGTTTGGGCAGTTGCCGGTGATTTATCGGGGTCGCGTCAAGCCCATCGACACCCTGGCCCGCAACAGTCTGCGGGCCGTCTCGAATCGGGAAGAGTACACCGATGGGGAAGGCAAAATCCAAGGGGCGATTCGCTGGCTGTTGGACGTCATCACCGACTCACCCGCTGCCCGGCAGCAGAAGGTTTTCCGGATTGACAATCTGGAAGTGCTGGACATCTTGGGCTTGAAACGGCGCCAGGGAAGCTTGTACGCGATCAACGAGATCATGCCGCGGATCCTAAAGTTCGAACGCGAAGTCATGAAGGCTCGCCAGAAGGCCCGCGACGCGGGTCCGGAAACATTAAGCGTCTATCAGAAAAAGTTAGTGGAACTGGATGGCCGGCTGCGTACCTACACATTGCTGAGCGAAGCCTTCGTCCCGCCCAACCTGCCGCCGCTGCCGACCGTCGAGGAAATCCAGCGGGACCAGCAGGCGGCCAAGGCCAAGGCCGATGAATTCCGGCAGGCGTATCAGCAGTTTATGACCAGCATCCGCTCGCGGGAGGCACCCCTGGTCGTCCCCCAACCCGAATCCGCGGGCGACACGTCGCATGTCGACTGGTTGCCGTATTCCCAGGCGTGGGCAACCAGCTTTATTGACGCGCACCTGCTGGGCCGGCCACCGGGCGAGGCGCTGAGCNNNTGAGCATGCTCAATACGATCCTGGTGGCGTATCGTGAAAACGACGTATCGGCCTTCAACGCCGGCGTGGCCCGCTACCAGCGTTTTCTAAAACAGAATCCACCTCAAGAGTATGCCGGGATGCCGGTCGACTTCGAAGCGTTTTTTAATCATTTCTCGCCCTTCTACAACTGTGCCGTTCTGTATGTGTTTGTGTTTGTCCTGACGGCATCCGCCTGGCTGACCGCACCCTTGGGCTGGAATCGGCCTTTGAACTGGGCCGCGTTTGGGCTGGTGCTGTTGATTTTTGCCGTGCACACCTACGCAATCGTGGCCCGCATCCATATTTCCGGTCGCCCGCCGGTGACCAACTTATACGGTTCGGCAATTTTCATCGGATGGGGCTGCGTGCTGCTGGGCCTGATCCTGGAATGGATCTTCCGGATCGGCGTGGGCAACATGGTCGCGGCCGTCAGCGGGTTCGCCACCCTGCTGGTGGCCCACTTTCTGGCCGATGGCGACACGCTGGCCGTTTTGCAGGCGGTGCTGGACACCCAGTTCTGGCTGGCCACCCACGTGGTGACCGTAATCCTGGGCTATGCGACCACCTACGTCGCCGGCCTGCTGGGCATCCTCTACATCCTGGGCGGCGTGTTCAGCACCGCGCTGCAAGCACGTGCCGGCAACGGGACCGTCGGCAAGATGTTGACCACGATGATCTACGGCACGCTCTGCTTTTCGATCTTTTTCAGCTTTGTCGGCACCGTGTTGGGCGGTCTGTGGGCGGACGATTCCTGGGGCCGCTTCTGGGGCTGGGACCCAAAAGAAAACGGAGCCCTGATTATTGTGCTGTGGAACGCGTTGGTCTTGCACGCCCGCTGGGGCAAGATCGTGAAGGATCGCGGACTGGCGATGCTGGTCGTAGCCGGTAACATCGCCGTCTCCTGGTCCTGGTTCGGCGTCAACGAACTGGGGATCGGCCTGCACTCGTACGGATTCACCGAAGGCGTCTTGAAGTGGCTGGGAATCTTCGTGGCCAGCCAACTGCTGTTGATCGCCTTGGCCTGCCTCCCCCCCCAACGGTGGCTCAGCTTTCGCAGCGAAAATTAGGCAGGCCACACCCATCGCGGTGGGCTACCTCCCGCGGCCATTTCCCGATCGGCCGCGAACCTTGACCAACCCGCCGCCAGCGTGGCTTGTCGTACCCCTTCTTGAGCTTGGAAAATATCGGCGAGCTGGGGGGCAAGCAAGGTCGGTGGAGTGGCCAAGCAACCGCCCCTCCCCAGAAAAAGCCCGCTGCCGAGTCAAGCCGCGGTGGCTGCCGGACGGCGAACAGGTCGTGTAAAATGTTTCCCGTCAGGGCCAGGGCATACGATTGCCCAATTGGCCGACGTAAGGGGTAAGCCGACGGCCAGTCGGCACCGGGATGCTCCCGATGGGGCCGGTGGTCTTTCCGAAGAATGGCTGAGCCCGGATCGCTCACAAATTTCACGGCCAGCGACGGCTGGTGAGAAATCCGGGTGGGCTGTGATATGTTCTCGTTCATCGCACGAAGGGACGGCAAGTTATGGCCGATTTGCGACGGTGGATTGGGGTCGGGGCGCTGATGGCTGCTTGTTACGGTCCGGCCCTGCGGCTGGGAGCTGCAGACGGACATGGCAAGATTCAACCGGCCGACGTCTTTGTCCGGGCGACGCAGGTGCGCGAAGAGATTGAGCAACTGCGGGTTGAACTGGGGAAGCCGGTCAGCGTGTTTCAATTTGAAGTCCGGGCGGCCTCGCCGCGCGAAGTTTACTTTCAAGCGTTAACGCTGTTGATGAAGGCGGACCGCCTGGCGTTCGAACAGCTGGGCCGCCGAACCGCTCCACCAGCTCGACCAAGCAAGCCCATCGCTCCCCAAGATGTGCTGACCCTTGTCGAAGCCGCTCAACAACGCCTGCGGCAAGTGAAAGAGCAGCTGAAGATTGAGCAACCCGTCCAGGCGCCGCCTCGCGATCCGACGAAGACGCCGACCGACGTATTTCGAGCGATTGTGCAAGCCAACCGGCAGCTGAACGTGCTGCTGGACCAGCCTTTTGCCCCCAGCGACGTCTACCAGCAGGTGCAACGCGCGTCGGGTCTGGCGAGCGTGCTGGCGTCTCGATTAGGCGACACGGAATTTCCGCGCCAGTTGCCCGAATTTCAGCGCGGCAAGCGACCTGCGGATGTCTATCGGCAACTGCTTACGTGTTTGGCAAAGATCCAAAAAATCTTTGCCAAATCCGACTTGAAGATTCTGGACATCGAGGTCCCCGACGCCATGATTGACCAGGTCACCCCCAGCGATGTGTACGACCTGGCCTCGGTGTTGGTAGCCGAACTGGCTTATCTGCACGGACGGTATCCGGAGGTCGAACCGCCCCCGACCATCTTTTATCCCGGCAGGAAGTTCCCCTCGCACGTCCACCAGGCAGCTCGACTTTTGGACCGGCAGCTGGATTGGCTGGCTGAGCAGGTATCCCAGCAGCCCAGCTGGTTAAAAGGAGAGGCAACCCCATGAAAAACAGTGAGTCGAATTTCTCGCCGGCCAGACAAGAGGACGCATGGCAGCCTGGCGGCCTGCGGATCCGCCTGCTGCGTTCGCATTTGCTGGTGGCTGCCTTGGGGCTTCTGATGCTGGTCATTGCCCTGGGCGTGTTTATCTGGCAGCGCCGCAACGCGATCCAGCTGGCGAAAATCAGCGGTCCGGCCGCTGGATCCTCCGCCCTGGCGCTGGCCGGCGTCCATAATTCGCAAGCCAACCTGCGGGCCTGGGTTTTGCTGGGGGATCGACAGTTTATTGTCGAACGAGAGCATTCCTGGGAGAAGGAGATCGAGCCTGCCCTACGCCGGTTGCGCTCCTTAAGCAACCAGTGGCAGGACGCGGGTGATATGAAGCTGGTCCGCGATGCGGACCGCCAGCTGCAAGCACTGCGGGACGTGCAGGGGAAAATCGAAGGGATCGCGCACACACCGGACAACGAACCAGCTCGTCAGCTGCTCTCCGACAAAATCAAGCCGCTCAGCTACGAAATTTTTCTGGCAAGTACCAAGATGATCGACCTGGAAAAAACTTTTCCCTCAGGCAGCCAACGAAAGATTCTCTTGGCCACCATGGCCGACTTCCGTGCGAGTTTTGCGCGTAGCGCGGTCGAACTGGAGGCTTTTCTGCGTTCGGCAGATTCTGCATTTCATGAACGCTATCGGCAGCACCTGGCCGAGGGACAGCGTTACCTTTCCAATCTCGCGGCTGCGCCCAGCGCGCTGGCTGAGCCCCAGCACGGCCAGTTGGTTCTGCTGCAAGACAAAGTAGCCGCTTATGACACCTACGCCGCCAAGGCCATCGCGATCCGCCAGACGGAGCAATGGAATAAAGCCCTTAAGCTGTTGGCGAGCGAAGCGGTCCCAGCGGCGCGTGCCGTCGTGAACATCTTGCGCGATTTGTCTGCTCGCCAGGTGGCAAAAATGGCTGAGGTCTCGCAAACGGCGGCAGCCATCGGCGATCTGGCAGTAGCCTCCTCGCTGGGAATGATCATGCTGACCGCCGCCGCCACCTGGTTTCTCTCCTCACGCTCAGCAAACCGCATCACACAGCCGGTCGCCGCCCTGGCTCAAGCCACCGAGGATCTGGCCGCGGGAAAGGTGGCCGCCGCCATTCCCGTGACTCGCCATGACGAAATCGGGCGGCTGACCGAATCGTTTAACCGGATGAGCGTCGTTTTGCGTGACACCCAGCAGGCGGTGCAGGCCAGCGAACGTCAAATCCGGACGATCATCGATTCGGCACCCAACGGCATGATTGTCGTCGATCGGCAGGGGGATATCCAGCTGGGCTGGTGAACTCCCAGATTGAAACGCTGTTTGGCTATCCCCGCGATCGGTTGCTGCACCAGAAGATCGAGATCCTGGTCCCGGAATCAGTACGGCCATACCACGTCGGGTATCGGGACAGTTTTTTCGCAAATCCCAGCGCGCGCCCGATGGCGGAGGGCATCGATCTGACCGGGCGACGCAGCGACGGTACAGAGTTCCCGGTTCAGATCGGCTTGAACCCCATGGCCACTGAAAGCGGGCCTTGTGTCGTCGCTTCCGTGGTCGACATGACGGAACAGAAGCGTGCCGCGGATCAACTCCAGCAACAGGCGACCAAACTTGCCGCGGCAAACGACCTATTGCAGCAGACAAACAAAGACCTGGACGACTTTGCCTATATCGCATCGCACGACCTGAAAGAGCCGCTCCGCGGCATCTCTAACTACGCTTCCTTCCTCCTGGAAGACTACCAGGACGAACTGGATACGGCGGGCCGGGAAAAGCTGGTGACGTTAGGCAGGCTGTGCGGGAGGCTGGAATCCTTTATCGACTCGCTGCTGCAGTATTCACGCCTGGGCCGCGTGGATCTCGCCTTTGGCGAAGTCGATCTGAATGCCGTTGTCGAAGATGTCCTGGAATCGCTCAAGATTTCGCTGGAAGAACAACAGTTCACGGTCCGCGTCTCCCAACGGCTGCCCACCATCCAGTGCGACCAGGTACGCGTCGCAGAGATTTTTCGGAACCTGATCAGCAACGCCATGAAATACAACGATAAAGAGGACAAGTGGATCGAGATCGGCTGCCAGGTCGCCCAGCAGGTTGTCCACGACGTCGCGCCGGGTACACCCATCTTTCATGTCCGGGACAATGGCATCGGCATCGCTGAAAAGCATATCGATTCCATTTTTCGGATTTTTAAGCGGCTGCACGGCCGCGACAGGTTTGGCGGCGGGACCGGCTCGGGATTGACCATTGTCAAAAAAATTGTAGAACGACACGGGGGACACATCTGGGTCGATTCTACCCCGGGTCAGGGGACCTGCTTTTTCTTCACTTTAGCATGATCTTTACCTTGGTTAGAATGAGCCGCAGCTGCCCAGAAACACGGTATTTGGTTAAGCGGGAAAGCGGGTCAACGCGGTCCGGCCAGAAGCGGGTCGGCCCCCCTCAGCAGAACAGGAAACCAAGATCACAAACCTTCATCCAGAACTAAAAAAAATGGAAGCTCAAGAAAATCACACCGTATTGATTATCGAAGACAGCCCGGAAGATTTCGAGGCCACGCGACGGGCCCTGTTGAAGTCCGGCATGCATAACAACATCCGGCATTGTGAGGATGGCGAAGAAGCGCTGGACTATCTTTTCCGCCGGAAGAAGTATGCCGACCCGCAGGAATCACCCCGCCCAGGGATCATTCTGCTGGACCTGAACCTGCCCGGTACCGACGGTCGAGAAGTCCTGGCAGAAATCAAAAAGAATGACAGCCTGCGGACAATTCCCGTGATCGTGCTGACCACTTCGACCGACGAACGTGACATCGAGGGATGTTACGCGGCGGGAGCAAACAGCTACGTACAAAAGCCCGTGGGCCTGGAAAACTTCTTGCAGGCCATCCAGCGCTTGCACGACTACTGGTTCGAAATCGTCGTTTATCCAAAGAAACATGACGGAACCGCTTGACATCCTGATCATCGACGACAACCCCGAAGACCGGGAGGCATACCGGCGTTTTCTGTCGAAGGCCGAGGGTCCACTGCAGATCAGGGAGGCCGACACCGGCCACGACGGCCTGGCCGCTTGCCACGCCCAGTCGCCCGACTGCATCCTGCTGGACTACAACCTGCCAGACGTCAACGGGCTGGAATTTCTGACCGTACTGGCCGAACAACATGTCTCGCAACAGACAGCCGTCGTCATGCTGACTGGCCAGGGTAACGAAGCGATCGCCGTCGAAGCGATGAAGAAGGGGGCACAGGACTACCTGATCAAAGGTGATATTTCGGCCACCGAGCTGGGCCGAGCCGTTCACAACGCAATTGAAAAAGCTTCCTTGCTGCGGGCCCTGGAACAGCAGCGCCGCGAACTGGCTCGCAGCAATCGCGAACTGGAACAGTTTGCTTATGCCGCCTCTCACGACTTACAGGCACCCCTGCGACGGACCCAAGGATTCTGTGAACTGCTGCAAAAAAGGTACCAGGGCAAACTGGACAAAGACGCAGACGAGTTCATCGGCTATATCGTGGAAAGCGTNNAAGCGTGCGGCACATGCAGACACTGGTCAACGATCTGCTGAATTTTTCACGAGCGGGAAGTGGAAAAATCGAACTGGAACCGGTCCCGTTCGATAGCGTCGTTCAGCGAGCGATCGACAATCTGGACGCGGCCATCCGGGAAAGTGGTGGCCAGGTGCTCGTGGATCCGCTTCCTACCGTCCCAGCCGATCGCACGCAAATGATCCAGTTGCTGCAAAACCTGATCGGGAACGCCCTGAAATACCATGGCCAGGCGCCCCCGCAGGTTCACATCTCGGCCGATCAACAAGGGGAATACGTTCGGTTCAGCATCCGTGACAACGGTATTGGCATCGCCGAAAAAGATGCAAAGGAAATTTTTAAAATCTTCAAGCGGCTACACGGGGACAGCGAATATCCAGGTACGGGGATCGGCCTGGCGACGTGCAAGAAAATCGTCGAGCGTCATCGAGGGAAGATCTGGGTTGAGTCACGGCCGGATCAAGGCAGCGTGTTTTACTTCACGATCCCCACGACCATGCCAGCTTCCTAATCGCCTGTCCCCCCTATTCTCCCACCGGCTCCTGTCTGACTGTCTCTCTATGCCTGGGTGAGACTGAAAAAACAGTGAAAAAACAGGACACGCAATGCGGCATTCAGGAAAAAAACAGGAAAAAAACAGGACACGCAATGCGGCATTCGCGGCGTTGCTGAACATTGCACAGCAGCTAAACCGTTGCTCACACACGGCTTAAAAAATACGTGCCACTCGCCAATGCATTGCCTGTCCGGGTATTCACCCCGGTATTCACCCCGGTATTCAATGCGCCGCCAGCGGCCAGGCGGGTTGATCGCCAACCGCCCCGCACCCCCCTAAGGGACGGGTGCTGAAAAAACAGTGAAAAAACAGGACACGC
>JABAOF010018330.1_pt2 | contig 12677 bp, 12 predicted proteins | sample 7062171 | NCBI WGS metagenome assembly JABAOF01 (sample SAMN14538628, study PRJNA623070) | marine sediment metagenome | biome: marine biome [ENVO:00000428]; feature: marine pelagic biome [ENVO:01000023]; material: deep marine sediment [ENVO:00002113] | place: India: Gulf of Khambhat ... | reverse complement strand
ACACACGTCGCATTGTTTTTGGGTCACAATCAAGTCGGGTTCGCAGGCGGCCAAAGCCTGTTGGTCAAGGCTGTACAACGGTCCGCCCTGACGGCTGACCTGCCGCACCTGGGCGTCGATCTGCCGGCTGCTGGCTGCCGTCTGGATGTGGCATGTCGTCACGCGACGCTTGGTCGCCACCTCGGGCGGATAATCGCAGTCGTGGCTGACTGCGACCAGGCGATCCCCCAGACCCAAGGCGCACACCATTTCGGTGGCGCTGGACAGCAGGCAGACGATCCGCCGGGGGGGAGTCGCGTCCAGGTTCATCGGCCATCTCACTTGAGGGGACCCACGGTGACGGCTGCCATTCTAAGCCGCGGCAGCACAGGCGTCACCTGACCCTCCACCCGGTCAGCGGTGCCTCTTCAAACCGGCGCCCCAGTTCGGTAGGCTAGAGGTGAACACAACAACTAGCCGACTGGTGGCGTGGCCTGATGTAGCCGAATTTGTGAGAATTCGGATCGTCTCGGCGGTCACCAAGGCCAGCGACTGAAGTCTCTCGACTTTGGCTACCATTCGGCTAAAGTGTTACGACACAAAAAATAGCCGTTGACGGCGGATATTTCTCTGGGTGCGTTGCGGGGACTGGTGCGTTGCGGGGAATGATGAGCGATCCTTATTTTCAACAGCTGTTTGCCCAGCGGATTGGTGGCGCTGTCGTACGGCAAGGGGACGGAAATCTACAAGTTCGAGAAGATCAAGCGGGCCAAGCGGAGGGCGCTGGCCGAACATCCCGAACGCGCCTTGATCGATTTTGGCATCGGTGAAAACGACGAGATGGCCGATCCGACGGTGCGGGAGGTGATGGCCGAGGAGATCAACAAGCCGGAAAACCGGGGCTATGCGGACAACGGGATCCCCGAGTTCAAGCAGGCTGTGGCCCGCTTCATGGGGCGGATTTTTGACGTGCAACTGGATCCAAACATGGAGGTCAACCACTCGATCGGCTCCAAGCCGGCACTGGCCATGTTGCCGGCAGCCTTTGTTAATCCTGGCGACGTGACCTTGATGACCGTGCCGGGTTATCCGGTGGCAGGCACCTACAGCAAGTATTTTGGGGGCAACGTCTATGCTTTGCCGCTGCTGCCCGAGAACGACTTTTTTCCCGACCTGGCGGCGATCCCGGCGGATGTCTGCCGAGCGGCCAAGCTGCTGGTGTTGAACTACCCCAACAGTCCGACCGGCAAAACGGCGACACCCGAGTTTTTTCAGCGGGTCATCGACTTCTGCCACCGCAACCAGGTTGTCGTAATCCAGGACGCCGCCCACATCATGCTGAGCTTTGACCAGCAGCCTTTGAGCTTTTTGTCGGTGCCGGGCGGCAAGGAGGTGGGTGTCGAAGTCCATTCGCTCTCCAAGGGATTCGACATGATCGGCTGGCGGATGGGCTGGGTCTGCGGGCACCAACGGATCGTGCAGGCCTTTGCGGACGTGAAAGACAACACCGACTCCGGCCAGTTCATCGCCATCCAAAAGGCGGCCATCGCGGCGCTGGATAATGACGAGATCCCGCGCCGCGTGCGGCAGAAGTACCAGCGGCGGCTGACGCGGCTGGTCCAGACGCTGCGCCGCTGCGGGTTTGACTGCCAGATGCCCGGCGGGACCTACTTTTTGTACACGCCTGCCCCCAAGGGGGTCCGGGGCGGGCCCACTTTTGATTCGGCCGAAGCCGCCAGCCAGTATCTGATTAGCCAGCATTCGATCTGTACCGTTCCCTGGGATGACGCCGGGGCCTTTCTGCGTTTTTCGGTCACCTACGAAGCCGAGGACGAAACGGCGGAAGAAGCGCTGATGGCGGCAACGGAAGCTCGGCTGAGCCCCTTGGAATTCCTCTTCTGAGAGCCGCCGGGTGGCCTTCGCCAAAGCACCGTCCAATCCGTATACTGAATAACCTGTGAGGGTTTTACGCGAAATTTCCAAGTAGGAGGTGAGCCAGATATGCGAGAGCGCGTTGCGGCCATTTGCGGTTTTCTGTTTGTGGGTACGATTCTGATCGGCGGCTGCAGTTCCGATCGTGGTGGCGGCAGACTTTCGCTTTCCGAGCAGCGAGACGAGGCGCAGGCAATTCAGGATCCCGCTCAACGCAGCGAGGCCCTGGTCAACGTGGCAAAAAAATATGTCACTGCAGCCGACCTGTCGGGCGCCCTCGATTGTCTGCGAAAGGGCACCGAGGCCGCCCAGGACATTCCCCTGGAACAAGAGGCGGCCGAACGGGTGCGGGCGTACATGAATCTGGCCGCGGCGTGGTATCAGGCCGGAGATCAGGAATACTGCGAAAAAGCCTACGAAGAAGCTAAAGACTCCCTGGAAGAGGTCGACGACCCGGCCCAAAAAACCGAACTGCTGATCGACCTGGCCCTCTTGAAAATAGAAATTGAAGAAACATCCGATGCGGCCGAAGACCTGGAGTCTGCCCAGGAACAGTCGGAAGAGATCTCCGACATCTACGTCCGCATCGAAATGCTGTCCTGGGTGGCCTACGGACACAAAAAACTGGACGATCAGGAGGAAGCCCGCGCTGTCATGGACCTTGCGAAAGATCTGGCCAAAGAAGAGGAAGCCCCCGGTGACCAGGCCCGCTTGCTGGCGGTGGTCGGCCGCGAGCAGATCAGTTCCCTGGCTGACGAAGCGGCCGGCCTGGAAACCCTGGAAGAGGCAGCCACAATCGCCCGCTCGATCGAGGATAACGCCTACCTGCAGGGCAGCGTGCTAGTCGATATCGCCGAGAACTATCTAAAGGTCGGCCAAAAAGAAAACACCCGCCAGCTGTTGAACGAGGCCGACGAGATCAGCCAGGGGAAATCGGAATGCAAGCCGGTCCTGGAAAACATCGAAAAAGTCCGCAGCCAACTGTAAAGCAACCGCTCGCCCTTTCCACAGCCCCCAGACCGTTTGATGGACGAACGGTCGGGTCGTCCGCCGCCCCAGGGCGAGAGGCTACAGCCTCAAGCGCCAGCCCCAGGAACCTGAATCCGATCAAAAACCAGCCGCCCAGCGGCGACAGCCGCTTCCACCGTCTTGGGCCTGGCCCGGATTTCTCACCAACGACCTGGTCAGCCGGGGTGACTCTTTGCCTGGCCGTCGCACAGCGGCCGGCTGGCCGGAAATCCGGGGCAGACAACCAGCGCATCTCGGCTGTGCTGTTGGCCAGAGGTCAGCGAAACGGGCAGGCCGGGCAACGGCAACCGGCCGGGGTACTGTCGCCCCCATCACCCTCCCGGGACGGCTGTGGGCCCGCTTACAACAAATGCCGAGCCTTCACTTGGAGGTAGCGGTTGACCAGGGGTGCGGTCATCTCTTCGGGGAACACATCCAGGGCGAGCACCCCCTTGCTTTCCAAGTCGCTCAGGACCTGATGCCGCCACGAGAGGATAGAGGCCGCCGCCCCCGCTTGAAAAATATCTAGCTTCCGACCCGGCTGACCCTCCACGGCTTGAAACAGGTGCTGGTCGCGGAGCATGACCCCCAGGGGCAAATGCCTGCCGACCAGCGAACCCAGGTACCGTTCGATTTGGTTCGCGTTCACCTCGTCAATCAGGTTGGTGATCAGGACCACCAACGCTCGTTTGCGGCAATGAGCGGCCAGGTAGAGAAAAGCCTGGTCGTAACGCGATTCGACCAGCTGTGGGGTGCGGTCATAGCAGGCGTGCAGCAGCCGGTTCATCTGGCTGCCGCCACCCCGGGGGGGCACGTAGCGGCTTATCTGGTCGGCGAAACATAACAGGCCGACCGAGTCCCCTTGGCGGAGGGCGACGTAACTGAGCATCAACATGGCGTTCAGCGCATGGTCCAACAGGCTCAGCCCGCCGGCCAGGTTGGTCATCATCCGCCCACAATCGACCAGAAAGATCAGCCGCTGGCTCTGGCTTGACTGGTAATCCTTGACCGTCAACTTGTTGCGCCGCGCGGTCGCTCGCCAGTCCATGTGCTTAAAATTGTCGTCGCGCGTGTAGTCCCGTAAGCGTTCAAAATCGTGGTCCTGTCCGACCTTTCGCACACGCCGGACGCCGATCTGGGCGAGCCGGTTGGTGCGGGCCAGGAGGGCGTACTCGCCCAGCTGCTTCATGTCTGGATAGACGTGAATCTGGCTGGGGCAGGGGTACGGTAGAAACCGCTGCCACAATCCGCAGCGGCTGCGGACGCGGAGGAAGACGCAACCCAGCTGGTAGGCACCCCGCGTCGTGGGCCGCATGTCGTAATGCAACGTCGAACGGCTGTGCGGCTGCAGCACCACAATAAAATCTTCCGGCCGCGCGGCCAGGTCCTGGTCGACGTCGTCGCGAATCCAGGCCATCGTTTCCCGTGGGCGTAAATTGCTGACGGTCAAGGTGACGCGGTGTGCCTTGGCAATCGAAGCAATCTGACCCACCTGCCGCTGGACCGCAAAATCTTGTCGGCGCGGCAAGGTCCCCAGGTCCGCGATCGCCAGGCCAACCACCAGCGCGTCGACAAAAATCAATGGCCAGGGGAGGTGAAAGTCGTGGCCCAGGACGGGGATCACGACCGTCGCGACCCGATCGCTGCCCAGCAACACCAGCAGCACCGACAACAGGGCCGGCACGGCGCAGAGATACAGCAACGGCCGATGCGGGTAAGCGTGCAGGAAGCGACCCAAAGCGGCCAGTACCAGTACCAACACCGCGAGCAGCAGGATGGTGATCACAGCCGGGGCACCTCGACGGTGCGCATCATCTCGCGCAGCAGATCGTCCACATGATGCCCCTCCACTTCCGACTCGGCCGTCAGCATCACGCGGTGCCGCAGGGCTGGCAAGGCGATTTCGACCACATCGTCCGGCACGGCATAATCGCGACCCCGAAAGGCCGCCAACGTCCGGGCTCCCTGCATCAAGGCAATCCCCGCTCGCGGCGAAGCCCCCATGTGAAACGCGGTCCACCCGCGCGTCTGGCGCACCAGCGAATTGATGTAGTCCAGCAAGCGATCGTCGATGTGCACTTCACCGCACAGACGGGTCACCTCCAGGATCTCCTGGGGACCGGTCACCGTTTTCACATTCGACTCCAGGTGCCGTTCCAGGTCGATCTGCGCACGGTGCATCTTCAAGACATCCGCCTCCTCCCGCTCGCTGGGATATTCAGCGACAATCTTGAACATAAAACGGTCCAGCTGCGCTTCCGGCAAGTTGTAGGTACCTTCCGATTCAATTGGGTTTTGCGTGGCCATCACCAGAAAGGGCCGTTCAATCTTGTGGCGCACTCGGTCCACCGTCACCCGGTACTCCTGCATGATCTCCAGGAGGGCTGCATGCGTCTTGGCTGGCGAGCGATTGATTTCGTCGGCCAGCAGCAATTGGGTGAAGACTGGCCCGGCACGAAATTCGAACTCCTGGGTCTTCATGTTGTAAATCGGAGCACCCGTCAGATCGGATGGCATCAGGTCGGCGGTGAATTGAATGCGGCCGAATTTGCAGCCCAGCACCTGGCCCAGGGTCCGCACGAACAGCGTCTTGCCCAGGCCGGGAACACTTTCGATCAAGACGTGACCGCCGGAAAACAATGCCACCAGCGTCCCCTCGACCAGTTCGTCCTGGCCCACGTAGATCTGGCGTACCTGTTGGATGATCCGGTCGTACAAATCCTTGGTCCGCGCGACCGATGGCGAGGGCGCGACAGCGGCCGCCCGGGGCGGGGCAGCCACCTCCGTTCCGTCACCGCCCGCCGGCGGGCTGCTGAGCCCGCTGGCCGAGGGGACGGCGGACGGCGGCGGGGGCGGCGATACTGCGGCGGGCGAGCGGCCTGCCAGCTGGTCCCGGAGGGGCACCCGCATCACGCCGTTGCACTGCGGACACTTCACACTCGCACCGGCCGACCCCTCCGTCACGCTGAGCATTCGTCCACAAGTCCGGCAAGCAAACTCGATGCCGGCTGCTGCACCTTCGACAGCACGATCCGCGTGAGATGGTCTGTCAGTCATTCATGCTCCCTTGTCGCCTTTTTTCCCATCCGAGATCTGCTGTCGGTAGTGAGCGAGACTGGCCTCCACGAAGTCTCGATCTCCGGTCCGTTCCAGCAGGGCGCCCAGCGCGTCCACATGTTTGCCAAAATCGGATAACCCGGCACGGGGCGGCCTGACCGGTCGACCGAAAATCGGCCAGCGGGCCAGACATAGTATGATGCCCAGGGCCACCACATGAAACAGGATGACATCCAGGGGTCGTTGTCCGAAAAGGCTCAAGCCGCTTGGTATGCTGGCTGAAGGCTCCTTGTCGGTGATGGACGGCCCCCCTTTGGTGCTTTCCAGGAAAACGACCGTCTGAGGCGGTTCCAACTGTTCCACCAGCCGGCCCGCCAACTTGCGATGCTGGCGATTGACCAGCGGCAGGTTCAAGAGGAACGATCCATTGGCGATTAGCACGATGTGGCTACTGGATTGCGGATCGTATGGCTGCTTGCTGACGAGGATCTCCTTTCCGGACCGCAACAGCACCTCGTTGGCCTGCGGTTTCAGAAAAAGCGTAGCCTCGGCCTTTTCGGGGGCCTCTGCCAGCGCCACGCCATCCGCCTCCGCACCTTCTTCTTGGCCCCACAAGGCCTCCGCTTGGGCCCTGGCCTTTTCTGCGACATCCCGCGGGGTGGGCCCCGGCCCTGGGTGCCAGTTCTCACCGTAGTCGGTCCCGTAGCGCTTGGGCCGCAGGCGGCTGCGAAGTTCGATTTCCACGCCGCCGGCGTCCACTTTGTCGCTGAACGGGCCCTGCAAGTTCTTGACGGTCTTCAACGGCAACCTGTTGTCGACCTGGAACCAGCGGCAATCGGCCGTTTTGGGCATCAGGCGGCGGTCCTTATCGTACGCCGTCTGGGCCTCGGTACGGCGACTGCGCAGTTCGCCAACTTGCTTTGCTGGCGCGGTGGGTATCACCTTGTCGTAATATCCGGGCGCGGCATCGAAATCGCGGCCCACATAGATCAGCGTCCGGCCACCCTGCCACAGCCATTGGTCGAACCAATCCATCACTTCCGGCGAAGGGGGCGCGAAGTCGTCCGGTGCCCAGACGATCACGTCGGCCTGCTTGGCCAACGTACCCGTCAGGAATCGCTTGGAGCGGACGCGATGGCCGGCACGCGAGAAGAGCCCGGCCAGCACCGCTGTCCCATTCACACTGTCCTTGCCAAACATGCCTGAGCGTCGACCGTACATCGTTTCAATCTGTTCGTCACCACAGCCGGTAAGGGACAGGCTCAACACCGCCGCCAGCAGCCAACGGACCGGTTGCCGCGGTCCCCCGCGGAAAAAACTTTTGTCAGCGAACATAATTCCACCTACCCCTGCGAACCTGCCGCCTGTTCGATAAGTGTTTCGAACTGACCCATTCGATTCCAAACCGCCTCGAATCGTTCACGTTCCAGTTGACGCCGACCGAAGAATGCGTCTTCAAACAAGACCGTCGCACTTTCTACCAGACCCTGCAGCGAACCCCAGCGGCCAACCTCTCGCAAGTACTGGCGGTTGGTCTTGCCTTTGGCCAGACGGATCAGATTACGCCGGTCCAATTGCAACAACAGGTGGCTGTACAGGTAGATGATCGCCTCGCTGTAATTGCCCGCCAGGTATTGCTGGCCCGCGGAATGCAACAAGTCGGCTGCCGGCCGGCGCACCCGCACCGGCAACTCCTCCACACGATCGACCTGGTCTCCAACGGGATGCTGAGCGACATCGGTCTGGTCGCCCGCCGTATTGCGTTCCCTGGCCAGATAAGCGCGTACCAGAAGGAAGACGATCACTCCCAGAATCATGATGATGCCGATCCACGCCAGCGGGGTAAGCCAGTCGCCAGACGGGAAAGTGAACCAAGAGCGGCGGGATTCGGCAGGCCGGGGCGGCTGCACCCGGATGCGACGCACGTCATCGGCGCGCGTGTCGTACCACGAATACTCACCGGTCCGTCTCAGCGCCTCCCGCCCGGCCTCCACCGCGTCCTCCTCGCCGACCGCCAGATCGGCCGGGAGGGCCAGCGACAGCAGCATGGCTGCCAGCAGGCCCGCGGCAGACCGCGGCGGACCGCAGGCCATGGAGGGATCGAGCCGAGCGGGTGCTCGTGCGTTCCCTGTCCAGGCACGGTGGTAACGCGTGTGGATTTTCATACCAGTTGTCCAGCCAGCCGCGAGCCCTCGGCACGCATCTTCAGCTCGATCTCCCAGCCTTCGCGGCGAATTCGCATATCCAGGTAGCAGAGAAACCGCACCACGATGAAGTAAAAGACCGTCGTCCAGACGGCGATTTCCCAGAACAAGAGGTAGACCAGCCGCGAGAGTTCAAAATTTCCCGTCATCCAGAAGCGAGTCCACCACATGGCCAGAAACAGGATGCCGATCATGGCGCTGCCAAAGGCGGCGCAGAGCATCCAACGACCCAGCAAGTCGCCGAAACTGGCGGAGTGGAGCGTTTTGCTGCGGCGGAGCGTCGTCATCCGATTTGTCCGGTCAAAGAGGGGATTCCGCTCCAGGAGGATGATTTCATTCAAATAGGGCCAGCCCACGTAAGGCAGGATCGCCGACACCACGGAAACTAACAGCACACCCCTCAGCAGCAGCTGGAGCAACAATAGTTGGGGCAGCGACACGAGACAATCCCGAGCGATCCGGGACGCGCTGGGGCGCTGAACAAACAACGCCTGTCCCAGGTACAGTGTCGTGGGGACCGCAGCCAGGGGCGCAAGGAAGACTGCAAACATCACGACCTGGGTGGCTTTCCAGAAGCGCCAGTCGCTTTCATAAAACCAAGGTCCTTCATCCTGGCCGAACAGTTCGAATCCGCCCAGCAGGTAATGCTGCAACAGCCAGAAGGGGAGCACGCCCACCAGGAAAGTCACCGCCAGCGGCCGCGCAAAGAGGCGAATCACATGCAGCGACATATCCATGATGTCCAGCACGTCTCGCTCGCGAATCGCCAAGTAGGTTTTATCCAGTTGCATTTGTCGCCCCCCGCGGCCACCCCAGCAGGACGAAGTAGAAAACCAGCAGTCCGCTGCACAACACGGCTACTCCCGCCTTGACCTGGTACGGCAGGGCCGAAGGCGAGATAAACGCTTCGATCAGTGCGGCCAGCAGGAACAACACGATGGCCGTTCCCACGGTGGGCATGGCCTGCCGCAAGCCGTGGCGCAAGGCGTCGATCCGTGAACGCCCTCCCGTGTCGATCAGGGAAAATCCCCAGCGCAATCCGGCGGCGGCCGACAGCACAATCGCTGTCAGTTCGAAAGGCCCATGCGCCGTCACAAACTCGAAAAAGTTTTCCCGTTCTGGCACGCGGAGCATGAAACCAAACACGGCCCCCAGATAGGCGGCATTGAACGTCGTGGCCAGAAGACCGCCGATCCCAAATACGAGGCCGCCGGCAAAACACTTCAGTCCAATGCCCGTGTTGTGAAAGATGTAGAACCCCGCCATCATGGCACTGAGGTTCGGATCGCGCCCCGCTAAAGGCTCACTGAAGTTATTTTGATACTGCTCCAGCTGTGCTTCCCCAATCAGCATCTCGGCATAGTTCCTCACCGGCGGTTGCATGCCACCGGGCAACCGCTTTTCCGCCGCCAGGAACATCGACAGCAGAAACATGCCCCAGAACAGGAGAAACGCCAGCCAGAGGAAGGGGTCGTTGAACAGCCGCTGAGGAACGCCGTGCAACAGCTCGTGACGCCAGGCTCCCAGTTTGAATTTTCGGCTGGGATACAACTGGTTGTGCGCTCGTCCGACCAGTTGGTGCAGGTATTGAATCGTGTTGGGCGGCAGCTGATACGATTCGGCCAACGCCAGGTCCGCGCAGGTGGCACGGTACCGGGCGGCAAACCGAGCCAGAACCGGCGCACTCAGCTTGCCCTTGCGGGAATGCTCTAACTGGCTGCATAACCGGTCCAGCTCTTGCCAGTTCTTGCGACGGGAGGACAGCAGTTCGGAAACTTTCATGGCGTCGGCGCACCTGCGGCAAGCGGAGGAATCGGTGTCGGGCCGGTGACCGCCGTCCCGCCAGAACCTCTATCGGGCGTCTGATCGTCCCGATCCGTGATGAAGGTCCGGTAATACAAAGCACACAGCAAGAGGTCGTCGCTGGTCTGGGGGGGCAAGCGGAAGCGGATCCGCAACGGTTGGCCCACGTGCCTGGCAATATCCGCTCGTCGCGCCGGCGAAAAATACCTGCGCCGTTCAACGTACGAGGCCAGGGCCTGGCCCAGCGAGCGGGAGATCTCGAAGTTGCCTGGCAATTCGCCCGCCAGCTGGACCACCGCCGGGTCATCGATACGAACCAGGCCGTACACCCGCGAACGCTGCTCGACCACCACCATCGTCCCGCAAGCCAGGTCGCCCACACGCTGAAATCGGCGGTTAGTGGCCATCACCACCAGACCCAGCAGATAGAACAGGAACGGCTGGCAATCGACGGCCCGCAGCAGGTTGCGGGCCACCGCCTGCAGCCCATGGATCGGCTGGCCATCGATCGTCAACACCCGTAAACCCATCCACCACTTGCCGACCGTCTGGCCGTTCGCGTACGTCTCCAGCAAGGGGCCGTAGAACCACATGGTCAAGAAGAAAAAGACCAGCGTCAGGCCCTGGCCAAACCCTTCCAGCCCGACCGCGCCGAACATCAGGTTGACCACAAGGGCCGCGGCGGCGCAGAAGAAGATCCTCAGGAGGAGGTCCAGCAGATAGGCCACGCCCCGCCGGCAGGGGCCGGCCACTCGATATTCGAACGCGATATTCTCCGGCGTGACGACCTTTACGGTCGTATCAAGCTGCTGGCTGGGCTGAGCAGGCATGGTTCCTTGTGGCATCCCCTCGCAGCGAACGGGCCCCAGACAATTGACCTCCTGGCGAGCATTCCCTTGGCGAGCGATCCCCTCGCGGGCGGACCGCTTACGAGCCGCTCGCTTCGGCCGCCTGCAGCTTTTCGGTCGCGTACCGCAGAATATCGCGGATGGAAATGATCCCGGTGGGGCGCCCGGCGGTCAGAATGGGGACGTGGCGATAGCCGCCGACAGCCATCTTGTGAACGGCAAAGGCGATCTTGTCGTCCATTTCCAGCGTCCCGGGGGACTCGGTCATGAATTCCTGGACCGGCCGCTGGCGCAACGATTCGGCTTGCACGTTCAGCCGCAGGAGGGCGTCCCGTTCACTGAAGATGCCCACCAGCTGGCCCTCGTCGACGACCAGGACGCAACCGATCCGTTCGGCGATCATCAGGTCCAGCACGTTCCCCACCGGTTCGGCGGACGATACCCAGACGGGGGTTCCAGGCGTCAGCACCGCGATCGGATCCTCGCTCAACCCCTTTTCCAGCAACGTGGCTGGCTGGGGTTTGCTGAGCGGCGTGAGGGATTGCTGGCAGCTGGCGCACTCGTCCACGCCTTCGATATTTTCGTAACCGCAGTCGGGACAAATCACCATCATCTTACTCAACCGTCCACGTTTCCCCACCGGCAAACAGACGTTCCAAATCTCCGTCCCCCTGCCGCTGGCGGGCCTCGGCAATCTGCTGATCCAGTTGCTCGTCGTAACGAGGTCGCTCGACCGCCCGATAAATACCAATCGGCTCTGGAAACTCGGGATGCCGCATGCGGCTCAACAGATAAGCCAGGCTCGGTTCCGTGGCCTTTTCATCATGGAACAGGAGGTCATCTTCCGTGACGCCCTTGCCCAGGGTGACGACTTCGGGGTCCAAGCCGTTGAGCCGAATGCCCTTGTCGCGGTTTTTGCCGAAGATCAGCGGCTTGCCGTGTTCCAATTCCAGCACGCTGTCCGCCTTGGACTCGCGTTTGGTGGCGTATTCGAAAGCCCCATCGTTGAACACGTTGCAGTTCTGGTAGACCTCGACGAAGGCGGTCCCTCGATGATCGGCGGCCCGTTGCAGCACCATCCCCAGGTGCTTGATGTGCACGTCGATCGACCGAGCCACAAAGGTTGCCTCGCAACCGATCGCCACCGAGAGGGGATGGATGGGATTGTCCACCGTCCCCATGGGGGTACTCTTGGTCACCTTCCCCAAGGGGGAGGTGGGCGAATACTGGCCTTTGGTCAGCCCGTAAATCTGGTTGTTGAACAGGACGATGTTGATATCCAGGTTGCGGCGGATGGCGTGGATCAGGTGATTCCCCCCGATGCTCAACGCATCCCCGTCGCCTGTAATCACCCACACGAACAAGTGGGGATTGGCCACTTTCAAACCGGTGGCAACCGCCGGGGCTCGGCCATGAATCGAATGAATCCCGTACGTATTGACGTAATAGGGAAACCGGCTGGAACAGCCGATCCCGGAAATGAAGACGGTCTGTTCCCGGGGAATCCCCAGGGTCGGCAGGACTTTCTTCATCTGGGCTAGAATGGAATAGTCGCCACAACCGGGGCACCAACGGACTTCCTGGTCGCTGGCATAATCCGCGGCTGTCAAAACGGGCAACGAACTCTTGGTGCTCATGCTCGGCTCAATCGCAGTAGAAGCAGGATCGGTGTTCAACGGGTCGGGAGTTGGGGCCATGCGTTACGCTTCCTGGATCGTCAACGGCTGGTTCCCAGTAACTGTTCGATTTTCACCACCAGCTCGCCCACGGTAAACGGTTTTCCCTTGACTTTTTTCAGCGTTTCCGCGGGGACCAGGTAGCGAGCGCGAATCAGCAGGTTCAATTG
>JABAOF010012160.1_pt1 | contig 12689 bp, 12 predicted proteins | sample 7062171 | NCBI WGS metagenome assembly JABAOF01 (sample SAMN14538628, study PRJNA623070) | marine sediment metagenome | biome: marine biome [ENVO:00000428]; feature: marine pelagic biome [ENVO:01000023]; material: deep marine sediment [ENVO:00002113] | place: India: Gulf of Khambhat ... | reverse complement strand
ATTTGGTAACGGGCGAGATCTTCTCGAAAATCTGGAGCTCTCATAAAGAGTTCAAGAACAGAGTCAACATCCATACCTATGTTTAGTAAAAATGCAGTAATTGCAAAACGGGCGATATGCGATAACGGTTTGCCCTCATACATATCCGCGAGAAGGGCTTGCATACAGGGTGGAAAGGCTTCTTTTACGATTTCTCCTTGGATTTCTTGGCGCATTCGTTCTGTTTGTTTTCGAACCATTTCATCAATGTCTTCGTATACTTTCTGAATATTGGGAGGAAAATTCGCGGGAACCTTTTTGATATCGCGAATTAACATCTTTTCCACGGCAGCCCGGATAACACGCACGGTTTCACTTTTTCTTAGTAGGACATACCCATTGTCAAGCCGTTTGTTGACAAGTTTCCATTCACGTTCATGAAACCCTGCTGTAGCCGCAAGATAGTTGGAAAAATTCAATCTATGAGAAAAAACTCGACTAGCCACACGCCCTGCTGAATCGATTTGCCAGTTAAATTCTTGTTTAGCAAATTGAGGAAGCTTAGTCTCTGATTCTTTGAGAAGAAAATCTTCAGCTCGTTTTGCTTCAGCCGTTGCCCAGCGTCTGCGCAAAAACATGCTTCCAATTCCATCGACCAGAGCTTTGGCGACAAAAAAACTGGTCAGTTCTATATACTCATCATCGCTTTGCATTTCTCTTGTCTGCGTTCTTCGAGAATCAAGTGCCCGTGATAATCGGTCATGAGCGCGTTGAACTATACGTGAGTTGTTATCGACTTCTCCAAGAGTAACATCGAGCTTTTTTAGCAGAGACCGAGCCATCACTGACCAGGGGTATTTGGCTGCTTCGTGAATCGAAATATCCTCTTGCATTTTCTCTTCCTATGGATGGGAGTTAGTAGGGTGTGTGGGCTAGAAATCATCTTCGACCCGGGGAGCCAGAAAGTAGGTTATATGGCCGCCACTGCTCACTGCGAAGAGAAGTTTAATGGGAGTGCCTTTGCCGAATTCCATTTGAACGGTATCAGAAGCGGCTACGGCTTTCATCATGTCGTTTAGGTACTCTAGGGCGTATAGCGATTTAGATGGCTGTTTGACAGAATATTCTAAGAGGGCTTCCTCATCCTTCCCAATGCTTACTTCAAGATTCCCGGTGTCTCCGCGAGCAGAAATCGTAAGGGTTTCTGGAACTGCGTCAATTGCTATGAAGTCACTTATGATGTCAGCATCTTGGATGATTTCTTTCAATGTGTCTGCGGTTATTTTGATGTTGACATCAAAATCTACATTTAGTGTTGGCGGACGATCAGCGCCTAAATCAATGAGAGAGATTTTGAAACTGCGCCGTGTACGTCCTTCAAGGGTTATTTGTAATTGGTTTTTCTCACGATCAAGCCCTAAAGTTAGACTATTTCCTGCTCCTGCACGTTTGACGATTTTCTCCATTTCATCAAGATTCACGCCAAGTTGTCCCTCTTCATCACATTCAAAATGGCTGAAAGCACCTTTCGGTAATTCAAAATCAACCATAGCAATTCGTGAGGGATCCATTGCTCGAAGTGTCATACCTTTGGCTGAAATTTCAAAATTCGCTTCATCAACCAATGCGGAAATAGCGCTAATAAGAGCCTGCCAGGTTTTTGCATCATCGAATTTGGCAACAAACAACTAGAAATTCCTCCGGCGGGGTACGGCTCTGATTATTTTTCTTGTTTTACTATAAAGCTGTTTATCAAGAGCAGTAAGGTCTTGGATAATTTCAGCACGGAGTATGGGTTGACCCTCTCCGGATACTGCAACTGACCCGAAGACCCTGACAAAGGATTGGAGTTGTGGAATTGGTTCTTCAGAGAGAACGGATATACGCCCGGTTTCGTCGCTAAGAATGAACCCAGCTTGATCTTGATGGTCAACGACAAACCCCATTATTCGAACACGCCGACCAGCATATTCTGAGGTGATTTGACCGATATCTGTGAAGACTGCAGGTGTTCTGATGAACGGGTCTGAAGACATGTAATATTCGCCACTTGCTCTTGAATAGAGTGTCCCATTATAGTCCTTAAAGTTCTATCTCTTCTTAGTCTTCATCTGAAAGGAGAAACTTTATAGAGCCCTCCATCCAGTTTTCCTCTGGCATTCGACGTGGGATTTCCATCTTCCTTTGAATGACTATTTTCAAAATTGATGCATAGAGGCTGATTTCTTTGACATGGAGAACCATTCCCCTTCGAAATATCATTCTAACCTTACTTGGTAAGCGGCAAGGGGTTCTAATTGATAAGGAATTAATTCGATTATTGAAAAATAATCGTGTGAAAGTAACCCCCGAAGAGCTAGACCGAACTCTCATGGAGTTGGAGATTGGAGGGAAAATTCACGTCCCACAGATTACAAAGGCGAAGCGGAAAATTGAACTCCTTGGTGAACGGCGATATCTCGCTATTGCTGAGGATTAGGGCAAGTCTTAGCTTGTATCACTATGTTTCTGTTAGACAAATGGTGAAGTACTAGGTCGCGTTTGACCTGCTTGTTTACCCCAAGAAAGGTAGGCTTTTTCCATCTCCGGTGTGACGGTTGGGTTAATTTCATCTAATGCTTTTAAGAAATGTTTGCGGGTCACTTTTTTAGATTCCATGCTCTCATCAAGAGCTGCTAATGCAGCCTCCCTACAACATGCCTCAATATCACTACCTGCAAAATTCTCTGATAATCGAACTAATTCATCGATTTTCACATCTTTTGCAATTGGCATTTCCCTAGTGTAAATTTCAAAAATCTGTTTTCGGGCTTTCTCATTAGGTGCGGGCACAAGGATGTGCCGATCAAACCGTCCTGGTCGTAGCATAGCTGGATCGAGCAAGTCTGGACGGTTGGTTGCAGCTAATACGACAATGTCTTTCAGAGATTGGATACCATCGATCTCAGTGAGAAATTGACTGATGACGCGTTCAGTTACGTGGGAATCGCCAGCTCCAGTTCCACGGGCGGGAGCTATTGCATCGATTTCATCAAAGAAAATTATTGCAGGNNTTATGCTGATGAAGTTGGCTTCGCTTTCGGTTGCGACCGCCCGTGCGAGCAGTGTTTTCCCACAACCGGGTGGTCCATATAATAACACACCACGGGGTGGTTCTACACCTAGTCGAGTGAAGGATTCAGGATTCTGAAGAGGCCATTGCACTGCCTGTTGTAATTTATGCTTGATTATTTCTAATCCTCCGACATCCGACCATCGGACATTGGGAACCTCAATTGTGACTTCACGCATGGCGGTGGGTTGGATTTCGCGTAGGGCGTCCATGAAGTCATCGTTTGTGACACGGAGATCTGCAAGGACTTCTGGTGGAATTTCATCTTCCTCAAGATTGATGCGGGGCAGGTATCGGCGGAGTGCATTCATTGCGGCTTCTCGACAAAGAGCAGCAAGGTCGGCTCCGACGAAGCCATGCGTGATATCTGCAATGGATTCAGGTTTAACCGATTCAAGGGGCATCCCTCGAGAATGAATATGGAGGATTTGGTAACGACCTTCTTTATCGGGAACGCGAATCTCCACCTCACGATCAAACCGACCAGGTCGACGCAACGCAGGATCAATAGCATTAGGACGATTGGAGTTATGTAAAAGAACTGGGGTCTCGCCCCCAAAGAAAGCCTCGTTATCACATCCACATAAATCATAGACAAAGCCATCAAAGGGTTTCTTTGTTATTTGGATTATTTTTGCCCGGTGAATTTTTGCACGTTTCTCTGATTTATGTAAAAAGGGATTATGTGTCACACCTATCCCTAGTCTATGAAAAGAGCTTGGAGAAATGACGCGTTCTCCAAGAACTCGCTCATCTGATTCGAAGTGTCGAGTATAGGATTTTATCCCATGCATACGACAAAGCCAATTCAGTTCTATTATGAGCTGTTTGCTAACTGAAGTGATTTCAATTTTTCCTCGAGGAGAAACATACCCATCACCTGCTGTAACTCCTTCAAGAAAAGTAAGAAAGAATTCTTGTGGCAACTCAAACAGCATTGGTGGAACATGTTTTTTGTGAGAGGTTGGACCACATAAATCCGAAAAGAATGATGCTAGTATCTTTGAGTAGTAGATTATATTAGTTCTTGAACCTGTTTCCTTCACTTTTGAAGGTTTGACTCCAAAGCATTCCTTCATTAATTGTTGTAATTCTGTAATTAATTCAGTTTCATGGGTTCCAAAACAAAAATTAACTTCCTTACGGGCATACCCTTCAGCTGTAAAATATCCCAACAATTTCAGAAATCTTGGAGTAACCTCAATGTTCGAATGAATTGAGTTTGCAAGTGGAGTCTTAAGTAACCGCGGTTTACTGCCTTTTTGCCACCGATATACTGTCGTCGGATCGACACCGACCTTAGCAGCAATGGTTTTCACATCCATAACAACTTCGTCATCTAGTTCTACTTCAGTTGCCATCTCGTATGCATCAATTAGATTTCCTAATAATGGAACAGGGATTAAGGTGGAATGAGTTGTAGCAATTTCAGCTTTTCGTGATTGTGATCCTGTTTGTTGAACTCTGTAGGGTAAATCAACTAAAAACTCACCTACTTGTAATTCTGAAACAGGTTTAGCTTCAACTCCTCGCCTAGTTCTTACAAACACGGAATGATTGCCAGTTGCCCTAATTGTTCCTCCAGTGAATTGAATTTCATATATTTCGTTTACTTTGTGTCTGAAGACACCTTTCACAGACTTGAACTCAGCACACTCAAAATGGATGTTTCCAAAATTATTGTCAGGTGTTCGAGATTTGAACCCAAGCGTATAAACTCCATCAACTGTTTTCTCAACGTCAGCCTCTCCGTGCTCATAAAATGAATCAACGTATTCTCCTATAGGAACTAGTTTAGTTCCCTGTGAATCTTTTATTAGAATTGGTGTATCACCTGTAACACTCGCACCGATGACTATGACTTGTCCGCGTTGTTGGAGTCCGTCCATGACCGCAAGGAGCTGAGCGACAACACGTCGCTCGACTTCGCCGATTACTTCTTCACGTTTTGGCGCGATAGCATCAAGTTCATCAATGAATATGATGCTTGGTGCGTTTTTCTCGGCTTCGTCAAAAATTTGGCGAAGGCGTTTCTCGGACTCACCATAGAATTTGCTCATTATTTCAGGCCCGTTTATGGNNTTTATGGAGATGAAGTGGGCTTCAGATTCGTTGGCAACCGCTTGTGCGAGTAAGGTTTTGCCACAGCCGGGAGGTCCGAATAATAAGACCCCCTTGGGGGGGTTGATGCCTAATCGTGCAAAGAGTTCTGGGTGTTTTAGTGGAAGTTCGACCATCTCACGAATGCGTTGGATTTCGTGATTCAACCCGCCGATTTCTTCGTAGGTGATTAGAGGCACACCGACATCGAGTTCTTTGGGTGGTTCACTGAGAATGGTGATTTGAGTATTGAGGGCGATTAAGACCACGCCAGTTGGACGGGACCGCCTGACGAGAAACCGTACAGGCCTTCCAAGAATCGAAACATGGACGGTATCGTCTTTCACTACAGGACAGTTGAGTAATTTTTGTTTAACAAAATCATCGAAATCCTTAACGGGAAATCTCATCTCAAGGGGGGCAAGAGTTACAGATAGCCCAGGTCGCTCTTGAACAGTGTAAACTGACAGGTTTTCTTCTAAACTTACACCCGCATTACGGCGCATGCGACCATCCATTCGAATAATGCTTTGTCCTTCATCTTGAGGATAAGCAGGCCATACGATGCCAGCGGTTTGTTTTCGTCCTTTGATTCCGAGGATGTCACCGGTTTGGACTCCAAGTTTTTCCATTGTCGAGGAGTCGATACGAATGATGAAGCGTCCTGCATCACGTTCATGTGCTTTCTTGACACGAAGTGTGATTGATTTTCCAGGGGGGGATTTATCTTCTGCCACTGTTAGTCTCCACATTATGAAAAGGTACAAAAGGTTAAAAAACTGTCAGAAGCGTCATTCTCTAATGATTAGAGATTGAATGATTATAAGAGGCTGACCGCTTCAATCTCAATTTGGCTAACGCCAGGTATGTTCCTTACAATTTCTTCAACCGCGTCAGTTCCTCCGGCTTCATCATCAACGATGAACCGGAGTCGTAATGCGTATAGAGGACCAAAAATGGGAATTTCTTCCCAAGCTTCGATATACACTTTCTTTTGGAGAGTTTGATCGATCTGCTGGCGTAATTCACCGATTGGTGCGTTCGCGTCTTCCGGTGTGATTTTCATGATGGCTATAACCTTTCCCATGGAAGAATCCCTCAGTAGTATAATCTTTGAAAATTAACCATTTCTTTAGGGTCCCTGGAAATTACACGCTGGACATGTGTAAGTATTAGCAAACTCTCGGCACTTTTGGCAACGACGAATGGTGTAGTTTCCACATGCGGGACACGTAAATTGGACTGAATTTTCACGGGGTGTAATTAGACCCCCACAGCATGAGCAGAATGAGGTTTTGGTTTCACTCATGTTAAATCGCCTTCATTGTAAAGGACGTGGTTCAGAAGGAGACTAATAGGCTTCTTAAGTTTTGTTCACTATCACACTAATTTTCGCTAGATTGGTTCTTTCTTGATTGCACGGCGCTTGAGGAATGTGCCACAAACAGGACAAGGTTCATCTTTTGACAAATCTTGAGCTTTGTGGCCACATGCAGAGCAATAGATTTCCCATTGAATGACTTCACGGATTTTAGGCTGGTTTGTGCCTCGAAATTCGATAGATAGGCTCTGTGCAACATTTTGAATAGAATAATCATCTGTGACTAGCACGGGATGTCCATTTTGGGTGGTTAAATCTAAGGCTAGGGCGAGAAGGTCTAGATCGGGATCAGAGAGATTATCTAAATCTCCCAATTGGTTTGCTACATCTCTTACCTTTCTTAGTGATGTCTGTGTTGGTTCTAAGATGCGGAGTTTTTGTGCACTGAGAAGCATATCAACTGTTTCTTTCAACCCTTTTTGCCGCATTTCTTCTTCAAGGAGAGGAGTCGTGACTAGTTGAACGTCTTCAGCGGCATATTGGATTCGGTTGAATATTGCGGAAGTATCAATAACAAAGATTAGCGGCTTTTTCTGAGGCATACTAGCACCCCAGTAATTTTCCCTGTAAGCGGGTATAGAAGCGAGATGACCGGCGAAGAATGCGGAGAGAAGATTCGGAGCGTTTCACCGTGATTGGAGTGTTTTGGTTGACCTCTGTTGAGTACTCACCATCGATGTAGAGATTCGCAACCCGTCCAAATTGTACTTCAATGGTGGTAGTGCTTGGAACGATGAGGGGAAGGAAACTATGTCGTAGAGGGGCTACAGCAAAGAGCAGGATGCCCTCAAGATGAAGGTCTAAGATTGGTCCTCCCAGAGAGAGGGTGTGTCCGGTGGAACCCATAGGTGTGGCAAGTAGAAAGCCGTTAGCACGAAATTCGAATGCAGTGATTTTATCAAGTTGAACTGTTATCAAAGTCGGGCGTCCTTGATTGATGGGAAAAAAGGCTGCTTCATTTGCCGCGTCTGGGAAGCGTTTATTCTTTAACCAGACTCCAAGCCGCAAAGTTTCTTGAATTGCTAATTGTCCTGCTAACACTTGATCGAGAAAATCCTCAACTTCCTGAATTTCACATTCGGAAAGAAATCCAAAGGATTCGAGATTTACAGGAAGAAGTGGGATATCTGAAGGCAAATGTTGCGCTGCGTAGAGGGTTGTCCCATCTCCGCCAAGGGTTATGACCACATCTGCTTTCATTTCTTTGATTGGGCGGGCTAATTCAGGGCGCTTAAGGGCTTTGGCTAAATGGGCCGCGATGACGACTGTATGTTTTTTCATTTCTAGATATGCTAGAATTTGTTGTGCAAACTGAACGCCAGCTTTGAAATTCGGACGAGTTAAGAGACCTACGATTTTCAACTTAACAGCCTCCTCTATGTGTGAAGAGACACTCTTATTAGGGCTTTTTCTTGGTAGCCTAAAAGTTTAAGTGACCGCTATTGTGTATTCGGTGAAGGTGGCAGAAGATGTCGCACAAAGTTGTCGAAGCTGGTAGCTTAAAGATCGGTCGGTATCTCGTTATCGAAGGAGAACCCTACAGGGTAGTGAGTATTGAGAAGAGCAAATCTGGGAAGCATGGCCATGCTAAGGCTCGCATTACTGCCGTGGGGATTTTTGATGGCTCGAAAAAGAGCATTGTTCTTCCCACAGATACCAAGGTGGATGCACCAGTCATTGATAAACGTGTGGCCCAAGTCAACTATATCACAGATTCTTCACCTCCAATGTTAGGATTGATGGACATGGAAAGCTACGAAAGCTTCGAAGAGGTCATGCCAGATCCAAAGGACTTTGAGGGGAAGGTCGAGCAGGGCAGCCAAATTGAATACTGGATAGTACTTGGTCGTCGGAAACTCGTGAGACGTCGATAGATTACATTCTGAGATCTTGATTGAATAATCGAACTTGGTTTTTAGAAAATGGCGCGTCGATACGTCAAGCAGATGAAAATCACGAAAGGAATGACTATTGGCGAATTAATGGAGCAGTTTCAACAAGCGGGAGTTTTAGGAGCTGGACGGTTAGCCCGGGCCACAAAAATCGTACATAATCTTTTCGAATCTCCGGATTACCTGGTGTTTCTTGCGATGGCAGGACCCATGATTCCTGGCGGGTTACGAGAAATCATAGCAGAACTTGTGCAAACCAACCGCGTTCATGTGATTGTAACAAGTGGTGCGAATGTGGTCCATGATGTCCTTGAGGCCATCGGGGGTCATCATGTAAAGGGAACGTTACAGGCAGATGACCGAGAGCTCGCTGAGCAACAGCTAGGACGCGCTGGCGATGTTTTCATCGAAACGGCGGGTTTTGAGAAATTTGAAACCACCATCCATTCGATTCTCGATAAAATCCCGGAACAACAACGTAGTGAAGGGATTTCCCCCTCCGAACTCATTAGAATCATTGGAGAACACGTTGCGGACCCGCACTCTTTTGTGCACCAAGCCTATTTACAAAATGTCCCAATTTTTTGCCCTGGCGTTCTTGATTCCATGCTTGGTCTTCATATTGCCCTCTTTAATCAAATGAAACCCCTGACACTCAACGGGCTCAAAGACATGCAAATCCTCTATGACCATGTAAATGAAGCAAAACATATAGGCGCAATTATTCTGGGTGGCGGACTCCCCAAACATTTCACCCTAGGAGCAAATATCTTGCGTGGCGGATTAAATAGTGCAGTCCAAATAACCACAGCGCACGAAGAGGATGGGAGCTTAAGTGGTGCCAAACTAAGAGAAGGTATTTCATGGGGAAAGGTTGAAGCCACCGCCACCTTTGAGACCGTTATTGGTGATGCTACTCTATTATTTCCGCTTGTTATTGGAGCGGTGTTGGAACAGCTCGATTCAGATTAGAAAGAATTAATATGGCGTGTTGGGTTATCCGAGCAGTAATCATTCAAAGTAGGAAACGAATATGGTCTTAGGAAAATTAGGTTCCTCGCTTCACAAAGCGGTTCAGAAGCTCTNNCAAAGAGCTTGTGAAAGATTTGCAGCGAGCCCTTCTCCAAGCTGATGTCAACGTCCACCTTGTCATGGATCTTACAAAGCGCATTGAATCAAGGTCATTGAAAGATGACATTGCTCCCGGCGTTTCTCGACGGGAATACGTCGTGAAAGTCGTATACGAAGAGATAACAGACATCTTGGGAAAGAAAGCCGTTCCTCTGATCCTCAAACCAAACAAATCCAATGTCTATCTCGTTGTTGGTATCCAAGGTAGTGGAAAAACAACAAACATTGTCAAGCTGGCTAAGTTGCTCAAAAAAGAAGGACACAGCGTCGGCATCGTTGCTGCTGACACATTCCGCGCAGGAGCTTATGACCAATTAAAACAGCTTTCTGAACGAGCGGATGTTCCGTGTTTTGGTGACCCAAAGGAGAAAGAATCCATTACAATTGCGAAAAAAGGCGTGAAGCATTACGAAACAAATAAGACTGAAATTATTTTAGTTGATACAGCTGGTCGACATAAAGAAGAAAAAGGTCTCATTCGTGAAATGAAACAGATTGCCAAGACCGTAAACCCAGACGAGATTATTTTAGTCGTTGACGGAACCTTGGGGCAACAAGCGTCAACTCAAGCTGAAGCTTTCAACACTGCCACCCCAATAGGATCCATAATTGTAACAAAACTTGATGGATCCGCCCGGGGAGGAGGTGCCCTTTCCGCCGTTGCTGCTACCGGAGCACCCATCAAATACATTGGCACTGGCGAGAAAGTAAATGACCTAGAAAAATTCGAACCTAAGAAATTTGTTGGACAACTACTAGGCATGGCTGACTTCGAATCTCTACTTAAGAAAGTAGAAGAAGCCGAAGCAATGCCAGACAAAGATTTGACGAAAGCGCTACTTTCAGGAAAATTCTCATTGAAGGACATGATGGCCCAGATGGATGCTATNNTTAGCAAAATTCTCCAAATGCTAGGATTAGGGTATAAAGTTCCTGAAGAAATGCAAGACGTTGCCACAGAAAACCTAGAGAAATGGAAAGTCATCATGAAATCCATGACTGATGAGGAACTTGAGAATCCCAAACTCATCCGAGGATCCCGCACTCAACGAATTGCAAGAGGATCGGGTACTCAACCAAGGGACATCAAAGAACTCTTGAAACAGTACAGCCAATCCAAGAAATTTGTAAAACAAATCCGAAAACGCCGTGGAGGTCTCCGAATTCCTGGAATGCCCGGAGCCTTAAGCGACCAAAAATTACCGCGAGGAAGCCGCTAGTTGCCCCTCATGCACATAATCCTTGAATCCCCGGCACTTTATGAAGTAACAAAAACTGAATTAGACATCGGTGCAATCACTAAGCCATATGTTGACATTGCCCATTGCATCCGTGCAGGTTTTTGTGTGTCTCATGCACTCCGAAAATGGGTGCGTATATCCATTAGTTTTGCACACCTGGGTCCGTTGACTATAACCCTTGATCCGAACACCATTCGATACTTGGGAACTGATGAACGAACAATCTTACATGTGATATTACGGGGACAAGAAGCATTTCGAAAACCGAGAACTAAGATTCCCCATGGTGTGACCATTTCAGACAAACTAGCTCTCGAAGTTCTTTCGAATGAAACTCATGACGAGGTAAAGCTCTTGGCGCCCGGTGCCACCCCAACATGGCAGAAATTTGTCACCTCAATTGATAAACTGGTTATGTACTGTCCCCTTTCCAAAGAATGGCAACAGGAAGACTTGACACCCTACAACCCGGCCTTTTATTCAAATCAACTTGACCGAGACTTAGCCATTCTTGAAGTGCTTCATACCATTGATTCAGCCGAATTAGGACTGCAGAAAGACTGAAAAAGTTGCAGAGTTGTCCATGGCTTGATGACCTTAGGTAAAACGATTACTATCGCAAAGCGAATTCTTCGCAAGTACACCATTTGTGATTGGTGTTTGGGTAGACAATTTGCTATGCAAGGCTACGGATTAACAAACAAGGAGCGAGGTCTAGCACTAAAAACACTCCTACTGATGACAGGCACTGAGACCTATCATAACAATCCTACGCAGGGCGTCACCCTCATTCGTTACTTAGCAGAACATGGTCAGTATCAACCAGCCAGAGAATTTCTCATTAAGGAAGGAATAACAGATATCAAGTCCAGCCAGGTTTGTGATGTTTGCCAGGGGGTAATGGATCGGCTTACTGAAGCGGCTCAAGCAGCAATTCAAAGTCTCCAGGACTGGGAAATTTCCTCACTTCTTATCGGAACCCGAGTTGACCCAACTATCGTTGAAAATGAGGAACAATTGAGAAGTGAACTACAGATTGATTCAGGCGAACCCATCAAAGCTGAATTGAATCGGGAAATTGGAAAACTAGTCACCGAGGAAAAAGGTATAGAGGTTGATTTTGAATCTCCAGACGTTGTTGCCCTAATTCAGATTCCTGAATTTTCGGTTGATTTAGAGGTACATTCTCTGTTTATCTACGGTCGGTACCAGAAACTCAAACGGGGCATTCCTCAAACGCGTTGGCCTTGCCGGGAATGTGGTGGAAAAGGGTGCCAACGGTGTAAAAACACTGGGAAAATGTATGCGGAATCAGTAGAAGAACTCATTGCACCTGTTCTCCTCGAACTCACTCGAGGTAAAGATGTGAAATTCCATGGAGCTGGTCGCGAAGACATTGATGCCCTCATGCTTGGAAATGGACGCCCCTTTGTCATTGAAATACTTAGTCCCCACATACGAACTGTTGACTTACAAAATGCAATTAAACGGATTAACAAGTCAACCAAGGGCAAGGTAAAAGTGAGTAATTTGCGCTTTGCCAACAAAGATGTTGTAAAACACGTGAAGGGAAGCGCTACGAATTCCAAAAAGGTTTATAAGGCGCTTGTCCAAGTGGAGTCGCCCATCCGCCAAGACACGCTGCAAACGCTCCAGAATGTATCCCTACCCCTAGAAGTAAACCAACGAACACCACAACGCGTCCTACATCGTCGCGCTGACCGAACTCGGAAGAAACGGATACATACCTTAGAAATTGTGCCTGTAAGCTCCAAATCCTTTAAACTAACCATCGGTTGTCAGGGTGGTTTATATGTCAAAGAATTTATATCGGGCGATGAGGGACGCACTGT
>JABAOF010024650.1_pt1 | contig 12690 bp, 10 predicted proteins | sample 7062171 | NCBI WGS metagenome assembly JABAOF01 (sample SAMN14538628, study PRJNA623070) | marine sediment metagenome | biome: marine biome [ENVO:00000428]; feature: marine pelagic biome [ENVO:01000023]; material: deep marine sediment [ENVO:00002113] | place: India: Gulf of Khambhat ... | reverse complement strand
CTTGGCCGCCGGAGGCATTGGAGGCATTTATTATGAAATGAAAGGTAAGCTTCGTTATTTAACAATTTCTTTTATTCTTTTGCTGGTCTTGTATCCTTTTCTCGAGGGTGGCATCAGTGGGCTGATTATATTAATCACTCTCATATCGGCGATATGTTTTTTCGGGGTGTATGCGGTCAGTTATAACCGGAAAAATTTAATTATTGCATTGACATTCGGTCTTCCTTATGTCGTATTGAACTGGATAGGTTTGCTTAGATTAATCCCCTCAATTCCTGAGTTGATTTTAGTTTTCTTTATCAATATCTTTACCATGCTTTTCTATGCTTTTACAGCGATAGTCATACTCTCATTCGTGCTAAAAGCAGCAAAAGTGAATGAAGATGTCCTTTTCGGAGCCGTTTCTATCTATATGCTTATTGGAGGTGCATGGAGCGCGATTTATACAACCATAGAATTATTGAAGCCAGGTTCTTTTATTATTGATGCAGTGAATAATATAGACGGCATTTTAAATTGGTCTGATTTTATTTATTTCAGTTTTGAAACGCTTACTACACTGGGATACGGGGATATAATACCGGTAACCTCAGTGGCCAGGTCCTTTGCTGTAACCGAAGCGATTATCGGGGTCATGTACCTGGCTATTATCATCAGCCGGCTGGTAGGTATGTACATTTCACAGTCAAAGGAGCAGTAAGAGAGTAGAGGATGGGGTCAGGTATTTTATTTCCCGGTACTTTACTCGCTCCTGTTCAAGGTTAAATATAATTAAGGTGCCTCCGGCGGCCAGGGGGCCAATTTAGTTGAGTAAGGTGAGTGAGGTAAGTGAGGTAAGTAGGTTGATAAATAAAGTACCTGACCCCATAATATTATCAACCTGGAACTCTCTTCTTGTTACCACTTGTTTTGCTTTTATTAAGCCACGAAGACACCAAGACACAAAGGGGAAAATTTTTCATAATTTTTTTCGAATGTCCTCTTTCTCTTTCATTTCCCCAATTCCAACCACCTCTCGTCCTCACTGCAAGCAATCTCTTGCTCACGGCAATAATCTTCCGCCTCCGCTGTAAAACCGCTGCGGGAAAAAATAAATCCAACCACCCGTTCCAGGTTTTCACGCTTTTTGATTTCTGCGAATTTTAACTGGAATTCCTTTATTTCATCTTTAGAAAACTTTTTAATTTCACGGTTCTTCACTTCCCCGATAATAGAATAGTCTCCGGCATTTACCGAACGGGCAAAAATATCCACACTGAAAACCTTCGCATACTCCGGTGAACTATGGTACATCCACACCCGCGAATAATCGCAAAATTCGAAATCATCTGGCAAATAACGAGTGATGGACTTTAATAATTCATTGTTCTTGCCAGCGTGCAATCGTAATTGATCCTGGATCAAATATTGGGCAAAATAGCCCTTTTGATAATTGTACTTTCCTAACAAGCGATGGTACCGCTTCTTTTCCTTTTTCAATTCCTCGTTGTATTCTTTGCGGATCACTTTCGCATCGAATTGTTGAATCTCTTCCTCGTAAACGCCGCGAAACACCTTATCGAAAATATTATCATTTACCCCACGATAGCAATAGTATGACCTCCCCTGGTTGATAATATCCGTTTTGACAAGGGCTTTGAGCTTTAACTCCAGGTTCCCATCCGGCATTTCTAGGTTAAACTCCTCACGCAGCTCATCCCGGGTCCACTCCCGGTCCCTGTGTTTACTAAGGTGCAGCACGATATTTTTGGCATTTCGGTCGTTGATTTTCGGGAAAGCTCTGGCCATGTATTCCATCCAGCCAGTTTTAATGAGTCCCTGGTCATCCAGGGTCTCAAACTCCAGGGTTTCCGTCAAACCGTCAATCGAGGTGAGGTCTTTTCCCGGGTAGTCGGAGCGTATAACAGAACTGATATAAAAGGGATTCCCTTCGGTAATGCGAACAAGAGAAAAAGCGGTTTCCTCCCTCACCGGTACATCAAAGAACCGGGAGTATTTGAACAACACTTCCGACGCTTCATCTTCCGGCATATTTTTCAGGTATTTGTACCGGAAACGTGCAGGGAGCATGTTGTTCAATTCATCCATGAGCCAGCCCACCCAACTGCCCGAAACCAGCAGCGGGGCAATCTTGCTCTCGGCTGTGCTTAAATAACCACCAGCCAGGGTGTCGGCTAACTGGTTTTCACTTTTTGCTTTATCCCAATAGATCATGGCATTTAAAAACTGGAACTCATCGATCATTTGAACAATGAATTCTTTTTTCCGGTGGGCAATGGTCAGGGGGGCTTCACGAACCGTGTTCCACAGGATGTCTACATGTTCATGGGTAAATGAATATTCTACGCTGTGTATGAGTGCGGTAAGGTCGTCGAATCCTTCTTTCCGGGTTATTTCTTTTATAGAATCGAAATCATTTTTTTCCAGCGGTTTGAGATAATCGATATTCCTGGTCTTAAAAGCAATATACTGGTAAACGAAAGTAAGGAAGAAATCCACACAAAAATCTCCTACCCACATTTTGATTTCCTTGATTTCATAGTAGAACGGAATCACCCCGTCGTTTTTGAAAAAGGTAATATTGAACAACCGTTCCATGATGGCGGTTTTCCCCATTTTGCGCCGGCCCATGATCGCGGTGCTCTGGGATTTTTCTTCTTTGATATCGTTTATCCATTTGAGGAAATAAGACAATTCCCCTTTCCTGCCGGTGAACAACTCGGGTTTGCCGATTCTTTCTTTTAATGCATAGTCCATGCCTTTTATATACCATAAAGGCAAGAAAATAGCAAATGAATGAAGTACCTGACCCCATAATACATTTGGAAGAAGGAGATAAGCGACCCTCTGAAAAAAAGGAAAAAAAGGTGCCAGGCAAAAAGTACCAAAAAATACCAAGGCAAGTCACAGGGTATGGCCGAGAATCTATAGTATACTGTCTACTCAATGAAATGAAATATTAGGAACCTGGTTTTTCTTGACTTTTTCTTGACTGGCACCTTTTCTTTCCATTTTCCATTTTCCAACACTGGGAAAAGGAGAAAAAAGGGACAAATTTTTATTTTTTAAAAAAAAGTTTGAAATTAATATTCAAGTATGGTATATATAACGCTTAAGGCATGAATTGGAGAGTTAGTTTTTTTTACTATATTGGTGGATGAGAACTTAATGCAGATCACAACAGCCAATAACACAGCGGCGGAAGCCTGTCCATATCCAATGCGGACGCCTGGATAATTAAAGGAGGTGGAAAAGTGCTGAAATACATGAAGGTAGGAGAAATTCGCTTCCCGGAGATTCATCTAAGACCTTCGGTTCTCCATAAGGCCAGGGGATACTTTGCAAATCGTTTTAACCAATACGATTTGCTCCATAATCGTGATAAAAATTCCGGGAAACACATCTACAGGTATCCGGCAATTCAATTTAAGCTGGATGACCACCTGGTAATTTATGCCTTTAAAGATGAAGCAATCGACATTTTAAAAGATGTTTTTCTTTCTTCGGAGGAGATTGTTATCGAGGGTTTGGGTATTTTGATTTATGAGAAGCAAATAGAGGTGAAAGAGGTACCTTTTGGCGAAGACGGAGGCCATTATGTGTACAAGTTTACGTCACCGTGGCTGCCGCTGAACCAAAAGAATTACCGGGAATATGAACAAATGGACGACCCGGGAGATAAACAAAAAAAATTGAATGGGATTTTGATCAATAACATTATCGCTTTTTGCAAATTCGCCGGCTTCACCGTCACGGAAACGTTGGAGGTAAAATCTATGCTGCGAGAAATGGAGGCCAATTTAAAAGGAAATATTCACCTGGCTTTCAAAGGTGAATTTATGGTCAATTTTTTGCTACCTGATTTTTTAGGGTTGGGCAAAAGTTCGAGCCGCGGGTACGGCAATATTATAAGAAAATTCTGACAACCTGGAGGTTTTTATGATCAATCATTTCAGGACTATAGGGAAAACCGTTCTTCATAGAGGCGGTTATTATGACTCGGAAGATCAGTTTTCGAGAAAACGCACGTTTCTAAGGTTTCATACGTTACTGCCATCTCCAAGAAAAGATGGCCTGGAACGTGCCATCTGTTTGAATTTTGACCTGGACAAAGGTGAATTCTGGTTCTTACTGGATAAGGAATTAGATGAAGAAAACAGGGATTATTTTTTCGCGTTTAAATTAGGGGCACCCAAAGACCGGAAGAAATTTTTGGTTACGAATAATTTCGAAAGTTTTTTGAATCTAACGTTTACCGATTCCCTTGCTTACCTGGAAGAGAAACGGAAAGATAAAAAATCAGGGTCATGGTTCGATGAACATGTGCCGGTGGAATATGATGGGTTACTTGAGAACATCCTGGAGCGTTTTTACGTGAAAGAAGGTGAGGGGTATATACTGGATGAAACACGAATGGCACCACAGCAGTATGAGGTATTTTCCAGAGTAAAGAACCAATTCAGAGAGAGACAAAAAGACAAAGACAAACCACTGCCAATGGATAAGGTTTACGGAGCATTTTTAATGGAGATGTTCCGGGATGGAGACAAGAAAAGCCCGCCGTCTATTTTCCTGGTTAAAATCAATGGCAGGCATATCCTGGAACATGAGAATAGGGGTATACGGCGGGCGTATGTAAACCTGGTTTATTACGATCTTTACGAACGGTTTATAACAGAAGAAATTATAAAAAAGAAGTACTGTCATGTGTGCGGCGAGGAGCGAGATGTGATGGGGAAACTACCGCTGCCTATGAAGTTTTACGGCACCACCAATCCCCTCTATTTCGAAAATATCAAGAACAAAAATGCCTATAAATCATTTGCCCTTTGCGAAGCCTGCATGAGGGATGTGCTGGCGGGTATGAAATATACGGAAACCACGCTAAGGGATTACATGTTCGGTATGACATGTTACTTAATCCCGGCACTGGGTGAAGAAGACCCGCTATTTGAAAAGAAGCTAAAGACGGCTGTGGGGATGCTGAAAAAACAGGGGGCCAAATACAGGAACGATATAGAAGAGCTGGAAATACTTTTAAAAAAATCCTCTAAAAAAGGGAAATCTTTTCCTTTCAACCTGTTGTTTTATTTCAGTGAACAGCAGGCATTTAATATTTTGAAATACATTTCCGACATCGAGCTGCGGGATTTGCTGTTAAAGATGCGGTTGTTCGATGAATTCACCGACAGGTATGGATTAGAGCTGATGGGAGAATACGGGAATAGTTTAAGCCTGGTAGACATTCGTTATGCGCTGTTTCCTTCCAATAGTTCTCATCCGAACCCTGATTTTAAGGTATACGGCAAAGTGTTGTTAAATTTTCTGGAAAATTTCTTAAATAACCATAAAATCAGTTATTATGAAATGATCAATCGATTCACTTCCATATACAGACGACGGTTCCACAGGGATAATGTGGATCGATTATCGCCGTTTAAGATGGTTGGCTTTTTAACCCTGTTGGGGAAAATTAATTTACTAAAGGAGGATTATAGTATGAACGAGGGCCAATGTATATCAGAGGTTATGAAAGAGGAGTACAAGGAGTTTTTTGCTGCTCACCTGGGGGTATATGGTGATAGCGTATACCGGCAGGGCCTGTTCCTGTTGGGGACAATGATTTCCCGGGTTGTTTACCAGCAGAGGAGAAAGGGTGAGGGTCGAAAGGATAGTTCCACGTTTTTAGCAAAGCTGAATTACGATGGCATCCCGGCACGGCGCATAGATAAGCTGGTAAATGATGTGAAAAAATATGCCATTATTTATAATGTCTTTGAAGAACCGGGAATATGGGGAAATATCACCGACCGGCTCCAGGGCATAGAGAATTCCCCTATGAAACCCGACGAGGTAGTGTTCTATATCTTGACCGGGATTTCTTTTGAGGATTACCTGGGAATGAAATATGCCGAAGAAAAAAGATTAAGTCAACATAAGGTTGATGAATAAGTATAAAGGAGAAGAAAATGGATAGTATTAAGATCAACAGCGAGATACTGTTTATCTATGATGCCAAATTAACCAATCCCAACGGCGATATGGATAATGAAAACAAGCCGAGAATGGATTACGATACCGACACCAACCTGGTGAGTGATGTCCGGTTGAAACGGTATATCCGGGATTATTTCGAGACCAACCTGGAGGAACCGATATTTATTACCGAGAAAGCCAATGATGCCAAAGACCGGGGAGCCCAGTTGAAGCAAGAGGGAAAAACTCATAAAGATTTGATCGACTGCCGTATGTTTGGAGCGGTTTTTGCTGAAACCGGTGAGAGTACCCACCTGACCGGTCCGATTCAATTCACCTGGGGGTATTCGTTGAACCCGGTGGAGTTGAATGAAAGTTCCACTATTACCTCCAGTTTTAGTTCCGGTGAAGGGGTGGGAAAGGACTACCGGGTGAAATATTCATTGATTGCTTTCAGTGGTGGTATTAATGCCCATATTGCAGTGGAAACCGGCCTTACCCCGAGGGATGTGGTCTTGTTTGATAAGGCGATAATCAATGCGATTCCTGCCAATCGTACCCGCTCCAAGATGAACCAGTGGCCGCGGTTTTACCTGAGGGTGGAACTGGTGGACAACCAGGTGGTATTAAAAGATTTACGGGAGTATATCGGCCTGGAGTATAAAACAGAAAATCAATACGCGGTGCGATCCATCGATGATGTTTCCCTGGATATCTCGAAACTGTACGGGTACTTGAGAGCACGGGAGGCAGTGACAGCGAAGATTATCTATTGGAAGGACGACGGTATGGATATCCCGGTTTTTCCTGAGTTTAAGGCTTTTTTCAAAAGCAAAATGGAAGAGCTGGACCTGTTAACCCGTTGAGCCGGTGATAAAATGGAATCAACAATGCGGCAGAAAATAGACAATATTCTTGCTTTTAATCTTTGCGGCAGGTTTGCCCATTTTCGCAAGTTTTATACCAATGCGTCGTCGTTGTCGTACCTGGTGCCGCCGCGCACTGTGATTATCGGTTTATTGGGTTCTATTTTGATGATGCCCCGCGACAGTTATTATGAAATCCTGGGTGAATCTTCCTGCAAGATTTCTGTGTCCGCGGCAGAGGGGGCGGTGATTAAAAAATCGGTTCATAGTGTCAATATGCTGCATGAAAAGTACCACAGTTTTTTAGAAAAGGGAAAGGGAAGCTGTGCCAATATGCATTCCCAGTGCAAATTGGAATTGCTGAGTGCCGGAACGAGGCAATCGATTATTTACCGGGTTTACGCCGCGTTTCCAGGCAGCCTGGAGTTGTTCGAGAAATTAAAGGCAAAGATAAAATCCGCTCATATGGGTTACGGGGTTTACCTGGGGCAGCGTCAGTTCCGTGCTTATATCGATGACATTTGTACCTATTCGCCGGAAGAGATCGAGTTCCTGGAACAGAGCGATTACCTGGATTCTATTTGTTTACAGGAGAACGTGGTTTCTCTTCTTAATGACAATGGTGAAAATGATACAAATATTCACGTGGTGGTGGAGCAAATGCCGGTGCATATGAAAGCCGTGGTTTCTGTCAGTGGGCAAACCGGGAGAGAACCGGTATCGGTAAAACGGGTGTTGTTTGAGCGCCGGGGAAAGCGGTTGTACGGGACTTTTAAAAACTGTTACCGTGTCGGCGATAAGGTTATTTCTTTTTATTAAACCGCGAATGCATTTACAATGCGGTAATAAGCGCGAAGGGACGCGAAGATAAGAGAAGAAAATAAGAAGGTGAAAAGATAAGTTTAAGGTTTCCCCAAACGTTTGAAACAGCGAACTTTTTATTAACATATGTGCATTTCAAAATAGGCCATCTAACTGTTTGATTCTGATAAGGAAACCTTAAGATGGCGCGTATGCGCCTTCTACGGCTGCCCTCGCCGAGGGCCTGGCTGCCGGAGGCAATATGTTAATTTCTCATCCATCTGAGGCGAATGTTGGGGCTAAACCGTTGGTGGAGCATTTATATAATGTGGGTTGCAGTGCAGCCAACCGGGTTAGGGATATGCAACTGGACCTGACGGTGGTTAGTAAACACGAACTAGAGCGGTTAGCGTTTTTAACCGGTATTTTCCATGACTTTGGCAAGGCGTCTACATTTTTCCAGGAGTATATCCGCGGCGGCGATAAGCGGAAAGCGGACCGTTATACTCGTCACAGTTTTGTATCTGCGGTGGCGGGTTATTTTGTTGTCAGGAATGAACTGGAATCGGAGCTTTTGGCATATGCGGCGTTCCAGGCCATCAAGCGCCATCATGGGAATCTTGAATCTTTTGAATTGCCGGGAGAGCGGCAGTTAAAACCGGAGTTATCTACAGCCAGGATTCAGCTAAAGAATATCATGGACCATCATCAGGGAGAAATCGAGTCGTTTTATTCTCAACATATTGAGGATGTTGAGGTATTCGGCCGCATCGATTGGGATGAACTGCCCGTGGAGGCTGAAGATTGGGATGACTTGGCGGATGACTACCTGGGTGATGACAGGGAAAAGCGGGTTGAATTCTTTTTTATTGTTAATCTTCTTTTTTCTTTGTTGGTAGACAGTGACAAAAAAGACGCGGCCCGTTTGGATACGGATTATTACAAAGGCAACCTGGAGGAGTTTTTCAGTGATGTGTTTGCTTATCTTGATCGCTGCCGGAAGCAGGAGCCGGAAAAATTTGCTGAAGACATCCCCATTAATAAGCTGCGAAATGAGTTTCTCGGTGAAATCGCGACCAATAAAAATATATCGGCATCAAATCATTTTTACACCATTACGGCTCCCACCGGGATTGGAAAAACCTTTGGTTGTCTGGCTTTTGCCCGGAGATTAATGGAACAACTGCAGCGGCCCAATGCCCGCGTCATCTATTGTCTACCTTATACATCGATTATCGATCAGAATTTCGATGAGTTTGAGAAGGTGATTGCATATAATAAAGGCCGGGATTACCGGGAACGTCCCGGAAGGTACTTGTTGAAGCATCACTACCTGGCAGCCAGGATCGTACAAAACAGGGTGAGTAAGGAAGAGTATTGTTATAAGGATTACATGGATGACACGCTGTTGGTGGAGTCCTGGGAATCGGCATTTATCGTCACCACGTTTGTCCAGTTTTTCCACACTGTTATTGGTTATCGAAACCGGTTCCTGAAAAAATTTCACAATATTGTTAATTCCATTGTGATTCTTGATGAAGTACAAAATATCGACCCGGATTATTATTTACTTTTGCGGGAGGTGCTGGACATCCTGGGCAGGCGGTTCAATATATATTTTCTCCTGGTAACGGCGACGCAACCGGAGATATTGGCTATGGAAAAGAGCAAACCGTTGGCGGTTGTTTGTTCCTCACGTTATATGGAACACCCGGTTTTTAATCGTATCTGCTTACGAATACAAGAAAAACCCCAGACGCTGACGCAATTCCAGGAGGATTTTGCCGATCAATTTTCAGGAGAAAATTGTTTGCTGGTGATGAATACAAAAAAGTCCGCGATTGGTTTTTACCGTTATTTAAGAGAAAACCGGAACGACTACCGGTTGTACTGCTTAACCACCAACCTGGTGCCGCGAGATAGAAGAGACAAAATCCGGGAAATAAGAGCAGCATTAAACAAGGGAGAAAGAATTATCGTAATTTCCACGCAGTTGGTGGAGGCGGGTGTTGATTTGAGTTTTAAGTATGTATACCGGGATTTTGGTCCCCTGGATTCGATCATCCAGGTGGCAGGCCGGTGCAACCGGCACGGCGAGTATGGTCCCACTGGCGGCACCATGACTCTGGTTCGGTTACAGAACCCGGACCACAACGATAAAGAATTTCATTCATATATTTACAAACCTATTATTGCCCAGTATGTCAGGCAGTCATTGACGGTTGACCAATATGAAAGTAATGCCTTCCAGCAGTTAGCGGAGACGTATTTCAGGCAATTTGACTTCCGCATGGAGAGTATGAAACTGCTGCGAGCCATTTATGATCTTAATTACGACAGTGAAACCGGCTCTCAAACCCCGGTTTCTCAATTTAAACTCATCAAAGAATATGACGATGAAACGCTTTATATATTAACCACTTCGGAAGCCCAGGAAAAAATGGGCCAACTGCAAACGCACCTGGGGAAATTGGTGGAGTCGGAGTTAACCCGGGAGGAAAGGGGAAATATATTGCTTATGATTGAGCGGTTGAAAACTGAATTAAGAGAGTATCGAATATCACTGCGGGATAATGATCTCGAGGCGTACCAGGATACGAATATCCTTGAAGATACCGGGATGGGAACGCATCGGTTTATTTCTTATGAAAACCAGGAGAATTATGCGTATGATGAAGAGGTTGGTTTTTTAAGGGAGCCGAAGGCAGAAATATCCGGCGCGGTTCATTTTTGAGCTTTTAACGAATGGAGGATAAATGGAATTGGTATTTACAACACCAGGTGCTTATCTAAATGTGAAAGACGGATTGTTTTCTATATCTATCGATAAGCAGAAGACAATGGTATCTCCTATGAAAGTGGAAAGAATTATTTTATCCACTGAAGCCGTATTGACCACAGCAGTAGTCAAACTGTGTAACGAGCATAATATAGACCTGGTGGTACTGGAAAGAAATGGCGATCCGGTGGGCAGGTTCTGGCATTCCAAATTCGGTTCCACTGCCACTATCAGGAGACGGCAGTTGGAGCTCACCCGGAGTGAAAAAGGTCTTGAATACGCCAAGGATTGGGTGATATCAAAATTAAGGAACGAGATTGAATTTATAAAAGAATTGGCTAAGAACAGGCCGAAGCAGCATGATGAAATCTATGAAAAGTCAGGTACTATCGCGGCAAATATAGAAAAACTCAAGCAATTGCAAGGTAGTGTAGAAGATAAAAGGAGTAGTATTATCGGGTTTGAGGGAAGTGCCTCCAGGGTTTATTTTGGAATTTTATCCACCTGTATGCCGGAGAGGTTCCAATTTTCCGGCAGGTCCAGGCAGCCAGCCAAAGACCCGTTTAATGCCTTCTTAAATTATGCCTATGGCATCCTTTATGCGGATGTAGAAAAAGCCTGTATTATTGCCGGTTTGGACCCGTTTGTCGGTTTCTTACATACCGATAATTACAATAAAAAATCCCTGGTATTCGATATTATCGAGAACTTCAGGATTTATGCCGACCGGGTGGTATTCAAACTGTTCAGCAAAAAAATGGTCAATAATAAAATGTTTGACAATGTCCGGGGAGGGTGTACGTTGAACAAGGAAGGAAAAAGACTGTTATTTGATGAAAACAGCAAATTTTTCGAAAAAGTTGTCAGGTACGGGAACAAAAACATGAAACAATCACATACGATCCAGGCCTTTTGCCATAGATTTGCCAATTCATTAATAAAGGTTGAATCTTAAATTTTGTGGAGTAGAAATAAGATGAATATTTGGATTGTGTATGACATAGAGAGCAGTGTGCCGGGAAACCGGAGGCGCCGGAAAATCATAAAGGAAATTGAGCAATTCGGATTATACAGGGTACAGAAGTCTGTTTTCTTCGGGAATATCGAAAGAAACCGCTTTGATGAACTGGTATTGTTTTCAGAAGAACTGATCGACCCGGAGAAGGACAGTGTTTACTTGTTTCCCATGTGTAATGAAGACTTTGATTCTGTAAAGATTATCGGTCAAGGATTTGATAAAGACATGGTTTCAGGGAAAAAGGACAGCTTAATTTTTTAAAGCGTAAAAGAAATGGAATTTTCAGAAAATAAACGGCTGCTGAGTGCATCGCTGTTAATCGAGTACTGGTATTGCCCCCGGTTTATTTATTTCATGAATGTGTTGGGGGTGCAGCAGTATGAAGAGAAGCGGTTAAAAGTACGACTAGGCAGGGAGGTGCATATACGGAAGGCGCTTCAGCCTGAGTATTTAAGGAAGAAATTGGGCGTAATAAAACAGGAGAAAAACGTTTATTTGAGTGATCCGGGGTATGGAATATGCGGGATACTCGATGAAATTTTATTTTTTGACGAGGGTAAGATATCTTTATTAGATTATAAGTTCGCTTATAATAGTCATAAATTCAAAACACAGTTTCTCCAGAATGTGTTTTATTCGCTGCTGATTGAAAGGAATTATAATACCGGTATCGATCATTGTTATATTGTTTACACCCGTGAGAGGAATAAGCTTGTCCGCTATGATATAAAGGAGAAAGATAAGAAGGAAGTGATTCAAGCGATAAATGATGTGCATCATATCATTTCAACCGGGTACTTTCCCGGGGGTACCGGGATCAAAAAGAGGTGCCCGGATTGCACGTATAAGAATATTTGCATTCGTTAAGAGGAATGTTTTCTTATGTCAAATTTCCGGAGAAAAAAGTGGGTTAATGGTAGAAAGCCGTTATATATAATTGTTTTAAGGTCTAAAAATCGACGCAAAATGTTAAAAAACAGTGATTTTGGGTTGAAAATTCCAGGAAGAATTGGTAAAATAGCCGCTGCATTGAGCGGTGAATTTACATGTATATTGGTTATTTTGCTTTAAAAAGCTGTTTAAGAGAAGGTTCCATTAAAACAAGGATTGAAACCCCAGGTGAGAACACTCCTGGATGAGTCAAAAGTCGGTTTAAGAGAAGGTTCCATTAAAACAAGGATTGAAACTATTTTCGCCAGAAAATATGTATGCTGTGATCATGAGTTTAAGAGAAGGTTCCATTAAAACAA